>Ga0208660_1000005_pt1 | contig 72147 bp, 71 predicted proteins | sample DEB08_DNA_13_FD_184527 | JGI IMG/M metagenome (GOLD analysis project Ga0208660, IMG submission 184527) | Aqueous microbial communities from the Delaware River and Bay under freshwater to marine salinity gradient to study organic matter... | ecosystem: Environmental > Aquatic > Marine > Coastal ... | reverse complement strand
GATTTCTCTATAAATCTCTATGTAACCAACGTAGAGACTTCAGGGGCTATCCAAGCCGCAAATGACCTCGCTACCACCATGGCCGCAGATCCTGTATCTACAGTTGATGTACAAAATGCACTTGATGCCTACAATGCTGCAATCCTTGTAGACATTACAAATTGGACAATCGAATCAGAAATGAGATGGTGTGGAACTCTTACACAGGCATTTACAGTCACAAAACCAGGAAGTCCTCTAAACCTGTTTACATTGTCTGCGCTTAGTGCAGATACACAGGGGTGGTCTCCAAGAAGCTATGATTGTGATGTAGAATTCACTGTCCCTGGGGAAGGTGTAAGATCAACAAATACCTTCAAAATTGTTGTACAAGAGGATGTGACTAACCATGCTGGATAACTTTACCATCACCGTATCAACAGATACTGATACAAATTTTGATGTGAATGTAGGTGATCCTACTTCCTATATCATTATCAATGATGAATCTAACAGAGTTGCAGCAGAAAATGCTGCGGCTTCAGCTCAAGTCGCTGCTAATTCAGCTCAAACATTATCAGATTCTGTTCAGAGTCTTTTAAATAGTAATGTGTATCCCAATCGTGCTCAATTTGTCACTGACAATGCCAACGGAGTATTCGATACTCTTCCAAATGATTATGTGATGGGGGTCTCTTATAAAGAGACTGTTCTGTACTTCTATAAATCAACAGGCAGTACAGGTATTACTGACATCCCAAATTGGCTTCCTAAAGTTGGACCCGATATGGCTATCAGTCCTCAACATTACATGGATAATACCACGCCTCTTGTTACGGATATGACTGAAGCTTTCAAATCTGCTTTGAGATTTTCTGCAAATTTCAGTGGTTCAACGATTACCTCTAATGAGGTAATCAATGCAGGAATTTCTCCCGCCATTGATTGCCTTGGGGAGAATATGTTGATTTCCTCACCAATTATTATTGGTCGAGTAAATGGCTTGGGTGCAGGTTGGTTTTACGGTCTTAGTCTTCGTAATGGGTACATCTCTTGTGATCCAAACGGTACTTGGACCAGTATTGCTGCTGGTATGCCCGGATACGCTTTTGTTATCGCTGATCGTTTGAACGCAGACGTTGGCTCTGAAGCACAAGATCTTCGTATTCGTTCGATCACATTTGAGAAGTCTTTTTTCATTGACTGTAACTATGCCACTGGTGGGCGTTTTTGGGAAAACACTGCTCATTCCCGAGTAGAAGGAAATGTTTACCACATTGGTTTCAAATGCTTTGGTGATCTCACCTCTTTTGGCGATAAAAACCGAGTTGGCAGTACATACCCCTATAAAACCAAAAATGTTTTTCTTCAGTTTTTGAACAATGTTTACCATAGTTCAAGCACTTACCGGAATCTTGAAAAACCTTTTCTGGGTAATGGTATTGTCTTAAAACACACACCAACTACTGGAACCAATATTCCTCTTGCTCTTACAGGCAGTGAGGTTGTTTCTGGTGAGTGGGTGTCTCCAGTTGCTCCAACAAAAATATGTACTCGTTTGAGTTTCCCTAAAGTTGATGCAGGCGTTTCTGTTACAATTACAGGGTTTGCTGACTATGCAAAAAACAATCCAATCTCAGAAACTGTAACTCTTCGTCGTAACAGCACTGAATATCAAGACACCCCTTCAACACTTGAATTTGCAGTAGTTACTGGGATTACTTTGAGTGACACTATCTCAGGTCAAATCACCATTGGAGGTTCTATGCAGAACTTCGGTGTTGGTATCTATACCGCTGATGCAATGATAGATGGTGTAAACATTTCAAGTGGTCAAGATATTGGTCTTATTGTTGGGTCTTTTGGATCTGTACAATGTAACAATATGCATAGCTGGTCTCGTCAAATAGTTATTGAAAAAGACTGTGCTTACAGCTCCTCTTTCACGAATTGCTTCTTTGACTTCACAGATGTTCGATTCTACAGTTTCCATCATATAGTTTCTAATGCTTTGATGACTGCTGGTGATACGAGAATCGTAGCCATAGCCACGGAACCAGATACAGACTTTTCTGGTTTGATTGTTGGACCTTTTGTGGGTAGTCCAGACAGACCCTCTAACACTGAGTTTCTTGAGTTTGAGACAGAAGGTGCAGGTACTATTGTTGACTCTCATTTGAGAGGTATTCAGTATTTGCCTGATGTTCACTCCAAAGGAGGAACCAGCAATACAACCGGATATTGGACAAAATACAATGATGGTCGTATGAAACTTGTTGCTACATTCTCTCTTGGTGCAAGCAATGCTTTGGGGGATGGCACTGTAACGGACCCTTATAAAACTACTCCGCTGGATTTTACATTTCCTCTACCATTTGTATCATTCCCTCTTTCTGTTGCTATGACACCTTATGTATCAAACAACGCAGATGATACACGAGCAGTCACTGTATCTGCATCAGGCGTGACCATTACCGATCTACTAAACATAACTGCTTTCCGATATTCTAATGAGACTTCAGCATCCATAGTTACTGTTTCCATTACTATCGAGGGACGGTGGTTTTAAGCTTTGAAAGCAGAAACATACCGTGGTAGTCACACCTAGTGTGAGTCTCTTACCACGGTATGTTTCACCCAATGGTTGTCCACATCTTTCTATAATAAAAGTAAGGATGGCCATATGCCCATTACTCCGATTCAAGCGGAACGTCTCAAACTGTGGCGTGAGCATGACGAGAACTTCTCCAAAGTAGCCGAAATTGCCGGGGTTCATCGTTCCACAATCACCGAGTCAATCAGAGCTGCTCTAGTCTACGAGGAGGCAGATCCCGGACTTCAATCAGCAATGGACGCAACTGGTCTGGGTGGAAGGGTTGTCACTGGTGGTTGGCGAATCGTTCAGGAAACCCTCTCTGATGGTACGATTGTACGGAACTCTGTACGCTACCAGATCAAACCAGAAGAAGAAGAACCAGTCGATGTAGCACAGACCCTCATTGACGCTCTCACACAGGCTCCACGAGCCGCTCCTACGCCTCCTCCCACCTATGAGCTACCCAAAGACCTCTGCAACTTCATCCCCCTGTGTGATCTTCACGTTGGCGGACAATACGGGGATCCCAAGTACCTCGACGCAGTGTATGCAGCAATCACCCGCTTGATGCACAATCTTCCTCTGGCTCACAAAGCAGTCCTACTGGACATGGGCGACCTCTTGGACGCCAATGATCACAAAGGATTGACTCCTGCTTCTGGCAACGAATGTGATGTGATTCGGGAAAACCATCTCGACAACACGATCAATGCCATGAACATCATGCGTTATACCATCGGTCTACTCCTCCAGAAGCATCAGGAAGTCGAAGTCCACCTTCTCCGGGGGAACCATGACGAAACAGCTTATATCGGTGTCATGGTGGCTCTGGATGCCCATTTCAAAGACGATCCTCGTGTGAATGTGGTTGTCAGTGATGACAACTTCCGTGTGATTCCCTGGGGCAAGTGTGCTGTGTTCCCTCACCACGGGGACAAATGCAAATGGGAAAGCCTCAAGGATGTCTTCTCAGACCAGTTCCCAGACGCATGGGCCAAGGCCAAGTATTGGCGGTTCATCTGGACAGCTCACGTCCACCACGACAAGCAAAAACAGCTCGTAGGGGCTGATGCAGAGCACTTCCGGACCTTGGCCAAACCCAACAACTGGGCGCAAATGAAGGGTCTCTTCACCCGTGGAGGGATCTGTGCAGTCACTCTGCACAAAGAGGATGGCGAAGTGGACCGCAAAAAGGTAAACTTGAAGCCTCTACTCCTTCAGGACAAACCACGAAAGGTATTCCTATGATCGAAGCAATCCTGTTCTTCGGGGCAGGACTCATCGTCGGATGGAACGTTCTTCCTCAACCGACTTGGGTCAAAGCCCTGTACGAACGCTGGTTCACAGCGGAATGACAAGAGGGAATCAGCCGGGGTCTTTCCCCGGCTTTTTCTTGGTTTTTAAGTTGACAGAAGATCCCTCTTGATCTAAGTCACCTTCCACATTCTCAGTGACCAGTCGGTTTTTCGCGCCCTGCATGGAGCAGTGGAAGGCGGCTAGAGGACAGCCTCAAAACTGTCATTAGTGCGAACTTGCTGGCACTGGGATACCTGATCACAGTGACCAGTCGCTGTTAAGGAGCGGATGCTAATCCGTGATTCTGACAGTTGCTGGAGCTGACCAAACCCTATCGGAGAGATCCGGTAGGGTTTTTCTTTTTTGGTTTCTTCGGAAACCAGTTTGGCAGCAACGGATTAGTCCATGCTCCAACCCCTCACCCTCGGTATAAGACAGCTAGTCGCTCCATGGACATAAGCGAAAAAGTAATCCGATGACTGACAAGGCAGGGGGCCAGACTAAATACCCCGTTCTCTATTTGTTCTAATGTGTGCAAGCAAAATCTGGGGAAAATTTAACCTTCGTAGGAGAATTAAGATGAAAGAACTCACTATACTCGTATTCGCTCTTTTTGTGTTTGCCATGTGGCTCACTGCTGTAATCCATGATGCAAGCAACAGTAATATCGGATGGCTCATGGCTGACATATTTGTTGGTCCTGTTGGAACAATCCGTGGACTGATGCTCTTCTTTGGAGTCATCTAAGATGACCCATAGAGTTGGAGATATAGTGCGTCTCAACCGGGGCCGGACCCCGATGATCGTCCTTCACATCAGTGAGGCCGAAGAGCTGTATGCCGTCTACGCTCGTCGTGAAGACTATTACAGAATCACCCCTTGGCATTACAAGAACTATCGTGAAGCCAATTCGTATCACCGTCATGTATCAGACTTCACAGCCTGGGACGGCAAACCCATCAACACAGAATGGAACTACATCATGCCTCGTCGTTACCGCACCACCAAAGGCGCTCCTCAAGCTGGCGTCTACATGAACACCACCTCCAACGGGGACATAATCCTCGAACTGGACAGTGGTGAGATCAAAACCTTCAAGCTTTATCAACTCGAAGAGGACATCCCGGACACCTTCCGGGTGAAGGCCACGGAAAACAACTATTCCTGCCATTACAAAGTCCCTCCGGGCGTCGATGTGCAGGTCGGTGACATGCTGATCTCTGACAGCAACAACATCTACGTTGTGTTGGAAACCGAGACCAAGAACCGCAACCCCAAAGGGGTCTTCAAGGGTCGTCGTCTCGTAACTGAGCGGTTGTGATCATGTGCCGGAGAACAGACATCCATGAGAAGATCATGGACAACGTCGTGATCCGGTATCTTGGCTTCAGACTGAATGGTCGACGGGATCCCTGTCACATCTGGCAGGGGTCCGATTCAGGCACCGGAAGAGGGGGAGGATACCCCCGCATGTCGCTAAATGGCCAGACAGTCGCCGTTCACATTGTCTCATTCGTGAACAAGAATGGTTTCGTGCCGGGAAAAAAGCAGATAGACCATCTGTGTAATAACCGTATGTGTGTGAACCCAGATCATCTTGAGATGGTGACACACAAAGAGAACCAGCGTCGAAGAGACGCTCGCAATCAGGAGAAAGCCAATGCGAAAAACTCTACTCTGTACCGTGTGCTATCCAGTGCTGAATCTGGCCGTTAATTTGGCCAAACAAACCACTGCGAGGGACACAGAAGAATATCGTAAGTGGTTGAAAAACCAAGAAGCTCTTCGGTACAAGGCCATCTTCCGTGGTCGTCCTTACCAACCGATACTCTCATGAGTGGTCGTCGGAATGATGCTATCTGGTTGGGAGAAAACTTCCTTGTCTGCTACCTGAATCAGTATGGTAGTGAGGTCATTCTCCAGTCCGAAAGCACAGACACTCGTGCTGAGTATAGTGCTGATATTCTCAACGAACATGAGCGTAATAATGCTCGTCGTGAGAAATTCTATTGGCGTTCCATCAACAAAGGGGAAGTCATTCCCTGTGGCGAGAAGCATTATCTGACATGATTTACACTGGAATCGGTTCAAGAGAGACTCCTCCAGATATTAAGGACAAGATGACCTCACTCGGACGCTACATGGCGTCTTGGGGTCACACTCTACGATCTGGTGGAGCACCGGGTGCAGACACAGCTTTTGAGCTTGGCTGCGTCAACAAGAATGGGAAGATGGAAATCTATCTACCCTACCGTGTATTCAACAGGAACGAGTCTCTTCTTTTTGGTTCTACCAAGGAAGCTCGCCTTCTCACAAGCAAGTTTCATCCAAACTGGGTCAACCTTGGTTGTACCGGTCGAGACTTCATGGCCCGTAATGCCTATCAGGTGCTGGGACTTGATCTCAAAACTCCGACAGACTTCATTGTCTGCTGGACTCCCGGAGGCAAGGCCGTCGGTGGTACAGGTCAAGCTCTACGCATGGCTGATCATTACTGCATCCCTGTCTTCAACTTCGGGTCAATGTCCCTTGATGAGATGGACAAGGCCATCACATCCATCCTCCCGTGAAAGGAAAAAACATGCTTAGTTTTCTGACAAACAAAGCCTCCGCTGATTTTTCCTCCTACGGGATCGGTGGAGGCTTTTCTTTTTTCAAGGCTTAGGGCGTGAACCCGAACCTTTCTTGTACGATTTGGCAGGTGGTACATATGCGAACCGCTTCCCTTTGGCGATCTCATTGATCCGTCCCTGATTCAATTCGTACTCAGCAGCCAAAACATGCTGATACTCTCCAGCAAGAATTCTTGCTTTGATTTCAGCGACTTGTTTAATGGTAAGTTTGTTAATGGAGGTCATGCGATTTTTCCTCTGGATTGATAGTGACTGTCGTGCTTAACAACGTATCCCTAAACTACCCCACAAAATTGATCTAAATCAAGGAGACTGACAGCCATGTCATCAAACAACCCCTTCCCTCAACCCATCTGTGAGCAGATTTGGAACGCCAAATACCGTCTGATCACACCCAATCCAGACATCCAGGATGACAGCAATGTCCAAGACACCTGGAACCGGATTGCCTCAGCGTGTGCCTTCTCACCACTCCAACTCAACGGAGTGAAACTTGAAGAAGGCGAACTTGAGGTTCTTCAAGCCTATCGTCTTGAGAAATTCCGCAAAGCTCTCAACAACTTTGGCTTCCTGCCTGCCGGTCGTATCACAGCCGGTGCTGGTTCTGGACGCAATGTCACTCTCTTCAACTGCTACGTGATGGGAACCATCCCTGACTCAATGGGGGGAATCTTTGACATGCTCAAGGAAGCAGCCTTGACCATGCAGCAAGGCGGTGGCATCGGCTATGACTTCAGCCCTCTCCGGCCCAAGGACAGCCCCGTCAAAGGGGTGGACGCTGATGCCAGTGGTCCTCTAACTTTCATGGATGTCTGGGACGCCATGTGTCGCACTGTGATGAGTGCTGGCAGCCGTCGTGGAGCCATGATGGCAACCATGCGGTGTGATCACCCGGATGTGGAAGACTTCATCACTGCAAAGCGTGATTCCAATCGTCTTCGCATGTTCAACGTCTCGGTCTTGGCCACTGACAAGTTCATGCACGCAGTGCAGAACAACCAGAGCTGGGATCTGGTCCACGAAGTGGATCCGGGAACCGGTGTTAAACCACGGGAATATGATGGACGCACAGTCTACGTCTACAAGACAGTCAAGGCCCGTGATCTCTGGAAATTGATGATGGAATCGACCTACAACTATGCCGAACCCGGTGTGTTGTTCATCGACCGCATCAACAAGAAAAACAACCTCTGGTACGTGGAAGAAATCTCGGCCACGAACCCCTGTGGTGAGCAACCTCTACCACCCTATGGTGCATGTCTTCTTGGTTCGATCAACCTGACCCAGGTTGTGACAGATCCTTTCGAAAATACGAATGGTGTGGACACCAAGAAGCTGGAGTTCTTGACCGAGCAAGCAGTCGATATGCTGGACTCAATCATTGACATCAGCAACTTCCCGATCCCTGAACAGAAGGCCGAAGCGAAAGCCAAACGTCGTATGGGCATTGGGATTACTGGTCTGGCCGACATGCTCTTCATGATGAACATCAAGTACGGTTCTCCTGAAGCAGCAGAGATCGCTGAACGTGTGATGAAGCTCATCACCCTGAAAGCATACCGTCGGTCTATCGAGCTGGCCAAACTTCTCGGCCCATGCCCGGTGACAAAGACCAAGGCCCAACGGGAGAGCTTCATCAACTCTGGTTTCATGATCGACATGCCTGACGACATCCGTCAGGGTGTGTTGGATCACGGGATCCGGAACGCTCTTCTGACTTCCATCGCTCCGACTGGAACGATCTCTCTGTACGCTGGCAACGTCAGCTCAGGTGTCGAACCTATCTTCGCTCCAAGCTACACCCGCAAGGTGTTGGAGAAGGATGGGTCGAAGCGTGAAGAAGTCATCTACGACTACGGTGTTGGCCTGTACAACGAATGGCGTGAGAACAAGGGCTGGGACAAAGAACCCAATCCCGAACATCTCGTCACAGCTCAGACTCTGAAGCCCCATGACCACCTTGTCATGCAGGCAGCAGTTCAGAAGTGGGTGGACTCATCAATCTCCAAGACCATCAACTGTCCGGAAGACATTTCGTTTGAAGACTTCGAGCAAGTGTACCTGTCGGCATACCAGATGGGCTGCAAAGGTTGCACCACCTACCGTCCGAATGACGTGACTGGATCCGTCCTGTCCGTCGAGTCTGAACCAAAGAAAGAAGCCCCTGAAAAGGCTGAGGCTCCTGAACCAGTGGCAACAAACACTGCCATTGTCCGGAACAAGTCTCTCTTTGGACAGACCTACAAGCTGAAGTGGCAGGAAAGCAATTTCTACGTCACGATCAACAACCACTACGATCAAGATGGACACACCATCCCATTCGAAATCTTCATCAACACTCAAGACATGAGCCACTTCCAGTGGACTGTGGCCTTGACTCGGATGATGAGTTCGGTGTTCCGTCGTGGTGGGGACATCAGCTTCGTGATCGAAGATCTCAAATCCATTATGGATCCCAATGGCGGAGCCTGGGTCGATGGCAAATACCTTCCATCATTCATCGCCCTTCTTGGTTCCACATTGGAACAGCATCTGAAAGACCTCAAAATCGTTGACGAGGTTTATGATGAGACTGCTGCTGAGAACTTCCCAACTCCCGTTGGAAAACCGATGCAGTGTCCAAGCTGCAAAGGATTCAACGTCAACCTCTCCGGTGGCTGCCCAGTCTGTGCTGACTGTGGTCACTCTAAATGCGGATAAGCGTTTCCCACGCTTGGTAATGAAGCCTGCGGGCAGGGATGGACTCCCCGGTTAGAAGCCGGGGGGTCTACTTCAATAAGGAAATCAAAGACATGGCACTTAATAAAGACCAACAAGCCGTGTTCATGAAAGTCATCCAGTTCATCAACGGACCCGATCAATTCATGGACGTATCCGGTGGTGCAGGTACGGGGAAAACCTTTCTGATTTCCCAGATCGCTGATGGGATCCTGAAGCATCAGACCACCAAAACGATGCACAGCATTGCCATCACAGCAACAACCAACAAGGCAGCAGCCGTCCTCAGTGACGCAATGACTCACAGAGCTGGAGAGATTGGTACGATCTATTCGTACATGAACCTCCGAGTCTCTGAAAATTTCTCCACAGGCACAGTCAAAATCGTGCCTACCCCACGGTGGGTTGTCCACAGTGGGACTCTCATCATTGTTGATGAGTGTTCGATGGTGAACAGTGATCTCTTCAAATACATCAACAAAGGTATCGACTCGACCTGTAAGGTGTTGTTCGTAGGGGATAAAAACCAGTTGGCTCCTGTCAAAGAACACATCTCTCCGATCTATTCTCAGAAGATGGATACTGGAAATCTGACTGTCCCAGTTCGGAATAAGGATCAACAAGCTCTCATGGATCTCTGTGAGCAGGCCAAGCAGACTGTTCTGACTGGCAAGTTCACCCGGATCAAAGAAGTCCCCGGTGTGATTGACTTTGTCGATGGCACCACTCTCAAAGGTATTCTGGAACGTGAGTTCCTCATCGAGAACGCCAGCAAGCGTGTACTCTCTTACACAAATGCTCGTGTGATACAGTACAACAGCTTCATTCGACAGCTCCGGTCCTACACTGAGCCGTATGAGGTTGGTGAAATTCTTTCGAACAACTCGTCGGCTGAATTGCTGGGGAAAGAACGACTGTACACGGACCAAGTTGTCCGGGTTGTTCGGATCACCGATGATTTCTTGGATAAATCTCTCGTCAGTGGCGAAGAGATCCGGATGATCATGATGGATGTGGAAGATGTGAATTCGGGTGTTACCTATTCGGTAACGGCCTTCGCAGACCACAATGATCGTGAAGCTGTCCTACGTTTCTACTCTCAATCAAAGAGTTGGGAACGTTTCTTCAAGATCAAGAACGGGTATCCTGATCTCCGTTCGGTCAGTGCATCCACCACGCACAAGGCTCAGGGGTCTACCTATGACTCCGTCATCGTTGACCTCGCCGACATCGGTAAGTCCACTAACAAGGAACAGACAGCACGTCTCCAGTACGTCGCACTGTCCCGTCCACGTTCTCGCCTCTTCATCAGAGGAGAGCTTCCAGATAGGTATTTTTCATAGATGCCTAAACCGGAGTAGGGGTTCGATTCCCTTTCGTTGACCGAGACTTGGTAGAACGCGGGTTCGATTCCCGCCTACGACTCATGTGCTAAAACCATGTGAAGCTGAACTGTAGTTATATCTCTTTGGTAAGAGATGGTCACAAAATAAGTAGGAAGTTGAAAATGAAATATGAGATCATCGGCAACTCTGCAAAGGATCCCAGGATCTGTATCCTGGTTCCACGTATCCAGACAGCGGAGGTGCAGAAGCATTACTACCAGCCTCACCTTCTGGCTCTGGGTGAGAGTGTCATGATCGCTGACCTCTTCATGGATGGAACCAAGAAGAAGAACTCGGCTGCCGACATGAAAGAGTATCTCGATGACCTGTTGCCCAACCTCAAGGCAGCAGGCATTGAGATGCTTGTCGTTACACAGCCGGACTACTTCAAGATCCTGTCCAAGAAGGCCAAGACCGATGCCACCATTGGGGACTTCTTCATATCAGAGTATGATACAGACTTCACGATCACCTACTGCCCCAACTATGGCCGGGTCTTCTATGACCCTGACAAGATGAAGGCAAAGATCGGGATGGCTCTGGAGTCCACCAAACGATGGGCCAGAGGTAACTCCACTGTGGTGGGATCGAACATCATCAAGTTCGCTGATTACCCTGTGGGGCCAACTGGTATTGCCAAGTGGTTGAACAAACTACTGGAGATGGATTGTGATCTCACATGTGACATCGAAGGCTTTGACCTGAAGCATTACGATGCTGGGATTGGCACGATCACCTTCTGTTGGAATGAACACGAGGGCATTGCTTTCGCAGTGGACTCTACGTCCATCGGGAAGGAGGGTCAGAAATCTGGTCGTGTTGAGAACCCTGTTATTCGTCAACTGCTCAGAGATTTCTTCTACAATTTCAAGCGGAAGATGATCTACCACAACATCTGTTACGACGTGTATGTCCTTGTTTATCAACTGTTTATGGATCACATCCTAGATCAAAAGGGTCTCCTTGAAGGTCTGGAAGTGATGCTGAAAGATTGGGACTGCACACAGATCATCACTTATCTGGCCACCAATTCCTGTGCAGGAAATGAGCTGGGTCTCAAGACACAGGCTCAGGAGTTTGCTGGGAACTATGCTCAGGAAGACATCCATGACATCAGGCTGATCGCTCTTCCGGATTTGCTCCGGTACAACCTGATCGACGGACTTTCCACATGGTACGTCTACAAGAAAAACTTGCCGATCATGCTTGCCGATCTTCAGGATGAACCATACCAGACGCTTTTCCGTCCAGCAGTGATCGACATCATTCAGATGCAGCTCACAGGGATGCCCCTGAACATGGCCAAGGTTAAAGCCTTGGACAAGCAGCTCAACAAAGAGTCGGATGGAAACTTAGCACGGATGAACAATCTGCAAATCGTCTGGTCCTATATAGACACACTCAAAGACGAAAAGGTGATAGAGAAGAATGCCAAACTCAAAACCAAGCAGATCACCAAGGCAGATCTTGGTTCTACAAAAGACACCGTTGTCAAGTTCAATCCTGGCAGCTCTAAACAGCTCCAACGCTTCCTGTATTCCGAGGATTTCCTGGGTCTCCCAGTCCTCGACTACACGGACACCAAGCAACCTGCAACGGGAGCTGAGACGCTTGAGAAGCTGATCAACCACACCAAAGATCCCGAAGTGATTCGGTTTCTGGAGATCCTGATCGAGTTCAAAGCCAGTGCAATCATCCTCTCTACGTTTCTTCCGGCATTCCTTAAAGCCGTTAAGGGTAACGATGGATGGCATTACCTGTTCGGAAACTTCCGGCTGGGTGGCACTGCATCTGGTAGGCTTTCCAGTAACAACCCCAACCTACAGAACATCCCTTCTGCTGGTTCCACAAAGGTCAAACAAAGACTTGCCAAGCTCATCAAAGAGTGTTTTGAGGCACCTCCCGGATGGCTGTTTGTGGGTTTGGACTTCGATTCGTTGGAGGACAAAATTTCAGCAGTGACCACCAAGGATCCAGAGAAGATCAAGGTGTATTCTGATGGGTTCGACGGACACTGTCTTCGTGCATTGGCTTACTTCAAAGAGCACATGCCAGACATTGAGATGCTCCCTGATGGAGCTACTGCCTACAAGGCAATCGTCGATGGGAAACAGATCTATTTCCACAGCAATGAGGAGATAGAATATCAGGGTCAAAAACTGCTCGGACATGAGCTGTTTGCCCAACTCAACAAATGAGTGAACCAATGAGTGTAACCGATCCCAAATTTAATCCAAGCAACAACCAAACTGTTGATGGTATTAAAAATGCTGTCGTTGATATGGAGCAATATATCATCGACAATATTCCCAACGGTCGTCGTCGTTCTGTAGCACTGACCAAACTGGAAGACTTCAGCATGTGGGCTGTTAAAGCTGCTGTAGTAGGCGATGCTTAAACTGAATGGAGTAGTCGAGTCTGTCTCCACAGTAGACGCGAGCGAACACAACGTCGCTCGTGTCAACTCCATCAAGAAGCTCTACCCCCACTGGAGACAAGAGTCGAAGGCTCCCACCTTTGCTCTCACCTATCAGGGGACGTATGTGACTCTGATGGCAAACTGTGGCTTCACCTCGCAGTTGGCTAAGTCAATCGAAGCCAGCTATCACAATCTGTACCACGTCTCTGACAAGTGGGTTGCAGATAAATTGGAACAAGCCTGTAAGGATGGCTACGTCACCCTTGCTTTTGGTCTCAGATTGCGGACTCCCCTGCTGAAGCAGGTTGTGCTGGGAACCAGCAAGACACCGTATGAGGCAGCCGCTGAGGGCCGTACAGCAGGTAATGCCCTTGGACAATCATACTGCATGTTGAATTCTCGTGCCGGTTCTGAGTTCCTTTCTACTGTCCGAAAAGGACCACATCGTTTGGACATCAAACCGTGTGCTCAGATCCATGACGCTGGATACATGCTCATCAGAGATGACATGGAAGTCTTGCTTTACACAAACAAACACATGGTGAAAGCCGTGAGTTGGCAAGAAGATCCTGCCATCCAAAATGAGCACATCAAGATGTCTGGGGAGCTGTCGATCTTCTATCCCAACTGGAAGGAAGAGATGACCATCCCTGCAAATGCAACCATAGCCGATGTCCAAAAAGCAATCGGCAAACACCTGGAGAAACTCAATGGTTAAAATAACCAATAATCACAAGATCGACTTGCCCTTGGCCGTTTGGCTGCTGCAAGACGGTTACAAATCTGGAGCTGCTGAAGCTCCTCCAGGGGAATTGATCTCTGTGACCACCTTGATGAAGCCGACTCGTCAGCTCATTCTCAAGCGTAAGGTTGATCAAACCATGGAAGAGATGGATCTCTCAGACATCATCGCTTCCCGTATGGGTCATGGTCTCCATGACTCGATCGAGCGTGCCTGGACCGAAGGTAACTGGCAGTTGGCCATGCGTAAGCTGCACTACCCTCAGAAGGTCATCGACAAAATCCGGATCAATCCGGATCCCAAGAAGCTGAAAGACGACGAGATCCCTATCTATCTGGAGATCCGTGGCTACAAGCAATTCCGGGATCTGGTCATCACCGGTCAGCTCGACTTTCTGATCGGCCAAGCCTATCGGGATTTCAAATCCACCAGCACATTTGCTTGGACTTCTGGGAACAAAGACGAAGACTACATTCTCCAGGGTTCCATGTATCGCTGGATCATGCCGGACCTGATCCGAGATGATGTGATGCGGATTCAATTCATCTTCACAGACTGGGTCAAGTATCGCACCGCTGATCCCAAATACCCTCAGATCCGGACACCCCACAAGGAGTTCGCTCTGCTGTCCCTGAAAGAGACAGAGGATTGGGTCAATGGCAAGATCGACCACATCATTCAGAATGCTGGTCTGAGCCAAGAGAAGATGGTGCAATGCACTGACAAAGAACTGTGGCAGTCCGAGCCTCAGTACAAATACTACGCCAACGAATCAACGGCCAAGGCCGGTGGTAAATGCCAGAAGAACTTTGACAATGAAGCTGATGCACAGCTTTGGCTCAAGGACAAAGGCAAAGGCGCAGTCGTCACCGTCCCTGGTGAAGTCAAGGCATGTCCATACTGTCCTGCTTTTTCGGTTTGTGAACAACGCAAAAACTACTTCCACGACGATGGAAGTCGAACATAAGGAGACACCCCGTGTCAAAACCACTCTATGACCTCAGTGTGATTGAGAAAGAATCTCATCACCCGGCCATGTCGGAGCTGGTTGATCTGTTGTGCCACCGCACAGGAAACGTCAACCGTGACTTCTTCCAGGCTGAAGTTGCCTACTTTCTGAGTCTGATTCCAAGCTCCATGCGAGCGACGATTGTCAGCCCGGAACGTGGGAACATCCCAATCAATATCTATTCCATTGCTCTGGCAACGTCAGGCTTTGGTAAAGGTCACTCTGTGTCCTTGATGGAAGATGTCATTTCTGACTTTCGGCAGATCTTCACGGGTCATGTCTTTCCTGCAATTGCCGAAGCCTCGATCTATGATCTGGCTGTAGACATTGCTGCTGCAAAGTCCGGAAGCGAAGATGATGAGAAGAAGCTCCTGGAGGCTGATTTTAAGCGTCAGGGGCATGCTCCTTTCATCTTTGACTCCGGTACTGGCCCAGCGGTGAAGCAGCTACGTTACAAGCTGCTCCTTGCTCGTGCTGGTTCAATCAATTTCCAAATGGATGAGATCGGTTCCAATATCATAGGCAACACGGAGGTGATCAACATCCTCCTTGAGCTATACGACTTAGGCCGGATCAAAACCAAACTGGTGAAGAACACCACGGACAACGAGCGGGGTATTGATTTGGTCGGGGCAACCCCTGCCAACATGCTCATGTTCGGAACCACGTCGAAACTCTTCGACGGATCCAAGACTGAGGAGGAGTTCTATTCCTTCCTTGAGACTGGGTACGCTCGGAGGTGTTTCTTCGGGATGGGGAAGCCTGAAACTTTCTCTCCCACCATCAACCCTGAAGATGTTTACAACGGGTTGGTGTCCAAGAACCGGTCACAGGCTCTCCTAAACTGGAAGCAAAAACTGGCCAAGTTCGCTGACACTCGTTTCTTCAATCTGAAGATCGACGTGCCAAAGGAGGTTGGTGTCGAACTGATCTCCTATCGTCTCTACTGTGAAACGGTAGCCAACTCTCTGCCTGAGCACGAGGTTGTCCGGAAGGCTGAACTGTCTCACCGGTACTTCAAAGCCCTCAAGCTCGCTGGAATCTATGCCTTCTTGGACGAGTCCTCGGACATCACCAAGAAGAACCTCCGGCAGGCATTCAAGGTTGCTGAAGAAAGTGGAGCATCGTTCCAGACCCTTCTCAAGAGGGAACGGAATTTCGTTCGTCTGGCGAAGTATATCGCTGAGTCAGGCGTGACCTTGACCCATGCTGATCTGGTTGAAGATCTGCCATATTATCCATCCTCCACGACACCTCGTCGGGAGATTATGGATCTCGCAATGGCATGGGGCGTGGGCAACCACGTTGTCATCAAGAAGAACGTGATCAGCGGAGTTGATTTCTTCACTGGTTCAACCCTAGAGGAGACCGATCTGAACAAGATCAGCTTCAGCTTCTCTGATCACTTCGCTTCCGACTATTCTCCAATGCAGAAACCATTCGACAGCCTTCCAAAGCTGTTGGCTGCACCGGGGATGCATTGGTGTAACCACCACTTCGACAAAGAGCACCGGTCGGAAGACAATGTCATCGAAGGTTTCAATTGTCTTGTGGTGGATATTGATGGTCATGAGCGTGATAAGGATGGAAAGATCCTGAGCTACGGCATCCGTCTTGAGGCTCTCCATGAGCTGATGAAGGACTACACGTTCACGACCGCAACAACCAAACGTCACACTGACGAAGAGCACCGGTTCCGTCTGATCATGCCAGCAAACTATAATCTGAAGCTGGACAAAGCAGACTATCGGGACTTCGTGGATAGCTTCCTTCTTTGGCTGCCATTCAAGTCAGATGGGTCCGCAAACCAGCGGTCCAAGAAATGGATGACACATGAGAATTCGCAAGTCTTTGTTCACAAAGGCCCGAACCTCGTCAACGTGTTGCCGTTCATTCCGAAAACCAAACAGAACAGTGAGTACACCGCACAGGTAGCTGATCTGGGACGTTTGGATCACCTCGAACGTTGGTTCTTGAACAACATGGAAGTTGGGAATAGAAACAACAACCTGCTCAATTTTGCAATGATGCTGAAGGATGCAGGGGCCAGCTACGATGTGATCAAAGGCAAGGTCAACACGCTCAATGAGCAGTCGCCAAGTCCCCTGAAAAAGGACGAGGTCGAGTTGACTATTCTGAAATCGGTCGCTGCAAAGATGACCTAAACCAAGGAGACAGCAATGTCCGAAAATCCAAAGTCGATCCTCATCGCAGGAGAGTCTGGGGCAGGTAAATCATCCTGTCTCCGGAACCTCCGTGGTGGTGAGGGTGTTCTCTACATCAACTGTGAGGGTGGCAAACCGCTACCCTTCAAGAACAAGTTCAAGCGGGTGACGATTGACGACCCTGAAGAGATCTTTGATCTCTACCAGCAAGTCATCGACAACCCTGGACGGTTCCATACCATCGTTGTCGATACCATCAGCTTCATGATGGATCGCTTCGAGTCTGTTCATGTCATTGGTTCAGCCAATACCATGCAGCAGTGGGGTGCATACGGTCAGTTCTTCAAGACTCTCATGTATGAATATGTGGCCAAGTTTCCTGGCTACACAATCATGCTGGGTCACATCGACGCTCAACTCGATGAGAACACTGGCAAATTTTCTTACACCGTGCCTGTCAAAGGTGCGTTGAAGAAGAACGGTCTTGAGGCTTACTTCACGACTGTGATTGGAGCCAAGAAGGCTACGATCAAGGAGATCAACAAGGATGCTCAACCAGGCAAACTGCTGACGATCTCCGAACGGGACCAGGACATGGGCTATAAGCATGTGTTCCAGACCCGGACTACACGAGCCACAGTGGGAGACAGGCTACGCTCTCCCTTCGGTTTGTTCTCTGATGACGAGACATTCATCGAGAACGACGCACAGCTCGTGATCGACCGACTGGTTGAATACTACGCGGAATGAACGCCGAAAAACAAACCAGAATTGAAACCCTGAAATGAAAGAGACATGCTAATGAGCAACATTTTCGCAGGAAAAAAAGCCGCACCTGATAAAGTCGAAGACGACTTCCTCGGTGGCGGAGGCGCGTTGGATACTGACATCTATACCGCCACCATCAAAACTGCGTACATCGGCAAAGCCTCGGCTTCCGAAGCACGCAGTGTCAACCTTTTGCTGGATGTCAACGGACGTGAAGTCCGCCAGCAAATCTGGGTGTCCAACCGGAACGGCGACGTGACGTACAAGGACAAGAAGACCGGTGAAGACAAGAACCTTCCTGGCTTCAACCAGATCAATTCGCTCTGTATGCTCGTCTGCTCGAAAGAGATGGGCGCGATGGATGTCGAAGAATTGACAGTGAAGCTGTACGACTTCGACGCGAAGAAAGAACTGCCACAGGCAGTTGACTGCTTCTCGGAGCTGCACGGTGAGAAGATTCAGATCGCTCTCCAGCGTCAGACGGTGGACAAGACCGCTCTGGATCAGAACACCGGCAAGTACGAGCCGACTGGTGAAACTCGTGATCAGAACGAGATCATCAAGTTCTTCCCCGCAGACAAGCTGGTCACGATCAGCGACGTTGCAGAGTTCATCCGTGGACTTGGTGGGAACTTTGATGATGTTCTGGACGCTGGTGATCTCCAGAAGGCCATCGACAAGATGGACGAGTCTCAGTCGAACTACGCTGAGAAGTGGCTGGAACGCAACAAAGGCCAGACCTACGACAAGTCCACTGGCAAAGGTTCCGCTGAAGGCAAGTCCTTCAAAGGCGGATCCGGTGGTGGGGAAAAGGCGAAAGCCAAGACCTCGCTGTTTGACGACTAATCACCGTCAAACGTAGGAGATTGCGATGACTCTACCGACCCAACGAGAGTACCAACTGAAATTGCCAATGAGGTTTCGTACCTCAAGCAAGAAGGTGACTGCTCTCAACCTCAACGTCTATCGCAATCTCCATTACCGGAGTCTGACAGCCTTGAAACACAGGTTCCATGACCACGGTAAAAGACTGTTGCGTGATGCCAAGATTCCCCCACTGGGGAGAATCCGTCTTAGGTATCAAGTGTTTACCAAGACCAAGAGAGAGTACGACATAGCGAACGTCTGTTCCATTGTGGACAAATTCTTCTCCGATACCCTGCAAGAAGCTGGGATCATCGAAGACGATAATTGGAAGTTCCTCGACGATGTCTCTTTTGGTTTTGGTGGACACACCACCGAAGAACACGTCCTCGTGACGATAACTGAAATTGAACCAAGAAAGGGGAACGCCATGCGTATCCTTCTCGATGAAGACGAAATCCAGAAAGCACTCGAAACCTTCGTGGCAACACTTGGGCTGACCGGTGTCACTGGTGTCGATCTGACTTCCGATGACGATGGCAACATCTCGGCTGAAGTTCTAATGGGCGAAGCCAAGGCGAAACCGAAGACACGTCGTGGTGGTCGCCAACCCGGTTCCAAGAACAAACCTAAGGAGCCAGCAGAAGATGTGGACGTATCTGGTAAAGACAGCGATGCTGGCGATGGCGCAGGAGATGCTGAACCAGCAGAAGAAGAAGCACCGGTTGACAAAGCCGATACCAAGACCGAAACCGGGAAGTCCTCGTCAAAAAACCTTTTCGGGGACGAGGAACCAGAATCCTCCGAGAGTGATTCCCCCGAAGAAGTTGAAGACGCTCCAGCCTCCAAGGTGAAGAAGTCGTCTATCTTTGATCAATGAGTAGGTGGAAGGCCATCGGCCTAACCCTTCTCTTTGGTTTGTTGTCAGTCACCATAATGGTAGCGGGCATAATTCTCGGAGCAATCCTTGCTGTACTGATGCCTCTTCTCATGATTTTCACGGGGTTGTGGGGAGTATGGTTCATCACCAAGGACTTCGAGAAAGACGCTCCAGACTGACACAATCAAGACCCCTCCGGACAGCTCCGGAGGGGTCTTTTTTTATTCAGTCAAATTCACCCATGGGTTCAATCCTGGTGAGTTGAACAGCATGTCCCATCCCAGGGGATAGCCGATCCGCTCATCAACAATGACCGATGCAAGGTTGTCAGCCTGTGGTGAACCGTAATCAGCAATCGTTGCACCCAAGATCAGAGAGCGAGCTGGGTTCTCACGGATCTGGTTCATGGCAATCTTCATGATCCGGATCTTGAATGCGAGGAACCAAGTTGCTCCAACTCCTTCGAGATACTGACGAGTACGACCCGGCAAAACAGAGAAGTTCACGAACTCTTCGTTCACCAATTTCATTGCATCATCGTGGCTCAGACCTTTTGACATCAGGTGATCGTAGTAGATCGCCTTTGCAAGGAAATCCCCATACTGCACAGCCTTATTGGCTCCCTTGTAGATGGCAGTGTCCTTCGAGAGGATCCCATACTTAGCGATGGTCCGGACACCAGCATTTGGAATGCTGTCGATCTTCTTCTCAACCCAATCCCCCAGACGACCACCAGTGATTTCCACATCCATATCCGAGAGTCCCTCAGAGATGTTCTTGTAGGCACCAGCTTTGATCAGAGGGGCAACACTCATACGAGCGTTCTCACCCATGATCACCTGCTTCTGGCTCTGAAGGATACGGATCTTGTTCGTATCCGCTCCAGCCAATTGGATCCGAGTATCCAGACGCATTAGCTCTTTCGAGTTGAGGTTGAACTTCTCAATCTCAGCCAACTTGTTCTTGTACCCCTTCAGTTGTTCCTTCAAAGGAACACCACGAGTGGAGAGCTGTACCACGTTTGCTTGGGTGTTCATGTATGGAACCACCAGAGAACGAACCACGATCAGATCCTTGGCAGTGGATACCAGCCCCTGAACACCCTTCTCAGCGAAGGCAAGGTTCTTCATGGCTGCATCACCCATTACCAGTCCAGTGATCGCCTGTACGCCCTCACGCATCCCATCAGGTACACGAGTGTTCCCAGTCCACAGATCAATGACCGATGGATCACGGTAACCTAGAGCGATGTTCATCTGGTCCTTGCGAACCATGAACGTATCTTTGCCAAACACTTCTTCGATGTAACGCTTGGTCTGAGGTGAAATCACCTTCCAGCTTTCCACATAGACAGGGTCCGGCTTTTTCATGTTCCGACGTTCAGCGACAGTGGCTTCATCCCACAGTTTCTGAGCTTTGGCCATCTCTGGCAGGTTGATGAACTGATTGTCATCCCCCTCATCACGCTCATCATATGTGGTTTTCAGTTGGTCGATCAGAGCAGCATTGTACTTCTGAGCAATCTTCTCTTCCACCTGACGACCAGCCCAAGCACCCAGCATCAGAGCGAGGTTGTTCTTCGGAGCTGTGTATTTCTCCAGAAGATCAGGGTTGATGAACCGCTCATAGTGAAGCACCCCATCCGTCGAGTAGACAGGCAGGAAGGCTTCCTTGTTGTCAGCCAGACCAGATGTCAGGCTGTTGAGCCAGTTGGTCACAGAGACCACAGCAGCCCCCGTGATAACCCCAGAGGTCATCCCGCTCACACTTAGACCAGATGTGGCATCCACACCCCGGTATGTGTCCTGAATAATCTGCATCACCCCCTGGGAGTAGGTGCCAGTCTGTTTGGTCGAAGTGATGTAGTACCCACGGTTCACAGAAGAAAACCCATCATCAGCCCAAGCATCAGCAACACGCTTGTACCCTTTCTTCTCAAGGTCGCGTTTGTCTTCGTCTTTGGCGATGATCATCTTGGTTCCCGGCTGACCCAGATCTGGGACATAACCTTTGAAACCATTCATAAGTGCTTCTTCTGAAACGACTTTTGAGTCTTCTTCCTTGTTCAATGCTCTCATGTAGACAGCGAGGTTCTGCATTGCCACAGGATCATTCTCATACATGCGAGCAATCTCTTGACGCATCTGAGGATCCGATCCCTTCATGGCATAGAAGGAAACCAGACGATCAATCTCCTCAGTCATCGGAGGCTTGAACTCACCAGCCAGAGTGTTGATTGCATGAGCATTCCGCCACAGTTGGTGTCCCGGACCTTTGCCATTCATGAAGTCAGCCAGTTGTTGGCTCTTCTCCAGAATGACATTGGCAATCGGAGCACTGAAGTTTGCACGGATTGCAGCCTCATGAACCAAGATCTCATCGTCGATCAGGTTCTCATCCTTGAAGTATTCGAAGGATGTGTTGGGACGATCTTGGTCATAGACCATAGCAAAATCAGTCTTCCCCAATACCTTGTGAGCTGCACGCCATTGGGCTGCATCAGGGTGGTTCTCGAATTCGTTCTGGAACATCACCGGCAGATCTTCCCGGTAGTTCTGACGAACAGCCGAAGCATTGAATGTCACCTCATCCAGCATCGAAGTGATCTTGGCATTGGTTTGATCCGTACCGATGACCTCTGCAACGAACTCACGAGCAAACACAGCAAAGTCCAGATTGGTCCCCATGTGTGTCACACGCTTCAGAGCCTGAGCCTGAATGTCAGCACGCTCCTGATCCATGAAAGCAGTGGCAGCCGTGACTGCACCGAAGGTCAGTTTGGTGAGCTGAGAGCGGTTTGATGCACGCAGCTCATCGTTCACTGCTTCAGTGAAACCTGCCAACTTCTTGAAAGCACCTTTGCCCCAGTCATCAGCTTTGTTGATGTTATTCATCAAACCACTGAGGATCCGGAACTCTTTCTCTGAGGCTTCCAGAAGGATCGACTCTGACAGTTGGTCCAGAGTTTCAGAGACAGACTGTCCATTCAGGTCAATCGAACCGATTGCCTTGTTCAGCAGCATCCCTGTCAGTGAACTGAGGAAGTCATTGACAGAATCATTGCTGATGCCTTGGATGGATTCCGGCACAGAAAGCTGATCAATTGCAGCACGGAAACCACGGGACGTTTGGCTGAGAGCCAGAAGAACAGCAATTGCATCTGATACACCTTCATCATTTTTGGTTTCTCCGAAGATTTCCATGACCGCAGAATAACGGTCCTGTTCATTTGTGGGGCCGAACATAGCAGGTGTCAGGTTGTCTGTCACATGCTTGAACATATCGTTCAACGCAGCAGCACTCTGAGGGTTCAGACGCATCTCCATGGCCAGAACCATGTGGATCGCTTTGAACGTCTCACGCTGGTATGCAGAGAGAGTGAACCCACCGAAGGTCAGAGTATCAATCGCACTCTGTGCGTTCTTCCGGTAGTCCGAAATTTGTGTCACTTTTTCGGACACACGACCAGTGGATTTCACAGCTTCATCAAGACGTTGCTCGGCCAAGTCGATCCAGAAGTTCGTCATCTTCTGAGCACCGGGTGTCAGCTCATCTAGCGTGTCTTCCACAGGAGCTGGCAGAGCCAGAGTCTCCGATGGAATGATCAACAACTCGGTGTTGAATTGGATGTTAGACAGCATATCTGACTTCACCCCACCCAGCAGACGCTGCATGAGAGCCTTCAGAACCTTGGTCATGCGAGCCATCAGGCTTGTCTGCTTCTGACCCAGTTCCTTCATCAGACCTTCATTGCTGAGGGTCCATGCCATCATCTCATTCAGAGCAGCAGCCTTCGAGAAAGCTGTGTCTTCTACTTGAAGAGATAGGATCTGAGACTTTGCACTGTTGGCACTGTCCTGCACCGACTGAGGTGCATTGCTGAAGTCCATGTCGAGGAATTCTTGGTTCAGCACTTCCAGACGACCAATCGTATCCTTGTGGGTTTGATCTCCATTGTAGAACGCTTCAACGATCTTGAACGTCGCAGCATGGATCAGCTCATGAACCATGGTCTCATGGTTGTTGTCAGTGATCAGCATGACATCGTTCACCGGGTCATAAATACCCTTCTTGTCCTGCTTCAGGCCACCGTCCATCTCACCGATGTTGTCCGAGTACCACTGGCTCACCTCTTCAGGAGAACCAATGACGATACGAGTCTGGAGGTTTGCCTTCTGGAGGATCCGAACAGCAGCAGCCACAGGCTTGTTCCGAGTTTCACGGAGCAGACTGTCCATAACTGTTGCAGCATCAGTGACCACCAGCTTGGAGAACTCACCTTCAACAGGAGCACGTTGATCTTCGATCTGGAAAGCATCCAGATTGATCTCAGTGAATTCACCGTCGATGGACCCATCAGGGTCCACAGTCTGATCGTTCTGGTTCTGAGGAGCACGTTCCCCCAATTCCTTACGGATCATGTCGTTGATCTCACCCAGTGTGTAATCACGACCATCCGGCCCTTGTGTGAAGGCTGTGTCCGAACCACCCATGTGATCGACAGAGACTCCAATTCGCTTGAAGACAGCCTTACGAGCTTGGTTCCGACGCTGCATCTCGTTCACATCACCGATCAGCGCTTGAGGAGTCTTTGCAGTTGCTGTGGTCTTTTTCTTCTGAGCACTCTCAAATGCACGAGTCCAAGCATTCAGTAGTAGATCCCCATCATTGGTAGTCTTCTCAAGGAAGCCTGTCACATCATTCACGATGTCACCGATCACATCTGCTTCCCAGTTCTGGAGAACAGCAGAGTTGATCTGTTGAGCGTATTCAAAGATCTTGTCGATAGGCATGTCGATACCATCAAACACCTGAAGGGTATTCTCCGGAGCAGTCTCCCCACCGTAGATCCAGTTCATCATCATGGCATCACCACGACCCTGTGTGATGTACGGGATGACTTTCACTCCGGCCAGCTCAGGAGACACCATCGTCGATGGAGCCTGGAAAGTGCCAGTCATGGACTCAGACAGACGGATACCGCTGTTTGTGGCACCCAGAGAGCCGATGTCGAGCGTCTGCATACCGTTGGCATACGTCGGGCTGTACGCACGGATCTGAGCCACCACAGCATCATAGTCAGCCTGTGTCAGGGATGAACGATCAGGAACACCTGTCCGCTCATTCACCTTGATCGAACCATCAGCGACACGCTCTGCAACCTTGGCATCCAGCAGTTCCCGGAACTTCGCAGTCAGGAATTCTGTCTGGAAAGCAGTCATCAGAACCAAGGTGTCATTCACCTTCGTGATCTCATCACCGATGACTTCCTTGGCAGTGTCAGAGAGAACCTTGCCCAGAGTCTGGGTCACAGCCTTCGTGAAGTTGTCCACTTCATTCTGGCCCAGATAGTCCTTCTTCCAGTTACGGCCTGTGGGGAACTTCATCCCGAAAGCCGTAGAGAAATCAGCTTCAAAGCCTTCCTTGCCACCGGGGTAATCCACGATCCCATCAGGATTGTCGATCAGGGCTTGGTACATCTTGAGCATCATGTCCTGAGCCAGACCCACACCGATACCACGCTCAGAAGAGCCGTAGACCGTCTTGGTCATCGGGTTCTTCGAGGCATTACGAGTGAGGACAAACTGCCCATTCTCGATCTTCAGATCACCAAAGGCAGAAGCCAGATTTGCAATCGCATGGAACTTGGCCTTGTCAGTGAAACTGCCGTTGGCAATCGCATTGTGCAGGGCCATCTGACCCTTGAGCGATGTCACCTCATAGAGGTCACGCTCAGTGCCATTTCCGAAGAACTTGTTCAGAGTCATGTTCTTGGTTCCGAGGAAGAAACCAACACGCTTGAAGTTCATGAAGTCCTGTTCGGTCAGGATACCCTGTCCGAAGTTAGCCATCATGTTGCCGGGACCATCGGTCTTACCATCCAGCTCGAAAGAGAGAGTGGTCTCGAAAGCACCTTGTGTACCATCCAGAAGAGCCTTCTCCAGTTGAGCCACGGCAAAGACAGCAGCCAATTGCTGCATCTCACCGGTTCCACCCATGGCTTCCACCAGAGCAGCACCATCGAGATCTCTACCTTCCAGATGTTCACCAATCATTTCAACAGCTTCGCCATACTTGGCGTAGAATTCACGTTGGATATTCTCCAACAGATACTTGTGATGTTGGTTTTCCACTTTGTTGAAACCAGAGATGTCAGCAGCCTGAGCAACTGTCAGCCAGAAAGCATCCTTGTGACGCTTTTTATCCATGTTCAACAAAGACTTAGTTGGTGTCACAAGAGCACGAAGGATCTTGTTGTTCTGAGGGTTGATCCCTTTGAACTGGTGACGACCAACACGAGAGATGCCCACACGGTAGAATACCTGTGGCAGTCCACCATTCACGGTGAACCCAGCATTCTTCACACCATTGATCACACTCATGGCTTCTTGGAAGTCACGCTCGATCGACAGGTTCTTACCAGCGATCGACGCACGCACTGGATGACGATCACTCAATTCGCTGAAGTCCTTCTCACCGAGGAACTTGGCCAGAACTTCCTGACCAACCACATCGACCATCCCAGAGAACTCAACGTTCAGTCCATGACCTTGGTTCTGCATACGCTCAAGCGTCTTCTTCTCACGACGAGAGAGCTTCACATCACCACGAGACTGGGTGTTGTCGATCGACCGTGCAGGAGCACCGATCGAAGGCATGGTATCCAGCTCAGGAGCCAGCATCTTCTTAGACGCTTCTTGTCCAGTCAAACCAATGGCTTGCTGGAATTCACGCATGACAGACGTATCGAAGATGATCTGATCAACAGGCTTCACTTTGAAGATCACTGTGTTTGGATCAATCTCATCAGCTTCTGCTTTGGCAATCATCTCTTGACGCTGTGCCTCAGCATTCTCTGGGTCCACATACGGAACGATCTTACGACCGATCAGAGCCTGACGGTTGGCAGCCACTTCTTGCTCACTCACTGTGAGGAGAGCTTCCAGCAGCTCTTTAGCCATACCTTCAGCAGCACCACGGGCATCAACCATAGGAGCAGCCGGATTGATACGGAGACCCCACATACGGACGATGTCCTTGGCCAGGGTCTCAGCAGCATCACGAGGGTTGATCCCATTCATGATCGTGTTGATCTGATCATCTGTGACCATGTCATAGGTCAGGTTCATGTCTTCCAGGGTCTCATCCAGGTTCTTGATGTTCTGAGAGCGAGCACCAGTGAGCCAATCGAGAACTGCAACAGCAGCGATCGACAGGAGATCTGGATCGTATTCACCTGTGGTACGGTCAACAGCGATCGTGTTCTTGTTCCGACGGTAGAGGCCCACCTCTTCGTCACCAGCAATGATCCGGTCCTTGATAGGCAGCTCGTCCTTCTTGGACTTGTTCACCTTCAGTGTGGCCAGACGATTGTTGGCTTCAGCGATGACCCGGTCTTTGTACAGACGGACAAACTCGACATAATTTTTAGTCCCTGGTTGAGCTTCAACCATGGCCAGGATCCCATCACCATCAGCGTAGGAGAACTCACCCTTCCGTTTCAGGAAGGATTCGTTGAACTGGGGACTGACGTTGTCAAAGGTTTTGTCTGCCACGGACGTTTTGGTGGAAACGTTTTCTTCACCACTGGACTCTTGTGTGGCACTTCCATCGGTGGCTTCACCGACGATTGTGCCTCCTGCTTGTTCGATGATGTTTTCGACATATTTCACTCCTTCAGGGAATTTTTCACGAGCCAGATCAGTGTTCCTCAGATAGAGTGCACCAATCTCAGCAAAGATCTCAGAGGCCAAGGCATCCAGTGTGTCGATGTTGTTGTACGACAGAGCATAGTCGAAGTGTGTCTTCATCTCTGGATCAGAATCGACAGCAGCAACCACCTCTTTGTAGATGGCACCCTCTTCACCTGTGATCGTATCAAACAGCTTGGAGCTGTGAGATACAGGGCGAGTGACATCGTTCGAGGCATACGCATCAATGATGTGCATCAGCTCATGGAAGACTGTGTGTTCAGCAGTGCGGAAACCCTCAGTATCATTGGGGCCAAGGAGAGAACGAACAGCCCCGGCACGCATTGCAATCAGACGCTCACCCCACATGGCTTGACCCATGTGACCAGCATCCGGAGTACGGAGCCAAGTGATACCAGTGACCAAGTTTGTAGGCAGATTGAAGTAGGCAATGATCGAGTCAGTGTACTCTTTGATCACAGTCTGACGAGCTTCTGGCATTGCTTCCAGACCCATACCTTCTTCTTCCACAAACCAACGGTTTGCAGACTCGATCAGATCCTCATAGCTCATTGCACTGAAGTCATCTTTGGTGCGAGTTTCAGCAGCCATCATCTCGGCAAGAGTAGGAGGAGTGACCTCTGCGTCCTGCTCATCGGTTTCTGCTGGCGCAGAAACCTCTTCGACAGCCGTTGGGGCCGCTTCGGTCTCGACTTCAGCCACATCAGTTTGTGGATCACTTGTGTCACTCAAAGGACTTTGTGTCGCATTTGGAGCGAAATCTGGGACACTAAGCACTCCAGCAGGGAAACGCTCAGGGAAGGCTTCAACCAGAGCATTGTAGACCTCCACAGCAGCCACTGCGTCAGCATACATCTCATCAGCAAAGCGGATACCACCAGGAGAAGCACCTTGATAGGTGACAGCCTTGCCTTGCACAGCACCATTCTCAGTACGCCCCGGACGGATCTTCCGGTTAGGGCCAAGGTTGTCAAACGACTCAGCAGTACCGTTGCCATTGGCATCACGGTTTGCAAACGACCGGTTGAGAGCATCGACCTTGTTGATCATATGCTGTGCAAAGTTCGTGAAGTGATCTGTGACAGCATTCACATCAGTTGGGATACCGTCGATCTCGACAGTCCCATCTGGGTTCTGAGCACCTTGCATGATTTGAGAAGCGAACTGCCCCACAGACGGAGCACGAGTGTCTCCTGAACCAAGGAAGATATTGCGAGAGATTGCCTCGACCAGATCGACCGGCTTGGTCTGCTTCTTGCCCTCACGATACTCAGGCTTCACAGACAGCTCGACCACTTCCTTCTTCTGTGCCTCGACATAGGCTTCAGAACGAGAAGTGATTGCCTCACCGATACGCTTGGCAGTCTTCAGGTTCTGGATGTCCTGTGGAGTCACATCAGTACGATCATTCTGTTCCAGAATCTTCCCAGCAACCACCGGATTGATGTTGGCAGGGTTCACAGCAGCAACCAGTTTGGTCTCTGTGACCATGTCATCAGTCACTGCTTTGGTTTCATCCTGTGTCTTCATCAGATCAATACGTGTGACACGCTTCTGGATGTTCTTGAAATCTTCAGAAGCAATGATGTCCTTGACCTTGGCCCGCATTGCAGTGGGAAGGTTTGTAATCGAACTGCGAAGGTTTTGTATCTCAGATGCGGCATAGAGAACGTCGCTATCGCTCATCTTGTTGATGCGAACACCCTTCTCACTCAGCTTGGAGATGATCCCACCGACACGAGCCAGTGTAGTGTTACCAGTCGTTGTGTTGGAGAATGTTGAAGGAACTGAACCGGAAGCCTCGTTGCGTGCAATAGATTGAACAGCAGATTTGCGAGCCAACTCAAGATTAAGCTCTTTATCTGACTGGTTCCCATCAATCTTTGTAGTCAACTCTACCACAGACAGCTCAGTAATCTCACTTAATGCTGCGAGTGTTTTTGACTGAGCATCTCGATCAGGACGAGTGTTGAAATCCTTTGCTTGATTAACCACAGCATCTGCAACAGGAGTTACTTTTTCAGTGACTTTTGCTCCAGCAGCACGAACACCTCTCAGTGCTGCCATTGCTTGAGGGCTGTTCTCAAGGTTTTTAGCAGCAGCATCCAGAGCACTCCCACCAGCAGTGACAGCACTGCCAACAGCCGATACTGCACCTTTTATAGCAGGTGAGTTAACAACAGCTTTTGTGGTTTCAGTGATTTTACGAGGAGCTTCTCCGAGAGCAGAAGGAGCTGCGAGTACACCAGCCATACCTGTACCGGCGATCATACCAGTCGCCAGAGCCTCATCTACACCCTCTCCGGGAGTACGGTTGGGATCCACACCTGTGTCACGAATGGCAAGGTTCGTTGCCAGTTGGCCAGAGGCACCCTGACCACCTTCTTCTAGAGTTTGAGCACCAACTTGACGCAGTCCACCGATGAAACCTGAACCACGGAAGGATTTTATTGGCATGGCTTCAAATCTACCAGCGATGATACCCAAGCTGGCAGCCATCGGGAAAGATGTCTTGAAAGCGTCGATACCGGCATTGGCAGCCAGAGTTGTCTTAGCATCATCAGGATCCACACCCTGACCAACCATCGTGGCGTATTCCTCAGATGTCTCCATCAGCTCGCCATGCTTCATCCCCAGAACTTCGTTGACAGTCTGAGAATAGACTCCAGCAGCCTCAGAAACACCAACAGCAGAAGCGATTGCAGCACGGTTCACACCCTCAGCACCCATAGCAAGGAACTTCGTTCCCTGTGTGGGAGCAATGGCATTTGCGATCTTTGCAGCGTTGTACGTTGCAGTGCGTGTCACAAGGCCCGAAGCGACCGAAGCCAGTTTGGCACTTGGTCCCAATGAACCAAGACCCTCAGCAATCACATCACCTGCGATAGCAGCATTAGATCCAACCCGACCAAGGTTATTCAAAGTACCACGACCAACCCATGTCAAATCGTCGATGAAGGAAGCATCCTCACCATTGTTGGTTTCACGGTTGAATTGATCGAGGTTATCTTGAGCATCCAGTTGACGCTCAACACCAGACAGACCCTGACGATCCTGAAGCTCATCAGACTGGAAGCTCTTGATCCACTGAGTTGCTTGCTGTGTCTTCTCAGAGACCCAAACACCTGCACGGGAGAATCCATCATTCTCTTCGTCGAAGTATTGGTCAGTTTCACCAGCAGCAGCCAATGTCAGCGAACCAAGAGAACCAACAGCGTTGACGAGACCAGAAGCAACAGCGAGACCAGTGTCTCCCACAACCTGTGCATTGCTTCGATCAGCGTTCTCGATCTGTGCAACGGCTGCACGTTCTTGGGTATAAAGCCGACGATTGTCAGCTACTTCCTGTCCGTACTTATTGACGAGGTATCCGTAAGGAGCAGTCTGAATGTCTTGTGCAAACTCAGTGTTTGCCAGCTCATTCCCCTCGTTTGCGGCCACAACCATCTTGCGGGCCATTTCTTGATCAAAAACGGGAGTGTATTCGTTGGCCATTTATGGGATCCTTGATCTGGTTTCCCCTTCTTTACAGGACTGGCACCGAAATACCAGTCCTGAAAGTTGTCTTAGCCGTCACGGAGAGATTGCTCAATCCGTGCTCCGGGGTTCGCACCACCGGCTGGAGGAGGGGTATCAGTCTGTCCACGGTTCCCATATTGCTCATAGAAACCTTCAACAGCACGACGTGCCTCATCACGTTGAGAAACCAAGTCAACAGGAACTGTCTCACCTTGTTGACGGAGCTTCTGGATCTTCCGTTCAATCCGTCCAAGATTGCTTGTGGCAGTCTGGATGCGTTCAGCAACTCGACGGTCATCAGCCAAAGCAGCACGAGCTATTGCAGCATTCTCCCCTTTGAAGTGCTCTTGGGCAAAACGTTCAGCACCCCAGTTGCTCAGGTTGTCACCACCGATGGAGAGAGCACGTCCCAGACGAGTTTCTTCTTCAGCAGCACGAGCATAGGAATATGCAGCTTCAGCACGGGTAATCCCTTGAGATTCTGCCAGAGAGTTGATGGCAGACTCCACATCCGAAGGTGTGGTCGAAATCCCCAGACCTTTCAGAGCAGATGTCATCATCCCGGCAGGATCAGAAGTGAATTCACCAGCACCATTCTGAGCCACTTGGAATCGGTCTCGTTGTTGACGCTCAGAGATGTCAGCCAGTGCTGCATCAGCAATGCCAATGTCATTGGGAGAAGCACCAGTCGTACCGATCTGGAGACGAGCAGCACTCAGAGCACCACCATCACCTGTGGCTTCCAGAACATCAGCCTCAAACTGAAGACGTTCGACAGCAGTTGCACCGGGGTTCTCATTCCGGAACTGAACCACTGCCTCAGTGGGATCAACGTTCGTTGCTGCAATATCCAGCATCTGTTGGGCCAGTGCTTCTTCAGCCAACTTGTTGTCAGCAAGAGTGATGGCAGCTTGACCAGTCTCATTGTAGTCGTACTGGTTCTGGTACGCAGCTAAAACATCAGCAGTCGATTGATACTGAGAGTTTGCCAGAGCACCTAGATAAGCCTGTTGAGCTGGACCACCTTGGTTCGGGTTCTGAGTTACACGTTGACGAGGCTGAGGTCCACCAGCAGGAGGTGTAGGACGTTGACCATTGCCCGGCCCATCAGCTTGCCCAAACCAGTGATCTCCACGCTGATATGTAACATTGTTCCCCCAACTAGGGTTGGAGATGTTCTTGTTCACATAGTGGGTTGCCCCATTTGTCCGGTCTTTATAATTCCCAGAGATGATGGCCTGAGCAGCAGCCATAGCATCTGCATTGGGTTGGAAGTTCATGTTCTGGCCTTGCTCACCACCAGCATGTCCAGTCTCCCCATTCCAAGCAGAGAACTGACCACGACGCATGACAACACCACGGATAGTCCCATCACCATAACGGGAGTCACCCACACGATTGGCAATGACAGATCCGACATCCAACATGCCTTCACGACCTTGGTTCCCAGCCTCAGCTTGCAGAGTACGAGCCAACATGAGGACATCATCGTTGTTCGCTTGAATTGCGGGACGAGAATTTGGAACAGAAATACCTGAACCATCTGCACGAGGACCAGTATTGGTCCCTGGAGTGACAGCAGCAGCACCAGAGCTTTGACCACTGACCGGGCCGCCTACCCCAGGTTGGTCATAACCATTGGTCACACTTTCCTCAGCAGCACGAAGAGCAGCCCCTGCCAAAGAAGCATCCTCTGCACGAGCACCTTGACGCCAATTGTGATCAGCCATGGTGACACCATGCAGCTCACCAGCTCGATTGTCTTGGTTCGTGTCAATGCCGGTCGCATTCCGTGTCCGAGCAGTAGTAGCATTGACGTTGCCGGTGTTGGCATCAACCAAACGAGTGTCAGCACGCTTGTTCTCATACCCCAGAATATTGTCTCGACGGTTCATGATATTCTGACGCATTCCAGCAGAGATGTTCATCTTGCTGAAGTCAGTCGAAGCCAGAATGGAGTTCCATTCGTCTTCATTCTTTGCACCAGCCAGCAGGTTGGTCAGTTCAGCATCACCCTGTGTCTCAAGACCAGATTGGTATTGAGACAGGAGATCCGATGCAGAAGACATACCTTTACGAAACGCCTCCCCTGCACGAGCAGTTGCCTGAGAAGCCACCGAAAGATCTGGTGCCTTGATTTGTTCAATAGTGAGGCGAGCCATGATATGTATCCCTTACAGCTTGTTCTTTTCGATGTATGATTGTGCTTCGGAAGGGTCACGACGTTCGGTATCATACCGAGTACGGATCCGGTCTTCGAGTTCCGTATTGTACGTCTTTGTCTGGTTTGCAAGATTGGTTTCAAAAGTCCGTTCTTGAAGAGCCAAAGACTTTTTGGCGATCTTGTTCTGCTGGAAACTGTTCCAGAGTGAACCAAGAGTAGAGATGGCACCCAAACCAATTTGAGCCATACCCCCTTGACCGAAGAATCCGGGCTTCTGTACAGCACCAGTTTGACTGTTGAAGATTGTACCATTTTGAGAAGAGGTCCAAGAACCAGTCCCCATGTTATTGGTATTACCGGCAACGGCAGCATTTGTTGCAGTAGTGTCCAACCCCGGCATTGAAGGCATAAGCGGGTTTTCAACCGGATTAGCATATAGTCCCATATTTGTTTCTCCTAACCTTTAGGCAATGTAAGCTGTAGTTCAGTGTAGTCTGTAATCAATGAGAGAGTAATATCAACAATGTCCGAACCAGTGATCATGGTTCTTGATATAAACTGATCAAGGGATTCAGGTACATAACTAGATTTTGCACCATACTCATTGCCTCTTGCACTCTCTGTAAGTCCCAGTGGATCAAAAAGCAAGTCATCTGCAAGACCCAAAGACCGTAACAAAGTGTTCAAATCTTGAACAGATTTATCATAACTTTCTTGGTTCCCCATCATCTCTTCATTGATTTCGGCAGTCTCTGCTTGAGTAAAGCCAGAGTACCCGTTAGCAATCGCAGAGCTAAAACTAAGAATAGTACGAGGGTTCATCAAAGTACTGAGGTTAAAGTTTGAAAATCCGTTAGAGATCCCGAAGCTCAAAGCAAAGCCAATCAGAGCACCAAGAATGGCTCCCCACTTTTCACCAAAAACCTGTATAGTTACTTGAGACAACACTTGAGATAGGATCATAGCAGCCACAGCGTTTGTAACAGCACCTGCTACAATGGCTGCTGTACCTGTGAAACCTAGAGTTGTTCCTAATGCAATATTAGACCCCAACAGACCAGACACGTTTGCCATTAGTGCAGGGTTAATAAGTACTGAGATCACTACTACTACAACAAGAACGACCAACATTCCTAAAAAGGACTCATACCACTTTTTCTTCACAACCTCATAAGAATTAAAAGTGATAAATGTGTTTGAAATACTCAATTGAGTAAAGTCTTTGATACCCAACAGTTTTACTGTTGGAGCGTGTAATGGGATTAGGAATACAGATTCACTTGTATCGTTCACACCGTCAAACAATGAAGTGGTGACCGCTTTTCCTTGATAAATAAAGTTGTCGTGAGACATTCCCCAAATGGTCAGTTTTGAATAAGAATTTACTCCTGTTTGTTTAAACATCTCTACACTTGAGACACTTCTATCAATTATCCGAAAAGAAGATCCTTCTCGCTCTCCGAACTCTTGAGAGATGTTCCAGTTAATCGTTGAACCATTATCAAACCAAATATCATCTAGCACAGCCCCGGCTTTTCCCAAACCAGAGTGAAAAGTTTCATTAATATTTATCCACGTATATCTGTTATCAAACCCACCGAGTTGGGGATGATCACTCTTCAATTGAATAGTTGTTGTCTTAGGGGAAGTGTACAAAGGGTACGTGGGTCTCGGCGTATTAAACAACGGATCTAAGCTATTATTTTGTGCAGCACTCCATGTAATCAACTGAGCCTGAAAATCAGAATATAATACAACACTATCCTCAAAAGCTGTAATATCCGCAGACGTGGTGTTTTGAATATTCATCAAACTCTTCAGCCACAGATAAATGTATCGTTTGCTCGAAAGATCAATTATGTTAACAGAACACCCCCACTGAACATAAGAGTAGTCAATGTCTCCAATGTCAGGATTGTCTTCAATCTTGTCTAGGATGTTATCAATATTATACCCTTTAAGACCACCTCCTGTGGCCTTCTTATAGGCTTTTTTGGTTTCAGCATACAGATCCTCAAAACCAGGTTCTCTGATGCTCTCATTGTTAATTCTGAGGGGGAGAATAGGGTAATACTCGTATGATGGCCCAGCAACAGTATCTACCACCAAAGCATTGAGTACAGTGTTTCCCCCACCAATCATATAAATCCAAATACCACCATCCCCATCAATCTTGTCAAAGATGGTTTCTTGGGTTTTTTCTTGGTAATCATAGATTGGTTCAAGATACTCACCAGACCGTGAAGTAGTTACAGTCTCAGTATCTCCCCCTCCGAGATCATTAACAACAACACTTTCAACAGTGAAAGTGGGATCAGTATAGATCCTCCTTCTTTCCCAAATCAGAAGAGTAGTCTCTATGCTCGAATTGTTGTTTGGAGTCCCACCGGTATTACCGACGTACTCTGTTTTGGTGTAGGTGTCTCGAATAGTGGTAAAGCTTTCCACATTCGTCTCTGGAGTATTTGTAGTCGTGGTCGGACTTCCATCAGAATACTCCTTGGTCACTCGAACAGTTTGATCCAGAGAATGGCCAACAGTATTAATGTTTGCTGTGGCACTGAACACAAAACCAGAATTCGAAGGCTCTGGTGTGATGTTTAAGATTTTTGTACCAACCTGTATAGGTTCCACACTTGTCGGCACTACTTGGTAGTATCGAGCAACAACAAACTTCTCATTCTTGTCATAAGAATCAGCAGGGATAACAACTGTAGCCCCACTCTCATATTGAATGGTAATTTGGTGATTAGTTTGATCGTAGTCTGCGAACCAGTTTAGTGCGACTTCTTCTGGGGCATTATCGAACAACCAACGTTCTGCCCAAAAAGAATAATCACCAAATGTAATTTCCGCAGAAATTACAATGTTAACCAACCCAGCAGGAGAGGCTGGAATAGGAATGTATGGCTCTACAATACTCTGTGATATATTTTCAATTATATTTTGAGAGTAGGTTGGGATACCTGATAGTTCATTTCTTACAGCCCAATTGAAAAAAGATCGTTGCAGGATCCCCGGACCCTTCAAGTAATTGTCTATAATTTTCTCGCCCAAGTACAGATCGTATGGACTCATGACTGCTGAAAACAAAGTTGTTTTCAAGAAATTCGGTCGATCAAGTTCTTCTCCAGCCAGATTATAGACTGAAGAAGAAACGTTGATCACGTTACTCCCTGAAAACAAACCCATCTGATGACACCTTTAAAGATTATTCTCTGTTCTCAAAGACAGTAGCACTTCACTTACTGAAGGGACATCAAGCTCATTCGGAGAAGCAAGATTTTCGTCCAAAGTCTTTGAAGTAATCCAACCATCAAGATACATTTTCGCAGTTTTCTGTTTTGCATCTTTAATGAAACTATCAATCTGCTGATTATACAGATCAATCTGTTTACCAACAGAACCAGTAATAGGAGTACCATCTCGACGAGTAACTAGTGTCTTTGAACGTTCACTCTCAACTTGCTCATTGAGAACACTCAATTGAGCGGGGAAGAGGTTGTTCAGGCTATACGCTTTGGTCTCAACATCTTTATCGAGATTAGCTTTCTGGCTGCCAACAACACCTTGCACGTAGGATCCATCAGAACGTGTATCCAAGGTTTGGCTACGTTCTTTCTCGAACTGCTCATCGACCATCTTTTTCTGCGAAGCAGTCAGACAATAGGCTATATCAGCATTCGCAATCTGCATCTTGGTGAGTGCATATTGAGTACCCACGACTTTAGTCTCAAGAAGATTTTTGTTGTACTCAAGCTTCAACTGTTCATAGTTGAGAAGAGACTTCTTGCCTTCCAGCTCCAGAGCCTGAGCTGCATACTGAGCTGAGACTGCTTCCCATTTCTGTCTGTCTTTATTCAGAACAAATTGAGAAGCAGTACCCAAAACTCCAAGCAAAGATTCTGAGTATACACGGGAATACTCTGCCCCTGTGATACGGTTTAGTTTGAATTGTTGATTCAGATGGTTGTTAACAGCAGCCATCAAACGGTCGAATACACCGTTCCCATCAATCTCAACTTCAGTCAAATCTTTTAGTGAGACTGAAGAGAGATCAGAATATAGGTCACTGTCTTCATCAATCTCAAAATTAAAAGCTGGATCCGAGAGACTTACAGAGTCAATCGGATCCAGATCTCCAACCAAAGAAGTGTAAAGACTATTAGCCTGTGCGTCTGCGTTACATGTGTCTTCTACGGGCATAGCCATAAGTCCTTACAATAAATTGTACTTCTTCAGTTATCAGTCAATAGCGTGAGATGCACGCTGATGAGCAGCCAGTTCAGCCAATTCTTTCTCGTTAAGCGGTGGAAGCTCGACGATAGAGAACTTATTGATCATTGTGGTCTTGTACTTCTTGACGCCGAATTGGCCGCCTTTAATCTCCTTCCGGAGAGGGAACTTCTGGCTCTTCAACTGGTTCAAGATGATCTCAGGGATGTGGTAGCCGTTGGGATGTTCTTCTTCGTTGAAGGGGACATACTTGGCAACCTTGCCGGTGAACTTGTTCACAGCAGTGATGATGGCACCATTAAGCTGAGAATCAGCAGGGTCAAGATTGGTGATCTTCACACGACGTAGACGAAGTGCCTTGGCACGAACCACTTGACGCAGGAGCAGAGGATCAGTGATCTCATTCGGATCCATCTCCAGGATTTCCTTCATCGACGGACCCTTCTTCGCAGGGCCAGCAGTCGATTGGATTTCAGACGGGTCGAACTTATCGCCGCCCAGATCAGGGATGGTCTCTTCTTCTGGTTCAGTCAGATCGACAGGAGCGTCGTCGTCAGTGTCCAGCTCGTTCAGATCGGCAGACAGGGTATCCATGAGCTTCTTCCGGAGCGTACCTTCACCGGTATTGCCGGAGAATGTGACGTTAATTGAGGTCGCTGCTTCACGAAGTTGCTCTACAGTTTCCATTGCCGTGACAGCTTCGAGAGCTTCAGCGGGTGCGAGTTTACTGATGTTCATTGGATGATCTTCCATATTAGATAGAGGTTAAAGGATAAGAAAGGGGGCGTTAGCCCCCTCCCCTTAGAGCTGATTACTCAGCCGCAACGGTCTTGACAACAGCCAGACGTTCCGGACGCAGGGCGATGAAGCCGTGGTAGAACGTGATCGAGCTGAAACCGATCTTGCCGTAAGGATCCTGAATCGTGGCCATTTCCTTACCGGGCTTCCTGACGATGATCTTGAACTTCTGCTTCGCACCTTTCTTGCCGGAGCCTTGCAGACCGACAGTTGCGAAAGAGCCGTCACCAACAACCAACATCGGGAAGATGTTGTAGTTGGCACCGTCGTCCGAGTAACCGAGGTTCGCACCGGTAGCAACAGCACCAGCACCTTCCCAGTTCATCATGTTCGGCACAACGATAACGCGGAAGTCACCCACGGAACCGATTTCACCGTTCATGATCGTCGAAGCAGCAGCGTACTTACGAACAGGAACGAAAGCCGGGTTGCCCAGACCATCAACCATGTTCTCGACAGTGATCTGAAGTTCCGAACCAATGTACATGATACGCGACGCATTAATCGTCATCGTATCCTGCATGGTCGAACCTTTGATGATCTTGGTGTTCTTCGGAGTCCGGTTATCGTCGAGGACGATGCTCAGTTTCTTCAGATCCATGTAGGTAACAACCGACGGGTTGGCACCTTCACCAGTGATCTCGCTGTCTTGAGTCGATACACCAGTGTAGACCACAGTCCCTGCATTCGACAGGAGGTCGATTTGCAGAAGATCTTCAGTGATCTCGTTGGCACCAGCCACCATTTCCCGGCTCATGTGACCATACAGATCGGAATCCGTATCAAAGGTCATCATGTCGTCCGAGAATTCAGTGAAGAAGCCGTGCTCTTGCAGCGTGCCAGAGCGTTCGAGACGGGTGAAACCAACGCGGTTCACACGCCCACCTTCTTCGGTCAGCGTCGGCATACGAGCACTGATCAGGCCAACATCCTTGGACGAACCGTAGATGTTACCCCAGGCAGTGACGGCACCGGTAGCATCGAGACCCTGGTCGTTGACGTTGCGGTCATCGAGCAGAGGCACGTAGTAGTAGACTTTCAGCTCTTTGCCGTAGTGCATCGGCATCGAGCGAACGTCAGCCAGAGGGCTGAAGAACATCTGTTCGGCAGCGTCGATCAGAGAACGACGATCCCAGTAGTGAGTGTTGAACTGCGGACCAATGTCCGAAGCCGTACCCGGAGGGGCATTGTAAAGTTGAGCCATGTTATTTCCTTTTCAAACTTCTCAACTGGATTCTTCGTTATGAGGGGGGAGCCAACTTCTTGAAATCCTCGTCACTCATAGACGAATAGTCCGGTTCTGCGTGTTGCCCGCCAGCATTTGCTGGAGCGGATCGGGGTGGAGTTGCCGATGAGACGTTTGGAGTGGGTTGCTCAGTCTTCGGCTTAGGAGCAGCCTTCCGGGTGCCAGTGCCGACAACAGTCGGTTGGGCTTTTGGTTCGTCGAAAACACCAGCCTTTTGCATCGCCTCACCCACCTGATGGTAGGCTTGGAGGAAGGGAACTTGGGTCAAATAACCCATCGTCCGCTGGTAATCTAATTCAGCTTTAATCTTCGAATAAACCCCTGAATGTTTTTGTGCAAGGATATTCTGGAAGATGGTGGGTTGATCTCGCAGAGCTTCTTTCGAAACTTCGTCCCAATCCTTGTTGATGTCACCAATCAACTCACGACCACCTTCGGCAGCCAGAGTCTCTTTGATAGCATCATCAAAGGCCAGATCTTTGGGATCACCCTGATAATTCTTGGCCTGATACGGAGTATCTTCCGCAGTGGTGTCAATATCAACAGGGTCGATCTTGTGATCTTGGAGCAGCTTTTTGATTGCCCCCTTGTCGCCTTTTGACAGGTCGATCAGGAAGTTCAGCTTCTCAGGATCATTCAGACCGTTCGATTTCAGCATCTGATCTTGAGCACGCAGGGGTTTCATTTCCTGCATACGACGAGAATAGTTGACACCCATCTGCATCAGACGGATGGCATCTTCCGGAGTCTTGACTTGCATGTCACGACCATCGGCCTTGAAAGGAGCAGAAACCTTCTCGAAGAAGTCCTGAGCAATCTTGGGATCAACCTTTGCAGGTTTCACATCCCCAGATTTTGCCTGGTCATCTTTCGATTCTGGTTTCGCAGCAGGAGCTGGTTCTGCTGGTTTTTCATCTTTTCCTTCCGGAGCTGGAGATGTCTTTCCCTTTTCAGGGTCTTCATTGGCACCTTCATCTTCCGGGTCAGCAGGAGGATCGGCTGGTTTGTCACCTTCATCGGAATCAGGAGCAGGGGCTTCTGAACCAGAAGGATCTCCTTCATCCGGATCAGTCTCACCAGTTTCACCATCATCCTCTGAACCAGTGTCCTCATCAACTGGAGTCTCCTCTTCTGGCTCGTCAGCAGGAATTACTTCCTGCATCTGAGACGGGTCGAGTTTCATGAAATCTTCATCGGACATCGTGTCGATGTCGAGTGTGGTGTTCTCGTCAGCCATGATTATTCACCCCCCTTGATCGAAGCATTTGCTTCAACTGCTTCATTCCAAGCGGCTTCCAGATTTTCCAGTTCCGACTGAGCAATGTTGCCCTTCTGGATGAAGTCCTGAAGGAATGTCCGGAGGGAACCAATGGCACGAAGCTCACCAATACATTCATCGAACTGCTTGTCCGAGAGACGGCCAGTTGCCATCAAACCAGCAAGCCGCTTTGGCTCTTGGTCAAAATACGCATCCATAACGATTTCTTTGAACTCAGAATTCTCAGACAGCTTTGCAGCAGCCTTTGCCTGACGGAGCAGCTCTTCACAGGAGGCTTTGTACTCCTGATACTGTTCCATTGTGAGGTGTGCTGTTTCCTCGGTGTCTTGCACATTTTCGTCGTATAGGTTCATTGCCACATCCTTTGTGGTTGATATGTTACAGTAAATTGTTCGTAACTTACTTTACTGAGGTAAAGCAAGAGGTTGTTGTTGGGGAATAGTTCCAAGGGGGGCCATTGGCAACGTTGGCTGTTCAACTGGTGGTCGTCCCAAAGGTGCTTCAGGCTTTGCCTGCATACGATCTGATTCTTCCACCAACTTATTGAAACCGACAGCAGCCTCAATCATACCAGCAGGAGTCTCCCCTTTAAGGAGACCCTTGGTGACTTCTAGATCACGGTTGCCACGAGCCTGAGCACCCATCTTCTCAACATCACGCTGATGCTTAGAACCAGTAACTTCAAGCTCTGTATCAAGAGATTTGCCTTCAGCACGGGCTTCTGCTTCAAGAGCACGAGCACGGTCCAGAGCAATCTCTGCTTCCAGCTTCTCGATCTGAAGTTCCTGCATACGAACCTGCATCGGATCAGGCTGAGGCTCATAAGCACGGATCTGTTCTGCAAGATCAGGCATACGCTTCAGATCTGCGATTTGACCCAGGATGATCTTCGAGAGACCGGGATCCATATCTGGACCAATCGTCTGAAGCATCATTCCCAGATCCTGAGACTTCTGTTCGTCAACCTGAGCAGTGGAGATGTCTACCAGCAGATCGAAGTTCCCAGACAGATCTTCGCGTTTGATTTCGACGAACTCTTTGTTCGTGACCCGGATGATCTCTTTCTCTTCCAGGAAATAAGCGTTCATCGACATGATCTTACGGCCAATCAGACGCATACCCTCGGCCAGACGACGGAGGATACTCATCTCACGTTGGCCAGCCGCATCCAACGCACCAGAGATACCACGAGCGACTCGGCCATAGGCTTCACCAGTGATACCACCTGAGAATGATTTGACCCCGCTCAGACCCTCAGCTTCAGCGTTCTGGAGCTGCATCATTGTCAGAGCAGAGTTCGGGATCTCAGGATACTGTAGTTGCTGAATTGCAACACGAGGATCTGAGTTCGGGTTGTACTCGAAGTCTTCCCCATTCACGAAACGCTTCCGGTTCACTGGATCCAGAAAGCCCTTAGCATAGCCTGACTGTGCGTTTGCAGAGCGACCCAACAGGTCAATCGTACCACGAGTAACAGCACCAAGGATCCGCTGGTTGTCTTGCAGAAGAGAAGCATCAGCTTCGCCCCAGATTGAACCAAGGATAGGCATATACGGAACAACAACGAACGGAGGCTTCCGGTCAGGGAATGGATTCTCTGTGAGCTGGATCATTGTATCACCAATGAAGGTGGCAACAATCGGGATCATCTCCCCATCACCGTGAACATCCCACAGACCCCAATATTCATAGACCAGCACCTTGGCTTTGTCCGAGTTCATCCGGCCATCGGGAATGGGTGTGGTTGTCTCGTGATCTGGATCACCCACTTGTGCTTTGATCTGGTTTGCACCCCAGTTCACTTCTTCCAAGTTCTTGTAAATCCGACGCTTCTTCAACTCGGACTTTGTGGACTCGTAGGTATGAACCATAAATTGGGCATTTTCCCACTCACCCTCGCAAGAAGGGTCAATGAAAAAGTTCGCCACATCGACGATCTTCAAAGAAGGTTGGTTGTATGTGATCTTGGTCTCTTCAACCCACTCTTCGTCGATCTGAGTGGCGACAACCATCTCTTGGTCCTCAAGCCCATACTCAACGGCAGCCCGAAGTTCATCAGGGATTGAAGGATCTGCTTCCCATGCTTCAGGATCAGATGTCGCCATCTCAGTTGCCTGAGCCAGCATCTGCATACCCTCTTCATCACCCACTTCCATCATGGTGTATTCATAAACAGGCTTCAGGACTTTGACCTTCTCGGTCTTCCGTTCCCAGCCAACACGAACCACACATGTCCCCTCATCCACAGTCTTACGGACATATCGGTCAATGAAATCAACCTTATTTAGCTTGGTGTCGAACTGCCAATTAATAATCAACTGGTTTTGGTCAGCAGCAGCTTTATCTTCAAATGTGCGGGGGTTGATATTAAACATACGTTCCGTGTTCAGGAACGGTTCACTCAACGCAGGATAACGCCACTCATTGTGCTTCCGGATCAGCTTTGGCTGAACAGAAGAACGACCTGGAGTCTTGGTCTTTTTTCCAGACTCAGCACCGGTTGCATTTCGAAGAGCCATCCATCCTTCGACGTTGGCCTTTTGGTCGGTGTTCTCTTGACGAGCATATTCCAGATCGCCTTTCAAATCAGCAATCGAAGGCTCTTGCGCCCACTTGGTCAGCTTCTCAGATTGAGGTTTGCTCAGGTCCGCAGGGTTGTAAATCTCGGACGTGGAGTCGTTGTCAGTCTTCGGGGACTGGACATCGTTCTCGATCATGTCGTTTTCATTTTTCACGATTCGACTCCTAGTTTCGAAAGATCTCAATGAGTTGTTGATTTGCGTTTACAGCAATTTGTTTCTCAGCGCCACACTCTATAAGCGCATCACCTAGACGACCCATACGGATCTCATCTGAACCAACGGAAAGACCTCGAACTCTTTGGATCACTTCCAAAGGATGTGGGCAAGGTTCAGTTACGTCAGTTGGAAGTTCTTGGATTCGGACCCCACCGACGTTCGAGCCGCTGCATCCCCCCAGTAGTGACAACACCGGGACCATCAGAACCAGCAGCCACAGAGGCTTCTTCTTCGAGTGCATCAATCAATTCCTCTCGTTCACGTTCAGCTTGACGAAGAGCCTCAGTCTGTTTGCGAATCACCTCATTCAGATCGAACAAGTCTTCTTGGGTTTCAGCAGTCTTTTCAGCGATTTTTGTCAATTCGGCAAGAGAACCTTTGTGATACCCATAAACGAAAGCCCCGCCCATCAGGGCGAGACCTCCGATCAAAGCGATGATTTGGAGTTGGTATTTCACCAGAATTTCTCCATCATTCGAGCACGGAGCATGTCCCCGGCTTCCTTTTCACCCAGAAGTTTGGTCGGATTGTCCGGAAGAACCCGGATGTCCCACTTGTTCTTCTGCTTGATCCCGATGTTGGTCTGGACCTCAGCATGAGTGATGGTTGTCCACGGAGATGGCTTGATGTCGAATTCACGACACAGCTTCACAGTCTCCTTCAGCATCCCATCAATGCCTTCCCAAGTCAGAGGGTACTTCCCCTGATCGACGACACCAGTTCCCCAGTTTGTCACCTTGGCTTCAGCCATGGCTGCCACAGAGAGACCGACAGCACCTGTGTTGGCATTGAAGGTATGGCTCACGCCGTACTTGCCGGAGAGGTAGACAGCTTGCTGTTGAGGAGGTGTCCCACCGTCATGCTTGTTGCCATCTTTGTCAAACACACCGTTGTAGTGTTTCACCACGTTCCAGTTCACCGTGTACGTGGACGCAGCCCAGTGCCAGTGAACACGAAAGATCCCGGAGGGATCCATGATGTCTTCATCGTCATCTACCTGCATCGCATTCTTCACGATGGCAATCTGCCGACGGGTGTTCGGGCCATTCATCCCGTCAACCTTCAGGACAGTTGAACCAGGAAGAGCAAGCGAGTTGCACCGGATCTGGTAATCACGAACGGAAATAGTCATTGGACTTCCTCTACGATTGGGGTTCCCTCACTAGGGTAGAAAACCTTGCTGCAAACTTCCGGGGTCTCATCGACCGTGTTGGTGTCCACAGTCCGAGATGTGTAACGCAGACAAACCATGAAAGGTTGTTCTGGAACACGAGGAGAAGCACCACCTGACTCATTGTCGAAGAAGGCTTCCCATGTCCAAAGACGAGGACTGTCTTCACGAACAATGTAATCTCCGTTTCCACGACGAGTCTCCAAACGAATGTCTTTTGCATCCCGGATAGTGGCAATCCATGTTGCCTGTACATGCTGCTTCGCATCTGCATCATACAGAAGCATTGGAAGCTCATAGTCATCTGTCTTCACGATCTCAACGGTCGCAGTTAGAAACGGACGTTCAGCAAACTGTTTATCATAGGTAGTACCTACGAATGGGATCATGAGAAGAATTATAATTGAAATCATTAAACCAACTACCAGAACCTTGAAGTCATCTTGGTTCTTGGTTGTTTTTTCTGCCCGAAAAACCTTTATACTTTGGTTATTATGCCTCATTTCCACCTCCATCAGTAGGACCAGAAATGAATCGCTCAACGAGTGTTACTGCCACCAAACCAACAAAAAAGGAGGCGGCTGTTAGAGTCCCTAAAGCTCCAGCCATTTCATCAGGTAATTCGCCAATCCACGGTTTCATGATTACAGGCCCAAGTACACCGACGCCAAATGCGACAGCTCCACCAACGAATACCACACGAAGACCTTCACGCCAAGTTGTCTTCAAAACAGCAGCTCGCACGCTACCACCCAACGATCCCATGAACGTCAGAATTGCAGCTCGCTGGTTGAATACTTCCCCGATTAGGTTCGGATCTTTTAAGTCAGCCATTTATACAAACCCCCGGTTTGTAAACTTATCGTTTTCCTCAACTTCGGAGGTGGACGATAAATCTTTCATTTCATCCTCACCGATGTGCCGGAGGTAGGCGGCATAATAGCTATCGCCTTTGGCTGAGTGGTCAGGTCCGCCCATATGACTTATATACAACGATGCAACGAAGAGTTGCAATGCTGTCTCTAGATTCGGGGGTAAATTGATATTCCCAGTCGAAGTAATTGTTGGATGTTTCTTTTGATAGCGAATGCGAATCCGTGCTGGGTCTGGAGAAGCAATCTCTGTGAATTCAGTAATCTTCGCATCTGTAAAACGAAGAGTGTTGAATGATGGTGTCAGAATGTGACCACTAGTATTGACCACATGTCGATCTCCGATTGCATCGAACAGATCCAGCACCTTCACAAACTCGTCATCAAGAAATGTATCATCCGGAGAATCTGTGAGAGATGTTCCCAGATTGGCTTGAGTCAGTGGGTATATGTTCTGGTTCAAGACAAATGTCAAATCGACTTGACCTTTAATCAATGGAAACCGTGTTGACAGATCTACTAAACCTTGATTGGTCAAAGACAAAATAGTTCCATAGTGTTTTGGGCAGATAACCCCAAGGTTATCTTCATCCACGGCAGATGTGTTTTTCAGTTGACCGAAAGCCAGACGTTGGCTGAAGGAATTAAATGGGATCATAGTGTTACCCTCTTTCGAGAAAATCAGACCACATAGGATCCATATTGCGTTTCATCTGTATCATCAGGAGTGAGTAAATTACTACCCCAAACTTGGTTCGAACGTACTGATGAAATGTCACCATCGTCCATCGTATCTGAGCTGGGGGTCCAAGGATTCATATACTGCAACATGGAAATCGTGTCGATGCAGTCATCTTTGCCTTTGATACCGTCCTTGGTTGCAAGGGCGATCTGTTCTATGAAGATACCAAGTGTCTTCGTATTTTTCAACTCACTTGGGAAAAACACTTTTCCTGCCTTGAAGAATGGGACAACCATATTGAAACGGGCCAGCTTGTCTGTGGTTGGCCGGATACCAGGTTTCCCCTTCTGGTTCGTCAGGTTGAAGAATTTGTTCCGGTAATTCATTTCGTTCATTAACCATTGGATAAATCCTTGTTGTTGTCCACTGATCTCGACACCTACACCTTGAGGTTGGTATTCGTCAACAAACTCAAAAAGTTGATCAATAGCTTTGTCCATGGTCCAGCGTTCACAGACCCCATCAACCCAGTGCCACTCATCAGATTGATTGTATGCCCACACTGATTGTACCGAGTAATCGGCTGTCTGCTTCGACGACGTAGCAAAATCAGTGGTGATGTAGAAGTTGTAGTTCTGCTTCTTCTGGAGCACGGGTGCTCGTGGACGCCAGAGGATCTCAGAGTCTTGAACCAGACGAGATTCATCCGAAGTAATCCGGAGCATAAGTTCTTGACGGAAGCTCTTCAACTTTCCCTCTTTCTTGGCAGAGTTGTACTGCTCGAAGACATACTCATAGGTGAAGCGATCTTCCCAAGCTCCACGAAACTCTTCACGAGAGCAGGGGAACTTCTCACAGATCGGCCACACGTTGACATGCCATGCTCCGGACTCAATTGCTTCATAGACGATGTCGTTCTTATTGAACGGTGTCCCGTTCATGATCATCTTGTTCCGGGTTGGATCCAACGCATACTGGACTCCGGAGTAAACTGTGTCCTTGATTGCTTCCATGGCAGTCTGGGATTTGGAGTCAGCATCTGAAACCAAGTCATCCATCACTGCCAACACAGGACGTTTCCCGAAGATCTTTGTACCCCGGATACCAGACTTCGCACCGAACATCTTTACGCCCAGTTTGTGTCCACGCTTGTTCTCAAATTCCAGATAATTCTCAGTGAACTTTGCTTTGGGGATCCATGCCTGAAGGAATTCAGAGTTGTTGTATCGAAACTCGATTGAGTTCCGAGCACTCTTTACACCGTTGTCCATCGAGTCCGAGATGTACAACATCCCAGTGACCACTCCAAAGTTAGGGAGGGTTCCAAACATTGCCAGATACAGAGTCAGGTATTCCATGAAGAGAGTGGTCTTCGCCGTACCACGAGCACAGAGGTTGGCGATCTTCTTCTCTTTGCTGGCCAGCTTGTCCAACATAGCAAGGTGCATGACCGGTGTCTTGTTGTCTTCGCCCTGATCTCCGTTGACCAGCTTGATGAAGTTCATGAATTTCAACGAGAACTCACTGGGAATGTACCCAGCGTGACTGTTGAGCATCATGAAGTCTACCTCGTTGAGGTAATCATCTACGGTCTTTTCTGGGACGAAGTCTTCACCTTGGATCATGGATTCACCGTCTTCATGGGTAATGCTGCGATGTCATTCGCAGAGACATTGGGATCATGTTCAATCAGATCAAGCTGCTTCCGACTCATAGCAACGAGCTGCTGCTCAAGGGCAGCCATACCATCGTTCAGACCAATGTCGATCTTCAGCTCTGTCTTGTGTGTGGCTTCTGGTTTCTTCAGGTGGGTCAGCAAGCTGTTTGCTGCATCACTCCGGACCTTTGGTGAAACATCAATGTCCATCATCAATTCATACTGAGTATTGATGGCAGACTGGAATACATCTTGATTCAGAATCCAAGTAGGAACCATCGCACGTTCCATGATCTTCGTGACCAACTGCCCTTTGTTGTAGGCAGTCACAATCGAAGCAATGTCCTTGGCTTCTTTCCCGGCATTCTTCATCGACGCATAGCGATCAGGGAAGGTTGCTCGATAAGCATCCAAGTTTGTTTTACCCATGACCTTGTGAGAGACATACATCACAGCACGGACATAATCCCCAACCTTGTAACGACCTTCTTGTAAAACCTGAGAGAAAGTCACAAAATTATCCCGGATATACCGGGCCTCTTCAGGATCCTTTGACAAGGAGTTGAGCTGATCAACCATATCCTGAGTAATATTTTGTCGATGTTGTGCAGGGAGAGTTTCTTGCACAGCTCCAAGTGTTAGCATTTTAAGAATCTCCAGTATTAAGAACTTAAATTTACTAAATAAATTGGAAGCATCAAAAAGTAAAGAACTTGATTTAGACTTAAAACCCCCGCCTAAATCTAAGCGGGGGTATCACCTGTCGTTCTCCTTATGCCGCCACGAACGTGCCGACTGCGTAGGTACTGGCGTTCCAGTCTGCGAGAGACTTCAGGTCCACAAGTGGGACCATGCCCGCGACTGTCCCCGAGTACACCGCGTTGCCACCGCCGTCGTAGAAGTCGGAGTAGACCGCTGTGGTGTTGTCCTCGATGGAGTACCACATGTTCGAGACATGCAGCACACCCATTGCACCACCAGCGATATTGCCTGCACCGATCAGGATTGGTGACTTCTGTGCATTACCGTTGAGGGCAGTATCCAGTGCAAGCACACCGTCGATCCAGATTTGCTGCGAACCTACGCGGGTCTTAACAAGCCACTTCTGCTCAGTAGCCGTGGCCATGGCTGAACCGGTCAGGTACACCGACCCCATAGAGGAGCCCGCGGTATTCTCAGCTTTCAGGAACCACCGCTGGTTGCTGTCAAACAGTGACAGGTGCCAGTCGCCTGTGCCGTTACCTGAGTTGAGCACGAAGCCGACACTCGGCACGGCTTCGGGGATGCTCACCGTAAACGCCGCCGTCACATAAGGCACCGACGCGCCCAGAGCTACGTCCATGTCGATCCACGCCGTCGTACCGTCGAGCACAACTGGTTCAACCGTAGCCGGGGGAGGCCCGGCCAAGGTCAGCGCCACGGACCCGCTGTTCGCGGAGAATGTCCCTGCGCCTGCCTGACGCTGCGTCGGTACGACATCCTCCATCGTCACGAACATATCCATGCCACCTGCAATCACGTTAGCGCCAGCAGTGCCGAGGTCTTTGAAATAACCACCTGGGGCGGCATATATCGCAGACATACCCACATCACTATCCAGCCCCAGCAAGGCACCGGTGTGACAGGCGAACAGTCCGATTTCGCCAATCCACGGACGTGTGTGTGAGGGAACTACGCCGAGATACTGACCACCAAGGTACATCGTCTTGACTGTACCAAGCGTATCTGTGTCGATGGTGGACAAGTCCCAATCTGAACCACGGACATAACCGTCGATCACACCGTTGAACGCGACGCGAGCGATACCTTTGCTGAAGTCGTACTCACACGCCATGTCCACCCGAACGCCCTCAGCGTAAGTATCCTTGCTGACGAACTTCAGCATCGGGATCGTGTCTGCACTGTTCTTGAGATACAGCTCAATCCGTCCAGAAGTAGTACGAGATACTTCGAAGGTGTTGCCCTGACTATCGAAGACCGTGCGCTGTGAGCCGTCCGCCCCCGTAGTTGCCGTGAAGGAGACGAGGAAACCACCAACAAGACCAGCGCTCACCCCTGTCTTATATGTACCAGACCAGCGAGCATCGGCATTCCATTGGGTGCGCGTATAAGAACCCTCCACACCGACGCTTGGTGTCGGTACGCTGAACGCATTAGCTACAACACCAGCGCCGAGATAGTTGGGCGAGCTTGGCCCGCCCATGTCATTATCCAGCAACCAACTGCCCGCCTTAATGGTGTAGGCGTCTCTGATCTCATGCGCCTCAAGACGATCAAAGCCCTTGGTCTCGTGGCCAACGAACTCATTTCGGTAGAAGTCGCCTTCCATCCAGAAGTTGTCATAGCCCGTCACAGTATCATCCGTGACGACGTAACCATTGGCTGTGTCACCATCGAATTCGTAAGTGGTGTTCCGGTAAGGGGAGAGGTTCTTACTAATCTTCAGGTTTTCGACGGCATCCATATAGAACCCCGGCGTGCCGCTGCCGAACAACGTTGCCCGTAAATTTACGTTCCCGTAAACCGTGGCATCCCGACATCCCGCAATCATCTGGCCAATGTTGCCCGTCACGTTAAGGTTGTACAGAAACTTGACGTTGGCGTAGGTGTCCTGACCGTTGCCGGGATAACCCGCACCCGGAAGGTTGGGATCATTGAACTTAGCACCAGTCGATGATGATGTCGGTACAGGGAAACCAAGCGCATCATGCAAATCAGCACGCCGCCAAAACGCTACGTCTGAGTAGCCTCCCGCGATAGTCACGTTCGACATAGTTGCCCCATCAGAGGGGTCGCCGGATGAGCCTGTGGACGAGTGAGGGTCGGTTGCCGTCACGCCTGTTGTATTGTCGGAAGGTGTCGCCCATACGCCAATGTGTACAAAATCGTATGCAAACATATCATCTGCTGCTGATCCCCACGTTGTGAAATTGGTGTATACGTCTTGGATCGTGACGTTGGAGTGTCCGCAGCGATCAGCGCCGAGGTACATGCCCCTCGCGCAGTCGTGGATAAAACAGTTCGTCGCGTCGCTATCTGGCCCCTTGAACGAGATGCCTTGCGACATGACGATATTGCTGTATCCACTGCCCGCCTTACGGAAGCCGCTGTTGGCGTAGTTTCCGTCTGCCGTGACAACTTCCACGAATGATGTGGAAGAAACTTCGACGTTCTCGAACTTTATGAAAGAGGCGGTGTTTTCCACCATAAGAGGTGCGCCGTTGTAACCTGCGGATATGTCTGCACCGCTGTATCCTGTGGATGGATCGCCATGGAAAACGCTGACATTTTTAAGTCTGACTTTAGAAACGCCGTCAAAAATGATAGGGCCAATTCTTGCACCCCATGCGTTCAAACTAGGTTCCGTAGCGCTGTTTTCGACATAGCCTTCATATGTGATCAATTGCTCAGAGGTGAAGACGCGAGCTGGTGGTATCCAAAGCAGGAAACCTTCATCTGTGATATAGTCTTTGGACCTACCGATCATTGTGATCGATCCGTCAAGAGGTACTTCTGCGTAGGCTGTGGCGCACTCTGCGTAGGTCGCAAAGTGCCTCTGATCTGCAACTGCGGCTATGGTTGTTCCGCCTATAACTGTGGGCCCAGGTGTAAGCGGCGAGGTATTTGGCGTAATTAAACCACCTGAGATCGTGAATTCACCATAAGTGCCGTCAGCCTCTGCTGTAGATACCGCGCCTGCTCCGACAGCAGTGAATGTGCCGAAGCTAATCGTAACTGGAGTGAACACAATGGCAGCATATTGTTCGTCATCGAAGGACAGACCAGGAACGCTATAAGTTTGTACGCCAGCGCCAGTTCCAAACTCATGGCCTTGTAGAGACCTAAAGATAGATGCCGCCACACTGGTAGACGCAGCGTCAGTGACTAGTGGCGCAGGCAAAGCAGCCTCCACATTCTTATGTGAGCCCCAAACAATCACATCGTCGCCTGCTGCGGTCGTGACAGCAGGTGCAGCATTGTCCACATCGAACGCAGACTTAACCATCCCGTCGATGTTGTAGAGAGTGGCCGTGCCGTAAATTCGGTTTGTTGCCGACCCCAACGCCCAAGTGCCTGAGTAGGTTGAGCCAAGTGTCACAAAGTACCCACCGATAGCTGTTCGTCCGTTTATCCCGGAAATGTCAAGATCTTCAGACACTGCCACCGAATTGACGGTCATGTCGCCCAAGACGCCTGCTGTGCCATTACCCAATCGCGTCGATACTGCAACAAAGTAATCCCCAGCAGGGACAGAGCCAAAGTCGAACACAATGGGATCTGCGACTGGCGAGTCTACGTCAATGAATTGTACTGATACTTCGGCAGTGGCAGTAACAGTCGGCGTCATTGCAACTGTTGTCACGTTTGACAGCACGCCATAACCATGACGCACCACCGCAACTAATTTGCCAGCGACATCCGTTGTCAGCCCTGTTACTGTAATATCTAAGGTGCCGTCTCCAATGATGGAGTTCTCGTAGCCATAGACGGAACTGGCCCACTCTTGGCTTTTAATCTGCTCAAGAACCACAGCAGCGTCGGTGCCGACACTGGTCGCCGCAGGGACAAATGCCCAATATACTGTTCCACCCTCTGTGTCAGTCGTCAATGTACCAACCACGCTTGTATCTGCGATGGTGGTCTCTGCGAGCGAGATAACAGGAGCAGTGTTTTCAACCTTACGGAAAATCTGCGAGTTGGCTCCATCCGTAGGAATACCAATAGCATCCCACATTGTATTACCGTCAAACACTCCGGCAGGGGCTGGTTGTACTAATGCTAAAAGATTGGCAATAGTTGGATCGGTAGGGACAGAGACAGGTCTGCCAAGGTTAAGTGCAGCATCCCACTGCCCACCTGTGTAACCTGACGTAGTGACAACATTTGTCTGTGTGTTTGCAGCGCCACCATTGACGCTCACAGCAGGAACCACAGCGTTTCTAACTTGCAATGTACCTCCGTCGCCAAGATACAGCCTGATATTTGAAAAACTGTTTGCCCCTGCATCAGCCGCTAGGTCAACCTGAGACACATAGGCGATGTCTGAAGTTTCCCCGGAAGGAGGGCCAGAGTTATAGGTCAAGTTACCCGTGCGTCCAAATCCCAGAAGCCCGAATATATGTTGTGTATCCGCTCCGGTGTTAAAATTGGCTTGAGCGCCGCCATAGTTTCCGGGTCTGCGGTACTGAATGAAACCCTCACAACGAAGCAGAGCGCTTGGCCCTTGCCACTGTATTGTATCGGCGTGGAACCCATCACCACCTGTACCTACCCCACCCTCCTCGGGCGGAGACACCACATAATCACCCGCTAGGATGCCAGAGATGTTAACAGGCCAAGACCCGCCAACATCGCCACCCTGAATAGCGTCGGCAAACAAGTGACGTGCGGTGAAGCCCTCAACGTCCACAGGTCCGCTTGCGTAGGCGACGAGGCCGTATTTCCCATACTCAGCCGAGCAATCTTTGATCAAGATGTTGCTCATGCCGCAGGCCCCGGTGGATAGGGAGAAACAGTCCTGTAGATTAGGCAAGATGTTTGTGTCGAACGTCACCTGATCCGTAGAGTAGTCATAATTCGTCGTGAAAGGAGCGCCACTAACATGCACTCTTTCAAGACGGCCATTTATCCATGGGAACGAGGAGTTCCCCGAGGTGGTCCGCAGGCGCGATGCAACTCCAGCCACGCCCCCAATATTCAGATCGTACATCTCCAACCCGCCCCATGCCTGACAGGCGAATGTATCGAAGTGTGGATCAGTCTCAGCTTCCGGCTTTGTGTCACCTCGGATTGTGAACGGAATTGTGTTGTTTCTATAACCTGCAAATTCAGCAGAGTTTCCGCTTGCGTCATAGGCAACTCTTGCCCCCTTACGCACGTTCGCGCTTAGGGTTGTACCCGCCAAGATGCCAGATCTAGAATCTTTAGCCTCCTGGGTGCTGGCCCACGTTGTAGAGTCCGCAATCACGTCGATGAGTAGGTCGCCAGCAGTGATACCCGTAGTCACAGTGAGCGGCGATCTGTTTGGCGACATGATGCCAGATGCGGCCGTGAACTCTCCATAAACGCCATCTACTGAGGCCGTTGGATACCCGCCAGCACCAATCGGGGTAAGCTCGCCAAATATAATCGTATATGGGGCAGATGAGATCGTAACCGAGAGGTCAACCGTTGCCGCGCCGCCTGAGTTGGTTGCTGTAATCGTGATCGTATCCGTCCGCACCGCGTCGTCAATTGTGAGTGAGCTGCCTGTGATGGAAGCCCATGACGCATTTTCAGTGTATACAAGACCGGAACCAGTGAAACCTGCTGCAAGGTTTACAGTTGGCGTACCAATCCCCTGTGTCTCATTGACTCCTACCAATGATCCAGCAACAGGTGGAGCATACCGCACAACATAAGTTGAAGTATTAATAGTAGAGGCATCGGACAGGGTAACAACACAATAAAGGTTGTCTAGGTCGATGACACTCCCATTAGGAGTATATGTTGCAACACTGGAAAGCGTCGTCGCACTCTCCACCGTGCGCCATTGGTAGCCAGTGACTGTCAGCTCGTCAAGATTTGACGCAACGGCTGTCAACTGCACACCATCTTGTGCGGTCTGTCCGTATGTCGGATTGTTGGTCAGGCCGGTGATAACAGCAGACGGAGTTGAAAAAACACTAATTTTATATTTTCTCAAAGCAGAGATTATATTCAATCCGGATTTTATCTGGAGACTCATTTATTACACCTCGGATTGATATTAATGTTATTCATTGATTGAAAATTTGGCATCACCAGTAGCAATAATACGAAGCAGAGGATTATTGCTTTTTGGCCAACGATACAAACCAGGAGCAGTGATGTTTGCATTGTCATCATTTTCAACTGTAACCCAAGTGGTATTATCACTCATGAGACGTTGTACTTGAACATTCCCTGTAGTGAGATCCACTTCAAGAACAACATCCTCGTTAGTTCCCGAAGAAGAATCCATATAATAGGGAGATGCACTTGTGTACCAAACTTTAGCCATTATCAGGCCTCCAAATAGAGATATTTTCAGTCCTATAATTTATTTCTTCTACCCTGACAACTCCCATTAGGTAATATCTGTTCATTACCTTGATAAGGAGAGTATGGGGTAACTCAGACTGAGGAAGCTTTAGTTTTCTTTTTCTGTTGACGAGCCTGAACCAAGGAAGTAAAGATTCCCCATGGAAAAGATTATTCATCAGTTTACGCGGCCCAATCAACCAGTCTAACTGGGTGAGCAGTCGTGCTCGCCCTCTGGGGGAGCAGATGAATACGAAAGATTCCCTTCCCCTTATGCCGTCATAGCTCAGTTTGGTAGAGCAACTGTCTTGTAAGCAGAAGGTCCGGGGTTCGATGCCTCGTGGCGGCACCAACATTCTTTCGTTGAGGATTAGCTCAGTAGGTAGAGCGTGCGACCGATAATCGTAATGTCACTGGTTCGATCCCAGTATCCTCAACCAAAGAATGTACCGGTAGCTGAGTGGTTTAGCATGGGCCTTTTAAGCCTGCGACCTGGGTTCGATTCCCAGCCGGTACACCAAGTTAGGACCGCCCCTCCACCTACATGGGGGACAGCCTCAGTGCGAGAATACTGTGTGATGAAGAAAGGAATCATAGGCACCTAAGCCAATACAAATTGTGACAGTAGCTCAGGGGTAGAGCGTCTGGTTGAAGGCCAGAGCGTCGGTGGTTCGATTCCATCCTGTCACACCAGACCTTCCAAGGGTCACTTTGAGAAGAGCGGCATCATAGAACGCCGCTCTCTTTCTTAATGTGGTTCGACCAGATCAGATGATAAAGTCGTTGGCGTAAAGATCGGACATCAGCACGTCCTCGATATAGAAGGAATTGCCACTGTCGTCGCTGATTTTAAGATCAGCGCCGTTTTGGATCATATGGTTCGAAACCAAGTCGGCATAGCTTGTGATACCAGAAGCGTTGGTCAAGTCGATTACATCACCAGAGGTAGGATCGAAGTCCGTGATGAAGCCTTTGTAGAAGGCATAACCAAACACAAAGGTATCTGCACCAGTGCCACCAGTCAGATAATCCGTTCCGGTGCCGCCATTTAGCGTATCATTACCCGAACCACCACTCAGCGTGTCGTCGCCATCGGCACCCCCTACATTGTCGTTTCCGCCACCACCCCAGATTTCGTCATTGCCACCACCGCCGTATATTGTATCAGCCCAGCCACCGCCGTAAACAAGATCAGCGCCGCCATTGCCGTAGATTTCGTCATTGCCATCGTTGCCATAAACAGTGTCGTTGCCGTTGCCGCCCGACAAGTAATCATTCCCCTCGTTACCAATGACGACATCATTCGCATCGCCGCCATAAGCAAGGTCGTTACCTAAACCGCCACGAATACCATCAGCGCCGTCACTACCATACATCGTATCGTTACCCAAACCTCCGACAATAACATCTATACCATTGCCACCACCGAGATAATCATCACCATCTTGGCCGTAAAGAGCATCGTTCCCATCACCACCAAGAAGGCTATCATCACCATGATTACCTATAAGGCGATCATTTCCTACGTTGCCAGTCAGTGAGTCGTTTCCGCCGCCGCCAACAATTATAGCGCCTACTGTTGATATGGTATCTATCGTGTTAGCGGAATCATTGGCAAAAGTGTAGGACGACATTTCCGTCTGATATTCGCTCAACAAGAAAGCGACTTCGTAGGTATTGGTATATGTATGAGACGTTCCGTCTGAGTAGCTGGCCGTCACTTCTATCGAATACATTCCATTGTCATAATAGTTAGTGTGAGACGCCAGCTTGGTTGTCGTCGTGATGGTCTGTTCTTGATCAAGTCCGAAACCAATACTGCTGCGATAATTTGACCAATCAGCACCTGGGCTATTGTTTGTATTCCATGTAACACCGTCAAATGTATTTTCAAATAAACTTGCCGTATCATCATACCATGTTGTATTACTGTTACCAAAAATAGCTTCTATTTCCGCCTCATATTCTGCAATATCTTCAAGTGAGGTCGGGTAAAAGATGTTATCAGGAATGTAGCTTTCAAAGCGATAATCATATGCACCTACAACAGGCTCTAGTCCGAACCAATCATAAGAAATCTCGGTTAGTCGATCATCTATCCATCCTATAATATCTTCAGCCGCGCCCATCGCCATGTTCTGTTTGAAATTCAGCGCAGGCATCATCGGGTTGATTAAGTCGTGTCTCATGTAGCTCTCCATTAATTTAGTGGTGACTTATTATATCATCAAAAGAGACAGGCCGATACCCGACCAATTCACCTACCTATCAAAATAATCCTTTGGTTGCGAGCAGGGGAGTCGAACCCCTAGCGTCAAAGCATGAATCTGACATGTTCCCGTTACACCAGCTCGCACCCCCCACTTAGGTGAGCCATGAAAATAAGTCAATCCTCCTGCATTTTGTTTATCACGCAGGACAAATCACTGCGATCTGAACCAGGAACGGGAGAATCTTGCGTCACATGATAAATTTGCAGGAGATCTTCCTGTTTCCAAAACTTGACACGCCCCCTCCCAAAATCCATACCTCGGAGCAGGGTCGGCCCGGCTCTAGGGGGATACGCTTGGCCAAGGTATGTCTGTAAACAGACAAAAGGCTTGCGCGAGAAACCCACACAAGCTCGTCGGGCATTCACCGAATACCCTCCTCGACAATCCAGGGAATAGAATTCACTACCGAGTTGAACATGCCGAAGATAGGAACTCTGGAGCCGCAGGCGGAAGAGTTCGTATCTGAGGGATTTCAACGAGGTATTTGGATTGTCGAGATCATCCAGGGAATGGGTAAGATAAGACCCCGGAATATGGCTCATGGGTCATAAACTCCCCATATGATCTGGAACGCATAGAGGGGATTTTTTCAAAATTTATATTTGGAAAATGTTGTATGTATCGAGAGAGGTAGGTTGTTTTGTACACTGGAGTTACACGCATGAGACTACCCCCCCGGTCTTCATTCTCCACGTTACACTATCCCCCCCTTCAACGTTACACGCTCTGTATCCACCGTTGCTACAGCCTGCGGCTGCTATAGCAGCATGACCACCATGCTCACACACACCTCAACCCTAGCTAGGAGACACATCATGTCCATCTGGAGCACTGCATCAAAATTCGTTCAAACTACCTTCAACACTGCCACTGCTACAGTGGAGACAGTGGGGAACGGACTCGACATCGCTAACCACTATGTAGCTGAAAACCACAAACGTATCACCAAAACCACAACCACTTCAGCACAACTCAGCGTAGCGCGATTCAACGAAGACATCGCACAAGAACTCAACGCATCCGCGAGTCTGAAAGCTCAGTACGACTCAGTCGTCGCCAACTGGTAACAACTTCGGTTCGGTACGAACTCCGGCGTCTCCCCTGTGGAGGCGTCGGAGGCTTCGCTACTGATAGAAACCTGACAGATAGAAAGGATGGTCCGATGACCCTCTTCACTGACAACCGCACACTGAAGCAACTTCATGCTCAACTGATGGAAGACATCCACTGCTGTGACAATATGTTGACCGGCAACCATGAGGAGGACGATCCTGAGCTTGTCAACGACATAGAGTCCATGTCTGAGCAACTGGACGAAGTTGAACTTCTCATCTCTCTCAAGTGGAGCGTAGATTGCGACTGCTTCTACAAGGAGACTCCCTGGTGATACATCAATGGATCTTCACAATCCTACTCAGCGTCACACTCGTGGCGCTGGGAGGACCGTTCATAACCAAAGCCATGACCAACACAATTGACATGCAGTTGATCATGCAACTTCAACAAGTGGAGGTACTACGCAATGGTAACTGAACCAAAGCTGAACACAGAAGGTTACGCCTTCTTTGAGGGGAAACTCTCACCAATCCACAAACGTGTGGAACTGAAAGTCACAGTCATCTTGGACTGTGTTCCCGGAGCATTTCATGAGGTCGAAGACCATATGAACTGGCTCTGCCAACTCCCTTATGTCCAACAAATTGAGGTACTCGACAATGTCAAAGCCTAAGCAACAACCGTTGAAACTGACGTTCACACCAGAACGTCTGAAAGCAATCATCTTCAAAGGCATGGAAGCAGAAGGCTTCTCTGTCGAAGGTGATTGGGACTGCGTGATCAACATCGAAGAAACTGTTGCACGTCAGGGCCGAGAACAGATTCACGTACCAGTGTATCTGATCACCATCATCCCCGAAGAGGAGGACACAGACGATGACATCTAAAATCAACTTCATCGTAAGATTCTTCCACCGTACCGGGTGGGAGGTCTTCGCAGAATATGGCCCAACAATGCGTGATGTGGCCATCGACAAAGCCTACAAACTCAGCGATCCCTTTGGGGACGCTGAAGTTCGTGTTGTCCAGGTAACCAGCACAATGACAAGCTGGCAAGATGGCATCCTTCTTGAACTCATCACTGTCAAGAACACTGTTCTTGAATCACATTTCGAAAGGTTCCCTAAAAATGCTTGAACCACTCATCCTGTTCTACGTGCTGATGGCAGCACCAAGCCCAACTGACGACCACGTCATGAACTATGCCATCCCATTGGGCATCTACGACGAAGCAGAACAATGCTCCGACGCAAAGACGTGGATCGACGAACACAGTCAGAATCTGCCTCGTCACCTGTTCTGTATGCCAGTTGGCATCATAGGTGGTGAAACTCTCTGACTCCAGAATGGTGCTTCCTCTCTGCCCTTACACAGGGTTGGAGAGGTTGCTCCAAAAGGGCAGCCTGCGGCTGCTTTGGGTTCATGAGGAACCTACGGGAATAATCCCATCAGACCGTGAATCTTGAAAGGATCACACCAATGACCGTTATCACATCTATCGCTTCGAAAGCCCGTCGTGCAGCTCCCACCACTCAGGAAGCTGACGAGTTCGAAGGCATCTGGATCAATCCAGGCATCTTCGTTGGCACCGAGGAAGACAAGAAGCACGTCCGGTTCAACCGTGGCATCGCTCTGTCGGATCTGAAGCCTCGGAAACTGTACGAGTCCATGGACCCTGACTTCGCAGCAGAGCAGCAGCTCTTGAACGAACGTCTGGAACGCATTCAGGCTCGTGCTCTCACGCTGGAGGAAGGCGAGATGGTTGTCATCAACCTTCCGCTGGTCCTCTACCGTCGTCAGGAAGAAGCAGCCGTGGCACCTGTTGCCAAGTCGGATGCGAAGGCCATCGACGACGAACTGTTCGGCTAAGTCGAACAACTTCCAACCTCATCAGCAATGGTGAGGTTGGGAGCTTTTTTCTAAGATAGATTGACTCTGTTTACGCAACGCCTGCGGCGTCTTTGCGGTGTTTGCAGTGCAAATCCGTTCAACTTTCCAACATCAACAACGTGAAACTGGAAGTTCAACTTTTTGAACTTTTTCACCTCATCCAGACTGGAGACTAACTGTGACAAAAATACCCTCAAAAGACACCCAAACTGGGCTGGAAGAGTTGTTCTCCAAACATCAGCTTCTGGCTGTTCTCCGGGATCAATTCCGAGAGATGGGAGATGACCAACTGGTCACTGAACCAGCGATGGCAACTGAGGCTCTGGCCCAGATTTATCTCCATCGTCAAGCAGATGTCCCGACAATGGTTGGGATCCTGTCCCCGAAATTCGGCACTCCTCAGTATGTGGCAGATAAACTGCTCCTGTTGTGTGAGATCGACTATCTCGACTTTCAGGAGTCGAGCCAAAAATTCATCGTCAAGTTTGACGTGAGTGAAGACGTGCAGGAAATGCTGGATCGTTACCAGTATCCACTGCCGATGGTCATTCCACCCAAGCAGATCAAACACAACTTCCAGACCGGCTACTACACCGTGAAAGGGTCAGTCGTTCTGAATGGGTCTGATTACTTTGATGACAAAGACATGTGTCTCGACCATCTCAACCGGGCGAACTCAGTCGCTCTCTCCCTCAACATGGATGTTGTCTACTCCGAAGAGGGGAAATACATCCGTCCAACAAGGAACCCAGGTGAGGACTTCGCAGACTTCAGGAAGCGTCAGAAACAAGCTGACATCTTCTATGCAACGTCTGTCGATGTAATGGAAACAATCCACAACTTGTCTGATGAATTGTTTCTCACCCACAAATTCGACCGTCGAGGCCGGTGCTACGCATCCGCTTATCATGTCAACTCTCAAGGCACTGACTACAACAAAGCTGTGCTCCAACTAGCCAAGAAAGAGGTGATCTCATGACCTTCAACACTCTTTACAGATTTGGATTGTTCCTTGTGACGGTGATTCAAATGATCATCGTCCTTGGTGCAGAACACAACGAAGAGTACACACGAGCAACCTATGAAATGCTCTGGTTGTTTTTCTTCCTGCTTCTCTGCCACTGGGAATTCGATATATGATCTGGTTTCAGGGACAACTGATCGTCTTCGACAAACTGGATGAGAACTCTCAGCAGAAAGCTCATATCTTCATCGCAACCATCACCCATGCGGTGAAACAATCCAAAGGTGAAACATGATCACACAAGATGACATCAACGCTTTCAGCGAAGAAGAGACCGAGGAGTCGTTCGAAGCACGACTCCGAAGGATCTCTGAGGAGGTCAAAGCCGACATCAAAGCTGGAAGATACCGTCATGGTCAACTCCGTCCTGAAATCTCTGCCAAGCAACCAAAAAGACTTGCTATTGAAGAAGGCAAACTCTTTGGCTTCGACTCTTGGCAGAAAGAGATCATGAAGCTGATGATGTCTGAGTCCTTTGAAGGTACAATGACCGGTCGCTTTTCTCGAAGATCAGTACCATTCCATGAGATGTATGGTGGACAGAGAATCGACTCGATCATCATGGACGAGGGTCTTCACATCAAGCCTGAAGGCTACTGGCTTGGGTATGGCCGGGCAGCCACAGACAAGGAAGGATCTGAACGAGACGGACCAAAAAAGATGTACTGGTCCCAACCAATCCCTGAAAAGGGTTCTTCAACCCCTCCGAGTGATGCAAAACGTGCTGCACTCAGAGCCAAGAGAAAGAAACATAAGAAGTGAATATGGTAGAGCAGCACCAAGAAGCTCAGGATAAAATGGCAGAAGGTGATATGAACGACCGTGTTCGTGTCATCTTCTGGGATCCTTGGCGTGAAAAGTTCCTTGCAGTGACTCCTGATTTTCTCATCGAAAATGGAGTACCATTCAACAGAGATGCAAATGACTATTGCATCTACAATTCCACCCACATCACCAAAGCATGAAAAGAGAAAAACGATGACCAATCCCATCAAACCCAACGAGATTTTCGCCACACCCAATGACATGGGGTCTCTCATGTCTTGGATCGAAGCTCACACAGGCTCAGAACGTGCTGTAGCTGCTGTTTCAGCAGGTATGGCATGGAATCTGGCAGCCAAACTGCTGGATGAACAAGAAGCCAATGCAGTGGCCTTCAACGAGGCTGTGCAAGAGGCCAAAGAAGCTGAAGTGGGTGCCTGGGACTACTGGTCTCCGGGAGACATCTGATGCTGACCCGCCTCTGGCAGCGACGCAAGAGGTGGAACAAGAAGCCGAAGGTAGATCCATCCAACCCCAACAAACGGGGAAAGGATGGCTACCAGAACAACCCTTGGGACTTCAACACCAAGAACCGTGATCGGCCTACTGGCCACACTCCATGCGTCCATCGCAATGGATATGATCAAGGAACCAAGAAGCAAAGGTTCTATGGTCGCCTCAACAAGCACTTTCACATCAACGAAGATCCGTAGGAGGACTCCGAATGCAAATGTTATCCGGCAAAGAATACATCATGGCTGAAGTCGCGTGCAAACACGACAAGAGCTATGAGAAGAAGACTTGGGACGAGCGTATCGCTCACTTCCATGAGATCGACTTGGCTGACCCCAAGCTCTTCAAGAAAGCCTCAGACCCAATTGGTCTGCGTGCAGCAGCAGTTGCCTACAAGATGACCCAACGTGGTGATCCATCAGGTTACATGATCTCACTGGATGCCTGTTCATCGGGCCTTCAGCTCCTCTCACTTCTGGTTTCATGCCCAAAGTCTTTTGATCTTTGTGGAGGAATCCAGACTCGCTGTGTGGACTCATACGTCGAGATCTACGAGGGCATGAACCTCAGCGGTATCCTCACTCGAAAGCAGGTGAAGAACGCCATCATGACCTTTTGAAAAATGGGGTCAAACGGGTGGTAACATCCGTTAAGCAAATGTGTGAACTCAGGGAACCTCCCAACAGGTAATGCTGTGGACAATCCTGATCGAAGCCAATACAACCATAAAAGCAAACAAGGAATGTTTTTATGGATACTCGACTATGCAAAATGTGTACAAATCAAATCCCTATAGTGGAGATGATAAAAGCACCCTCTAAACAAAATTGGAAAAATACTTCCAAACCAAGACAAGAATACCATAGCTACTGTAAACCATGCAGGGCTGAGTATGCTCGTCAATTCAGGGCTAAGTATGCTACTGAAAATGGTAAAGGCTACAGAGGATCTGATAAGATCAAAAAAGTGGAACCGAAAGACCGTAAACTAATGTCCTTGATTCGAGGAAGGTTGGTTGAGGCTAATGGTAGAGCTAAGAAGTTCAATCAAATCACTCCTGATATTGATGAAGACTTCCTATTCAATATGTTCGAATCTCAAAATCGTAAATGCGCCTTAACAGGTATTGATTTTGTAATCGAGAAAAAGCATCCACTATGTCCCTCCTTGGACAAGATCGAACCAGATAAAGGATACACCAAAGGAAATGTGCAGTGGCTCTCATGGGCTGCTAATCGTGCCAAAGGTGATCTTACAACACATGATTTCATTACCATGTGTGAACGCATAGTAGAAGTATCGGAACGAGCAACGACTATCCCGTAAGGGAGTAGGGCCAAGTGGTCCGAAGCGCACATCTCCTCGTAAGAGGATGAAGATATAGTCTGGTCTGCCAAGTAATTGGTAGCAGTCCTGAATTAGCCAACAGGACGGGCTGGGATTAACGAACCCAGTTGAACACAACGCATTCTACGGGTCCACGGCTATGCCTGAGTACACGTTTGGTGAGAACATCGACCTCTTCTATGACACCATTGCCGACATGGCACCGGGTGCATGGGATCTGAACCTCGGCTTGCAAGAGCTGTGGGACCAAGTCAGTGGCAGCGTCTACGAGTGGGTGATGCCCGACAACTTCCATGCGTGCATCGAAACCAAGGACAAGGAACTCGTTCCGTTCAAGTTCTTGGACACAGATTACAGTGTCCCGGTGAAGATCGACGCACGTCCCGACTTCCACAAGGGACTGGGACCGAATCTCATTCACTCTGTGGATGGGATGGTGGTACGGGAGATGTTCCGTCGCTGCATGTTCAAACAGACCACTGTTGATCGTGTGGTAGGAGCACTTTGTTCTACATATCCAGGCAAAAACGGGAAATCTTTCCACATTGTCACTGAATTGTGGAATAATTTCCTGCGTACAGGCTTTTTGTCAGTACGAATTCTCGATCACCTTTACGCTGACACTATCGGATTGGTTGACCGCAAGGTCATCGACGAGCTGATCAACAGCTTGCCAACCAAACCATTCGATCTGGTCTCTGTGCATGACTGAATTTACGGTCCTTTGAGAAGAAATTCTCATCGAAGAAGAAGGTGAATTCGGGGAAACCTAAGTCCGAAAGGATATGGCAATCCCGAGCCAAGCTCACAAACTACCGTGAGAAGGTGTAGAGACTATCCCGCAAGGGAGTAGGAGAGTGAAGTCACCTCCGAAGCGCCTTCCCCCTAACTGGTTTACCAGAAGGGTGATGATATAGTCCGATACTCCGACGAAAGACGGAGACTTTCTCCTTGTATTAGGATATGATCTACAATAGATCATGTATGAACCAAGGAGCATACTTATGTTACTAATCAAGACTAAACTCTCTAAATTCAAAGCTATATGTAAATGCTTACAGTGCTCACAAGACTATGAATGCAACTTCTACGATGCAAAGAAAAGCAGAGTGGGACACCTATGTGATAACTGTAAAGACATCATAACAAAGATGAAGACGTTCACTCAGAACGACTTGTTGAAAGTGTTTCACTATAGTGAATACACAGGAGAGTTGACTCATAAGCTAGATACAAGACGTTGCCATAAAGGTTCTCTTGCTGTCTATCCACACAACGAAGGTTACTTTTCTGTAACCATCGGTGGAAAGGAATACCTTGCTCACAGAGTTATATGGTTCATGAAGACAGGAAACTGGCCTTCACAAGTGGATCACATCAATCATGATCGCACCGACAATCGTTGGTATAATCTGAGAGAAGTGGAACACAGACAGAACCAAACAAACATGTCCTTGAAATGTAACAACTCATCAGGAGTCAATGGTGTGAGAACTCTTCCTTCTGGAAGATTTAATGCTCACATCATGGTCCAAGGAAAACAAATATCCCTTGGTACTTACGATACACTTGATGAGGCTAAGTCAGCAAGACAATCTGCTAACATTAAGTATGACTTCCATCCAAACCATGGAAGTTAAGGGTGAGTTAACGACTCATTTAATATTTGGTTTCCGAGCACATCCCAACTACGGAAATGACTTGCGTAAGCAATACAATACAATTCTTGCAGACATTAACGACTCTAGTCTGTTGGAAGATTTGGCAAAACAAATCGCTCATAAAGGCATCAAAACCAAGAAGGTTGGACACATCGACCGTGATCTGATCCTGAATGCGAATTATATGCTCGCATGATGTAAGCTAGCTTGACTCCCTGTACCCTTGTGGTATGGGGAGTCATATTTTTTGGAGAACACTATGAACCAGAAAGAAAGATACCGCACCATTCCACGAGTCTTCTTCGGAAGAGTCCTGCAAAATCAAAAGGGTACGTCAAAGAAGCGTGGTCATCCCATGCCTGACTACACACTCGATGAGCTGATTGAATGGCTGAAGCTCCAGCCTAACCTCACTGAGATCTGGCAAGGCTACCAAGATTCGAACCATGACAGAAACTTCGCACCTTCCCTTGATAGGCTCGATGATTCCAAGCCCTACACCCTGAGCAACCTGCAACTGGTCACATGGGCTGAGAACATGGCCAAGTCCAAGGTCGATCACAGAGACGGTAAGATCAACAAGGGCCACACGAGGGCCAAGCCTGTTCATCAGATGGATCTCGATGGCAACATCATCGCCACATTCAAATCCTCATGGCACGCTCAGGAAATGACTGGCTACGCAGCAGGCAACATCCGCTCATGTTGTCTTGGTTCACTGAAGACAGCCTATGGCTTCAAATGGACACTTGCATGAAAAGAAGGCTCCCCTCATAACGAGGGGAGCCAGTTTTTTTCACAAGGAGCACACCAGATGACCAATCCAATTCCATCCGATAACCCTACATTGTATTATTTTATGGATGATGCAACCCTAAGCGTCATCGTCACTGACGAATTTGAGGATGGAGCTGGCTACGTCTATCTGGGAACTTCGAACAATCCCAAACCGAAAATGGCTGTCGCTGCTTTTACTCAACAAGGTAAGATCACATCCGGGTATAGCATCCGTGTACTGTGATGATTTTTTCTTTCTGGTTTTATCGCTGACTGCATGGAGCAGCAGCCCAACTGGAGAAAGAAAATGAAAGCTCTCAGCCCTTCACAAACAAAGATTTTCGTTGAAAACTGTTTGTTGATGCGTGAAATCCCCTATGTTGCCGGACCTCCGGGCATTGGGAAATCGGATCTCATGTTCCAAATTGGTGAGGAATTCAATCTTGAAGTCCTCGACGTTCGTCTGAGTCAGATGTTGCCGGAGGATCTCACCGGTCTTCCGAGTCTGGATGAGACCAAAGGCAAAGCTCACTACAACCCATTCGACACCTTCCCTATGGAAGGAGATGCTCTGCCCAAAGGTCGTGATGGATGGCTCATCTTCCTCGACGAACTCTCGTCGGCCACTGAAGAAGTCATGGCAGCGATCTATTCCCTGCTTCTGGGACACCGTGTTGGTGGCAAGAAGGTCCACAGCAAAGCTCTGATCGTGGCAGCCGGGAACCGGTCCACAGACAGTGCCATTGCACGTCCTCTGCCTGACACCCTGATCACTCGTATGCTGCCTGTGGAGATGAAAGTCTCCAGCAAAGACTGGCTGAAATGGGCTGAAAGCCTGCCCAAGAAAGACTCGGCTGAGTCTGTCATCTCCTTCATCAAGAAGTACCCTGACCTGTTGCTTGGCACCATCGACCCTTCCAAACGTGACGAATTGGAGCCGTACAACACACCTCGTGGTTGGGGCAAAGTCTTCAAGATCGTCAAGCTGCATGAAAAGCAGTCGTCCAAGAACCAGATCACGAAGAAGGATGCCTCTGGTATCCCGATGCCCACCTCCCAAGGTGCAGTGATCACACCGGCCATCCAGGCCATGTTGTTCAGTGCAGTGGGGGTCATTGCTGGTCAGTCGTTCAAAGAACACTACGACGAGACAATGCAATTGCCTTACCCCTGGGAAGTAGCCCAGTCGCCCAGCTCCACGAAGATCCCTTCGACCACTGCTGGGAAGGCTGAACTCACCTCAAGCCTCGCTGATTTCTTCATTGAAACCAGTGAACAAAGCCGGGACTCGATCCTTCAGTTCATGAACCGGATGGATGGAGAACATTCTTCTCTGTTCGCTCAGATTTTGGTCGAGAAACTCGGACAAACTGCATCGGACAAACGTCTGGTGGACGAGGTGAAAAAGCGTCTCGATGTCAAAGAGATCGACATCCCTCAACCGGCTACCGATGAGGAATTGAACTCGCTTTTCCTTCCGGGCAACCGTCAACGCCCGCAAACGGGTCAGGTAGTCAAGCAAAACCCGTTTCGGTCAAAGACACACAATCTCGATTTGACCGCATAGACGCGGAAATAAAGGATTTGGAGAACCGACAGGCTCTCCAACGCCATCGAGACAAGGCTGCAAAAGTTGAGCAGCTCCGTCAGGAAGCAATCAGGGAAGCTGAAGCCAACCCCAAAAAGGGTGGCCTCACAGTCCCCAAGTGGTTTTGGAGACCTAAATCATGACCAATGTTATCTTGGTTCCACCGTCTTCGGGGGTGCTTAATGCACCTCCACCCCCAGCAACTCCTCAAGAGCAAGAGGAGATGCGTCCTTCTGAAGCAATCACGCTGAAGAAGGCATTTGAAGAGATCGTCGTAAACGATCCCAGGTGTGTCGGGCTTGCCCGGTACATCGCAAACGTCCGGATCTTCTGGTCGTACTCGATCCCCACTGCATGTGCTGGACATGGTTTCATTTTCTTCAACCCGGATTTTTATGACTCGATCCCGGAAGAGACACGGATTACCGTGTGTGTTCACGAGATCTGGCACCTGATCCTGAAGCACTTGGAACGTGGCAAGACATGTGATCCCTACGTCCACAACAAGGCTGCTGACCACGTCATCAACAATGCCTTGGAGGATGACGGCTTCACCTTCGATGGAACTGAACCATGCAAGGATCCTCAGTTCAAAGGCCAATCGACTGAGCAGGTGTACAACACCATCTACGAAGAAGAGAAGAAAAAGCCCAAGCCCACACCGGGCATGATGGATGGACACATCCCTGCCGAGCTGATCGAAGATCTGGTCGAACAAATCGCCAACTCCGAGGGTAAGACCTTGGAAGATCAGAAGAAAAAAGCTGAAGAAGATGTGGACAAACATGGCAAACAAGCCGGAAATACAACCGGAAGCCAAGGGATCAAACTTGATCTCTCCAACGTCCGTGTGATGGTCAAAGGTGCAACGTACCATGACATCTTCAAGGATTATCTCACTGATCCTTTATCAGGTGGGAAGCGGACATTCATGCGACCAAATCGTCGGCAACATGGATTGAATGGCTCCAAGCTCATGCTGCCCGGACGTTTCCCCAAACGGGGGCATGTCAACCGATTGGCTCACCTCACCTATGCTCTCGATGTGAGTGGGTCGATCACCCCCAAACAGGCACAGCAGTTCCATGACTCCGTCAGGACCATCAAGGAACTTTTGAATCCAGCCCTGTTGACAGTCTTGTTCTTCGACACGAAGATCAAGTTGGAGAAAACCTTCACCGACAAGGAAAAGTATGGGAACATTCATGTCCAAGCTGGTGGTGGTACAGACCTCAAAGACGTGTGGAAACGCACAGCAGAGCTGGGGTCTGATGCTTTGGTGATCTTCACTGACCTCTGCGTTACTATCCCTCCGAAACCTGAGTGGGAGTGCATCTGGCTGGTTCCAGAGGCTTATTACTCAGTCCCTGCCAACATCCATGGGGAAGTATTTTTAATACCGGAAAACAAATGAAACCTAAACCAACACCATCTCAAGCCTCTTTGCTTAAACTTTTGAATTATGATTCTTTAACTGGAATTGTAACTTATAAGGATTCAGGTAAAGAGGCTGGTAGTGTAACTTCTGACGGGTATCTTCGTTTCAAACGTCAAGGTCATACATGGCTAATGCACCGGATCATCTTCAAAATGGTATATGGTGTTGATTGTGATCGTATTGATCATGAAAACCACAATAGACTTGATAACCGGTTAAAAAACCTAAGAAATGTAGATGATACTGGTAATCTTCGTAACAGATCAAAATTCAAAAACAACACTTCTGGTATAATGGGGGTCTCTTTCATTATTTCCAGACAAAAATGGCAAGCAAGTATTTGTTCTGAAGGTAAAAGTATCAACCTTGGTCGGTATAACACTAAAGAAGAAGCTATATCTGTTCGTAAACAAGCAGAACTTGATTACGGATACCACCCAAACCATGGGGAATATCTCATCCCCGAAACCAAATGAAAGTTGATCTAATGTTCGTCAATGGAAAATCCCTCCTCGCAGCAGCTCCCATCACCAACATGGCTACGGAGAAGATTCGCTACGAGGGAACGTCATACGGCCTTGCAGAGGCCGGATATGACATCCGCATCAAGCAGTCAGTCAAGTTCGTGAATGACGCCTATGGTGCTCGGACGATTGTCACAGACCCTATTACTGGTGAAACTGAGACCTTCATGGGACATTTCGTTTTGGCTTCTGCCATGGAACATTTTCGGACTCCTCACAATCTCGTGGGGATGGTCAAGGACAAGTCCACATGGGCGCGTCAAGGACTGAGCGTGTTCAACACGTTGATCGAGCCGGGATGGAATGGTTTTCTTACGCTGGAGCTTGTGTATCATGGCTTCAATGGTCTGGAGATCCTTCCGGGTCAGGGTATTGCACAGGTTCTCTATGGCCTGTTGGAAAATGAAGGAGACTATGGGGATGGTAAATACCAGAACCAAGAATCCGGACCAGTTGGTGCTCGCGCATAGCACTGTAAGATACCTTTTCCTTTCAGATACTTGGGAGGCAACTTCCCTCTTGTGTCTACATCAAATCCCTTTCCGGATAATGAAGTCCGGTGAGGGTTACTGGGTAAATGTCACATGGCCGAATGGCATAACTGGACCTTTGTCATACCAAGAGCTTGCACAATTACCTAATTTTCAAACCCTCCGAGGAGACCAAAATGTCCAAGACTCAAACCAAATCCATGACCGTCGTTGATGTGGACCCTCGTGTTCGCATGAAAGAAGTCCGTCGTCAGGTTGCTGCTGCACACAAGCAGGGCAAGCGTATCGACCTCATGGGCTTCACTGGTGATGACATCGCTCGTTCCCAGATTGCTCTGCAAGATCTGTTGGATCGTGAGAAAGAGCGTCATGCTCGTGCTCGTGACCATATCGTTGAGCAGAAAGAGGTAATCCTGATCATCGCTCAGATGACAGCACTGATCAGCAATAGCTCGATCGAAACTCTGCTGAGATACCAAGACGAGAAAGTAGATCTCGTCCAAGCAGTTGGTCGGAAAAACGCTCTGCTTCAGCAAGCTGAGATCGCCATCTCTGAGTTGTCTGAGCAAAACAAACAGCTCACCACTGAAATCGAAGACACGATGAACACTCTTCGTATCGCTCTGAACGGAAACATCCATGGATAAGCAGAAACCCAAGTTACTTATCATTGGTCATGGGAGGCATGGCAAAGACACCGTGGCCGAAATGATTGCCGACAAGATGGGACTCAAGTTCTCATCTTCGTCGGATTTCGTCGGTCGTAAGGCAATCTGGCCCATGTGGGGCAAGGAACGCTACGACTCCTATGAGGCAATGTTCGAAGATCGTGTGAACTTCCGGTCTACCTGGGGTGATCTGATCGAGGCATACAACACTCCGGATGCTTCTCGCACTGGTTCAGAGATGATCCAGGAAGGGAACGACATGTACGTCGGTATGCGTCGTGTCCGGGAATGGCAAGCCTGCATGGAGAAGAAAGTCTTCGATCATGTGATCTGGGTTGATGCTTGCAACCGACTTCCTCTTGAGGGGCCGGAATCCATGGAGATGACTCGTGAACATGCTGACATGTTCATCGACAACAACGGCCCTGAAGGGAAACTCATTGATGTTGTTCGCACTCTTCAGGAAATTCTTCACCACCAAGGGTATGACGTGAACTACTATCACCCAGCAAATTCCAAGATTGATGCCGAGATCTACAAAGCATCTCTTCCTGCGGAAGAAGCACCTGAACTTGGTGAGCGTCTGGAATGGACAGACAAACCGGCCAACGCTATCCAAGTCCTTGACCATGGTTTCTTTGAAGTGAAAGAAGTCATGGGATCTGACGTGGAGATCGCTGAGTCGGCCCGTATGTCCTACGGTCGTGGAACCAAGAAAGTGAACAACGATGCTGGCCTGATCAACTATCTGGTTCGGAATCATCATACGTCTCCTCTGGAGATGGGTGAGATCCGGTTCCACATGCGTCTCCCCATCTTCGTCATGCGTCAGTTGGTTCGCCATCGGACAGCCAACCTGAACGAATACTCAGGCCGGTACTCGGAGATGGTTCGTCTGTTCTATGTCCCTGAGATCGAGAAGATCATGTATCAGGGGCTGATCAACAAGCAGATGTCTGGTGAACCTCTTCCTGTGGAAGATGCACTGGAAGCACGCAAGCTGATCGAACGCTCGTCCAACGATTCCTTCGATCATTACGAGGAACTCCTGCGTCGGGATGTCTCTCGTGAGACGGCCCGGATCGTCCTGCCTCTGAACACATACACCGAATGTGTCTGGAAAATGGACATCAGCAACCTGATCAAATTCCTGTATCTGCGGGACGATGATCATGCTCAATGGGAAATTCGTGTCTACGCTCGTCTGATCGGCGAGGCAGTGGAACACTTCTTCCCATTGGTTTACGCCGCGTACATGCGTGAGCGTGAGTCGGTGAAACTCACACCTTTGATGATCGAGTCTTTGATCACAGGTGGAGAAGTGCAAGGCATGTCCAAGAGCGAGAACGCTCAAGTGCAAGCATTGTTCGACCTTTACGGTTGACAACAGAGAGACGGGGGGTATTCCCCCGTCTCTTTTTTCATGCTAAGACCGACCAAACGCAACAAAAGGTGTATTGTAACATGGGCACTGTCACTACTAAACAAGGTGATGATTTCTCTATA
>Ga0208660_1000003_pt1 | contig 89818 bp, 49 predicted proteins | sample DEB08_DNA_13_FD_184527 | JGI IMG/M metagenome (GOLD analysis project Ga0208660, IMG submission 184527) | Aqueous microbial communities from the Delaware River and Bay under freshwater to marine salinity gradient to study organic matter... | ecosystem: Environmental > Aquatic > Marine > Coastal ... | reverse complement strand
TACCACCATTTCTAAAATGACATCGATTCACATAACATTTTACACCTAAAGCACGCAATTGTAAAAAGCCACCTCTATCTTTTTCTATGATACAATCTTCTACAATGATTCTAGAATCTGTTCCGAACATTCTAATTTGTCCCCAGTGGTGGTCTTCTAATGGCCCATTTTCACCAGAGATAATCCAAAGATTTTTTAAGGTCATATTTCCTCCAGCATAGACAATTTTAGATCTACCCCCATCTGCATTAGGAATTCTAGTAATAACTGGTTTAGTTGCGGTATTCGATAAGTCTTCTGCTTCTATATTTACGGGCCAACCACCTGCTCGGCTATCAATCCTATCAGACAGCACATAAACGGCACCATTTTTTAGTTTATAGACGGTATTTACATCTATTCGTTCTCCTGTAGCGGTTGTATCCCCCATAATTACGGTATTAAGAACATTAAGTACCAGAGGGTCCGCACTCGGTTCAACAACGACGACTCTTTGAGCCTGAACATTCCATGCCATCAAAAGGCACAGCATAAAAAAGGATAATCTGTAAAGTTTTTTCATTTTGAATTAAGTTTAATTTTAAAAATCCAAATCGGATTTGGAGGGTAATTCCTAATCATCCGAAATAGAGCTAAGGTTTTAAGAATGTATTTAAACAGAAGAGAGAGTAGAGATGCGAGATTAGAGACTCGGCTAGGATTAAATGAGTCTTTTTATATCAAAACAGATTCACTTATTCTAGGTTAGTCTCTCTTTTATCAATGAAATGGTATCTTCTCTCTGTTCTGTCTTATAATTTATATTGGATGCCAACAGTACCCGTTCTACCAAAAGTTTCGATTCGATTAATGAAATTTTGATTTCTGGTAAAGGAAATATCTTGTTGGTCGGTGAAATTATTAATGTTTACAAAGACACTCCAATGGTTGCCGAATCGTTGTTTAATGGACGCATCCCATCGCCAAAATTCTAAATCAAATTGGTCGAAATCTTTATTTAAAGTGTAGGTTTTTGCTTTTGTCCCTTGGAATACCCCAGATACTCTTGCGGAGAATTTTTTATAATCATATCCAACGGATAAATGGAAAATATGAGGGGCTTGACTAGGCATTGCCACAACACGAGTATTTGAGAAATAAGTCGTTTCAAAAAGCGGTGGAAATGGGACAACCAGTTTAGTTTCGGAAGTCAAGAAGAAAACTTCTGTTTCGGAATATAATCGAGAATAATTAACATTTAAAACAAGCCCATTCAATGGTTTTGGTAAGAAGCTAAAACTTGTCTGCAAATCTATTTCATAACCATAAACTTTAGAGGAGGGTAAATTGGTATAAGAAGATAAAGTATAACCCGTATATCTGTCAGGATCCCAACCATTGGCAGTTGCTAGTTCTGGGCTAGCCAAGTTAATATTCCAAGGAATGAAGATGTTGCTGACATCTTTATAAAAACCACCGATTGTCAATAAGCCTAGCCCACCTTTATAGGCAGAAAGAAATAAATCATAACTGGTTGATCTAGCGTGTTTGATGTTCGGGTTTCCCGCTCTTAAATCCAAGCTAGTATTATTAATTTGTGCTCTAGGTGTTACGTAATTATAATCAGGTCTAGCAAGGGTAGAAGCATAAGAAGCACGAATATCGAACCAACTTAAAGGTTGAAATTTGATATGTAAATGCGGTAAAAATTCCCCATATTGTTGAACGGTCGTGGTATCAACATAAAATCCATTGACGCCATATCGACCACTAACGGAAGAATAACCAGCACTATATTCATTATCAGAATATTCGTATCTAAAACCAGGAATAACGGATAGCTTCTTGCCAAATTCCAGTTTTAGCATCGCATATCCAGCGGTAATAGATTCTGCGACTTCAAAATTATCATTAATGGCATCTCGATTATTAGATAGATTTCCTTTTTGCAAATCATACCAATTTCTAATGGAAGCAGGATTAAGAGATGCATCAAAATTAGCTTGGGTGCCATCTTCATTGACAAAATCAACTCGTGGCGCATTTTGTAAAAAGTTATTGATACTGATTAGACTACCATTTAATTGAGAATAAATTAATGGTTCACCATAAGAAGCTTGGGCTATTTGAGTAAATTCTCCTCCTAAATAATAGAAATTTTCAGAATCTTTAGTAACTACTCGTGATCGGTCAACGCCAAAGTATTTTCCACCGAATTTAAAATAACCACCAATTTTATCGGTTAATTTTAAAGGTATTTTTATATTGACAATCGCCGTTTGTGTTTCTTCAAGGGTGTTTTGTTGTTCAAATTCATTTCGGCCTAAAAAAGCGTCATCTAAGTTTGGATTTGCCGCCGCTAAAAAAGTCCGAGGATGACCATTAGGATCTAAATCTGAATCATAAGATTCGCTATTATCCTCAAACCGCATGTAGAAATTATAAGGTGTGCTACCTTCGGATTTAGAAGAAGAGAGACTCCAGTCCACTAAAAATTTTTCAAAAGGATGTTCGCCACTCAAGGAGAGCGAGTATAAATCTATTTTTTGTTCAATACCTGTTCCTTGATAAGTAATACCAGGACTTCCTGGATTATAGGCGTTTTGCATAGTGAACCGATTTCGGTCGGTTGAACTATATAAACCAAATAAACCCAAACTATGCTTGCCTAAATCATAATCTAAATTTAAACTGGCATTCAATCGTTTTCGTTTTTCATCTCGGTCAGATAAAGTTAAAGAGCTACCTCTAATAGTGGTAATACCTGTTTCTGCATCCGTTCCTCCTTTCTGCCAGCCATAGCTTAAAATATCTCCACTTCGATTAAATCGCTCCAAACTTGCTTGGGCAACAATACCGAGTTTATCATTTAAGACTCTTTTACTTGCTTGTAAAACACCTTTATAATCTCCATAATAATCATTGAGTTGATTGTAGCCGCCTAACATTTTTGCTAAAAATTTAAAATCTTTTGGCGCTTTTCTAAGCCTTAGATTAACTGTTCCTCCTACGGATTCTGCATCCATATCTGGCAAAGGAGATTTAAATACCTCAATTCCATCTAACATTTCTGGAGAAATCAAGGATAAATCAACGGACCGGTCATTAGGAGAGTTAGAAGGCAATCGTACACCATTTACTGTAATAGCGGCAAATTTTGGCTCCATCCCTCGAATCACTACTTTTTGCCCTTCCCCACCACTTCTCTGAATCGCTACACCAGGCAGTCGTGCAATTGCTTCCGCTGCATTCACATCGGGCAATTCTTGAATTCTATCCGCCGAAACGATATTGGCAATAGACTCGGAATTTAATTGTTGATTAATCGCCTTGGCTTGACCCAATGCCTGGCTTGTAACAATTACTTCTTCCCCTAAAATAGCAGCAGTCCCCAATTTCGCATCAATAACCGATACTTCTCCTGCTATAATGTTAACTGCTACTGATTTGGATTCAAAACCTAAAAAAGATATTTCTATGATTTGCGCTCCTACTGGAATCCCACTTAATAAATAAGAACCATCTATATCTGTAACCGTGCCGATGCTTGTTCCCTCTACTAAAATGGTAGCTCCAGGAAGGGTAGAATTTTCCTGTGCATCTGTGATAATCCCTTTAATAATACCATTTTGGGCAAATAGGGTAGGCAAGCCAATCAATAAATTAAAGAAGATAAAGAGTAAAAATCTTTTATTCATAACAAACTGGTTTTTCGATAATGTTTTTATTAATTATTGGTTAAATTTAGATATAAGATGTTGTTTAAAAATCTACAATAGGTGGTAAAATCGTATATATTTGGGTTAATAGACAATATTTTTTGAAATGACGACTGAATTACTTTTTTTGTGTAAAATATTGTAAGTCAAATGATTATGTGTAAAACATATTTATGTTTCAGTAATTATCAATTTAAGATGGGTAGAAAGTTCTTGAGGTTCAAAAAAAAATCCAAGTACATGGTACTTGGATTTCTTGTATTCCGATTGAATAATATATTTTTAAACAAAGTCTATCTAATCCTTTGCTCGCTCATTCAATTCCTTAATCGTCCAATAATTATCTCGATCAGCATATTTTTCTCTTACCTGTTTCATCCTGCGTCAAGCCATACTGTCCATCTACGGCATCGGGCAAAGTATCTTTGGTTAATTGTCCATTTTCCCGTTTCCATCAAAAGCAATGGCAATTGGTTCTTCTACTAAGGGTTCACTTGCGACCAGCTCTAATTGAAAACCTTTTGGTAAGTACATGGTTTTCATACTCTCCTCTGCTGACAAAGATGGCGCAGCAGGGTCGGAATTCATGGGTGGTTTTTCGTAAATTTCGTCTTTATAGGTGATTTCTTGTTGACAACTGAATAAGAAGAGTAGCGCAAAGAAGGTAGCTTGTTTTTTTATTGACATGTTATTTTAATTCTGATTATGTTTGTCCCACCATATATTCCGAAGGCGTCTGTGCAAATTGCTTTTGAAAACATTTACTAAAGTATCGAGGGTTTTTAAATCCTACTTTGTAAGCAATCTCGGCTACATTTAATTTTTTCTGACCTAAAATTTGCGCAGCTCTTTTTAATCGAATGGTTTTAATGAAATTATTAGGCGTAAGATTGGTAATCGCTTTTATTTTCCTAAATAATAAAGGACGACTGACGGCTAATTCATAAGCAAATTGATTGATGGAAAAATCGGGATTCTCAATATGTTTTTCAATCACATCCATCGCATTTTTTAAGAAATTTTCATCGGCGGAAGAAATGGTAACTGTTCGAGGTTCTAAGTTTAGAATTCGAGCAAATTTGTCTTTGATTTGCAAGCGAGCATTTAATAAATTTTGGACTTTTAATTGCAGTTCCTTCGGGTTAAAAGGTTTGGTGATATAATCATCTGCTCCCGACTTTAATCCTTCAATTCTATTTTCAGAAGAAGTAGAGGCAGTTAATAAAATAACAGGAATATGACTAGTCTTGATATTGGATTTGATGTTTTGACAAAATGAAATACCATCTAATAAAGGCATCATGACATCGCTTAGAATTAAATCTGGTTGAAATTTATTAGCTTTTTTTAAACCGATTTCTCCATTTTCTGCTAGTTCTACTTTAAAATCAGCTTGAAACAGACTTTGTAAATAAGCCCGAACTTCTGAATCATCCTCTACTATTAATAGTTTCTGGCTTGTTTTAGGTAGATTTTTTGTTGTACCTAAGGTCATATCATTTACCTCATTGATTGGCGAAGTCATGATATGCTGGGGAACATAGATGGTTTTTTCTGTTTTAATTTTTTCCTTTTCCAGACTTATATTTTCCTTTTTAAAATGGCTATTTCCTAAAGGTAATTGAACGATAAAAGTAGCTCCTTTTCCTTTTTTACTCTCTACTAAAATTTGTCCTTTGTGTAAAGCCACCATTTCTTTGGAAATAGCTAATCCAATTCCAGAGCCTTTTAAAGTCCGTTTTACAGGAATGTCTAACTCATAAAACCGCTTAAAAATTTCCCGATGAAAAACAGGGTCAATCCCCAAACCATTATCTCTTACTTTGATGCAAAATACTTTTTTATGCCTTTCAACTGACATTTTAATAAAACCACTATCAGCCGTAAATTTAAAAGCATTGGATAATAAATTAAACAACACTTTTTCCATTTTTTCGGCATCAAACCATGCTTCTATTTCCGTTCCATCCGAAATAAACTGATAGTCAATATTCCTTGACTTAGCACTTTCTTTAAAAGAACAAAAGACTTCTTTGGCAAAACGATTCATATCTTGTTCCACTACTTTTAGTTGTAGATGGTCGGTCTCTAATTTCCTGAAAGTCAATAACTGATTAACCAAATTTAATAAACGTTGTGCATTGTTTTTTACGGAGACTAATTTTTGAGAATTCTTCCCAGTTTGTTGCGCATGAGAAGGCAAAATTTCTTCTAACTGCCCCAAAATTAAGGTTAAAGGGGTTCTAAATTCATGCGTAATATTGGTGAAAAAGCGCATTTTTATTTGGTGTAATTCTTCTTGTTTTTGTTTAGAAAATTGTTCCAATTTCAAATTGTTTCGCAATCTTAAAAAACGGATAGTCCAGAAGCTGAGGGTGCCTAAAACTAAAAAATAGAGCAAATAAGCCCAATTATTCAGCCAAAAAGGCGGTAAAACAGTAATGGAAATTTGACGAATTATTGGATTCCAAACACCGTCACTATTCGCCCCTTTTAATTTAAAAAGATAAGTGCCAGGCGTTTGAATGGTATAAGTTGCCGTAGATTTTCCTTTGGTATAAATCCAGTCATTATCTAAACCTTCCAATTGGTGAGCGAATTGATTATTATCAGGACTGTAATAATCCAAGGCAGCAAAAGAGATGGAAAAATTGGCTTTATTATAATTAAAAACTAGTTCTTCCGTATCATTGATAATCGTTTTTAAAATGCCATCCGAATCACCTACCTTGACTGTTTTATTTTGTACTTGTAGGTCAGTCAAAACAATGGGCGGAATAAATTTATTGGAATGAATGTCCTCAGGGTTAAAATAAGTAAACCCATTGGTGCCGCCAAAAAATAATTGACCATCATGACTTTTATAATAAGCATTATAAAGATACTCACTATTTTTTAAGCCATTCGTTAAATTATAATTAGTGAAAATTTGGTCTATCGGTGAAAATCGAGATAAACCATTATTGGTACTTAGCCAAAGTTGGTTGGATTCGTCTTCTAAAATGCCAAAAATAGTATTGCTGGGTAAGCCATTTTCTACGGTATATTGCCGAATCTCTCCATTAATTGGGTTTAAACTAAATAAGCCATTGGTAAAAGTCCCAATCCAAAGATTGCCATAACGACCTTCTTGTATGGCATAGATTTTTTTCCCTTCTAAATAATTTTGATAACTTTTCGGAAAACCTCTTTTATCTTTAACCACCTTATCTAAACCGTTTTCTGTCCCAATCCAAATATCTTTGTTTTTGGTGGCAAAAATGGCACGGGTCAAATTAGATTTATAAGTAAATGGGTCTTTAAAATCCTGTTTAAAATGATGGAATTTTTGTTGGTTTAAATCATAAATATCTAAACCGCCTCCATAAGTTAAAATCCATAAAAAATGTCGCTCTCGCAGTAAACCAAAGACATTACTATTGGACAAAGAATTGGCATCATTAGGGTTTGGTTTAAAAACCGTAAATTTTTGACTGGGAATATCTAATAAATTTAACCCATTATTATAAGTGCCAATCCATAATTTATCGCCATCAATAAGGATTTTTTTGATATTATCCCCACTAATGCCATTTGTTTGGTCAGGCTTAAATTGATAACTTTTGATACTCCTTGTGGTTCGATTGAAAAAATTTAAACCGCTGCCATCTGTCCCTATCCAATAATTCAAATTTTTATCTTGGGCAAAACAACTGACCACATTTCCGCTCAAAGATGGGACATAAGGACTTTGACTTAAATTAATAAATTGATTATTGTCTTTATCCAAAAAATTGATGCCTCCATAATAAGTGCCGACCCATAAACTGCCGCGTTTGTCCACAAAAACCGACCAGACAGAATTCCTCGATAAACTATTAGGGCTTAAATCTTGATTTTTGTATCTAGTAAAATTTTTATCTTTTAAAGAAAATAAGTTCAAGCCATCAAAAGTCCCCACCCATAAATCACCAGAATGGTCCCAATAAAGCGTTCTAACTTTATTATGACTTAAAGAAGTTGCTTGATTTTGGTCAAATTTATGGAGAATCAGTTGCTGCTTTTTTCTATCCCAATAATTTAACCCGTTCAATTCTGTCCCTAGCCATAAATTTCCATTTTTATCTCCTTCAATCACATTGATTTGGGTATTTGAAAAATAATGCTTGCCAATTTCCCTAATTCGTTCAAAAGAAAAGCCTCCTTTTTCATCCTCTACCAAGCGGTTTAAGCCTTTAAGAGTGCCAATCCAAAGATTCCCTTGCGAGTCTTCATAAATAGACCGTACTAAATTATCGGAAAGACTATTGGATTTATTTTCGTCATATAAAAAAGAAATAAAATCGTTGGATGCTTCCTTGTATAAATTTAGGCCTCGTTCTGTGCCAATCCATAATCGGCCTTTGGTATCTTGTAGAATCGTCCGAACAAAATCAGAAGACAGACTATTTTCCTGTTCTTTTTCGTGGGTATAATTAGTAAAAACTTCCGTTTTTATACAAAATTTGCTTAAACCTGCCGTTGTCCCAACCCATAATTGTTCGGACGTTTTATCATGATAAATAACCCTTACATCATTGGCAACTAGGCTATTAACTTCATTTCGGTGTTTGTAAACTTTGAATTCGTAACCATCATATTTATTCAACCCATCCCTAGTACCAAACCACATATAACCTGTCTCATCTTGCGTAATCGAAAAAATAGTCGATTGAGACAAGCCATCTTTTTGTGATAAATGCCTAAACCCCACAGCGTTTTGTGCCACAATAGGAGATGCAGTTAATACCAAAAGGCATAGGTGTAAAAGATATTTGAAACTAGAGGGCATTTACTATTTTTGGTCAAAAAATTATTTAAAGTAATGGCTTCTATGATAATTTACTTGCAATATAGAACTAATATATAAGTATTATGACAAAAGTAAACTAACGTCTTTTTTCACCACAGAGGTACAGAGTTCATAGAGGACATAGCGTATTTTTGACGAGTGTAGCTTAAGTGTACAATAAAGTCCATGTAGTTTTTGACACAAATAGCATAAAGTAAAGTTGTTGGGGTAATTAGACTAAATAGCTTATAATTTATAAGCTTCATTTTCTTAAATACTTGTCATTTTTTCCTGAAAGAGATAAAAAATTAAAAGCCTAAGCTAGTTAAATTACTCTAATTGGGAAGGTTGAAAAGTCGTATTTACGGGGCATAAAGTTACCTTCTCCTGAAAAATGTAACCTCCCATCTTTTTATTAGTTAATTTTAGTATCAAAGTGTAGAACCATCGAAAAGTAGTAATTGCAATGATCCGTTATTTTCTAACCTTTCTTTTTTTAATTTTTGGTCAATTTTTATTGCCGATAATTGCCCAAACAGCTCCTACCAATCCCTCCCAAATAGACAAATTAAATGTTTATATTGACTGTCGAACTTATTGCGATATTAATTACATTAAAGGAGAAATTGACTATATTAACTATGTCAGAGACCCACAATTAGCGGAGGTACATTTGCTGATTACCCGCTATCCGATGGCGAGTAATGGCTTACAATACACGATGTCATTTATAGGGAAAGGGAATATGTTGGAACTGAATAATACCTTTACCTATGAAGTATTGCCCAATATACCAAGAGATAAATCGAGAAAAATATTAGTCAAACATCTGGAATTAGGCTTGGTTGCTTATTTATTGCATACCAAAACCAGTTCGGATATACAGGTTAAAATAGCGGATAAAAAAAGCACCCAAAACGCTGCTACTACCAATGAGGACACTTGGAATTATTGGGTCTTTGAGTTTTATACCAGAGGTAGTTTAAGCAAAGAAAGCAGCAGGCGGACCTTTAATGTAAGCGCAGGGTTGGAAATAGACCGAGTAACCGAAAATTGGCGGATTACCCAAGACCCTTTTTTTAGAGGGAATTACCGAAAAATAAAGCAAGATGAAGAAACGATTATCAGCACGGTGCAGCGGATGGGGTCCTATGGACGATTTGTGAAAAGCATCAATCAGCATTGGTCGGTTGGCGCATTTAATAGTTTTGCTTCCTCTACTTCTGGAAATATGCAATTTGGGACACGGTTAGGCCCTGCTTTAGAATACAGTATTTTTCCCTATGAAGAGGTGGCTACACGGGAATTTACACTGGCTTATCATCTAGGCTATCATCATCGAAATTATATCGAAGAAACTATTTTTGGTAAATTTAAAGAAGTCTTATATGACCAATCTTTGCAATTGTCTTTGCGGATTAGAGCGCCTTGGGGGTCCGTGTTTTCTTCCTTGGAAGGCAAGCACTTTTTTCATGATTTTTCTAAAAATAATATGGAATGGAATAATCGGATTAGTTATCGGTTAATCAAAGGCTTATCCGTAGATGTGACCGCAAATTTTGAACTGGTTAATGACCAATTATTTATTCCAAAAGGGGTAGCTAGTTTAGAAGAAATATTGCTGCAACAACGGCAACTAGCCACCAATTTTGATTTATATTTGTCCTTTGGATTAAGCTATACTTTTGGGTCTATTTATAATAATATTATTAATACTAGGTTATAATAGAGCAGCCAAATGGCTTGAGATTAAAATTCTACAAATCAGATTTTACATGGATTAAACCTGACTTCTTTTCCAAAATTACATTTTTCTCTTTATTCGGTGTATAAAATTTATAATCCTAAAAATTATGAAAGCCCACTTCCTTTTTTATTTCCTAATCTGCTGTTGTTTTGCGTGTTCTACCACCAAATCAATCGAAAATAAAATTGCCTACTTTCCACCAAAAAATAAAGAATGGGCGACTATTCCCCTAGAAAAAAAAAGATGGAATAAAGCTAAATTAGGGACTGCTTTAGATTATGCGAAAGCCCAAAAATCTAGTGGTATTTTGATTGTCAAAAATGGAAAAATTTTGGTAGAAACCTATTGGGACATCAGTAAATCTTTAGAAAACCCTTTATTTAAAGATTTTGTTCCAGGCAAAACACCAGATGGTCGCTTAATTGAAGATGTTGCTTCCCTACAAAAAAGTGTAGTTTCCTTATTGGTCGGTATTGCTAATGGAAAAGGGTTATTGGATTTAAATGCTTCGGTTAGCAGCATTTTAGGCGAAGAATGGTCAAATGCAACAAAAAGCCAAGAAGGTAGCATTACAGTAACACATTTATTAAACATGACAAGTGGTTTGGATGTAGATTTGAATTTTGCTCATCCTGTTGGCACTCATTGGCAATACAACAACATGACTTATAGCCAGATTATAAAAATTTTGGAATTAATTACCAAAAAAGACATCAATACTTTAACCAAAACATGGCTAGGCGACCAGATTGGCATTCAAGAAAGTTATTGGGGACAACGTCCTGAACGATTTCCGAATAGACATGGCTATATGGCGACGCACAGAGATTTAGCCCGTTTGGGTTTATTGGTTTTAAATAAAGGGTTTTGGCAAAAAAAAGAAGTGATTCAAAATGCAGTATATCTAAAAAAAGCTTTATCGCCTTCTCAGCATTTAAACCGACAGTATGGTTATCTGTATTGGTTAAATACGGATAAATCGAGCATTCCGTCAGGGGAAGCAGATATGATTTGTATGCGAGGTGCTTTGAATCGGTATGTCTATATTGCACCAAGTTTGGATTTAGTAGTGGTGCGTTTAGGGGACGAGGCAGACCGTTCTTTTTATGAGGATTTTTGGGCTTTACTAGTAGCGGCTATGCCGTAAATAATTAAGTCATTAAAAAAATAAAACATCCATTTTCTAAAAGTAACTATTCTGCATAAGTTACTTTTTTATAGAAGGAAGTAACTATTGATGAAAAAATAGATTAGAACTGATTTTTTATGAGTATCATGTGCTTAAAAATAGCTGATGAAACGTAGAAAATTTGTGCAATCCATAGGTCTTATTAGTGCTTTATCCCCTGTTGTAAATGGAATGAATGTACCATTTAATCAGGTATTCACGAATGACGAATTATCCATTTTTATAAAAGCAAATGATAAAAGTGTAAAAAGTATTTTAGAGCGACAAGAATTGGATGAAAATCATCCATTTTATGGCGGATATCCTGACCAATTTGAGATTTATCATCCCATTTCGCCTGCCAATTATTCGCCTAGATTAATAGCGGCCTATGTGTCTCCAACTTCCGACTATTATCAATCCAAGCAAATAGAAAAAGCTTTGAATAGCGGCATGGATTTTTTATTAAAAGTGCAACATCCAAGCGGTAATATTGATTTACTATCTACTAATTTTGAGTCTCCACCTGATACTGCTTTTGCAGTAGCGCCGCTGAGTCAAGCATTGACCATCCTACAAAAATTGTCTCCCAACAAATTACCTGATTTTCAACAAAAAGCGACTCAGTTTTTAAAAAAAGCAGGGGATGCAATGAGTGTTGGCGGGGTGCACACTCCTAATCATCGTTGGGTGATTAGCAGAGCTTTGACGAGATTACATACCCTTTTTCCGAATCCGAAATATATCACTCGGATTAACCAATGGCTAGGAGAAGGCATTGATATTGACCCAGATGGACAATATACAGAGAAGAGTAGTGCAGGTTACTCTCCTTTGGTGGATGATTGTTTGATAACTGTTGCTAGCTTGCTAAATAAGCCAGATTTATACGACCCAGTCAGAAAAAATTTGGACATGATGCTTTATTTTGTTCATGCTAATGGGGAAGTAGTGACCGAGGCCTCCAAACGACAAGATAAATATCGAATTGATAATATGAGTCGCTATTATTTTGCTTATCGTTATATGGCTTTATTGGATAAAAATCGAACCTATGCAGGCATGGTCGATTTAATTGAAACTACTGTCGGATTAGAAAGTTTAAGCGGTTACCTGCCTTATTTTTTAGAACAATCAAACTTGAATTCAGCCCTTCCTTCATTAGGCGAGTTACCTACTAATTATGTCAAACATTTTCCAAATTCTAGCCTTGCTAGGATTAGAAGAAATGAGGTTGATGCTACAATCTTAGGGGTTAATACCTCTTTTTTTACTTTCTTTAAAGGAAATGCAGCACTACAAGGAGTAAGAATGGCAACTGCTTTTTTTGGTAAAGGACAATTCAATAGCCCAACTTTAAAAATAGAGGACGGGCAATATATTTTAACCCAAGAATTGATTGGACCTTATTATCAACCGCATGCAAAGGCCGATATTGCACGAGATGGAGATTGGGAAAAGATGCCAAGAAAACATCGACCCAAAAGCGAAATTCAACATTTAAAAAGTGAAATTCGGATTAGTGAAAAAGAAGGACAGTTTGAACTTCATTTTGATATAAAAGGAACGAATAATGTGCCTTTGGCTATTGAATTAGCTTTCCGTTCGGGTGGCAAATTAGAAGGGGTTATTCCTGTTCCGAATATTGAAGATGCTTACCTTTTGGAAAAGGATTTTGGCCGATATATAATGGACGGTCAAACCATTGAATTTGGCCCCGGATATAAAAAACATAGTTGGACGCAATTGCGAGGTGCTAGTCCAAAATTGAATGGTGATAGTGTTTATTTGACGGGTTATACGCCATTTGAACTTACTTTGACGATTAAATGAGGTTAACGTAGCCGCTAAATTTATGATAACTGAGAAAAGTTTAAAAATTTTAAAATATTGATTTGAAGTTAAAAATCATAGCCGTGAGGCTAAGGAATTTGAAAGGAGAAAAGTGGTTTATCCAGAGTACAGATTTGGACAAAGGTAGTCGGTGCGCTGCACCTTACCGAAGAGCGAACTAGCCCGAAAGAGATACAAAAGTAGTCGGTGCGATGCACCTTAGCCAAAAAGTCCCTTTAGGGGCGACCACCTTTGTATCAAATTAGTCAACTCGCAATCCAAAGGTGCATCGCACCGACCACATTTTTTCTTTTGATGCTCTTTAGTTTGTAATTCACAAGCAGACCGATTTTAGGATGGATTTAAGATTTATGATTTGACTCACTGAAAAGATTATTGCCTAAAAACTTCTAGTTAAATAAAACATGAAACATCCTTACCTTATTTTTCTCCTAATTTTTACATTAGGTAGCTGTAATTCAAAAAATTCCTCTAATCAAAAAGAAAAAGCACCACCCAATGTACTCTTCATAGCAATAGATGACCTAAACGATTGGATTGGCTGCATGAATGGGCATCCTAATGCCAAAACACCGAATATTGACCGACTGGCAGCACAAGGCACTTTATTCACGAATGCCCATTGCCAAGCACCGATTTGTGGTCCATCCAGAGCAAGTTTAATGTCTGGTTTAAGACCTTCCACAACGGGTATTTATGGACAAATAGTAGACAAAGATTTGGCGGCAGTTTCTGCATTGGGGAAAGATATTATTTACCTACCTCAATATTTTGGGCAACAAGGGTATAAGACCATGGGGAAAGGCAAATTATTCCATAAACATGCGCCCGAAGGCGTATTTGAAATTTCAGAAGGTAGAGAAAAAGGGTTTGGGCCAAAGCCTAAAAAGCGATTTAAATACGACCCAAAATGGTTTGGGAAACCTGGTGGAACGTCTACTGATTGGGGGGCATTTCCAATTACCGACGAAGAAATGCCCGATTTTAGAACAGCAAAATGGGGAATTGAACAATTGAAAAACGACCACGATAAACCTTTCTTTCTAGCTTTAGGTTTTGTTCGACCGCATGTGCCTTGGTATGCACCACAAAAATGGTTTGATTTACACCCGATTGAAGGTATTCAAACACCTCCTTATTTAAAAGAAGACTTAGCAGATGTACCCGAAATTTCCAAAAAAGTACATGACATTCCGATGATGCCTAGTACCGAATGGGCAAAAGAAAATGGGCATTGGAAGGATATTTGTCAAGCCTATTTAGCTTGTACGTCTTTTGTGGATTTTTATGTTGGCGAAGTACTCAATGCTTTGGAAGCTAGTAAGTATGCGGATAATACCATTATTATTTTGTGGTCAGATCACGGGTATCATTTAGGGGAGAAAAATCGTTTTGCCAAACATTCCAATTGGGAACGGTCTTCTAAAGTACCAATGATTATTGCAGGGAATGGCTTGCCCAAAAATCAACGAAGCAATCAGCCTGTTGAATTACTAGATATGTATCCGACTTTATTGGATTTATGTGGTTTGCCCCTTAATTCAAGCAATGAAGGGCTAAGTTTTAAACCATTAATAGAACAACCCACACAAAAATGGACAAAGCCTGCCATCACTACTTATGGAAAAAACAACCATGCAATTCAAACAGACCGCTATCGGTATATGATTTATGCAGATGGTTCGGAAGAATTATATGACCATCAGACAGACCCTAATGAGTGGACAAATATTGCTACAGACCCTTCTTTTACAGTATTAAAGAAAGACTTACAGCAATATTTGCCGACTAAAAATGTAGATTGGGCGAAGGTTTCTACTTTGAAAGTGAATGATTATTTTAAACCAACTATTTCAAAGTCACCAAAATAACCCCATTCGCTCCTCTAGAACCATAAGCTGATGCTGATGCGGCATCTTTTAACACCGAAATTCTTTTCACTTCAGAAGGGTCAATAAAGCTAATACGGTCAAATCCGTTGCCCCTAATTTGCCCATCTACGATAAAAAGTGGCTCATGTCCAGCCGTCATAGATTTTTTACCTCGAATTTGAATGCTTAAATTTCTACCACTTCCTTTGACGGTTACGCCCGATGTTTTTTGAAATAATTGCATCCATGAAATATCACCCGATGCGGCATCTCCAACTTCGGTTTGACTAACAGCGGTGGTACTTTCTTTATTCGATATGCTACCGTAGCCTTGGTTAATTTCATTGCTTTTGCTCGCAGTAGATTTAGTAGTTCCACAAGCCATTATCGTTAGACAAACAGCAAATAAGAGCAAAAATGGGATAAAAATGGTCTTTTTCATAATAAAAAATGATTGTTGAGATTATTTGATTGTCATGATTGTTTGTGTTACGTTGAGAATCAAACAATCATGCCGATAGCTATCGGCATCTAACAATCAATTTTAAGTTATTCTTTCTCTTTCAACATACGATTAAAGAAATCAGCAGAAGCTTCAAATGCTGCTACCCAATTTTTATGTAATAAAAATCCATGCACTTCGTCGGGAAAAATCAACTGTTCAAAATAGACCTCTTGTTTGCGTAGTGCTTCTGCAATTTCTACCGTTTCGCTAAAAGGGACATTTCGGTCATCATCTCCGTGAATTAATAAAACAGGAGAACGCCAATCCTTTACGTAAGGCATGGGAGAAGATTGATAAGCTAATTCCGCTGTTTCTTTAGCTTTTTCAGGTTGATAATTGGGGACAAAATTTTTAATGACTTGATTCCAATCATGCACCCCGTGAATATCTACACCTGCTGCAAATAAATCCGAAGATTTAGCCAAACCCAAGGCAGTTAAATAGCCACCATAAGAACCGCCCCAAAGTCCAATTTTATTTGGGTCAACATCTGCCCGATTGCGCATATACAAACCCGCACCCATCACATCCAAATATTCACTTGCCCCTCTAGCACCATAATTCAATGCCTCTCTAAATTCCATGCCATAACCAATGCCACTTCGATAGTTAACGGACATTACGATATAGCCTTGATTGGCTAAATATTGATTAAAAGCAAAGGCATTATGATAATAGCCACTATGATGAAACCCTAATAACATTTGTCGGCGAGAGCCACCATGAAAAAACAAGGCAGCAGGGTATTTTTTACCGCTTTTCCAATTTTTTGGTTTGAATAATTGACCATGAATAGCCATGCCATCTGCTGCCGAAAAGACCACTTGTTCTGGTTGAACTATTTGATTTTCTAGATATCTTAGCTTAGTTAAAGGCACTATTTTGCTTCCATCAATTTTAGCTACATGAGCGGGCTGTGTCCCTGTACTTGCCAAACAAAATAATTGATTTCCTGCTGTTGCTACAGGTGTCCATTGTACGCCTGTGTTCAAGGTAATATTCGTAACTGCACCAGTTGAAGGAACGACTCGCCAAATATGTTGTCGGTCAATATCATTTTTATTAGCAGAAAAGAGTATCGTTTTTTTAGCAGGGTCTTGTGCGACAAATTGCACTTCAAAATTACCTGGCGTTAAGTTTTTTGCTTTTCCTTCATTTAACGAAATCGTCCAAAGATGCGTCCATCCAGCTCCTTCATAAGGAAAGACCAAGTGATTATCTGCCATCCAAAATAATTGATTCGCACCAGAAATAAAACGAAAAGCACTTCCTTGTCCTTTAGGGGCTTTCCACACTTCCGTCGTTTTTCCTTTGTTAAAATTATGCACCATAATTGACCAAGGCAAGGTCGAACGACGAGGCATAAAGGGCAATAAATCTTTTTCAGAAGGAATTCTAGTGAAAGCAATTGCTGTGCCATCAGGCGACCAAACGGGCGCACTATCATTATCGACAGAAGGGGAGAGGTAATTGATTTCATGCTTGTCCACTTCATAGACCCCAATAAAACTATGGTCGCCTCGATTGGATACAAAAGCTAATTGTTGACTATTTGGAGACCAGCTCAATTGTCCTGCCCGTCCTCTAATGGTAAATGCTTTTTTAGTAGTTTTTTTAGCAAAATCATAAAACCAAACCTGTCCACCTTTTATGAAGGCCAATGTTTGCCCATTAGGAGATAGGACTGGATTGCTGCCTTCCCCCAAAGTATCTAATGCGCCTCCTTTTTCACTAATTTTAAATAGGAACCGTTTAGCACCATCGGCATGGCTAGTTGGATTTGGAATTTCACCACGTCTATTAGGAGCGCCGCCTCTAACAAAAAGGATTTCGGCTGTATTTTCTTTAAAAATTAAGTTACTAATAGCTTGTCCGTCATCTTTAGTAAATGTAGTAATAGATTTAGCTGTCCAATCTTTGCCTGCGGCTAACCAGATATTTCTTACACCTTTTTCATTAATGACCCAAGCAATTTTTTCTTGGGTAGGTGCAGCCGTTAAATTGGTCGGAAAGGGTGAACTTAATGCTTGTTCTACAGTAAATTGAGCAGAAGACACAGCAATAAATATTAATAGCAGGAATAAAGTAAGATTGATTCTCATGGTTGAATTTTTGAATCAGAGTAGAGTGCAGAGAGGCGAGAATAGGGACAGATTTCGTTTGAAATTGAAGAGAGTGGGCTGTTTTTTAAACGAATTCCTTTTATGCTCTATTTTCTGCGCTCTATTTTGAAAATTGTATGATTTTAAATTTAAAGTGCTACAAATTAGTAAAATTTTGGATAAATAGAGCCTCAAAAAGTGTAATTGCCATTGCATGTAGCTAATTCGTGCCGTTAGGTACGATATGTTGGTAGAAAAGGATAATATTCATTGATTTCCGTGCCGTTAGGTACGGCATGTAGGTTGAAATGCTCACATGCCGTACCTAACGGCACGGGGGAAAGATTTTTTTGCAATATCTATCTACCAACATATTGTACCTAACGGCACAGAAAAGTGCGGCAATTGACAGTTACACTCATCTCAGATTAAGCGAATTTGTTATTTTCAATCCTTCAATCCTTATTTCCCTTGCTTTATTTTATAAGCCAAAGTCAAATTAACCTGCCGCATTGCCCGTTGAGCAACTCGCTCTGTTTTAAAATTATCCCCCTTCGTGATAACTCGACTTTTACGAGAATTAAACACATCAATCACATTGAATGTAAGTGTTCCTTTATTTTTAAAAACAGGTTTATTAAAAGCTACATCTAGAAAGTAAATGGCTTTCTTCCTGCCTTGCGCAATGTTTTGAGGCGCTTCATAATTACCTCTAACTTGCAAATAGGTATCCTTTGCCAAAGTAAATCGAGAGGTTTGGCGAGTAAACCAACTGAAAGTTTCACTTACAAAATCAACATCAATATTACTGCCATCCGTTTTGGCTCTAAAAAAGTTAAGATTAAAATCTAATTTCCACCATTTTTTTACCTTAAGCGTACTGGTAAATTCTGCTCCATACGCATTTTCTTTTAACAAATTTTCGGGTAGTGTTTTTGAAAAACCATTTTCAGCTACAGTTCTAATTCGTTCAATTTTATCGTCCGTATGTCGGTAATAAATGGCTGAAGCAAACGAACCCTTTTCAAAATATTTGATATGCGCCAATTCAAAAACATCACTAAATTCTGGGTTTAAATTAGGATTGCCACTAAAAAAATTCCGACTGTCTGAATAAGTTACATAAGAACTTAAGTCATTATAAACAGGTCGCCGAACTCGCCGACTATAACTCAATTGTAAGGCATTATTAGCGGGCAAATCATAAGTTAAGTGGACACTAGGAAACAAATTGACGTATTTTCTAGGATTGCTTTCAGCTGTTTCTTCTAAAATCGTTTCAATATCTGTCCACTCCGTTCGCAAGCCAACTTGATAAGAAAATTGATTCGTTTTATTACCCAAAATGGCATAAACCGCATTGATATTTTCTTTATAAACAAATTTATTATCCAAGCCCGCTATTGGAATCTCCTTACCATTATTATCGACATCGTTGACCACATAATCGTTGGTCATATCCCGAAAACTTGCTCGAAAACCAATTTCTGCTTTTCCTTCTGTACCGAGTGGATGAACATAATCTACTTGCCCAATTAATTGCGTTTCCGTTTCATCATTAGGAGCAGTTTGGGTGAAACTATAATCAGGCGTACCATCTGGAAAAAAGGACGCTTCCGTATAAACTTGGTCGGAATCTTCCCAATGGTCGAAATAGCGAATTTCTGCAATTAGTTCTCGGTCTTTTTTATCAAATAATTTTTTATAACTCAGCACATATTCTGCTATTGGTTCTACTTCCTGTTCGTCTTGTGTGCGATGCGTAAACCTTTGGAAATTGGGTGACCTTTTCAAATAATCTTCATAAAAAATATCGGATAATCGACTGCCTTTGCTGCGACTATATCGGTAGGAGGCCGTTAATATATTTTGCTCATTGATAAAATAGTCCAAACCACCTCGAATATTATTAAAAAATCCGACGTGTTCAGACTCATATAATTGCTCGGAAATAAAGGTCGTATCATTGGAAAAGACTTCTTGGAACGTAGTCGTTTTTCGAGGAATTTTACGATAGTTCATCCCATAATTGATGAAAAAATTGACCTTATTATGTCGATAATTTAAGTTGGCGGCAAGCCCCAAATTTAAAGGATTGCCAACAGTTGCCTCAAACGAGCCATTGAATCCTTTTTTGCGTTCTTTTTTCAAAACAATATTGATAATACCTGCCATTCCTTCTGCCTCGTATCGGGCAGATGGATTTGTAATGACTTCCACTTTTTCTACCAAACTACCTTGTAATTGCTGCAAACCACTTCCGCCTTTAAAACTAACCAAACCCGACGGTTTTCCATCAATTAGCAATCTGACATTTCCACTCCCTCGCAATTTGACATTCCCTTCTCCATCTACTAAAACGGAAGGAATATTATTTAAAATTTCTGCTGCCGAACCACCTGCATTGCCGAGGTCTTTGCCCACGTTAAAAATTCGTTTATCGAGGGCAAATTCCATCGTGCTTTTTTCCCCTTGTACGACTACTTCGTCTAAGGTAGCTGCTGCCACACTTAAAGTTAGTTCTCCTAAATCGTACTCTTTTTTAGCATCAATTATTTTAAAATTGTCGGTTTTATAAGATTGATAGCCTATAAAATCAATAATTGCATAAAATTCGCCAGTTTTACTAGCTATCTGAAAAATGCCTTTATCGTCGGTAATGCCTCCCGTAATCAAAGCCTCGTTTTCGCTATTATAAATTTGAACCGTTGCGTAGGAAAGTGGTTGTTTGGATTGGGCATCTACAATTTTTCCTGTAATGCCTTTTTGGGCAAAAAGAGTGGTGCAGAAAAAGAAGGATATTAGAGGTAGAATATATTTCATGTATTAGCTATTAAGCTTAAAGAGATTAGTAGGGTATAGAGCATCAGATTAAAAAATGAGAAATAATTTTGTATCCTTTTATGCCCGTCAATTTTATTTGAAATGTAATATTTTTTGGTCAAGAGCTTTAGCTTTGCCACCGTCTGTAGCTATGAGTTTTTAATGAAATTTTCAAAGGGGCGTAGCCTCGACCCCATAAGAAGAACCGTGTCGGAGCGATGCTCCTTTGAAAAACTGTAACTATCTCCAAATCTACAGACAGGGTCGGGGCGATGCCCCTTTGCAATTGAAAAAACGCCACTTAAAACCATCAACCAATCAAAAATAACAAAAAGTAAAATCTTTTAAGAAGCTATTTTGCTAAAGTTACTTAATGAACTTGAAAAGTAACATTGGAATGAAAAAAAGGAATCCTATGATTAATTTATAGGAGAATTTAAGTACATTTAGGCAGTTTCTAACTATTTGTAAGCCATTGATTAATATGCTACTACTTTTGTCACATTGGATTTTTGAATTAATGGGTAAACTTCACCCCTTATTGGTGCATTTCCCAATTGGTTTATTAATTGGTGCTTTTGTTCTGGAAGGAATTGCTCGTTTTCAAAAACAAGAAAACAAGTATGTGGGTATGATTTATTTAGGGGCAACTTCTGCCCTTATCGCTGCGATTATGGGGCAATTATTAGCACAATCGGGCGATTATCAAGGGGATTTAATCAACCAACATCAATGGCTAGGTTGGGGAACAGTTGGATTGTCTCTATTGACTACTTGGATGTATTGGAATCGAGTAAAATTGCCCAAAAGACTACCTTTTATTGCTTTAGGATTTACTTGTATAAGTTTGAGTTTTGCAGGACATTTTGGTGCGACCATCACGCATGGGGAAGACTATTTAAAAATAAATACCAATTCAACCCAATCACATGTAGCGAATGCTATCAATATCCAAAAATGGACGACCCAAGATAGTTTTTCTACTACCGAATTATCCAGTTTAAACCTTGAAGTTCGGGGCATTTTCGCCCATCATTGTTACCAATGTCATAGCACTGCCAAAAGAAAAGGAGGTTTAGCTTTAGACCACGAAGCAGGCGTCTTTGCAGGTGGAGATAGTGGAGAAATTTTAATCAAAGGAGCTTCCGAAAAAAGTGAAATCATTAGACGGTTAAAATTACCTCGGGACCATGAAGAAGCAATGCCCCAAAAAGGGAAAGTATTGCCTCCCAATTCTATTGAATTAATCAGTCTTTGGATTGATAAAGGGGCTTATTGGGCAGACGAAGGCTTTAAGGTTTTTCGAGAAGCACCAGTCGCTTTATCCAAACCCGATTTACCACCAATTACTGATGAGTTTGACCATCCAATCGACCGTTTTGTCAATCAATATTTTAAAGAGAAGAACATCAAATGGGGTGAACCTATTGACGATTATCGTTTTATTAGAAGGGCATATTTAGATGTGATTGGTTTATTGCCGAGACCAGTTGAAGTTAACGAATTCGTTCAAAATACTTCGCCGAATAAACGGAACGAGTTAATTAAAAACCTATTAGCAGATAAAGAAAATTACACCCAGCATTGGCTAAGTTTCTGGAATGATTTATTGCGAAATGATTATTCTGGACCAGGCTTTATTACAAATGGCAGAAAGCAGATTACCAATTGGTTGTATCAATCCTTATACGAAGGAAAACCCTATAACCAAATGGTCGAAGAATTAATTAGCCCTACAGAAGAATCAGAAGGTTTTATCCAAGGCATTCAATGGCGTGGGGTAGTGAATGCGAGTCAACGAGTGGAATTGCAAGCGGCTCAAAATATTTCTCAATCTTTACTGGGTTTAAATCTAAAATGTGCCTCTTGTCATAATAGTTTTGTCAATAATCTTACCTTAGACCAAGCTTATGGATTTGCCAATATTTTTGCAGATTCAACCTTGGAAATTTATCGTTGTGATAAGCCAACAGGCAGATATACAGGCACCGCTTTTATTTACCCCGAATTAGGCGAAGTCATGGCAGATAGTTTAGTGGATAGATTACGGCAATTGGCAGATATAATCAGCCAACCTAAAAATGGTCGCCTATATCGAACCTTGGTCAATCGCTATTGGGATAAATTATTTGGAAGAGGCATTATTGCGCCTGTGGACGAAATGGATAAATTGCCTTGGAATCAGGCTTTATTAGATTGGTTAGCGGCAGATTTTATTGAAAACGGTTATTCGATTCCGCATTTATTGGAAAGGATAATGACTTCTAAAGCTTATCAATTGCCCGCCTTTAATTATGATTCGCCGTATTATATAGCTAGTGAAAAGTTTGTTTTTCAAGGGCCTACTCCTCGTAGATTAGCAGCTGAACAATTTGCAGATGCGCTAAGTCAAACGGTGAATCCTTTGTATTACGGAGTCGCTTATTTACCTGATAACCCACCTTTTCCTGCTCAATGGATTTGGTATCAAGACCGAAAATTAGACCGAAGAAGTTTGCCTGAACCGGGCGAACGTTTTTTTAGGAAATCTTTTAATTTGGAATCAACTAAACCTATTCAATCTGCAACAGTTATAGTGACGGCTGACCATAGTTTTGAATGCTATTTCAACGAGCAAAAAATAGGGCAGGGGGCAGATTGGCGACAGGTTCAACGCTATTCCATTCCAGTAAATGTTATTCAATCTGAAAATGTCATTGCTGTCAAAGGCAATAATGATGGCACTTTGCCCAATCCAGCAGGCTTATTATTTGCACTAAGAATTACTTATGCAGATAGTTCGCAGCAATATATTTATTCAGACAAATCATGGGCGACTACTAATGAACAACCAGCAGAGAGCTGGACTAGTTTGGATTTTGCCGAAACCGATTGGAAAGGTGTTTCTAGAAGAAATGCGACAAGCTCCCATTGGGGTAAATTAGTTGATTTTGCTTATGAAAATGAAACCAATCAATCTGATTTTGCTAGAGCCTCTTTAGTCAAATTAGACCCTTTTATGAAAACCTTGGGTCGGCCTACAAGAGAAAATGTAGCGACGACTAGAGAAGGAAATGCGACATTATTGCAAGCCTTGATGTTAACCAATAATGATTTTTTATATCAACATATTCAGGAAGGGGCTGCTAAATTATTGGCAGCAACGAATAATGATATGGAAGTCTTAATTAAGGATTTTTATCAAAATGCTTTAGGAAGAGTACCTAGTCAAAAAGAGCAAACAACTATTTTAAAACTACTTAAGAATCAATCAAAGCAGGAAGTCGTGGAAGATTTGATTTGGTCGGTTATTATATTGCCTGAATTTCAGTTTTTATAACTCAATTTTATTCAAAAACAACAAAAAATGGATAGCACAAATGAACTAAATCGCCGCCAATTCCTACAAAAAATGCAGCAAGCCAGTATTGCTGCGATGGGCGCATCTGTCTCAACTATTCCATTTTTAAATGCTTGTACGCCCTCAAATACTAGAAAGTCTACTGCTGATGCCGTCATTTTACTTTGGATGGCTGGCGGTATGTGTCATACCGAAACCTTTGACCCAAAGCGATATACGCCCTTTGAAAAAGGGATGGAAAGCAAAAAGGTCATTAGTACCTTTAAATCAATTCCGACTGCTTTAGATGGGGTTTCATTTTCCGAAGGACTAGAAAATATTGCTGGAATCATGGATAAAGGGATCTTGATTCGTTCTTATAGAGCAGCAGATTTAGGGCATATTTTGCATACCCGACACCAGTATCATTGGCATACTTGTTATGAACCACCACAATCGGTACAGCCTCCTCATATTGGCGCATGGATTGCCAAAGAATTAGGCCCTAAAAATCCAGTTATTCCGCCGTTTATTGATATTGGACAACGATTTACCGTAGGAGAGGCAGAAGAACTTAAAGCCTTCCATTCCGCAGGTTTTTTAGGGAGCGAATTTGGCCCATTTATTATCCCAGAACCCGATAGAGGCTTGGCAAGTGTGTCGCCACCAAAAGGGATGAATTTAACCCGTTTTGAGAGCAGAAATAAGTTGTATAAAGAATTGGTTAAAAATAGTCCCTTTGAAAACTTTGGTAGCAATTACCAAAAAGAATCTTTAATGCGGTCTATGGAAAAAGCTTATGAATTGCTAAAATCACCTGAGGCGGAAGCGTTTGATTTAAGCAAAGAACCAAAAGAAATTTATGATAAATATAATACAGGAAGATTTGGTTTAGGTTGTTTGCAAGCTCGTCGATTGGTGGAGAATGGCGCTAGATTTATTAGTGTAACGACCGAATATGTGCCCTTTTTTGGTTGGGATACGCATGAAAATGGGCATACTAGATTACGAGACATGAAAGCTCAAATCGACCAACCTATTGCCCAATTAATCAAAGATTTGGAAGAACGAGGCTTGTTGGATAGTACTTTGGTGATTCTAGCAAGTGAATTTAGTCGAGATATGTTGGTAGAAGGGCGACCGGGGCAGACGGTAAAAGACCAGGTCCAAGTACCAGATAATATTGATAATTTGAAGCAATATGGAATGCACCGACATTTTACGGATGGTTGTTCCCTTTTAATGTGGGGCGGCGGTATCAAAAAAGGCTATGTTCATGGCGAAACTGCTGTGGAACGTCCTTTTAAGGCGATAACAGAACCTGTGGTGATTGATGAAATCCATCAAAGTATTTATCATGCCTTAGGCATTCCGCCAGAAACCAATTATGAAATAGAAAAACGGCCTTTTTATACAACTCCTGATGGGGAGGGGAAGGTTATCAAAGATATTTTTGAGAAGTTTAGTTAGTAGTTATGAAAGTATAAAATTAAGTATAAAAATGAAAATTGTGAACCATTTAATTTTAAATGGTGTAGAAAACGACGCTAAAAAAGGTGCATTAAGATATTAGGATAAATCAAAAACTTAACTATCTTCGCTACAGCGTTAACGTTAACGGAAATTATTCGTCGCTTCTAAAATCAAAATATAATGAAAGATTTATCAAGAAGAAAATTTTTAGCTTCTGTCAGTATGTTGGCAGCAGGTTGTGCGGTTTCAACGCCAGCTCATTTGATGCCTGCACCGAATCAAAAATTAAAAGTCGCTTTAGTCGGAACAGGTATTAGAGGCTCTAGTTTTTGGGGAAAAAGATTAGTGGACCAATATTCCGATATTTTAGAATTTGTGGGCTTGAGCGATATTAACCCTGGGCGGATGGAAGGGGTGAAAAAGTATATGGGCGTGACTTGTCCGACTTTTACGGATTTTGACAAAATGATTAGCCAGGCCAAGCCAGATTTAGTTATTGTCACTACCAAAGATTCTACCCACCACGAATTTATTATCAAAGGGTTGGAAAGTGGTTGTGATGTATTGACCGAAAAGCCTTTGACGACGGACGAATTTAAGTGTCAACAGATTTTAGATGCAGAGAAGAAATCTAGTAAAAATTTAATTGTAGGATTCAATTATCGTTGGAGTCCTTATATGACCAAAATAAAAGAATTATTGCATAATGGCGCAATTGGCAAGGTCACTTCCGTTGATTTTCATTGGTATTTAAATACGTATCATGGTGCGTCTTATTTTAGAAGATGGCATGGTTTAAAAGATTCTGGTGGTACGCTTTGGGTGCATAAAGCCACCCATCATTTTGATTTGTTAAACTGGTGGCTGGATTCTGACCCATCGGAAGTTTTTGCTTATGGAGCCTTAGAACATTATGGGCATAATGGAAAATTTAGAGGAACCAACTGCCGAACTTGTGACCATAAAAAAGAATGTAAATTTTACTGGGATATTACAAAGAGTGAATCTTCCATGCGGCTATATGTGGAGCATGAAAAACATGATGGCTATCTCAGAGATGCTTGTCTTTTCCGCCCAGAAATTGATATTTATGATAAAATGTCCGCTCAAATAAAATATGCGAATGATGTAGTGGTCAATTATTCGCTAACAACTTATTCTCCTTATGAAGGCTGGAAAATTGCTTTTAATGGAACGGACGGACGGATTGAAGCTTGGCTGGATATTCCTTATTTTGAAAATTCGCAAATGAGCCAAGCAGAACTCCATGCAGCGGAAATGAATCAAGGTGGTGCGAAAGAACTGGAAACCAAACCATTGATTTTGCATAAAAACTGGAATGATTTTGAACCCATCAAAGTCAGTTACGAGCGAAAGGGACATGGCGGGGGAGACCAACGCCTACAAGATAAAATCTTTAAAAACCCTAATAATCCTGACCCTTTAAGTCATGGTGCTGGTCTGCGAGATGGAGCGATGTCAATTTTAATTGGGATTGCTGCTCGTCGAAGTATTGAACAAGGAAAACCTATTCGGATTGAAGATTTGACGGATTTGGAACCGCAGGCTAAAAGAATTTAAGTAAGAGCTTGTTTCTCGGATAATCTAGCACCGTGGTCTTTATATGATATGACAAAGGGCAAAACAGAAACGACTAATTTAGTTGACCAATATCCAGCTATTTCAAAAGATTTGGAAAGGGAATTTTATCAATGGTTGGAAACACCAACCCATACAAAAAATCGAACCCGTTGATTTACAAATCAAATATAGCGTTTAAATTAAGTACAAATAAGTCTTATTAAACGTCGAGATAAATCTAAAATATGAAAAAGCAAATAAATCGTTTCCTAGTCCTGATATTGATAGCAAGCATAAACATTCAGCAAGCAAAAGCAGATGTAAAACTTCCTGCCATTATTAGCTCGAATATGGTACTGCAACAAAATGCCGAAGTAACTATTTGGGGCTGGGCAAAATCTAAAGAAAAGATTACGATAACGAGTAGTTGGAATAAAAAAAAGGTAAAAACTAAAGCGGATAGAGATGGAAAATGGAGCGTAGCTTTAAAAACGCCTAAAGCTGGAGAGAATTATCGGCTGACCATTAAGGGAAAGAATAAAATTGAACTAGAAAACATCTTAATGGGGGATATTTGGGTTTGTTCTGGTCAATCTAATATGGATAGAGTATTGGGTTTGCAAAGAGGACAAAAGCCTATTATTAATTTTTGGGAAGCATCCCAACAAGCCAATCATCCAGAAATTCGATTTTTTAGGGTAAAAAGGGCTTTAGCTGATACGCCTCAGACTGATGTGGAAGGAGAATGGGTGGTTTGTACGCCCGAAACCGTTTTGGAGTTTTCAGCCGTAGGTTATTTCTTTGGTAAAAAATTACACCAACAATTAGGGATTCCTATTGGCTTAATCCATACGGCATGGGGAGGAACACCTGTAGAAGGTTGGACTCGAAAATCTGATTTGGCCAATGATTTTATGATTGAAAAAGAGCAAGATGAGCAAGCACGTTTTAAATTGGATAGTGCGGCCTATGCTAAGAATATGGAAGCGTTTGAAAAAGGATTTCTCAAAGAACGCCCTACAAGACCACCAAGTTTTTATGTAAAAAGTCGAAAACACCATCGAATTGGACATCTGTATAATGCCATGATTCATCCTTTAATTAACTATGCCATTAAAGGAGCAATTTGGTATCAAGGAGAATCTAACCGAGGTTTTCCAGAACAATATAAACAGCTATTTCCGAATATGATTCAAACCTGGCGGAAGGATTGGGGAATAGGCGATTTTCCTTTTTATTTTGTACAAATTGCCCCCTATTATTATAATGGTGACTATGCGATTCCACATATCTGGGAGGCACAATATGAAGCACTCAAATTACCTCAAACAGGCATGGCATCGACTCAGGATATTGGTCAAATTTATGATATTCATCCACCAGAAAAGGAGGAAGTAGGTAGAAGATTGGCTTTAGTCGCTCTCAATCAAACTTATGGAAAATCGGAGATTGCTTATTCTGGTCCCGTTCTAAAAAATACAAAATACAATGGAAATCAAGTAATACTGGAATTTGACCCAATGGGCGGAGAGTTGTTTTCAGCAGGAAGTGGAATTGGCGGTATTTCTCCTTTTTATATAGCCGATGAATTTCAAGTTTTTCATCCAGCAAGAGTTGAACAAAAAGGGAATACGCTTACTTTAACAGCGGATGGAGTGGCAAAACCAATTGCGGTGCGGTATTTATGGAATGATAATGCCAATGCGACTATTTTTAATAGTTATGGTTTGCCTGCTGCTGGATTTCGGACGGATGAATGGGTAGGTGCAAAGTATGTGGAATAAGGAAATAATCTTTAATTAAGAAGGATTATCCTATAAACTGTGTGCGCCTCTGTAATTTCTCTGCGTAATTTTTACTATATCAATTTTTTATCTGACGCTCTATTACGCTATAACTCATTTAAGGACAAGCTATTGGGATGACCTCAATTAAGAATAGATAACATGAAACGTACTTTTTTTTTACTACTCTCCATACTAGGTTACTTCTCCTGCCAAGTGACCCAAACTATTATTTCGATTCCTGAACCTTCTAAAATTGATGGACAACGATATAAGGTATGGCAAAATAGAACAGATACCCTTCAGCATACTTATTTATTAAATCGAGTCAATAAACAATTTGAGCAGCGTAGAAATACAGTGAATCAGACGTTAGTTTCCAAAAAGGCTATTTTAGCAAGAAGGGATAAAATGCGTCAATGGTATCAAGAAAGAGTAGGGGAGTTGCCTGCAAAAACACCCTTAAATCCTAGCTATTCCCAAAAAATAGAACTGGCTGCTTTCACTATTGAGAAAGTAGTATTTGAAAGTCAGCCCAACCATCATGTAACAGGTTTATTTTATTTACCCAAAACAGGAAAAGCCCCTTTTCCAGCAGTTTTAATTCCATGTGGGCATTCCACCAATGGCAAAGCGGCGGAATCTTACCAAAAAGCAGCTCGATTATTTGCAATGAATGGGTTTGCCGTTTTACAAGCAGACCCGATTTCACAAGGGGAGCGGTATCAGTACGTAGATGAAAATGGGCAGCCTTTGACTAGAGGAGGTACAAAAATGCACGAATTATTAGGACAAGCCTTACTCTTGACGGGTAGTAATACGCTAATTCATCAATTAACCGATAACATTCGATGTCTTGATTTTTTGGAAGCGCATCCTAAAGTTGATAAAAATAAATTGGCAGTTGCTGGTAATTCTGGTGGAGGTACACAGGTTACTTATTTGGTGGGCTATGATGATAGAATAAAGGTCGCAACACCGTCTTGTTACATTGCAACAACCGAAAAGAAATTTAATACCATTGGTTCTCAAGATGGCTGTCAGCAATTATGGGGAGAAGGATTGATGGGCATAGAGGAGCAAGATTTTTTATTGATGGCGGACAATATTCCTATTCGGATATTATCTGCGGAACAAGATTTTTTCGCTATTGATGGTGCTAAAAAAGCTTTTCAAGAATTAAAAAAGCAATATACCACTTTAGGGATTACCGAAAAAGTAGATATGGTGACCACCAATGCCAAACATGGTTGGCATAAACCGTTAAGAGAAGCATCCGTCCAATGGTGCAAGCAATGGCTTTTGGACGATGCTAGTCCAGTTACAGAACCAGATGATATAGGCTGGATAACAGCAGATAGCTTGGTTTGGGCGACTCCAAAAGGGCAAGTAATGGATGCTTTTAAAACAGAAAAAACGGTCATTGACCTCAATAAAGCACAACTTAAAATTTGTGGGGTCAATAGGAGAGCTTTTTTGGAAAGTCATAATGATACCGAAATTATGGAACAGGTGAAACAGTTGATAGGCTATCAAGCATTGACTAATTGGCAGGTTGAAACAACAGAAGTATGGGCTGAAAGTAATTTCGTGATGACTAAATTAGTTTTTCAGAGAGAACAAGATGTTGATTTCCAATTACCCGCTTTACTATTTGAACCCGCCAAAGTTAACCGAAAATTGCCAGCTATGATTGTCGCCAATGAAGGCGGGAAAGCCGTTAATTTAGTCCCAAATGGTTTAGTTGAAAAAGTTTTAAATCAAGGATATATTGTTTTAGTAATAGATGTTAGCAATATCGGAGAACTAAAAGATGGGAAAAAAGTCCATTATGAAAATAGCGAATATTGGGTCGCCAAACTAGCTTTATATGAAGGCAAGACCCTGCTTACTTACCGAACAGAAGATTTGGTGATGGCTGCCAATTACTTAGCAAAACATCCTAAAGTTGATATCAATAATATTGAATTAAAAGCAGACGGATTAGTTGGACCTGCTGCGCTACATGCTGGTGTAATTAGTCCACGTATTAAGTCAGTTGTAACTGAAAATAGTGTGATGGATTGGACTACAATTGCAGCGAATTATCACACACCTAACCAATTAGGAAATATAGTTCCCAATGCGCTACATTATTATAATTTGTCGGATTTGTTGCTTATAAAGATGCCCAATAATTAGGAGGCATCCATTACTGACATAATACTAAAACATTGAAAATACAAGTTTATCAAACTGCCGAAAAAATGGGACAAGCAGCAGCTCACCAAGCCGCTACTTTAATCCGTAAGACCTTAGCAGAAAAAGCTACTGCCAATATCATTTTAGCAACAGGTGCCAGCCAATTTGAAATGCTCAGAGCATTGGTACAAGAAAAAGATATCGACTGGTTAAAAGTAAGGATGTTCCATTTGGATGAATACATTGGTATAAAAGACGACCATCCTGCTAGTTTTAGAAAATATTTGCAAGAACGTTTTGTGAATAAGGTTGCACCTTTAAAAGCTGCTTATTTTATACAGGGAGAGGCACCAAATTTAAAGCAGGAATGTAGTCGAATCAATCAATTAATTCAACAACATCCAATTGATGTGGCGATGATTGGGATAGGCGAAAATGGGCATTTGGCTTTTAATGACCCTCCTGCTGATTTTGAAACAGCTGTGCCTTATATTATAGTGGAATTGGACGAAGCTTGTCGGAAACAACAATTGGGAGAAGGTTGGTTTCCAAATTTAAGTGCTGTTCCTGAAAAAGCGATTTCTATGAGTATTGCTCAAATTTTAAAAGCCAAACATATTATTTGTTCCGTACCAGATGAACGAAAGGCGCAAGCAGTTGCGGCGGCTATTAAAGGGAGATTGACTCCAGCATTACCTGCTTCCATTTTAAGACAACATCCAAATGTTTTTTTATATTTAGATGTAGCTTCCGCTAAAGATTTGAAGTAATGACTTACCAAACAAAAACCAACAGTACCTATGTTTAAGCAGGTATCCAAAAAAGCACTCGCAGCCCTCAGTCTCGTCGGTCCTGGATTATTTCTGATTGGCTATAATATCGGCACAGGTAGTGTTACTACGATGGCTAAAGCAGGGGCACAATACGGAATGTCTCTTTTTTGGGCGGTCATACTCTCTTGCATTTTTACCTATATTTTAATGGTGGCTTATGGCCAATTAACCCTTGTAACGGGAAAAACTGCCTTATATACCATCAAAACGAAATTGCGCTATGGAAAACCCTTGGCGCTATACATTTTAATGGCCCTTATTTTAGGAGAATTATTAGCCTTGATGGGCATTTTCGGGATTGTGACAGACCTTTTACAAGAAGGATTTCAATTAATGAATGATGATTGGGAGGTCTCTACAATGACTATAACTGCTGTTTTAGTACTGGCACTTTTTGCCTTATTATATCACGGTCGGTATGCCACTTTTGAAAAGATACTAACAGGTTTTGTCATTTTAATGGGCCTTAGTTTTATACTCGTCTTTTTGATGGTCAAACCCGATTTTGGCCAAATAGTGAAAGGTATGGTGCCACAAATTCCAAAGCAAGCAGGCGCTTTTGGTTTGATTGCAGCTATGGCTGGAACTACTTGTTCCGCAGCAGTTTTTATCATTAGAAGTATCGTTATTTCAGAAAAAGGTTGGACTATAGCCAATTTGCAAACGGAAAAAAGAGATGCTTTTGTTTCCGCAAGTATGATGCTTTTTTTAAGCGGCATTATTATGGCGGTATCTGCGGGTACCTTACATTTGATGGGTTTGGAATTGACGAATACGGTGGAAATGATTCAATTATTTCAACCATTGGGTGGAAAAACTGCCGCCTTTCTATTAATTTTAGGGATAACAGGTGCTGCTTTATCTACCGTCTTTCCTATTATATTAATCGCTCCTTGGCTGATTTGCGATTATACGGGAAAAGAACGAAATATTCAATCCCCTTTATTTCGGATTTTAGGGGGCATAGGTTTATTATTTGGTTTTGGTCTGCAATTTATTGAAGAACGTCCACCAGCCATGATGATTTTTTCACAAGCATTTCAGGCCTGCATTTTACCTGCAGTAGTAATTCCTGTTTTAATTTTAATCAATCGGAAGGACATTATGGGAAAATATACTGCCAACCTAAAAAAGAATATTGGGATTATTGCGGTATTAATTTTTGGTTTGATAACTTCATATTTTGCTATTAGCGGTTTGATTTATAAATGATTGACAACTAATATTTAAGGTTGCGATGTTGCGTTGTTGCCATGTTTTATCGACAACAAGGCAACACGATAACACCGCAACAATACAAGTTAACCTATCAAAGACTTCTAAATTATACCATTAGGGGTTTGGTTGGATAGTAACAGAAAAATTATTTTATTATGAATAAATTTAAAGAAATCACCTTAGCCGTTACCCTTTTCTTTCTATTCCTATTTGGTTTTTCGGCTTGCACCATTAATGCCCAAACCCTAAAGTCAACTGAAATGCCTCTATCAGAGAAAAACGAAGAGAGAACAGTCGAAGGCTTATTTTATTTAGATAACCGTCCAATTAGAATCACTATTAAAAACAGCAAAATTGTTCAAATTCAAAGGATAGCGGAATTAAGTAAGCCAACCTTAGCCAAAACTTATATTGCACCTGGGCTGATTGACCATCAAGTAAATGGTTATTTGTCCCATTCTTTTGTCGGCGAACAATTAACAAAAAATAAGATTCAACAAATTACGGAAGCCTTTTGGCGTGAAGGCATTACTACTTATTTGCCCACCCTAACGACCAATAGTTTTGAAATTATACATAAAAATTTTGGCATCTTAGCAGCAGCTATTAAAGACCCTCATATTGGACAATCCATTCCCGGCTTTCATTTAGAAGGGCCTTATATCTCAGATTTGGATGGCTTTCGAGGGGTTCATCCCAAACCACATATTCGCCAACCCGATTGGGAAGAGTTTTCAAAATGGTATGAAGCTGCTGACCAGAAAATATTAGAAGTCACGCTTGCACCAGAATTAAAAGGAGGCATTGCCTTTATTGAAAAATGTCGAGCTAAAAATATTGTTGTAGCAATTGGGCATCATAATGGCTCGGCGGCTACTATCAAAGCAGCAGCAGATGCAGGTGCTTCGGTGTCCACCCATTTAGGGAATGGTTGCGCCAATACCATTCATCGGCATGATAATCCGCTTTGGCCGCAACTAGCAGATGACCGACTAGCCGCTAGTATTATTGTAGATGGTTTTCATTTACGACCAGAAGAAGTACAAACTTTTTTTAAAGTAAAAGGAGTTGACAATACCATTTTAGTATCGGACATCGTTCGTTTGGCTGGTTCTCCTCCAGGTATTTATGAAGATTTTGGCACGCAAGTAGAAGTGACCAAAGAAGGAAAGGTGATGATGCCTTCTCAAAATGTCTTAGCAGGGGCCTCTTTTTTAATCACTACGGGTGTTGAAAATATGTTGAAATTTACGCAATGTTCTTTGGCGGATGCCATCCACATGGCAAGTCGAAATCCTGCTAGGTTGTTAGGATTGACAGACCGAGGGGTACTTAGTATAGGCAAAAGAGCGGATATGATTTTATTTACGATGGAAAATGGTAAAATGGAGATTGAACAAACTTTTGTGGGAGGGGAGTTGGTTTATGTTAAAGATAGCAAGTAGTTTTTGAGTTTATATAGTAGTTTCGATATACAATGGTTTTTGAAATTAGGCTGTTCAGAATATGGGGAATTTTACTCAATATTCTGAACAGCCTAGTTTGCTGGACTAACCCTCTAGTTTTAGTACAGCATATTTCCCCTTATTCCAACCATGCACTAATAAATACAATTGTTTTGTACCATCTTCAAGCGTTACCTGATGCGGCCAAACGTGATGAATATTGGTTAAAACAGGAATATCTAAATCACCAGGAATAATAGTGGAAACTAATTTTTTTCCTGTATGTGCATAAATAGGTGCAGATTTCATATCCCCTAATGCTGTTAAGGCATTAAAGAAAAAATGTTCTGTTTTATATGATACATTACAGACCAAACTACCTTCGGGAATGTCTGTAAACATTTCTACAAAAGCACCATCTTTTCGAAATTTCACTACTTGTCCAGCAGCACGATTAGCAACTAAAATATGACCATCATGCGCATAGACGCCATGTGCCGTTTGGAATTGACCTGGTGCATTTCCTTTGCCACCCCATGCCAATTTGCCCCAATCCCAAGAACCGTCTTTTTCTTCTAAGGTCAACACAAAATCACCTTTGGAATAACCATGTACTGCGTATATAATGCCATCTAAATAAGTGACATCCGTTATCCCAAAATTGCTTCCCTTTGATTTGAAGAAATCATTGGCAGGGACAAAATCAAATTCAATTCCTTTAGGTTTTAAAATATCGCTGACAATTGTGCCATCGAGGTTTAATACCAATATTCTCTTGCCATTTTGTGCGACTGCTAGTTGCTTCTTCCCTTTGTGTATAAAAAATACAATGCCGTGAATATTATCTTTTAATCGTTCATCGCTGCCTAATTTTTCCCACTTTTTAAGGTCTGGGCTAATCGAACATAGCCCATAACCGGGAATTCCAGTATAAATAATACCAGTTTCGGGGTCTTCATTAAAACCGCCATGCATATCGGGCTCAAATTCTCTTGCATCCATCGGAAGCGCCGCTGTTAATTTTTCATCGTAGGAAAAAACAAAATCGCCTTGACCTGTTTTTAGCTTGAAGGGCGTATTATCCTTAGTCGTCGTTGTAGGAACAGCTTCTCCATCATGATGATTGTGTGGATGTGCATGACTGTGGCCCCCTTCATGTGAATGATGATTTTCTACTACGGCTACCTTTTCTATAGGGTGACTTTCTTCGTGCATCATAAATGCATAAGAAATTCCGATAACACACAATATCAAAAAGGCTTTAAGAATTGGTAAATTTTTCATTTTTATGATATTTTAAATTTTCCTATTATAATTTAATGGCGTAAAATAGGGTTTGTATTTTATTTTTCCTAAATAATATGCCCTCTATTGTTATTTCAAGTGTATGGAATGCTGAAGATGATATAATAGTTTATCATAGAGATGCCCAATAAGTCGCAGGCATTAATTCCTGACATTTCCCCTCCAATTCCTTTAAAATAGTTGCATATTCGGCTTGTTCGGCGACATTGGTCGCTTCATTTCCATCTTTAGAATGGTCATATAAAACGGTATGAATCGTTGAACCTTCTTTATACTTCGTCAACCGATAGTTGGAAGTTCTCAAAGTATAGCCATTTTTCCAAAATCCTAAAGCGGAATCATCCAAAGCAGCTTTGGGATTGACTAATAAAGGGACTAAACTCTTTCCTGCAAGGGCATTGGGTGCTTTAATTTGCCCTAATTCCAGTAAAGTCGGATAAATGTCTACGCTTTCCACTACGGCCTCATTGGCCATTCCTGCTTTTTTCATATCAGGTGTCCGTATCATAAAAGCACTTCGTAAAGAACGCTCAAATAAGGTATGTTTGCCCCAAACGGTATGGTCACCCAAATGCCAACCATGGTCGCCCCAAACCACCACAACTGTATTTTTATCTAAACCAGTTTCTTTTAAAGTTTGCATCAATTTACCGACTTGTGCATCGGTATAACTAACTGCCGAAAAATAAGACCTCCTTAAATGCATAGCATAGTCATCACTCAAGCGAATCCCTCTTCCCCCTTTTTCTGGCTGCCCTTGATAATTGCCAAACATTTCCCCACTATTTTGAACGGCATCGGGTGGAATATTTTGCGGCATATCAGGCGTAGGAGAGAGCGGCAACTCTTTTCCTTCATATAAATCCCAATATTTCTTAGGGGCTACAAAAGGTAAATGCGGTTTTAAAAAACCAACTGCCAGAAAAAAAGGCTGTTCTTGATTTTTTAATCTTTTTAATTCGGAAATCGCTTTGTCTGCAATTAAACCATCAGGCAAGTCACCATCCTTTTCGGCTACAAATTCCGTCGGTGAACCCTTTCGTTTCTTTTCATTTCGATTGCTACCATCGGCGTAAGCAAAAAAAGCATTCCAAGCCGTTCCCCATTTACCAACTGGTCCCCATTCATAATCCCAACTATTGGGCATTTCTGGTCTGCCGTCTCCTTCGCCTTCATACGTATAAATTTTACCGTCAACATAATGACTTATTTTACCTAAACTCGACGTGTAATACCCGCCATTTTTCAAGGCTTTTGGTAAAGTTTGCAGTCCTGCCTGTTCTGTTTCTGCCAAATCATCTCTGAATACTTGATTACTGAGATGTTTTTTGTATTGTGGATACTGTCCTAATAGCAAGGAAAAACGAGAAGCGCCACAAGTTGGTACTTGCACATAATGATTTTTAAATAAGCGACCTTCGGCGGCTAATTGGTCTAAATTAGGCGTATGCATGTATTTTTCGCCATAACAATTGAGTTGTGGCCTCAAGTCATCTATGGCGATGAATAGGATATTTGGTTTTGCTTGGCTACTTATTGTTTGTTGGGTAGCGCATTGCCAGCCGCTGAAAATTATTAATAGTAATAGGAAAAATGGTAGTATTTTATTCATATAAATTGATTATTGATTTTTAGCTAAATAAAGTGTACAATTATAAAATACAAAATCATCCGTGGACAAGTGTACTTTAGTTTCCCACGGATTACTTCCACGGATAAAAATTTGTATATTCTATTTTCTGAATATTAATGGGACTCAGATAAATTATACATCGTTAGTTTTAATCCTTAATCTTAGCCTGAAAAACTGGATTATATGCTCCTCGTTCCTTAAACCCAGCAAACTCTCGCATCCCACCAAATCGAGGATAACTTTCAAAAACATCGCCTGTCCCCAACATTCTAGGGTCGCCCTGTTCTGTTAAGGCAGAAACCAATTGCACATCCAATTTTTTCAAAGTTGCTGCAAAAGAAGGGTCATTTGCCAAATTTTTAGTACAACCAGGGTCATTTTTAATATCAAATAATTGTTCCGCAGGTCGTTTGCCAACGGCTAATTCCAAATAATCGGCTAGTTCAGCCTGTTCTAATAAATGCGTTTTACTCGGACAAGCATCAATATCATGATAGCCTTGATTCATAGCCTTAAAGCCTTTTGGCAATTGATGATTAGTAGGAAATTCAATCGCTGGGTCGCCCGCTGGCCATCTATCAGGTTTTAAATTTTTAATAAATAAAAAGTCTTGGGTGCGAATGGCACGAGCAGGATAACCAAAATTATTTGGTCGAGCATGGGTATGACGTTCTCTGCCTGTTAACACCATTTGACGACTTTCATCTACTAAATTTTGTTTTTCGGATTGCAGAATATTCACTAAACTCCGACCAGTAATTCCTTGATAAGTAGGCGTATTTGACAACTCTAAAAAAGTAGGTGCTAAATCAATAGTTGCGACCAAATCATTGACTACTCGACCACCTTTAACGGTTGGCCCAGCAATCGCTAAAGGCACATGTGTCCCATATTCTTGTAAATTCGCCTTAGCATACGGAAAAGCCATTCCATTATCAGCGGTAATGACCACAATGGTATTATCCAATTCTCCTGCGGCTTCAATATGTGCCAATATTTCTCCTAAATGCTTATCAAACCACTCAATTTCTACCGAATAATCTAAAATGTCACCTCGAACCTCCGCATCATCAGGCAAAAAATCGGGCACATTTACATCAGCTAATTTCTTGCCTTCTTTTAAACCCGACCCTTTTTCAAATACTCGATGTGGTTCACTAGCACCATACCAAAAAAAGAAAGGTTGACTCGCTGCTTTCTTATCTAAAAAGGCGTTAAAATTAGCGGAATAATTGGTGTTTCTAATGCCAGTATAAGGGACTGATTCTAATTTTATAGCATTATATTCAGGGCCAACAGGATTTCTTTTCCAACCTGCATCTTTATAATTACCAGGCCCCCAAGGTTTACCTGTATATCCTAAAGCATAGCCATTTGCCTCTAAAACATCTGTGAAAACGGGATGTTTTTTAGGAAAATAACTGCCATGGGTGCCTGCTTCTTCGAGTTGCCAGATATTTCGCCCCGTTAAAATAGCGGCACGGGAAGGACTACATTGGGGCGCTGCCACAAAAGCATTATTGAATAAAACGCCTCTTTTGGCAATGGCATCGAAATTAGGCGTAATCGTTGTTTTATCGCCATAAATAGAGGTGTATGGAAAGGATTGGTCGTCTGAGATGGCGAATAGAATATTGGGTTGTTTTTTTTCAGTTTCTTGATTTGGTGTTGTTTGACTTGAACAAGCAAGTAGTGATAGAAAGATAATGATGCCTAGAATTGATACTGATTTTTGCATTAAAGGGTGATTTTGTGGCTGAATAAGGCAAGGATAGGGAATTATTATTTGTGTAAGAGAGGGTGGATGTAACTTTTGGTAGAGTAGGAGTTACGAGGATTCCACCATCTTTATTTTTTTACGAATTTTTCTATCTGTACTTGAAGACCATCTTTATTATTAATCTGGACAAAGAATATCGAATTATGCATACTTTGTAAATCTAATTCGATTAGTTCGTTTTTCCTTAAGTTAATCTTCTTTTGGTAAGCCACTCTACCCGTTAAATCAAACTTGTTTTTATGGTATTGGGACAATCTGCTGCTACGGCGGCAGTTTTGGCGATTGAGGAGAATATTGCTGTGCAAGAGGTGCCCTATGATAAATTGAAGCATATTTTGACGGAGAAGGGGCAAATTTTAAAATAAGCGATTAGCAGATTTTCGGTTTAATTATAGTCCATTCCGTTTTTACTATTTTCAACAGAGTTCAACCATTCCAATAAATCCGCCTTTAATTGTTTAGCTACTGCGGGGAAAGTCTCAATAATATTTTCTTTTTCTGATTTATCATTTAATAAATCGTACAATTCAAAATTTTCTAGGTTTTCATCTCCAATCAATTTGTATTGATGCGTAACCCAGGAGACTTTTGAATTAAAGATAAACCCAATTGGTTTTGTCCTGTTCTCCTTGTTGCCTTTTAGTGAATTTAAAACACTTATTCCATCAATGGGTCTAGCATCAGGATAATCTAAACCCAGCATATCCAATAGGGTAGGCATATAGTCAGAAGTGACCATAGGAAAATCGATTCTCTGACCTCCTTTTAAATGATTTTTCCAAATAACAAATGCGGGTACTCTGACCCCTCCTTCATATAGGCTTCTTTTTCGTTCTCGAAAAATCCCAGCACTACCAGGCGTTCTATTCTCTGGTCCATTATCACTACAGAAAAAGATAATCGTTTCTTCTTGAATATTAAGTGCTTCTAGTTTTTTCCACAACCTGCCAATCTGTTCGTCCATGGCAGAAATAGTCCCATAATAAATTTGTTTTGGTAAGGTCAACTCTTGATAATAACTTCGGTGAAGACTATCACTAACTACAGGTAAATGAGGGGTGTGAAACCAGATTGTTGAAAAGAATGGTTTAGCTGCTTTATGCGAATTTTCAATGAATGGAATGATTCTATCTATTAGGATACGAGCATCATCTCCTTTTAAGTTATTTGTTTCTTTTTGATTTTCTTCCGTCCAGTATGCTGTGCCATATGCCTTAGTAGCATCAATATTTTTGACCGCTCTCCAGCCAAAACGCATCCCTTCTCCTTCGATAAAATTGTTTGGAAAGACCATAGGGTCGTACGTAGGTACTTTTGATTCTGTACAAAAAAACTGGTCATACCCATGTTCCGTTGGAATCGTATAGGCCTTGTCGTGTTTTGGTCTTCCGCCTCTGTTCGCATCCTTAACTGATTTTGTTAGTGTTCCTAAGTGCCACTTACCGAAATGTCCAGTTGCGTATCCTTCCTTTTTTAAAATTTCAGCAATGGTAATTTCTTCCTTCATCATGTACCCACTATTAGCCGTTGGAATATTCATTCTAAGCGGATTTCTTCCAGTAATTAAGCTAGCTCTTGTTGGAGAGCAAACAGCGGAAGCAGCATAAAATCTATCGAAAATTATACCATTGGACGCTAATAAATCCATATTAGGCGTTCTTATCTCCTTATTTCCGTTAAAACCAGCATCAAACCAACCTTGGTCGTCTGTCATAATTAATAGGATGTTGGGTTGTTTTTTTTCGGTTGGCTGGTCTTGTTCTGTTGAAGCCGAACAGGCAATTAGTAAAAAGGAGAAAATGAGGCCTGTAATTATTCTTGATTGTTGCATTAAAGGGTTGTTTTGTGGCTCAATATAAGCAAGGATAGGGAATTTACTTTAATCTTTTCAAATCCGTTTTTGGGGAGAAAAGACCATTCTTAAATTCGCCTTCGCAGGTTTGCAAAAGCTCCTTTTTAAACCGTATGATAAGCCCCACTAAATTGGGTACCTTCTTTCGCTAATTTATCAATTGTCAGCGTTTTAAGAAAGGAGTGACCACCGCCGCCCCACTCATCATATCTCATATCGTCTACCACAATCACTATGATATTGGGTTGCTGAACTTGGGCAAATAAAAAGCTATTGACTAATAATAGTCCACAAATTAATATCCCTTTTTTATTGTATTATTCATTTTTGGATTTTAAAACCCTCTTTTTAAGAGTGCTATTCACTTTTCTCAAAATCTGCATCCATAAGCACCCATGTATTAGGATCAAGAACAATATTTTTGGGTTCTGAATCTACATTAATGGTAAAAGTATTTGATTTTTTATTCACCTGAACAACCTCAATCTGTGGTCGATCTTGCCCTTTGTAATAGATACCTATTTCGATAGGCATATCAAATAGGCTACCATCCTTTTGAACCTGGTCAAGCTTAATCTTCACCTGATTTTTATTAGTATCATATTTCCAATTTCCAGCATACTTTAATGTACCAGCTTTATTTAACCACTGTTGAAAAAAAACTGAAAGATCTTTGCGGGAGGCTTCTTCCATTTCCCTGCGAAAATCTTCCGTAGTTGCATTGGCATCCTTATATTTCTTATAATAGGATTGAATCCCGCTCCAGAAATTTGCTGTTCCTATCATACCTCGCAACATGTGTAAAGTCCAACTCCCCTTTTGGTAGGTCTGTGAACTAGTGACCTTTTTCATATCTTTCAAATTGTCATGGATAATGGTGTAATCTTTATTTTTCTCATAAAAATCATCGACCTTTTTTTTGCTCGACTGGAGACCTTCGAGAAACGCATCTCGTCCGTACTCATGTTCAATAAAAAGTAGGGTAAAATAGGTAGCAAATCCTTCACTAAGCCAGACATCATCCCAGTCATATTCGGTTACTGCATTGCCAAACCACTGATGCGCAATTTCATGAATGACTACATTTCGCCATCGGATACTTCGTTGTCCAGTAACGGAGTTATCACCATAAAGAACAGCTGATGCAGCTTCCATTCCTCCACCGACACTATTACTTTGGATATTGGCTAATTTTTCATAAGAAAAGGGACCTACGTTATTGCTGAAGAATTCCAATGCTTTTTTCGTTGGCTCTGCAAAATCATAGAATCCAGCATCACGATCCTGATAATATACCCAGGTCTGAATGGCTTTGCCTTGAAAGTCATCCACATGCTGAATAGCAAATTTTGCTACCCCCAATACATATAACCAGGGGGCAATAGGAACCGATTGTTTCCAATGGGTGAGCCTTTTGCCAGTAGCTAAATCTGTTTCCTCTATCAACAAGCCGTTTGAAACAACCTGATAATGGGTAGGAGCTGTTACTACAAATTCGCACGTCGCTTTGTCTGATGGATGATCTATAGTGGGCAACCAATTTCTACCCTTGTTCGGCCAGTTATCACTAAAGAATGTTCGATCACCGTATTTATTATTTCCTATAATTAATCCAGTCGCCGGAATTCCTTGATAGGTAATTGTAAATTGACTTCTCTGATTCTTTGAAGAAGGGGAAGGAAGTGTAAGGAGTAATACATCATTTTCATGCCTGTAAACTACTTGTTCCCCATTCGATTCCACCCTAATAACACTCATTCCTTTATTTATTAGGGCGCTAGATTTTTTGACCAAATCAAGTCGAAGGGTTTCTATACCTTCCGTAAGAAAACGCACATCAACCGTAGTTCTTCCCAGAATTTCATCTGTATCATCGGACAGTTCAAATTCAAACCTATAATTGATCGCATCAATGTTTGGGCTCTTTGGATAAGGATCAGTTAGTGCGTATACTTTAGGAGCACAAAATGTAAGCAAGAACAACCAAAGAATTATAGGTGTATTCAAATTTTTCATCTTATTTATTTTTTAGAGGTAATGATGTTGCAGGCCTGAATTGCACCAAACCCTTTTCTTTTATAGTACGCTCAACGTCCTCCAATTTCGAAGGAACAAATTCACTTAAATTTTCGACACCATCCTTTGTGACCAAAGCCAAATCTTCGATACGAATATACAGCCGTTCTTCGGGAATCCAAATCATCGGATCTATGGCGAAAACCATCCCAGGTTGTAGTGGAATTCTATGTACCCGACCAACATCATGAACTGCCATGCCTACTGGATGTTGAAAATGTCCACGGAACTCAATTCCCTTTTGTACGGCTTTTAGATGTGCAGCATTGGCAAATGTTTTCCCTTCGAGATATTTTTTCATATCCTTGGCAGCTTGATTTAATACATCATCCGATGTGACACCTGGTTTAATATACCTAAACAATGCATCCCGATAAGCGACAATATAATTGTACAGCGCACGCTGACCATCATTAAATTTACCATTTACAGGCCAGATTCGGGTAACATCGCTGGTGTAATAACCATAATCTGGAGCATAATCCATCAGTACTAAATCACCATCATTGAGTACATCTGTTTTATGGAAATAGTGACCCATAAATGCATTTGTACCTCCTCCAATAATGGATGAATAACCATCGCCTTGTGCTCCGTTTAGGTGGAAAATATATTTAGCTGCTGCATCCAGTTGATATTCATAGACGCCAGGTTTTGTCGACCTCATGGCCTCAATAATACCTAAGCCCGAAATTTCAGTTGCCTTACGAATCATCTGGATTTCTTTTTTGCTTTTAATGGTTCGCATTGCATCAAGTATGGGAGATAGGTCTTTGATTTCAAATTGAGGAAATCGCTGCTTCAATAATTGTTGAAAATGCGCCTCGCGAGAAGCTTGCCCATCCCATGGGTCTGAAGCTACACGAGCCTGACCATGAAGTAATTCGTCACGGCTATCATTTCCTGTCTCCGCAGGGCTCAAGGGCGTATATATGATGGGCGCTGGTGGTTTAATGAGTCCAGAACCTACCAAATCACTAGACAAAAACTCCAATCCTCGGACACGGTCAACGCCTGTAAGTTGCTTTATCAGTTCCCCATCTTCAGCTGATAGAATCTTGCCTTGCGAACGTTCTCTGCCTGCATCCCTGTGTGGAAGGTATAGTGTTGACCTTCTGTTTTTTCCATTGAGGAGTAAATAGGAATTAGCTGTTTCTAAGCCACATAAGTAATAGAAACTGTTCGATTGTCTATAAATTCTAAACCCAGTAACTCCATTTGAACCCTGAATAAGAGCTATAGCGTTGCTACCAATTGCATCAAATATTTTTCCTCTTCTTTCTGCAAAATCATTAACCTCGAAATCGGTCTGATAATGGTGCTTTTCCTGAGCTAAAGAGGTAGTTGCAATTGTCACTAACATTAGTAACAATAAATAAATTGCGGTTGAATTTTTCATAACTTGAATAATTTAGTTAAGCTTTTCATGGATTTATTCATTCATTGAGGTCATGTTTTATCAGTTCAGGATATCTTCGATTGATTATTGCCAGCTCCTCATTATTCAATTGGTCGATATAAATTGGTTTGTCTTGTAGACGTACTCCTTTTTGGTTAAGCCGATTCATTAAACTCCAATTTCTCGTTGGTTCATTTGGCATAGGGTCGGCAGGTTCAACGGCTTTGAGGTCATAACGGGTAAAATCAATTAGTTTTTCAGGAGTGTTATTTTCTAAGTTCTTTAAAAGTGCTAATCTAAAATCTTTATTCATGAACCATCTAATCTCCAGATTGGGATCTGAACCGCATATACCTGAACCTCGTTGAACAAATTGATAGTTGATATTATCGTTGTTTTTATGATGTTTTCGCCATAACAATCCAAATTCTCCCTGAGTGATACACTTTGCTTGAGGCCACCGTTTTCGCATTTCACTAAACCAGATTACTAAACCATCTAATCCATTTCTCCCCTTATACCCATATATTTTACGAGATTCTACCAAGGACATCTCCCAATTGCAAGTGACCCATGCAAAATTATTAAGCTCAAATCCCTTGTCGAAATGGGCCGCAGTCGTAGCAAGCATTTCTTTAGTTCCACGCTCTGTTCCCAACCTGATAACAGTTTCAATAGGACCTACCCCTTGCCGACTCCCGCACCAATCGTCATTAATTTGTCTACCACCTGGTTGCATCCCACTTATAAAATCAATAGTCCATCCATCAAGATTGACGCAATCAATAAAGTCCTTTTTGGACTGAGCTGGTTTACAGAAATGCTCGCTTGAAGGATAGTAAGGATAGGATATTGAGCCTTCTCCATCCCCATTATCTACCGCAAACTGGCTCCAGATATTACCTTGGCAGACATGAATATCTTCCTCTTCGGCCAAAAATCTAAGATTTTCAGCTGACAAAAAACCAGCAATAACACTTTGAGGTCGGTATCCATCTCCAACCATTTCTGAAACCAATTGCAAACCATCATGTAAATCTTTATTAACCTGTTCTCGTGTATTATACATATTGGCAAAATACCCCCCTGGAATAAAGGTGATTTCATCTCCATATTTTTTGTGATAGGAGACTATCAATTTCCTTAATTCTACATAGTTTAATCTTTGATCATTAAGCGCTTGCCAACTAAAAGACCAGGTCATTTTTGCACCTGGCCAGCCCTTTTCTACTGCTTCTCGGAAAATTCGTGCTTCCGTCGGAGAATGAACACTAGACTCATCTTTTCCATGCACTTCATCACGGGATGTTTCAATTTGATTAACTCTAACTACGGTATTAAAAGTAAAAAAACGGTTTCCTATTAGTTGAAGTTCAGAACTTTCTGTCTGTTTTCTGTTGTTAACGCCACAGGAGATAAAAATAATCACAATCAGGGCAAGTAGAACAATTCTATTTTTTGTCATCATACTTTACATTTAAAATTTATCGGATTGCGAGGCGATAATAACAGAAAGAGAACTTGATTATGCCCCACGGTTTTTGATGCGCTCCATCAGCAGTACTATTCTAAGGCTTTATTTAATATTCCTTTTTACGATATTCTTGAAGTAATTTATCCAGTTCTTCAATTTTTTTAGGATATTTATCATATAGATTAATCCGCTGTTCCCCATCTTCTATCATATTAAAAAGAAGACCTTTGGTATCAAAATGGGTATATCCAGTTAACTCTTTAAACGATGCGGGCAATTTTCTATGCCCTCCAGTTGAATCGTTGATATAGAGCCAATCTCCTTTTCTGATACCCCAAATAGATTCATATGTATTATGAATAGTAGCTTCCCTAAGAGGAGATTCATATGCTGTTCCCCTTATAATAGGGGTAATATCATAGCTATCAGGAGCTGCGTTTTCAGGCAATTCTATTCCTGTGATGCTCGCTAATGTGCCCATAATATCTACTTGAGAAATCACCTCGTTTGAAATTGAGTTTGCTTTAACCTGTCCAGGCCATTTAACCATAAAAGGTACATGATGCCCACCTTCCCATACATCACGTTTTAGCCCTCGAAAATTGCCCATACTAAAATGCCCGTACTTTTCAGCGCGTTCCCAGGCATAAGCCTCAGGACCATTATCAGCGCTAAAAATAACAATGGTATTGTCTTCCATACCTCCCTGTTTAAGTGCTTTCAAAACTTGTCCGACAACCCAATCGGTCTGAACCATGAAATCACCATATCCTCCAGCTTGAGACTTTCCATCAAATTCATCGTTTGGAATGATAGGGGCATGTGGCGAAGGCAGTGCAAAATAAAGGAAGTAGGGTTGTTCTTGATTTTGCTTATTTATCCATTCAACTGTTTTTTTTGTAAGTGTGGGTAAAACATCATAGGGATTCCAGTCTTTCACCTTTGGACCAGGTCGAAATTCCCAATGCCCTTCTTTAGTTTCAAAGCCAATCTTATCAAGATTCATCGCTTCCGTTGGAACTTCAATAAACTGGTCATTTTCAACCCATGCATAAGGAGGGAAATTAATCGTTCCATCACCGAAGTAATAATCAAACCCACGCGCTAATGGTCCTCCACCAACTGGTTTACTCCAGTCGATATCATTGGGGAGGTACACTTCTCGCATTTTGCCCCATTGCATTACTTTACCTGAAGGTGCATTTTTAAATTCCCAATCCCATCCCAAATGCCATTTGCCAATACAAGCAGTGGTGTAGCCATTTGTTTTTAATACCTGCGGCAATGTGATATCCGAGTCCTTAAAAAATGGTTTACCAAAGGCGCCCACAATGCCATGTTGCCTACGCCAATGATAGGTTCCAGTAAGTAATGCAAAGCGACTTGGAGAACAAATGCCTGATGAACTGTGTGCATCGGTAAATCGCATACCTTCTGAAGCAAGTTTGTCGAGATTTGGAGTTGGGATTTTCGAATTTGGATTCTGGCAATTAAGGTCACCATAGCCCATATCATCAGCATAGATAATTACAATATTTGGCAAATTGTTTTCTACTTTCGAACAACTTGTAATTAGTAACCCTATTAGTAATGAAAATAAAATTTTTAATGACATTGGCTTAAATTTCGATAGAAGTTCAGAAATAAATCAAATTAAAGCGAAATAATATTTTGAAAAATAGTTCTAAATTTATTTTTTCAGAATACTATTTTGTTCGACTACTCCAATATTTTCTATTTTTTTTAGAGAAATGAAGTAAAATAGCATACTAAGTGAACAAGGAAAAATTCATTTACTTTTCTCCTATTCCTAATTTTCATTTATACCAATATATCCTTTACTACATCCCCATGAACATCGGTTAGCCGATATCGTCTTCCTTCATGTTTGAATATTAATTTTTCATGATCCATGCCCATCAGGTGGAGCATGGTTGCTTGAAAATCATGAACGTGCACAGGGTCTTTCACGATATTATACCCTAATTCGTCTGTTTCACCATAGCTGATTCCTGGTTTTATACCTCCACCTGCCATCCACATACTAAAACAATAGGGGTGGTGATCCCGCCCATAATTATCTTTTGTCAAGGCGCCCTGACAATAGTTGGTTCGGCCAAATTCTCCTCCCCAAATGACGAGGGTATCTTCAAGAAGCCCTCGTTGTTTGAGATCTTTGATTAAAGCCGCGGATGCCTGATCAATGTCTTTACTTTGCTTGGTCAAATGATCAGGAAGGTCGTTATGTTGATCCCAACCTTGATGATAGAGTTGAATAAATCTTACATCCCGTTCGGCCAATCTTCGGGCCAGTAGGCAATTGGCAGCATAGGTGCCGGGAATACGTGAATCAGGACCATACATATCAAAAATATAAGCTGGCTCCTTGCTAAGATCCATCGTTTCAGGAACGGAAGTTTGCATTCTATAAGCCATTTCATATTGTGCCATCCTGGAATAAACCTCCACATTTCCTTCTTTTTCAAAATAATGTTGATTGAGTGCTTTCAAATGGTCCAGTACGCCTCTTCGGTTCATTTGACTAATTCCTGGAGGATTATTTAAAAACAAGACGGGGTCTTTTCCGCTTCTGAATTGTACGCCTTGATGAAGTGATTGTAAAAAACCACTGCCCCAAAGTCGGGACTGTAAGGGTTGTGCCCCATCTGCCCTTCCGCTTCCTTTAGACAATAAAACGGAAAAGGTTGGTAGGTTATCATTGAGACTTCCCAGTCCGTAAGACAACCATGACCCAATGCTGGGACGCCCGCTCAACTGCGACCCTGTTTGAAAAAAGCATAGTGCAGGATCATGGTTAATGGCATCGGTATGCATTGATTTTACTACACAAATGACATCGACTATACTAGCTATATGTGGCAATAAATCACTTATCCATGTGCCACTTTGTCCATATTGTTTGAAACGGGCAAAGGACTTCACCATGGGTTTGGGCTGGGCAGCAGTAAAATCTGTCACTCGTTTACCTTTACTTACAGATTGGGGCAATTGTTGATTGTGCCGTCGAATCAATTCAGGCTTGTAATCAAACATTTCTAATTGCGAAGGACCGCCTGCCTGAAACAGGTAAATTACCCTTTTTGCCCGAGGGGCAAAATGGGGAAGCATGTTGCCCAAACCTTTTGAATCCGCAGCCATATCAAAAGACGTCATAGCCATTGCTCCTAACCCCAAACTGGCTTTCTTTAAAAAGTGTCGGCGTGATAAATTCAATAGGTCATTCATGTTGTACTTGTATAAATCGTTGTGTATTTGATTAATTTATCTTCCTTTCTAATTTCTAAGGATTAATTTTTTTGAATGCTTTCACTTAAATTAATGATGGTATTAGCCACTACTCCGTAAGCGGCCAGCTCCAATTTATTCAAAGTAGCATCATCTAAAGTAGCTCCAATTTGTAAAAATTCATCAGCCCTTGAGGGGTGTTTTTTAAATTCATCCATCTCTGCTTGAAGTAAATCTTCCAAAATATTTAATTCTTTCACATTCGGTTTTCGGGAAGTAGCCAGATAAAATGCATAATCAATACGTTCCTTGGAATTTTTACCTCCCTCTTCAATCATTCGTTTCGCCAAAGCCTGAGCCGAAATTAGAAACTGAGGGTCGTTGAGTAAAACCAATGCCTGCAAAGGCGTATTAGTGCTTTGCCTTTTCACCGTACATAAATTGCGACTACCTGCATCAAAAATCATCATAGACGGGGGCGGAAGAATTCGTTTCCAATAAGTGTATAAACTGCGTCGATAAAGATTTTCTCCGTGGGCAGTCATGTATTTTCTTTGATAACGCCCGCCAGAGGACACCTGAGTCCACAAGCCACTAGGTTGAAACGGCTTTACACTTGGGCCTCCTACTTTTTCATGAAGAAGGCCGCTGATTTTAAGGGCCTGATCCCGAATCATTTCGGCCGTTAGTCTTTGTTGAGTGCCCCTACCCAGCCATCGGTTATCTGGATCAAATGCCAATTGGATACTATCCGTTTTTGAAGATTGCTGATAGGTCGCAGATAGAACCATTAATTTCAACAGCTGTTTTACATCCCAGCCCGATTCTATAAATTCCACAGCCAACCAATCGAGTAATGCAGGATGGGTAGGTAAGGATCCCTGGCTGCCAAAATCATCAGGGGTATCCACCAAACCACTACCAAAAATCATTTGCCAATATCTGTTCACAGCCACCCGTGCAGTCAATGGATTTTCGGGGCTGAACAACCATTGGGCAAGACCCAATCGATTCGAAGAAAATTCCCGGCCAAATTCAAAAATCCTTTCTGGAGTTCCGTGGGATACGGTATCTCCATGATTATTGTAAACACCCCTGTTTAAAATGTAGGTTGGACGGAGGGTATCCATATCCTCCATAATCATGACTGGTTGCAGCATGGCTTCCATCTCTTCCTTCCAATTGGCTTTGTATAGTTGATCTTTATCCTGTACACTTCCATTTTTATATTCCAATGCGATAAGTTCATCAATGTAACGGCGAATTTTTTTCACTTGCTCCTCGGGAAGTTCAAGATATGGAGCAGATTGTTGATTATAGTTGACTTTTTTAGAAAAAGAGGCGGTTACTCCTTTTTCAGGTACTTGATTAAAAAATGCAGAAAGTTGATAATATTCTTTCTGTGAAATAGGATCATATTTATGATCATGGCATTGGGCACAGGCGACGGTTAGCCCTAAAAAAGCTTTGCCAAAAGTATTAGTCCTATCGATGACATAAGATACTCTAAATTCCTCATCCAGCGACCCACATTCCTGAGTTGTGCGATTGTTCCGATTGAATGCCGTAGCCAGTTGTTGCTCGTAGGTGGGCTCGGCAAACAAATCTCCTGCCAACTGCCAGGTGACAAATTGGTCATAGCCCATATTTTTATTCAAGGCATCGATTACCCAATCTCGCCAGGGCCACATATTTCTTTCCAAATCGTGATGAATACCATTGGTTTCAGCATAGCGAGCTAGATCCATCCATTCAGTAGCCATTCTTTCTCCATAGGCCTCTGAGTCTAGTAATTCATCCACTATTTGTTCAAAAGCGTCATTTGATTCATTGGATAAAAAGGCGTCAATTCGCTCCCGACTTGGCGGCAAACCAGTCAAATCAAAGCTTACTCGACGTATCAACTTCTCCTTGCTTGCCTTAATAGAAGGTTTATTGTCCAATACTTCCAATTTGTTCAAAACAAAAAAGTCTATGCTATTTTGTGGCCAGTCTGATTGTTTAACTTTCGGTAGGGTATTTTTTTCGGGCTTAATAAATGACCAATGTGGTTTCCACGCTGCACCCTGTTCGATCCAACGCTTTATTAATGCAATTTCATAGTTAGACAGACTAAGATTTGATTCCTCTGGAGGCATTCTCTGTTCCACATCGGTTGTTATTATTCTTTGGAATAATTCACTTCTATCTAAATCTCCAGGTTTAATTACATAATTGCCTTTCAGACTGTCCAGTAGATTAAATGCAAAGACCTCGTCATCAAGCCTTACCTCCCCTTTTCTGGCAGTGGCATCAGGTCCGTGGCAGGCAAAACAGCGGTCTGAAAGAATGGGCTTTATATGAAAATTGAAATCAATTTTCTCTGGTAGATTTCCTACATATTTCACCTCCTCCCGAGAACCACATCCTAACAAGACTGCAAAAGCGATGAGAATTATAAGTAATGTTACATTGTTATTCAAACTATTAATTTTTTAATCCAATGACATTTCAGCAATTGGCAACACTAAATTAGTATTTTTCGCATAATTTCATTCATTTATTTTTTAGTTCCTCAATTTCCTTATCAGAAATATTGGATTCTTTCAAAAAATTATATGCCTGTCGGGCGATGAAGCTATTTTCATTTTTTAAAATTTCACCTACAGCTTCCAATGTTTCCAAATCATTTATGGCATGTGTGGTATACAATTTCAGGAAGTCGCCTAGTTGTTTTCCATTCCATTCACCGAGTAATTTTCTGGAGCTTGTTATCAATTCCGAACTCAAATAGGGCGCTTCCATCAGTTTCTCAACAATCATCCTTTTAATAGGATGATTTGCTTTTTTGTAAATGGAGAACAAAGCAAATTGTAGGGTATCAGAATTGAGGTGCGACCTTCCTGCCTGAATGGCAGCAATAGTCCCGGCGGTTCCTCCGCCCACTACCAGTATATCAGTTATAATACTTTTCTTTTGGATTTTATAGGGCGCGACTAATTTTTCTACATTAGCCAACGAAGGTGCAGCAATACCAAGAGACAAAGTCCCTAGCGATTTGATGGCGTTTCTTCTTTCCATTTTATTCAATTTACTTAAACCAATTAATTATTTCTTTAGCAATGAGTTCATGTCCCATTTCATTAGGGTGATTAACCTGCGACATATATTTAGAAAGCGCTTCTTTGTCTGAATAGAGAAATTCAAACGCCTTATAACTATCCACCAAACCTACCTGATTTTCTTTGGCTAGTCTAATGATTTGATCGCTATGTTGTTTCAACTCATTGTCAGCGGAAACATAATCGACCCTTTGATCTGGTGAAGGGGTCAACAGAATCACTTTTAGATGCTGTTTTTTTGCCTTTTTTATCATCTTACTCCAAGCTATATAGGACTTTTCGAGACCAACACGACGATCGTTTAGCGCATAATCTATTAGTAATATATCAGGTTTATGAGTCAGCACTTCTTTTTTAAATCGTTTGGCGCCAGCTACTGAATTTTCTCCTCCAATCGCAGTTACTATAATATTAACAACCGCATAGGGATATATGGATTTAATTTTTTGTAGCACTAAAGAGGGATAGGCAGCTAAAGTATTTACCTGTGGCGTTTTAAAAAATCCAGCAGGCACACTATGTCCGTGAAAGACAATATTGATTGTTTTATTTTTCGGCCATTCTATTTGTAATTCCGTTTTCAGTTCGTTCAAATAAGTGCTAGGATTTACCTTATTTGATGCTGTATTTTGACCAAAAGCAAGAAGCCCTAATAGCATAATGGGTAATAAAAATACAATCTTCATTTTGTTAAAGCTTTTGAGGTGGCTAATGCAATCACTATATTCTACTGCATTGTAAAAATAATAAACAACTCCATTCCATTTGATTATCCATGGTTTAGGAGCATACTTTTCATCATACACTTCTGAAGGGGCTATTCAACTACTTATCGTTTACAAAAAAGTATCTAATTCTACAAACATGTCCTTCACGCTGAGCATTCTTAGTTTTGCTCATCCGTATTTCCAATACATGCTCCTTTTGTTCCAATTCTCCTGATAAGGTATAATACCATGGCAGATGTAGATGACTGCTCCATTTTGTAAATAAGTCCAATTGGTGCCATTTATTTCCATCTATTCTGTATTCAATGATTCCTGCATCTGGACCTGCAGCTACTGCAATACCTACGGTACTCCCTTTAAATGTTAACTTCAAATTACCTGCTGATTTCGTGCTGACCAACATAGGCACATTTACATAATTGGCTCTGGTATTGGTTCCGTCATTTGGATTCCACTTTGGGTCTATACGCCAACCTTCCGATAAATTTGCCTTATCAATAGCTACCAAATCTCCTGCATCATAGCTATAATCAGCTAACTTCTTTTCAAGAGGGTGGGCTACTATTTTCTCCTCATTGTCAAGGTGACCGTCGTATGCCTTGGAAAGAAAAGTAATTATTGAGTTGGCATAAATACCTTGTCCAAATGGAGAAGGATGAAGGTTTTTGAAATCCTCCTCCCAAGTAAATTCTTTATTTTTTATTCTATCTGTAACCTCTTTGGCAAGATTTATTGTTGGAATGTTATAATGGGTTGCCACCTGATTATGATTGGTGATTACTTCTGGTTCAATGCTATTATTATATTTCTCCATTTTATCTGGGTCAACAAAATGCATCATAACAATATCGCTGGCTGGGTTTGATTTTCTTGTATGTCTTATGATTCCCTCCATAGCTCTAATCTGTTCGGTTGAAGTTCTCCCATTGGACGAATCATTGACAGCGGCTTCTTCAAACAATAAATCTACCGCACCCTGTGAGAGTACATCTCGCTGCAATCTAAAAGCTGCGGGAGTGGTGCCCATGGAAGGAATACCTGCGGCAATAAATTCAAACTCCGTATCGGGAAAACGCTTGACAAGATAAGCACATATACTATCTCGCCATCCAGGATTATACGTTATTGACCCTCCTAAAAAAGCTACTCGTCCTTTTTTCTCCCGTTCAAATTTAATATAGGAATTCTGTAATCCACTTCGTGTATGATGATAGTTGGAAGCGTCTAATGGTTTATCTTGAAAAGCGTGATATTTAATAAAATCAGCCACCCTTTCTGGTGTTTCAATTTGGAAGTGATGTCCTTCAAGGTTTTGAGTGCCTTCGGTACAAGGGATTACGGTTGCAATACCACCTAAACGGATGTAATTATTAACGAGAACATAGGTGTTTTCATCAGGCGGCACAATTTTATCATTCAAACCAATAGTGTGTAAAATGGGAATTTTTGCTTTTGCTAACGCCTCTAAATTTTCAATCGGATTGTTGTTATACACCTTTGCCTCTTCATCAGATTTAAAACCGTATTCCAGTTTTAAATTTTCCCAAGTTTCGGAATGTCCCTTAAATTTCCCAAAACCCGCAGGCCAGCTTTTAAAATCACAAACAGGAGCTTCTGCATAAACACAAGCAACTTTTTCAGGATGTCTCTTTGCCCAATTATAAACAAATAAGCCTCCTCTGCTAACCCCCATTAATGCTACCTTTTTTTGTAGTTTGTATTTTTGGGTTAAATGCTTATAAAAATTATCCCAAACAGCCATTGCTTTTGGACTGCCAAATTTATTATTGGTATTAATATAAGCCAAATGAAATCCCGCAGCCACCAAAATGCTATCTGTTTCCGTATGCCAATCGGGGAAACGGGCACGCCATATCCAAGGATTGCCAGCGAGGGGCTTGTCAGGTAAAATCAACCTTGCATCCCTTTCTTCGAATTTAAAATTATATCGTTTAAATCCTTTCCAAACAGCAGTTGTTATTTCGGCTATCCAGTAGGCACTAAATGCTTTTATCTGTGCTTCTTGAGTTGAAGCATTAATTTTTAACCTAATTTGATTAGTTTTTATGGGTGCTATCTTTTGGATTCTTTTATGCCCAATGGATTCGCCCGTGGCAATTTCTTTCCATTTTCCATTTATTAAAGCCTCAACGCTATATTGTCTTACTCGTTCTCCTTTGGCAATTTCCTCTTGAATCACCAAATGGTTTATTTTTGTTTCTTTTGGTAATTTTAAGAAAATTTGGTTGCCATTTCCTTTTTCAATAGCAATCGGAGCGGCGAATCTATTGCGAATATTATCTCCAAATTCCTTTAATCTTTGTACATCCGCTTCTGGTAATAAGCCTTTATCATCTGGTGTAAGTCCAAGTATCAAAGTAGAGTTTCGTCCTACAGATTTATAGTACATATCCACTAAATCTTTGACTGGGAAAATATGTGCTTCATCACCAGGTTCCCAAAACCATTCGTGTCGCCCATTATGTCCTCTTAAAGGTGCATCTGACATAGCGGGCATCCAAAACTGACCATTAGGGTCGCCTTCTTTTAATAATTTAAAGCCATCTTTTGCTATATTTTTTTTAGCACTTTCCCCTGCACCGGTAGCTTTATATGGAAAAGTAGCCCAATTTGGATAATTGACTGTTCCGGATTCTGAACCTCCCCAACGGGCTTCCGCCAGTTGTCCATTATGATAAAACAGGCAATTGGGTTGATAATGGCGAACAATAGGCAACACATCAGGTGCCCCATTTTTAGGGTGGTCTGCTCCTCCATCGAACCAAATTTCGAATAAATCCCCATATTTTGTGCAGATTTCTTTGACCATGCCTTCTGCCATTTTTTTATACCAAAGTTGTCGATTTTCTTTGAATTTTCCAGTTCCACTTGCTTTAAAATCATGTACCCCTAAAAAAGAATTCCAGCGAATACCTAAATAAATACCAGGTTTAATCCCATATTTACGACAAGAAGCTACAAAATCGGCAACAATATCTCCTTTACCATCCCGCCATTTTACAGATTTTAAACTGTAGGGATTTACGTTCGATTGAAAGAGGGCAAACCCCGTTTCATGAGTAGCGGTCAATAGGGCAAATTTGGCACCAGCATCTTTGGCAGCTTTTATCCATTGGTCGGTATCCAATTTTTCAGGGTTAAATATTTGGTAGTCGCTAACAGGGTCGATCCGATTATTACCTTGCCCATATTTTTTTCCGTCAAATACATGAAGGTCATAGTGAAATACGACTCCTAGTTCTGCCTCCTGCCAAGCCAATTGGCGTTTATTGGGAAGTGGATATTTGGGTTCTTCTTTAATTGGAACAAAAACGGTATAGGATTCTTCTCCTTTCTTGACCGCCAAACTTAGGACTTTAGGTTTCCCATCTTCCCTATAAATAAAAGGGCGTTCCATTCTATCGGGCTTCAATTCAACGCCATCCTCTTTTTGGATAGACTTGGGCAATAGCACATATTCATTGGATTTTTCCCAATCAATACCATTCTCCGAAGTTATCATACCAATAAAATCATGGGCATGGAATACGGCATAAAAACGATTTCTTTCGGTATCATACCACATGGATACATCTTCGGTATCTAAGTCATCAATAACCGCTTTTTCCTGAATTTTAAAAGGCCCAGTAGGCGAATCAGAAATGGCAATGGCTTGATTTCTTATAAATCGCTTTTCATTCGGTTTGTCTCCTTTTATTATGAGGTAATATTTTCCGTCTTTTCCTTTGTCAATAGCTGGATTTACAGTTAAGGTGGTGATTGGACCAGCGGGTTCAATCAATGGCTGATTCCTTCTTTCCCAAGGGCCGTTGATTGAATGAGAAACGGCTACGCCCGTTCTCTGATGCTCCCGAAGCCTTCTTCTGTTTTTGTCTGCTAAGTCTTTTCCATGCGTAGCAATCAAATCTTTTTCGGTATACTCCTTGTCTCCCATGTTGGTAGCAATATAATAAAGGTAGTATTTACCGTCGAAGTATTTAACCTTCGGATTATGGGCAGTAATTGCATCCCAATGTCCTTTCCCCCTGCCGTTTAATGCTATATCCTTGTATTTCCACGGCCCAGCAGGCTTATCCGCCACCGCATGGGCAATTTCAGAATGTGTTAACCAGCCAGCAAAGGTGTATTCTTTTTTCCATCGGGAATAAAACAGATGATATTTTCCATCTTTACCTTTAACAATGGAGCTTCCCCAATTGTAGTAGCCCTCCGTTTTGAAAATATTGTTTTCTTTAACGGGCATAAACCTGTCATACAAGCGTAAATTATCTGTTTCTGTCTGAGCAAGAGATACAAAGGAGAAAAGGAAAAATAAAAAAACGGTTAGAAAGTGATATTTCTTTAATGAAGTATTTGTTTGACTACATCTGGTTAGTGATATTGTCCCAAAAATTACTGCTACTAATAAGCCTATATTATTCATTTAAAAGAAATTAATCATTTTTCTGTTTCTGAAAATATCTGCTAAAGATTAAAAATAAAGCTCCGCAAGTCAACTAAACAGGTAAAGTCAGAAACGAAAGAAAAATGCCCTGAGAAACAGGAATAAAGTAAAAAACACCAAAAATATAAAAGGTCGGAGTTACACGTCCTTGCAAATGTTACGAGGCTAAAGTCTTGCAGCGTAAGCTAGAATCCCCTTAGATTTTTAGCCAAGGGGAATTTCAAATATAATTTCTAATCGCGAAATCAGTATAGTTTTTTTTCCATAAAAACTACTGTTCCTCCCCATTCAAAACCAACTCCAAGATTTCCTCTAATTCAGCCACTTTTGCAGGCTGTTCCCCAAACAGATTCGTACTTTCCCCAACATCCTTACTCAAATCATACAAGCGCCCCTCCAATTTATTCTCCTTCGCAAAATTAGGATTATACCCATCTGTAAAACCGCCACTACCTTTTGCCAAAATCAATTTCCAATTATCTTTTCGAATTGAGAATTTGCGACCAGAGGATTCCATAGCAAAAGTAGTTCGAGTAGGCGGATGATTTTTATCTAATAATAAAGGTAAAATGTTTTGGCTATTATTAGGTTGATTATCAGATAGTTGGATATTATTTATTTCGGCAAAGGTGGCTAATAAGTCCGTAAAACAGATTAAGTTATCATTGACACTATTCGCCTCAATTTTCCCTGGCCATTTAGCAATAAAAGGTAAACGATGCCCACCTTCCAACGCATCGCCTTTCATGCCCGATAAGTTTCCGACTGAATTATGTTGATATTGTTCAACATTTTCAGCGTACCAAACGGGGCCATTATCGCTGCTAAAGAAAATCAAGGTATTGTCATCTATATTTAAATCCGCTAAAGTTTGGGTCAATTGCCCAACTACATCATCTACTTGCAGCACAAAATCTCCGTAAACGCCTGCTTTAGATTTGCCTCTAAAAGCCTCGGTAGGTAACCATGGCGTATGTGGCGCAGGTAAGGCAACATAAAGCATAAAAGGTTGTTCTGTTTTGGCTTGTTCTTGGATATATTGCACCGCCTCTTGGCCAAATCTATCTAAGACTTTTTCATGTTTAAAATTGGGCGCTACCTTTCCTGCTCGATAAAATGGACCTTGAATTTTGCGCTGTCCAGGGGCAGGAGCGGTGCCTTCCATTGCTTCAATATCGTCCGTGGGTAGGGCAACAGGTCGTCTATTTTTAATGTAATAATAAGGTTGAATATCCAAAGAGGCAGGCATTCCAAAAAAGTCGTCAAAGCCATGGTCTAAAGGGCCACCTACTAAATCTTCGTTGGGTATAGGGTCTTTTTCTCCCACAATTCCTTGATGCCATTTGCCGACCATGCCTGTTCGATACCCTGCTTTTTTTAAGACGGAAGCAATCGTTGTACGCCCTGGCTGAATGACGCCTTCTTCATATTTTCTTTTGTTTAAAAATGGATATTGACCTGTTAATAGGCTGTAGCGAGAAGGTACGCAGACTGCAGCAGGGGCATGGGCATCAGTAAACCGCATACCTGCTTGGGCTAATTGGTCGATATTCTTAGTATTTATTTTTGAATTGGGATTGTAGCATTTTAAATCTCCATAGCCCATGTCATCGGCTAGGATGAATAGGATATTTGGTTTGGACGGTTCTTTTTTGGCGGTTTCTTTAGGTGATTGGCAGTTGATTAGAAGGATGCCAAATAAGAATAAATAAAGTAGGCTTTTCGATTTTTGCATATTGGTCATGTTTTGATTTTAAGTAGGCTAGTGGATAGTCAATATTGAGTTGATTGTTAAATTCAGTAGTATAAATTAATATTAGACTTGTTACCCTTTAATAAATACTCCATTAAAAACGTCTTTTTTCGCTATTTTAACCTAAAAAATGAGTCCGTAACTGGGCTATGCACTAATTTTTTAAGCCAAACTATCGAAAAAATACGAATTTTACTGTAGCACTTCTCAAAGGGTAACAAGTCTATTATTTTTCCATCTAAATCCGTGGTACAGAAATTTTTACCACGTATTAATAAAGTACCACGGATAGCTAGACATTAAACGGTCATTTTTCAAGTGTCTTTTTTCGATTTTCATACAAAGCCTGCAATTCCCTAACTTTTTCAGGATACAGAGCAGCCAAATTAGTCGTCTCCCCGATATCATCCTTCAAATTCACTAAAAACAATTTATCTTCGGGTTTATTCGGAGCAGGTCTTCGTTTTTTTGTAGTATCCAAAGGATCATATAATAATTTCCAATCGCCTTTTCGCACTGACCAATGTTTGCCAAAATTCCAATGCCATGTATCTCTAATTTCAGGGGCATTTTCAGCTTGAATAATGTTGGCGATACTTGTACCATCAATAGCATGATTGCCTGAAGGAATGCCACATAATTCCAAAATGGTAGGAAACCAATCACTAGCTATTCCCCATTGAGAACGCACTTCATTTTGTGGAATTTTATTCGGCCAACTAATGATAGCAGGCACTCTTATTCCCCCTTCAAACAGCGACCCCTTGGCTCCTTTATATGGCCCAGCACTACCACCACCAAAATGCGCTCGTTCTTCTGTGGAATGCCCATGGTCGGATTGAAAAATGATAATCGTATTCTCCGTTAAGCCCAATGCCTCGACCTTATCCAATAATTTACCGATATAATCATCCATTGTAGAAGTAAAGGCATTATAAATATTTCTAGGGTAGGGGACTCCTCTTTCCTTATAATAGTCCAACCATTTTTTGCTTCCTTGATAAGGATAATGTGGGGTATTCATGGCATAATATATAAAGAAGGGATTGTTTTGATTTTTATCTAAAAAAGTAGCCGCTTCTTCGTAGCACATAGCTGGAAAGTATTCCCCATCTCGATAAATTTCTTCCCCGTTTTGATATAAATCATGCCGATTAGGTCCATTCCAATAATAGAAATGAGAATAGTTGTCTATACAGCCGACTAAATGTCCAAAATGATAATCAAAACCTTGTCCTGTTGGTTGTAATTGTGGGGTATAGCCCAAATGCCATTTACCAATTGCTGCTGTTTTATAACCACTCTGTTTTAGTTTTTCTGCTATGGTGATTTCGGCCGCTGGCATGCCTTTTTGTTGATTTGGAGTCGAGGAAACATTACCTGGAACACCTGCATTGATGGGCGATTTGCCCGTTAAAATAGCGGCTCTAGAAGGCGAACAAATGGGTGCATTAGCATAAAACTGGGTAAATCGGACGCCTTTTTTGGCAATCCTATCAATATTGGGGGTTTGAATATCTTTGGTGCCATAAGCGCCTACATCCATAGACCCTTGGTCATCGGTTAGGATGAAAATGACATTGGGTTTGGATAGCTCTTTTTTGGTGGATTCTTTTGGTGATTGGCAATTGACAAGAAGGGCACAGAATAGGAATAGGTAGCTTAGGTTTTTCATTGTAATAATTAATTTAATAACGGTATGGCATGGGCAAAAAATCATAAATCATAAACCTATCTAATATCTGTTTATTCAGTCAAAATGTTCCTTTATGCAGATGTAAGATGTAAGATTTATGATTTTATACTCAGGATGAATGGCTAGTTTATCATTCGGTCAACACCCCAATCTCCGCAAAAGTAGCAGGTTTATCATCCACCGTAGTCAATGCCTTTAATTTAATAAAACGAGCCGTTTGCGGCTTAAAAGTAACGCTTTGCCAAATTGGATTATTAAAAATATTAGCAAACTCTCCCTTTTTAGCTAAGTGCCAATTTTTATTATCCAAACTCGTGTAAAAAGCATAGTCTTTTATTAAACCAGAAAACCACCTATCCTGCATCGGCAAATACCTAAAACCTTTTAAGGTAAGCGATTCGCCGAGGTCAATAATAATTTCATTGCCCTTTTTATTCCCTACTGCTGACCAGGAACTATGTTCTTTTCCATCAATCACTTTTTCTGCTTTTTCATCTATACCAACTACCTGCCATTTAGCAGAACTGATGTCCATTTCTGTACGACTTACCTCACTTTGCTTATTTTCGGCAACGGCTATAGCTTGAATAACTGCTGGACTAATTTGACTAAATGGTTGATTGTATTTCGTAGATTGAAGACTTGGTTGACTGCCATCTAAAGTGTAATGAATAGCTATTCCTTCTTCTGGGACTTCCATTGTAACCATACCTTCTTTATTTCTAGAAATAGTTGGTGGAACGACTAACTTTGGGGCATGATATAATTCAATGTTGGAAATGGTTGGACTCGCTTTTGCATCTTTAATAATTAGGCGAATGGCAGTAGCAGTCGTTTCTGGTAAGCGTAAAATTCTTTTGTAGCCTATCGTGGTGGCAGTAGCTATTTCCTGCCAACCCTTATCTGTTTTGGCTTCTAAACTAAAAGCTTTTACCCGTTGTCCTAAAGCAATATATTCTTGTACCAAAAAACGATTAAATGTAGTTGATTCTTTTAATTCAATTGTAATCGCAGCCGTTTTTTGTCCATCTTCAGTCGCCCAATAGGTTTCTTTTTGACCATCTATGGCATGAGTTGCTTCAAAACCAATTCCTCTTACATTGGTCGCCGTTGCTTTACTGCCTTTTGCCAATTCCTGCGCAAAATCTTCTTTAATTTTAGCAGTTAGTTGCTGTAATTTTGCCACATCATTTTCGTGAATCAAGCCTCTTTTGTCAATTGGAAAATTCAATAAAAAGGTGGTATTTCTACCAATAGAATTATAGTACATATCCAGCAATTCTGGTAAAGACCGCACTTTATGGTCTTCATACTCATGGTAATACCAACCTGGGCGAATGGATACATCCGCTTCTCCAGGCACCCAATGCGTACCAAATTCTTGTCCTGGTGCATATTTTTCACTATACTCCAACATTCCCGCATAGACGGAATCTCGTAATAGATTGGACCACATAGTTTCAAAGGCATAACCATGTTCATTGCCTACCCATCGAATATCGGGCCCCGCATCACTAAATATCATGGCATTGGGCTGCAATTCTCGTATAATTGGATAGGTGTTTTGCATATCATAATAGGTCTTTTTATCTACCTTTCTTTCTTCATTTGCGCCCCCGTAATAACCAGTTCCTCCGTTTGCACCATCAAACCAAACTTCAAAAAATTCCCCATAATTTCCCAATACTTCTTTTAATTGGTTGCGCATATAAGTAATATATTCGGGTTTGCCATAAGCCGCATGATTCCTATCCCAAGGAGAATAATACATCCCCATTTTTAAGCCATATTCTTTACAGGCTTCTGCCAAGTCCTTCACTAAATCCCCTTTGCCATTTTTCCACGGCGAATTTTTTACAGAATGTTCGGTGTATTTGGAAGGCCACAAACAAAAGCCATCGTGATGTTTAGCGGTTAAAATAATCCCTGTCATTCCTGCTTCTTTAGCTACTCTTGCCCATTGGCGGCAATCTAGTGCTGTCGGGTTAAATTGTGCTGGTTTTTCATCCCCAAAACCCCATTCCATATTAGAAAAAGTATTCATGTTAAAATGCGCAAAGGCATAAAATTCCATTTCTTGCCAAGCGATTTGCGTTGGCGTAGGTACTGGAAGAATAGGGGCGGGTGGTGCTACTATTTTTTGCTGTTGGCAGGAAAAAAAGGATAGCCCAGAAAAGAGAATGATAACGAAGGTATTTTTCATAAATTAGTGGAAATCTATATTCAATTTTTGAGAAAGAAGTTGTTCTGCCTTAAAGTTAGACACAAAAGTCGATAAGTTAAAAATTAAAATTAACTGATTGCGGTGATTTTAAATGTTAACCCTTTTAGGGATTTTATATCGGTAGAAAATGTAGATTTACTCTGGTTTTACCATGCTTTTAGGTACTGAATGTGATACATAATGTATCTAAAGGCAGATTTTGGATTTGAGAAAGCATCATTTTCTACCGACATTTTGTCCCGCTGGGACAGTTTCATCGTACCAAAAATTGTCGGTATTACAATCAGAAAATTAAAAATAGCCTTGATTTACAAATTACTATGACTTTGTCGCTTACTTTATTTTGCCTCTTCTAGTTTAGCATATTCCTTCAACCAAATCTCCAAACTTTCTTCTGTAAATAATTCCTCTTGATTAGCTGTCTGCTCCCGCAATTTTTTTACTAAATCGGCATTAATCCTAGGTCCAGAACTAGCTAAACCATTCACAATAAAGCGCAATAAAGCCGCCAAATCTTTATCATTTAATGCAGGATTATGTCGAACCCCAGGCATAATTGCGCCTGTATCGTATACCTTTCCCTTAACGGTCACAGGCCCTTGCATCCCGTTCAAGCTAATTAAAATCAATTTTTCGGCGGAGGTGGTGATGTATTCTGATTCGTATAAAGGCGGGGCAAGTCCATCTGATGCTTTCCCATCTATGCCGTGGCAAGTAGCACAATACATTTCATAATTTTTTGCGCCAAGCGTTCTGCCGTCTAAATATGCTTTGGTAGGAATAGTTGGCAATTGCAGGTCATTATTTTTCTGATTTTCGATGGTTTCTTTTAAGGAACTAACCAATTTAGAGTCAGGTACTTTTCTAATCATTTCCTTTAAAAAAATGGGTTCCATTCCCGCTAATCCACTTATCATCGCCTCCACAAAAATGGGTTCATTGGCATATTTATCAGCTAACATACCTAAATAACCTCTTGACTTACCAATAGAAAAATGTCCTAGTGTATTCGCCAATTGCAAATCTACTTTTTGAGAATTTAAGGCAATGGCTTTTTTAAAAATAGGCAATAATTTCGGCTCGTCCTTTTTAAATAATTTGGCTAGTTGCAACACCTGTTTTAGTACAATTGGACTGCTACTTTCTGTACCTATTTTAGTTAATAATTCAATATCCAATGTACCTAAACCTTCTAAAGTCCAAAGCGCATGAATCTGACCATATTCAGTAGTATTATCTAAAGCAATTTTTTCAATAGCTCCTTTTTCTTCTTGATGATTGCCAAAAATCAATTGCTTTTGGGCAAAACTTCTTAGCTGACCACTAGGATGTTGTAATAATTTTACAAAATCGGCGGCAGTATATTGACTGAAATCAGGGGTGTCGGAATTCGATTGAGGGGTAGCAGTAATTTTATAAATCCGACCGATACCTGTTACTTTATCCAGTCCTCTTTCTAAAATCAGCTCTCGTAAATAATTGGACATATAGGCGCGATGTTGAATAATGCCCTTTCTCAAATCGACTATATACATTGCTCCATCCAAACTATTATATAAATTAACAGGTCGAAAGGTTTCCTCTTTGGAAATCAAAAATTCTGAACCAGTATAGGCTTGTTTTCCTGTCAATTTCCCATTTTCTTCACTAATCAAATACCGTTTAATTAAATTCACTTCTGGTGCACAAACAAAGGCATTGCCTTGAAAATCTACTGGAAATTGGTCGCCTCGATAAACAACTGGCCCACAAGCAGAAGTGAATTTATTCAGCATCCCTAAACTATCCAAAACGCCTTTATTATACCCCCGATTGACGGCAGTTGCCTGATAAGGATAAACCTTTCTACTTGCATCCAAGCGATTATTATACGTTTTACTAGGCTTGAAATAAGGATTTTCTCTTAGCTGTTTCGGTGTATTAAAATCAGCTTCAAGCGGTGTACTATTAGAATTATAAAATAAACGACCTTCATCATCCGACCCAATGCCCCATTGTCCTCTGCGACCAACGACTTCTTTTATCCATTCTCCATTTTTTCGTTGATAACGGACTTGACATTTGGCACTATAAATCCAATTATCCAAATTATAAAATAAACCATTGGGTTGGTGTTCGATATTTCCACCTACAACATATAAGGAATCGACTAAAACGGGTTCGTCTTTAGGCTGCCCATTTTCAATCGCTGTCCACCATAATTTGGGGGCATCGGTGTATAATAATCCGCCATAGACCAATGAAATGGCTCTTGGCAAGACCAAATCATCTAAAAAGACGGTTCTTTTGTCCATTACTCCATCTTTGTCGCTGTCTTCTAAAATGACAATTCTGCCATCTGGGGTATCTTCTTCGGAGGCATTGATGTCTCGCATATAGCCCGGCATTTCTACCACCCATAATTTCCCATCGGCATCTTCTTCCATTGCCATTGGGGAACTTAATAGCGGTTCAGCGGCTACCAAGTCGATTTTAAAACCGTCTTTTAGGATAAATTCGTCGGTGGAAATGTTGCTTTTTTGCTCTTTGCAGGCGACTGTGGCAGTTATTGCACACAAGAATAATATTTTAAATTTTTGATTCATTTATTTGAATTGGAATGGTTAGTTAGTTTTTTATACGCATGCAAAGACGTGAAGACGCAAAGTTTCCTTTTTTTACTGGAATTTTTAAGATAGGCGGATTGCTAATGGCAAATTCCCCATTGGAAGGACTTGGATGTATTCGGTAACGGGGATTCCAAAATGGCTTAGTTTTAGTTGGAATATTGGTTATTTTTGACGTACCAATTTTGGCAGGAATCGCTTTTTGGTAACCAATATATCCCAAGAAGCCTATAATAAATAAAAGGTAGTAAAACTTTCTTTTCATAGCTGAAAAGTAGGGGAGAAAATGCAATTTGGAAAAATAGGCTTGTAACAATTTAGTGGAAAGGCGTTACTCCTAGAATTTAATCCTTTATCTCGTTCAAATGCATATCTGCAAAATCCAAATATTGCTCCCAATCATAAACCGTCAAATCGTGTTTGCCACTCCGAACATGATAGCCAATATGACCTGAATTTTCAGGCTGATTAATGGGTGGTTGTTCGGCTATTTCTAAACCATTCAAACCATATAATTGATAAGCAGGTGTGGCATGTTTTCCCGATAAAAATTCTCCTTTGGGGTCTGCCCAAGTATCTCCTACGGCACTTGCGATATAGACAGGTCGAGGCGCCATTAAAGCAATTAGTTGATGTTGGTCAAAAGGTAATTTTTCTTCTTGGTCATTATATTGATTAAAATTATCGTTGAACCAATGGGGAAATCTAGTATTAATGGCATTTATGGATTCGCCAAATTTTCGTTTAGACAAAGCTGCCCCTCCGCAACCCGAATTATTTGAAATGACCATGGCATATCGCTCATCAACTGCTCCTGCCCAAAGGGCTGTTTTTCCCAACCTAGAATGCCCCATAACGATGACTTTTTCGTGGTCAATGGTATTGGTCGTTTCAAAATAATCCACCACTTTGGAAAATGCCCATGCCCAAGTAGCCAAAGAACCCCATTCTGATTTATTCGGTTTTTGAGGGAATAAAGCATGGATACCATTTTCAAAATTATCATCAAAATCAGGGTCAATATCTCCATAATACATCGTTGCCAATCCATATCCTCGATTGATGATATTTAAAACAGGCCATCTAAAGCTTTTTACACCTCTGGATAATTGACTTGCGGTATCATCGGTCATTCCATAAGTGGTGTTTTTACGCATCCAAGTATTCGGTAAGCTGATGGATTCGTCTGGAAAAATGGTATGATTGCCATCAAAATTATAGCCTAAAAATATGGGCGCAGGGCTGGTTCTATTATTTGGTAAAAACAATAAAAGAGTGGCTTTTAGTTCTTTGCTTTGGTTGCTAAAGGTGAATATTACTTCTTTAATAGTAGTTTTTCCTCCTAAAGCATTATTGGTAGCTATTCTTTCTTCAACATTTACTTTAATATCATTTGATGGTACTTTTCCAAACATTTCTTTCTCAAACAATTGTAGTAATTCTGGGCGCCTGATATTTTCCCAATCTTCTTTTGAATTGATTTTTTGACCATCTTTTGCCGTTAATAAAGCGGGTAAGTCAAAGCTTGGGACTTTTGATTCTTCGGTATTGGGGCTTGATTTTTCGACTTCAGGTTCAGGCATTTGATTACAGCTTAAAAGGGAAAATAAAAGGGAGAGGAGTAGGTATTTATTTAGCATAATTTAGTTTTTTTGATGGTTGAAATTGTTTGATGGTTTACGTGATGCTGACAATCAAACCATCAATTTTCAAGTTGTTAATTCTTTCCTTGTATCTATTCTGTTCCATTAAATTTAGTTTTTCTTTTCAAATACCAATTGACTTTTATACAAAGTAAAACGATGTATCTCCTCATTCTCAATACTAAAAATACGATAAACTACTTGTGGGTCTGCTCTGCTAGTATCAAATTCCAATAAACCAAAAGAAGGGGTTTTACTATACCCAAACATAGATTTTTTCTGAACAGGATGGGTATGAATATTGGTTAACCGAGAACTCATAAATTCATATAAAGCATAGCCCTTTTTCCGCTCCGTTTTCCAAGCATCCGAACGGTGACGGTCGGCTGCCATAAAAAAGACCCCTTCAATATTGTTTGTTTCAATAAAGGTAAATAAATCTTCTCGGTCTTTATTAAAACCATCCCAAGTATCTAGACCTCCTCTGCCTGTTTTAGTACCTGGGGTAATCGGAATAGAAGTGCCAATGACCTTAAAAGTAGCGGTGGAGTTTAATAATTTATCAAATAGCCATTGTTTTTGTACATTACCCAGCATAGTATCGGGTTTAATTTTATCTTTTCCATTAGTGCGATAAAAACGCGTATCCATCATAAAAAAGTCCACATCAGCAATCGAGAAATCGTAATAAGTCCCAGGATTTTTATTACCTCCACCATAATAAGGATTGGGCCATTGATTTTTAAATTTTTTCCAAACAGGTAGTTTCCAATAAGGCTCATTGATTTTTGTGCCACCATAAGAATCATTATCCCCAAAATCATGGTCATCCCAAATAGCAAAAATCGGAGTTTGGCTAGAAAAACGTCGATATTCTGCTCGACTTTGGCGACGATAATAGCAGTAGTCTTGAATGTCTGGATATTTTGGAGAGTCGTGGTAGACATTATCACCCATTAGACAAAATGCGGTTAGTGAATGAGTGCTTAAAGTATCCCACATTCGTTCGTATTGGGGTGTATATCCTGCGCCTCCGCCAAAACCAATTTGGAATTTTGCTGCTTTTCCTGCTTTTGGAAAAGTAATGAATTGCCCTTTTTGAAGGGCCTTATTTTCAATGCTTAGTTCATAATGATAAGTTGTGTTTGGCTTTAAATTATCTGCGGTTAGTACACCTGTATAATCTTTTTCTTTAGTTGTTCTAGCAAGATAGGATTGGTCATCTATTTTTAGTTTCAAAGGTCTTTCCTCATCCGTTCTTACCCAAATATTAGCCGATTTATCCGTAAAATTGGCTAATAAAGGGCCATGAATCAGCGGAGTATATTTTCCTTTGGCGTATTTTTTAAAAATTTTCTTTTTGGTCAACGAAGCCAATAAATTTCGAGGTCCTGCAATAAAGCGCTCAATCGGCAAGCCTAAATCCACCGATTTTTTGACATGCATCATTGCTTTTTTCCACTTCTTTTTTTGCGTAAAAGCGACTACCAAACCATAATGTGATTCTAAATCTTCGGGATATGCAGCTAAATAGGCATTGAAGTATTGGATAATGGTATCTGTTTTGCCGTCCACCACATATCTGAGTGCATCTCTATTTTGTTTTTTATATTGGTCAGGGAAGGCTTTACTGGTTCTAAATTGAGCAGATAAAACCAATGGGAACGTGAGTAAAATAAAGATAATCAGCTTATTCATTATGTTTTGGTTCTGATAAAGAAAAGTGGAGATTTGAGGTCGTATTCAAAATAATGAGCAAAGAGAACCGCTTTTGTCTCTATTCTCTGTTCTCTCCTCTCTATTCTTGTTATTACAAATTCAACCAATAAGTAAACTTCGCCACCAACCCACGATTTCGGACTTCAAATTGGCTAAAAGAATCCGTTAAATAATTATCCGTATAAACCAAAAAGAAATCGGAAACAGGCGCAAATCGCCATTGTAACCGAGTATTAATATTCAAATTATCCAATTGATTATTGTATTGGACAAAGGTGGACCAGAATAATTTTTTATTAAACGTAATATCTAGTTTAGGACCGACTAGCCATATTTTTGCGGGTTTAAAGGGGGCAGCTAATTTGACATAATTATAATTCCAATTAAAAGCAATCGAACCAAAAGGCTGGAATTGATAGGTTAATTCGCCCCGAAGACCATAGCGATTTCCATTATAAAATTGTCCAAAATTGGGACGAATTTCTGCAAACAATTTTTTTCGTTGGTCAGAAGTATACCGACCTTCGACATTTATATAATGGTAATGGCTTCCTGCTGGTAGAAAAATATCGTCCGCTTGCAATCGGGTAGGGTCGAAGTCTTTTAATAAGGTCAAATCATTATCGGTAATGGTAATGCTGCCACGGGTATTATTAATAAAGTTAAACGTCCATTCTAATTCAAATTGTCGTTCTACTTCTCCCCAAGGGTCGATTATTTCATTGTCATTTTTTCCGATTTGTCGAAAAAAACGGGTGTCCAATTGTAAAGTATGTAGGTTGAATGGACCATTTTGCGGATAAAAAAAGAGTGCGCCTTCTGGGCTAAACAGCATATAATCTTTCCGAGGAACAAAACCAACCTCTGCATTATAGCCATTCCCAATGAGCAAATGTGCCCATTCAAACCGATATTTTCTTTTTTGGTATTCTAACTGTAAACCATGAGTAAAAGGATGTGCTGCTTGTTCTGGACTAAAAGAATGGTGGTAAAAAGTTTTACCACGCCAGCGATTATCTGCGCTAGTGTGTCGATATTCTAAACCAGCAACTCGGTTAAAATTATTGAATAAAGCAGGATTATCGTTGGCTTTTACCGCTTGTTTATTCGCAAAAATGAAGGAAATATTAGACCGATTAAAGACTTTATGCTGCAATGCTGCAACGGTATAATTAAAAGCAGGCAAACCCGTATTTTCTAGCTTAGCCGCTTGCATATTGATTAAACCAACCCTAAAATTCTCATTGAGTTTTCCAGTCAATCTTAAACCATAAGAAATAGGGTTTAAGACATTTTGCCCACTTAGCGTATCCAAAGCAATACCAATTCTGCGAGAGAAAAAAGGGTTTACTCTGGTCAATCCAAATGAACCAAATAAATCGGCATTTTCTAAAAAGAACTGACGTTTTTCTGGAAAGGAAATTTCAAATCTATCTAAATTAGTTACCTGTTCATCTACCTCGACTTGAGAAAAATCTGGATTAATGGTTACATCTAGATTTAGACTGGAACTAAGGGCAATTTTGGCATCTACGCCTATATCTGCGGTTGTATTAGCTTTTAATTGAGTGGTACTTTCAAAATTTCTAGTCCGTCCGGCAATGGCATAAGGGATAATGGAAATATTTCGTTTAGGTTTTTGTGGAGGCGTTTCCCAAATCATTTTTCCTGTATAGGACAAATCCATTCGGCGTCTATTTCGAGGAATTTGCTGCCAAGTAGAGTATTCATTATGCTGAGTATCATTTCGATAGCAAGTAAAATTCCACTCTTTACTTTCTGCATTAAAACGAAGGGTATTAAATGGTATCGCCACTTCGGCAATCCAGTAATTGTCATAAACTTTAGCTTCCGAATACCATTTATTATCCCAAGAGGTTTGCATATCTTCTCTGGGATTGCTGCCACCATTCGCAATTAAAGATTCTCGTTGTGCCCCCGTAGGATTGACCGAAAATAAAAAGGCATTGGTTTTATCATTAAAAGTATCAAAGACAAAAGTGACCGCATCCATTCCTCTAGTGCTATAATCTCTTTTAAAAGAGGGGACAAAAAACTGATTACTAACACTATAACATTTTACCGAAAGGTATATGGTTTTATCATTATAAGCGACTCTTAATTCCGTTTGCCCTACAGCTCGAATGGTATCTTTAGGAAAATTTTGCCAAAAATTGCCAGTTGGAGGAATGCTTTGCCAAATAGCCTCCGTTAATTTTCCGTCTAAAGTAATTGCTTCGTTGGTAAAAGTTGGATAGACTGCCTGCTGGTCATTTAATGGTTGTTGCCCAAATAATTGACCTATCGAAAGGCTGACCAATAAAAGAATTAGGTTTAAAGCTAATGTGGAGATTTCGTTTTTTTTAAGCATTTTAGAAAGATTAATCCTGCCCTTTCTTCGATTGGTAGGCTGAATATTGATTGACCATTTCAGTTAATTTCTCTCGATTGGAGGTCGCTAAATTATTGACCTCTGTTTTATCCTTTTTCAAATTATATAACTCCCAATCATCTCCATTTTTCCGAACAATTTTCCAATCCCCACTTCGATACATTCTGAATTTTTCCGTATGCCCAGAAATAATGTTTGTGGTAGGTGTTCTTTCTTGTCCTTTGAAAATAGGCATCAAGGATTGACCATCTAACCGCAAAGTCGTTTTGTTTTGATAATTAGCAGGATAATTGACCCCTGCCATTTCTATAAAGGTAGGAAATAAATCGGCTACATGTCCCACTTGGTCGGTAATTTGATTGGGGGCGATTACCTTTGGCCAATGAGCTATGAAATGCGTATTTGCCCCACCTTCATGTCCATTTTGTTTGTATAATCGAAAAGGAGTGTTGCCTACATTTGCCCAAGTCGGTGCTAGGCAACGATAAGATTCAGTTGGGCCAGGCGGAATATCGAAATCTTTATTGCTATCAAAAGGACAAGACCCATTATCTGTAAAGAATAAAATAAGCGTGTTATCCAATTCTCCTGCTTGTTCTAATTTTTTGATAACTCGACCAATATTTTGGTCCATGCGGTCGATAATAGCAGCAAAAACCGCCATTTCTAGGTCTTTTTCTTCTTTTTCTTGTTCGGTCATAGACTCCCAAGGATAGTAGGTCTGGAACTTTTCTCTAATATCGTCCCAACCTTTTGGATGCCCTCGAAAGCGATTGGTATTATCTTCGGGTGGAGATAATTGTACATTTTGGTCTACAATCCCAATTTCTTTCATCCGTGCAAATCGTTCTGCTCTGATTTTATCCCAGCCTTTTTTATATTTCCCTTTGTATTTAGCGATGTCTTCTGGACGTGCTTGTAGAGGATAATGTGCGGCATGATAGGGAAGGAACAAAAAAAATGGTTCGTCTTTTTTTTGCATCATTTCCTCTAACCACTTCAACCCATAATCTGTAATAAAATCTGTCTTATATTTTGGTAAAATCTCCGCCTCGATTTCAGCTGCGTCCATTTCTTTGCCATCCATGTAAAAAGGACGTTGAAATTTACCAGAGGGTGGGACAAAATATTCGGTGGTTGCCCAAAAAGTGAAGGCTTTATCAAAAGTTTCCGCAAAATAGCAGTCTTTCGGTACCCAGTTATCAAAATGTTCTTTGCCACTAATTACTGCTTGATAGCCTGCATCTTTTAATAAAGGGACAAATGAAATGGCTTGGTCATTGCCTTGATACAAACCCGTAATTAAAGTCGAACGAGTGGGGTTGCATTTCGCCATATTATAAAAGGTCTTGAAACGCAAACCGCCTGCCGCCAATTTATCTAAATTAGGCGTTTGGATTTCTGCACCGTAGCAACCAAGGTCGGAATAACCGATGTCGTCCGCCATGATTAGGACGATATTGGGTGGTTTGTTAGTGGCAGTAGCTGCTTGGTTTTGGGTAGTTTTACAGCTTATAGTGAAGAGTATAAATATAGTAATATTCAATAAGGAATAGGTCTTTAATTTGGACATTTTATGATTACTTTTTTTAGAAGAAATAGCTTAGAATTTGTGTGTTTTAAATTGATAGTACAGATTTGTTTCGATTCATTGAAAGACCTTGGTCCTACTGATTCCTCATAAGATTCGAATTGATTTAATAAATCCTAGATCATAAATCAAATAGTTCATAAATCTAACTACCACATTTACAAGTTTAAGCCTTAATAAGTAATTTTTTAACAGGTATATGTTGCTTGATGTATGATTATTCCCCCAATAAATACCGAATAGCCTTCCCTTAAGTTAACTAATTACCTGACATTCATTAACTTAGTCCCACAATAAATTTATTTTAGATAAGTCTTAACAAAATGAACCGAAAACCTTTTTTTCTAATACCAGTAATGGTCGCCTTGATAGGGACGATTTCCCTACTAAGTTGTCATGATGAAGTTACCAAGAGCAATAAAATTACTAAACCAAATGTCTTATTGATTGCCGTTGATGATTTAAATGATTGGGTAGGTTGTTTGGGTGGTCATCCGCAAGTGGAAACTCCGAATATAGACCAATTAGCTTCAAGAGGCGTACTCTTTACGAATGCACATTGTCAATCGCCTGTGTGTAATCCATCCCGTGCCAGCCTTATGACTTCCTTGTATCCTAGCACCTCAGGTATTTATTTTTTAAATCCAGATCTCAAAGAGTCTCCTATCGCTAGCAAAAGCAAATTAATGCCACAGCGATTTTTAGAGGAAGGCTATGATGTTTCTGCTGCTGGAAAACTTTTCCATAATGGCGGAGAACAGAATGAAAGATATATCCCCAACTATGGAGGGCAATTTGGAGGTTTTGGTCCTAGACCTGACGATAAAATTTCTACTTATCCTGGACATCCATTATGGGATTGGGGTATTTATCCCAATAATGATACCTTAATGCCGGACTACAAAATTGCAAATTGGGCAACCACACAGTTGGCTGCAAAAAAGAACCAACCTTTTTGGATGGGCGTTGGTTTTTATCGACCGCATGTACCTCAATTTGCGCCGAAAAAATGGTTCGATAGGTATCCTTTAGCAAGCCTTAAATTACCTGAAACAGTATCGGATGATATTAAGGATATTCCCTCATATGGCATGGACATTACTCGGTTGGAGCATGTGGCGCCAACTCATGAGTGGGTCGTAGAAAATGAGGAATGGAAACCTTTAGTTCAATCCTATTTGGCTTGCGTTAGTTTTGTAGATGAACAAGTAGGGAAGGTCATTCAAGCTTTAGACAACGGGGATTTCAAAGAAAATACGTATATCGTTCTATTTAGCGATCATGGGTTTCATTTGGGAGAAAAAGAGCGATATGCCAAAAGAAGTCTATGGGAAGATGGCGCTCGTGTCCCTATGATTATCGTTGGACCAGACATTCCAAAAGGGAAAATTTGTAACCAACCTGTTCAACTTTTGGATATTTACCCCACTTTATTAGCATTGACAGGACTTTCTGCGGATCCATTCCATGAAGGTCATTCTTTAGTCCCATTACTTAACAATCCTAAAGCAAAATGGGATTATAAAGCTCGTACTAGTTTTGGCCCCGGTAATTATGCCATAGTTTCTGAGCAATATCGTTTTATTCAATATAACGATGGGTCAGAAGAATTTTATGATCATGCCAAAGACCCACATGAATGGCATAATGTCGTCAATGAGCCTTCGTATGCTTCAATCATACAAGAACATAGAGCCGAAATACCACAAAAACGCTATGAAATCCTTGGAAAAAATTCAACTGGGCATAAATCTTTTAAAGCTTCCGAAGAAAATTTGAAAAGGGAAAAGTAATGTAGAAAAAAGTCCACACCTAAATCCGTTGTCCTTTAATTATCCGTTGTAGAAAAAACGATACAACGGATAATTATACTGCATCAGGGTGAAAAATAGACTTTCTGTTGAAGATTGTTACATTGCTTAATAATTGTAGCTTAAAATAGGGATAAAACCCTACTCAACAATATAGCCATAAAACAATATACCCATTTGGGGATATAACTTGAGCTGCTCAATCTTTTGAAAATGTTCAAATCTTAACCTGTTAAAGTATAAAGGACAACGGATGGTCACAACCAATCATTTTTATTTGGTCAATTTTCTATTACTTAACTACATTCTCCGTCTCCAACAACAAATTCAAAGCATGATTTGCCACTCGAACCACATACTTATTTTCATCCTGCATCACCCCTTGCAAATCCCCAATAGTAGGTCGAGCTTGTTCCCCCATTTCATCTAGCACTTGAGCTGCTAAAAGGCGAACCCAGTCATTGTCATGTTTCAATCCATTTGTTAAAACAGCTAATCCTGCATCTGTTTGATTCGCTTTACAAATTGCTCTAGCTGCTGCAAATCGAACTGCTGGAATGTCATCTTTTAAAGCTTTTTGTAAAACAGAGAAGTCCTTAATTTGGATTATTTGATTCCCTAAACTAATAGCTGCCCAATAACGAACTGCCTCATTTTTATGGGCTAAATTAGTTTGTAAATTAGGAATATCCATTTCTGCCAAAGCCGTTTTTCTAATCTCCCCTACAGGAACGGATTGACTACGCATAATGTCATAAATGGAGGCATGATGGTCTTTTTCCCACTTTCGTAAAATGGTTTCAGGAATTAAACCTGTATCTTTTGTATCATCCGACCATTGGGCATGGGCTTTCCGCAATTCTTGTAATTTTGTCTGAAAATCGGGTTGTTCAGCTAGATTATTTAAATTCCAAGGGTCTTTTTGACAATCAAATAATTCTTCCGAGGGCTTGGTGACAGCTACCATTTTTTTGCCAGATGCAGATAAAGTACCCTGAGTTTGTGCAACTCTAATGGCTTTCATAATTTCCCCTTGTTCAGGGGTATTCATGTATTGACAAAAGGATTTATAAGGCTCATAATGGCGGATGTATAAATAGCGTTTGTCTCGCACACTCCGCTGCATATCATAGCGTTCATCCATTCGGTCTCTGCCTGCATAAACATATTTTCTTTGAGAAGATAAACCTTTACCAATAAAAGCCCTGCCTTCCATATTTTTGGGAACGGGTAAACCCGCCAAATGTAAGGCGGTTGCAGGCATATCAATAAAACTAACCAATTCATTGGTCGTTGTTCCTGCTTTATTGGGCAACCAATCCTTGTATTTTTCAGGTACTTTAACAATTAACGGCACGTTTAAACCCGTATCATACATCCATCTTTTGTGCCGAGGAATACCTGCACCGTGGTCGGAATAATAGATAATGATGGTATTTTCCTCTAATCCATCTGCTTTTAATTGGGCTAAAACTTCCCCAACTTGTCTATCCATTACTGTAATATTATCATAATACCTTGCCCATAATTCCCTAACTTTTTCCGTATCGGGATAATAGGGTGGAAGTGGCACCTCGTCTGGCTTTTTTAATAATTCAGTAGGTAGATTTTTAATATTATTGGCATAGACGGCATCCTTATTGACCCGACTCTCATGCGAAGAAGTATAATTAAAAATAGCGAAAAATGGTTGGCTTTTATCGGTCCTATCTCTCCAATGTGCTTCGCGATTACAACCATCCCAAATAGATTTTGGGTCCATGTCAAAATTATAATCCGTTTTGGAGTTATTGGTGCAATAATAGCCACTTGCCCTTAATATTTCGGGGTATAATTGTATATTTTTGGGAACAATCCCTTTACATCGCATGTGTTGTGTCCCTTGCGAAGAGGCATACATTCCTGAAATAATGCCTGACCGAGCGACGGCACAAACAGGAGCAGAGGCAAAAGCATTGGTATATAAAACGCCTTCTTTGGCGAGTTTGTCCAAATTGGGCGTAATGGCATATTCATCTCCATAACAACCTAAATTTGGGCTAATGTCCTCGCAGGTTAGCCATAGGATGTTGGGAGGCGGCAAGGGCATTTTTTCGACTGCTTTACTGGCAATAGAACAACCAATTACTATCAGACTAAGTAGTAAAACAATTAGGTTTTTCGTCATTTTGAATAAATTTTCCAATATTTAAAACTGGCAACCCGCTTACAACTCCTTTATCTTAATATTCCGATACCAAACCTTATCGTGGTGGTCTTGCAAAGCAATTTTCCCTTTGCGAATCGTCCCAAAATCTGCTTTAGTTTTAAATTTACTTTTAGCAACCATAGCGGTCCAATTATCATTAAACATTTCAAATTCGACTACTTTTTTACCGTTTAACCAATGTTGGACTTGACCCTTATTGATAATCAATCGAACTTTATTCCATTCGCCAGCAGGTTTTACGGTTTCGACATTACAAGAAATCATATCATATAAATCGCCTGCTCGGTGCGTGATGATTTTTGCATCTTTATGGCATTTATTATCTAATACTTGCATCTCCGGGCCTGTATGCCAAACAGCACCATAGCCTTCTTCTTTGACTCCGTAAATAATGCCGCTATTTCCACAATCAGATATTTTCCATTCTAAATTTAATTCATAATTCTCGTAGGCTTTATCGGTCACTAAATCACCGCCTTTTTTTCCAGGATTTAATGCAATAGCCCCATCTTCAATTGTCCAAAAATTATTGCCATTTTTGAAAACATGCCAACCATCTAAGGATTTACCATCAAAAAGGGAGACAAAACCGTCCGATTTTTCGGCTTTACTTAAAGTATTTAATTGTGCGGTGCAATTGGAAAATAATAAAGCACAGATAAGCAGGAAAAATACGTTGCTTAATTTCATTTTTTATAGATTTTATTAGTAATATACTTTTTTTTCGTTCAATAATGATACTTACGAGAACTAAAAAATACCATTGGCTAAATTAAAACAAATAACCAAGTTTTTACCATAAAACCAGTAGTATTATTGATTTTAAATATTCAATATATATATTCTCTCTAGCCTAAGATAATAGTTGAAATTTTGGTAACTTGTAGGCATCTTTCCTATTCGATAAAAATTTGTCATGGATATGGAATTAGGATTTAATAAAGTTAACATGAATAGATTTTTTATCGGACTAGTAATTGTTTTTTTGTGGACTTGCCAGCAGCCAGTGGATAAACTCGTTAGCTATAATAAAGACATCCGACCTATTTTTAATCAAAAATGTTTGGCCTGTCATGGAGGCGTAAAACAAATGGGCGGATTTAGCTTATTATTTGAAGAAGAGGCATTTGCCGCAACAGAATCTGGTATGCCTGCCATTGTCAGGGGCAAAGCGCACAAAAGTGAACTCGTTAGCAGATTGCGCCACCACGATGAAGAACAGCGTATGCCCCAAGAAAGCGAAGCACTAGCAGAAAAAGATATCCAACTAATTGAAACATGGATTAATCAAGGCGCAAAATGGGAGCAGCATTGGGCTTATATCAAACCAGATGCTTCCATCCGACCACCAATTATCGTAGATAAAGATTGGGCAAAAAATGAAATAGATCACTTCATCTGGCAAAGGTTAGCTCAAGATAGTCTACGCCCAAATGAGGAGCTAGATAAATCGAGTTTATTGCGCAGACTTTCTTTAGACCTTATTGGTTTGCCACCAAGTCTGGAAGAAAGGAATGCGTTTTTAGCTAATAATAAAGAAGATGCTTATGAACAGGAAGTCAATCGGTTATTGGATTCGCCTCATTTTGGAGAAAAATGGGCTAGTATGTGGCTAGACTTAGCACGATATGCAGACTCTAAAGGCTATGAAAAAGACCTGTATCGGAGTATATGGAAATATAGAGATTGGGTGATTAAAGCCTTTAATTCGGATTTACCCTTTGATGAATTTTCTGTTACACAACTAGCAGGAGATCTATTGCCTAATCCAACAGAGAACCAATTAATTGCGACTGCTTTTCATCGTAATACAATGGCTAATGACGAAGGTGGAACAGATAATGAAGAGTTTAGGAACTATGCAAATATAGAACGAGTGGGCACTACTTTTGAAGTTTGGCAAGGCACGACGATGGCTTGTGTCCAATGTCATAGTCATCCTTATGATCCTATTAGGCACGAAAATTTTTACGAATTCATGTCCTTTTTTAATAACACGGCGGATCGAGATATTTATCATGAAGCACCCAATATTTTTACGTATGAAGGAGCGGATCAAGAAAAAGTGGCCGATATTATTGCTTGGATTAAACAGCAATTGAAACCAGAAGATCAGTTGGAAGGGAAAGGCTTTTTGCATCAACAAAAGGCAGCCCTTGTGAATCATCTGGGCTATAGAAAAGTGGAGATTGAAACCTTCGATGAAAGTGGTGGTTTTATTGAATTGATGGCGCCAGAACAAACGACTATCTTTCAGGTTCAGGATAGTTCTTGGATTCGTTTTGAGCAAGTTGATTTGACAGCAATTGAAGCGATTTCTTATAGATATGCGACTCCTTTTGGCGGGTTTATAGAAGTTCGATTGGGATCACCTTTCGGCAAAATGATTAGCCAATGTTCCCTTCCCCTAACAACTACCCCTCAAACAAAATCAAGGGATAAATGGAAAAATTGGCGAACGCTAAAAGTACCTATTGACCCAACCGAAGGCGTTCATGATATATATTTTGTCTTTAGAAAAAATCGCATTGCGGATGCTGATTTATTGCGTTTGGATTGGTTGTTTTTCCATGAACAATCGCCAAGAATGGATAATTACAGCCGACTTTTTAGCCAAAAACTGGAAGAATTGGAAACGATTAAAGCGATTCCAACCCCTATTTTACAAGAATTACCAACAGAAAAAAGACGCAAAAACCACCTGTTTGAAAGAGGCAATTGGCTGGCTAAAGGTAAGGAAGTAACGGAAGCAGTACCAGAAGTGCTAGGCGCTTTATCAAAAGAACGTTCGCCTGACCGATTAGCTATGGCCGAATGGTTAACTAGTCCAGAAAATCCCTTAACTGCTAGAGTTGCAGTCAATCGTTTTTGGGAACAATTATTTGGTTATGGCATCGTCGAAAGTCTTGAAGATTTTGGGACTCAGTCTTTACCAGCTTCTCATCCTCAGCTATTAGATTGGTTAGCGATTCAATTCATGCACGAGCATGAATGGCGTATAAAAGACTTGCTCAAACAAATGGTAATGTCTGCTACCTATCGCCAAAGCAATCAAATAACTAAAGAGAAATTGGAAAAAGACCCTCGAAACCGACTGTTGTCCAGAGGCCCAAGAATTAGGTTGGGTGCAGAGCAAATGCGAGATCAAATACTAGCAGTAAGTGATTTGTTAACGCCAGAAATTTACGGACCAAGTGTCAAACCACCACGTCCAAAAGGAGCAGGTCAATTTAGGTTTGGAGATACTTATACCCTAAGTGAAAAAGAAAATCAGTATAGACGTGGACTATATACCTATGTCAAACGAACGAATCCTTTTCCCAATCAAATCACCTTTGATGGAACAGACCGCACTATTTGCACCTCTCGTCGTATCCGAACGAATACGCCTTTACAAGCCTTATCTTTATTAAATAATCCAGTCTATCTGGAAGCGGCCCTTGCTATTGGTCAGTATATGGACACTTTGAAAGTTGAAAGCGTTACCGAAAGATTGGAAGCAGGCTATGAAAAGGTATTATTGCGAGCTATTGATCCAGAAAAACTTAAAGATTTGGCTATTTTATATGAAGATGCTCAATTGCATTATGCAAAGGAATCGGAATTGACCGGCAGTCTTTTAGGGAATCCATCTCCAAAAAACGAACAGTTAGCCGCATTAACTATTGTGGCGCATGCGCTATTGAATTTGGATGAATTTGTAAATAAATAAACTCAAAAATAAACGACCATGAATATCTTCCAAGAAGCAGCAAAAAAAATGGGCAATTATAATTCCAGAAGATACTTCTTAAAGCAATGTATTGGTGGAGTAGGAGCGATGGCTTTAGATTCCATAATGGATTTTGGGCAGTCAACGACTAATTTAAAAACGCCTCATTTTCTACCAACGGCTAAAAGCGTGATTTTTTTACACATGGCAGGGGCACCTTCCCAATTGGAGCTATTTGATTATAAGCCAATCTTACAAAAGTATGATGGAAAGCCCTGTCCAGCGGCTTTACTAGAAGGAAAACGGTTTGCCTTTCTGCAAGGAACGCCCAATATGATGGGCCCGCAAGCCAGTTTTCAGCAATATGGACAAACAGGCAGTTGGGTATCTGAGCATTTACCGCATTTCTCCAAAATGGTGGATGAAGTCAGTTTTTTGAGAGCCATGCATACCGATGAATTCAATCATGCACCAGCTCAGTTATTTATGCATACAGGTAGTCCTCGATTGGGCAGACCGAGTATGGGTTCTTGGATGATCTATGGTTTGGGTTCTGAAAACCAAAACTTACCAGGATTTGTCGTCTTGACTTCGGGAAGCGATCCTAGTGCAGGAAAAAGTGCTTGGGGAAGTGGGTTTTTACCTTCTTTGCATCAAGGTGTTCAATGTCGGTCGCAAGGAGATCCTATTTTATATTTGAATAATCCAAACGGAATTGATGAACATATAAGAAAACGCTCGATTGATATCATCAATGATATCAATCGAAAAGAGCAAGAAGCAATTGGTGATCCAGAAATATTATCGAGAATTGCTCAATATGAATTAGCTTTTCGGATGCAAACCGAAGTGCCAGAAGTCATGGATATTTCTAAAGAACCCGATTATATACACGAAATGTACGGTACTAAACCTGGACAGATTTCTTTTGCCAATAATTGTTTGTTAGCTCGCCGATTGGTGGAGCAGGGCGTTAGGTTTATACAATTGTACGATAGTGCTTGGGATCATCACGGAGCAGGAAAGGGTGGAGGGGTCGTCGATGGTTTGGCAAATGCTTGCAAAAATGTAGATCAGCCGATTGCTGCCTTATTGAAAGACCTCAAAATGCGTGGACTGTTGGAAGATACTTTAGTGGTCTGGGGCGGAGAATTTGGTCGAACACCTATGAAGGAAACCCGTGCTTCGGGAGCAGATTTTAAAGGAAGGGATCATCATGCAGAAGCTTTTACGATGTGGATGGCAGGAGGAGGTGTTAAAGCTGGATTTTCCCATGGAAAGACGGATGAATTAGGGTATTATGGTATCGAAGGACGGACGCATGTACATGATTTGCAAGCAACTATTTTACATTGTATGGGCATGGACCATGAGCGATTGATTTATCATTTTCAAGGACGAGATTTCCGATTGACGGATGTGCATGGGCATGTGATTCGAGATGTTTTGGCTTAACTTTTACGTTGTAAACATATTTTCATAATGTGCTGAAGGCATAAATATACCGCCACTTTTTTCAAAAAATACTTTTTCTGTTGGATAAACCCCATTTTTAGTAGTTACCCACGCCTCCTTTTTAGCAGGATGGTATCCTTTCATTTTTTGCCAATTGCGATAATTTTGCCAGCCATTGGTTTCCTGCAAGCCCATGTCTAAATCTGGAAAAGCAGGTAATCGAGCTGCAACCGTTTTATTCCAATCGACTAAAATAGGATTTACGGTCAAATCTGCACAAAAACAAGGCACTTGATGGTCATAAGCTATTTGCGCAATTTTCATGGTCATACTTAAGGTTTTGGCAATGGCTTTGACGGCTATACAATTATAACCTTGTTGGATTCTAGTCAAGGCATCTTCATCTGTATGGGCACTTTCATCGGCTGCGACTCGGAGATTATTTCCTCTTGCTACAATATTTGAAACTGATTCCTGATTGCGTTCGCCAAAAGGTTCTTCAATGACAGCTATTTGGTCTAATGCACCAATTTTATCCGCATAATCCATGAATTGTAGCATGGTTTCTTGTTGGTCATAGCGACCATTGGCATCAAAATAATAAGGAATTTTTCCATCTTTGGTATGGGGTGTTTCATAATGTCCAATGCTTTCGTGGATAGCTTTGATAAAGGCTTTATCTTTTTCTAACATTTTGGCTTGCGTACCCGGTGCGCCAATTTTTATTTTCATTATAAAATACCCTTCATCTGCCATTTTTTTGATGGTTTCGATAGGCGTTCCATAACCTAAAGCTGGGATGCTGACTACTTTATTATGTCTTGCCGACAAGCCTTTTTGGTAGGCAGTAGGCACCATTTTATCAAATTGGGTTATGCCATTTTCAGCGGCATATACTAACCAAGCGGCATTATCCAAAGCAACTAAAGCATTAAGGGCAAAGGTTTTGCGCAGTTGTGAATTATGTGTTATTTTTTTACCATATTCAAAGACTTCTGGTAAAATTTCATCCAATAAATCGACTGGATTCGTAAAAGATTGATGGTTGACAATTTGCAAGGCTCGTTCACTAATGGCATACATTAAGGCATTGCCACCATTTTCACTATGTTCCGAAAAGACTTTGGCATCTGACCATAAGACATTTTGTGTGCCTAGTCCAATTTTATGCAGACCACTTTCGCTTTTTAAGTAAGCCATTGTTTGCCAAACATTGGTCATGGCACTTCCTTTAAAACCAAAAGGCCGAATAAGTGGTTCTCGCTCAAAATTGGAATCTACTTTGGTTATTTTGATAGCTTTTTCGGTGAATATAGGTGGATTCATTTTATTAGATTTTTAAATACTTTTCCTGCGGCTAACCAAAGTAGAAACTTATTGCCCGTTCTTTATCTCTTCATACAACAAAGTCCCTTTCTCATCATAAAAAAGCAATCTTAGCCGTGGTTTATCTACTGTTCTATCCACTTTTACTAATAAAAAACCACCACTAGCACTTTCCTTTGTCCCTTGAATATAAGGCTGTCGAATTAAACTATTTGGGTCTGTAGATTTTGGGTCACCTGCCAAGCGACCTGCTCTAGAATTATTATCTACCAAAGCACCCGTCGAAAATTCTTCAAAACCAGAGGGATGAATGGCATGATATTGCCAATGTCGGTCGCCACAAATGAAGTAAAAGTTTTTATTTAAAAAATCATTTTCTCCAAGCCATTGGTAAAAAGCATCTCCTTCTATGCGAAAGCCTTCGTGATTCACATGATTATCGGTTTTATACGCATCATCAGGACCAACCATTGGAGTTGGGGAAATGACTAATTTAAAGGTGGCGGTACTTTCCAATAAAGTTTTTTTGAGCCATGCTTTTTGCGTTGCGCCCCAAATCGTTTTGTTTGGACTATCTGGTATTTTATTGCGACTCCGATAATCTCTGCCTTCTAATAACCAGATTTGTACATCTTTACTTAGTTGATACGTTCGATAGGTGACGGCTGATTTATCTTTTGGGTCAACTACGGGTAATTGTTCTCTAAAATTTTTCAAACCTAATTCGTGCGAAATGGGAAAATCCATATAGGGGTCGCTGTCATTCACTCGATGGTCATGGTCGTCTTTTTCCCAATAAGTACCCACATTTTGAAATAAATCTTTGAACCTAGGTTGGACAAATTGCACATGGTATTTTCTGCGCATACCTGCCTCATCTACAACTTCTTTGCCATCAAAAAGACCAGGCAATGGATTTTTTCCTGCTTTTTGTGCTTTTTTAAACCCTTTTTCGGCAGGATGGTCAAAATAGACATTATCTCCCGTGCCAATAAAATAATCGGGCGCTAGTTTTTTGATATTAGCTAAAGCGGGATAACCTAGGTGTTTATCTGCGCCTTTATATCGTTTTGCTCCTTCATATTTGCCATAATGAAAATGGTAGTAATTCATACCTGTTACGACCGCAAAGGAAACGGAATCGGTACTTTCTTTGCCAGGGTTGGTTCTAAAATGGTGAATTTTACTGGTTTTAAAATGGAGGGTATCTTGCCCATAGAAAGCTTTATAGGCATAAACTTGATTGGCTTTTAGCCCTTTAATTTTTGTTTTGATAATAAAATCATTTCTTGAACTTGCTTCCATCCATTCGGTTACTTGACTGCTTTCTGGTGCTGCTCCTTTTTCATAATATTGAAATTGCAGCGAACCTTTTTGTCCTTTTAAATGACCATCTACCAAGCTATCGGACTGCGTTAAACGAGTTTGTAAAATGGCGGTTTTATCGGTGATTTCTCCTGCCATCATACCTTGTCCTAAATGAATGGGTGCTGTATTTTGTAAAACTTCCCATACTTTAAAATCATCATAAGCAACTTTCGTCACGCCTTTCATAGACCGCAAACCAATTCGACCGCTACCATGTGGTGTCTCCGTATCTATCCACTCATTAATGACCACGCCATCCATTTCAATTTTAATGGAATTTCCAACTTTTAATAAGCGTAACTTATAATCTTTATTAGCGACTAAATTAGTTCGACTTTCTCCTGAAGATACTTGTTTAAAACCTGGGTTTTTTCGAATTCGATTTGTTAATTCTTCTTGCTTGCCATTTTTATTTCGACTCCAATAAGAATCAGTATAATTGGCAATTGCCCCACGGTTATAATTGCGATAATTTGCTCGGCGAGGAGGTAAATTTATATCAAAAATATCTTCGCCCTTATTGCCTGTTGCACAAAAGAAAAAAAGTGTCAAGCCATTATCGGAATTGCAATGATTGACTGTAAATTCTAATAAAAAATTGGCTGGGAAAACCTGTTTATTCCACAGCACCATGTGGGACGGTTTCTTATCGGCACTTGGAACAGGATTTAACTGTTCATCAAAAGGGTAGGGGGCAACCCATAATTTTCCACTTTTGACTTGTGCATCGCCCCATCCTTCGGCAATCCATTCAGCCGTTTTTGTAGGTGTTTTTATTCTTTTATAGCTTCCATCGGCTTGTTTTTCGATAAGGTCTTCTTCAAAGGCAATTTCTTGATTATTAGAAAAAGTGTTTTCATAGACTTCGATGAGTTGGTAATTAGAAAGGTCAAGCGCAGATTTTGATACTTCAATATTTTCTTTAGATGGAATGGCAGCTTTATTTTCAACCTCTTTTATGGAAGATTCAGTTGGTTTAATGGAGGTTTTGCAAGCCATTAAAAGGCATAGAGATAAGCAATATATTTTCCGATTTTTCATTAAAAAAAGATTTAATTTTTAGTTTTACAGCTGCCCAACTCATCATTCATAACTTATAACTCATCAATATTTTTTAGCTAAATCATCCTTCAACCGATAAAAAGCCCCTTCAATTTTCCGAATACCCGTTTCCGCATTCACCTCTTCCAAAAAGTCCAACATTTCTTTTTCTAAAGCTACTTTTATTTCAGGTAATTGCTTAGATAAATCCCTTGTTTCTGCCAAATCAGCAGCTATATCAAACAGTTCTACTTTTGGGGTTTCGGTATATTTTGTTTCCTTGCTCCAATATTTTATTAATTTATAATCTCCTTTTCTAATGGCTGTTCGAGGCTTGCGGTGAGAACTTTGGTGAAATAATAAATGGGCTCTATTTCTATTTACTTTATTGATTTTCTCATTTTTTATTAAAGGGACTAAGCTGCCTCCGTCAATATAATGAGGCATTTTTGTGGTATTTCCTGCTAGTTGAGCAAAAGTGGGTAAAAAATCCAAGCCAGTAACAGGCGTTTCAGATACTCGATTAGCAGCAATATCAGGGCCAATGACCATAAAAGGCACTCTGATTCCTCCTTCATAAAAGGAATGTTTGCCATCTCTCAAAGGCAAATTTCTTTCGTGAATCTCAGAGTAATGAGCCGAGACCAATGCTCCCTTTTCATCAGCAATACCAATTTGATTTAAAGACGGTCTGCCTCCATTATCGCCCATTAAAAAAATGTAAGTGTTATCTGCAATACCTGCTGCTTTTACATAATCTAAAATTTGCCCTACACTGGTATCCATATCTTTTAACATGGCGGCAAATTCGGGTGATTGATGCCGTTCTCCTTTCTTTTTTTGTTTAAAATATTCGTAGGTTTCTTTTTGGGAAACAAGGGATAAGTGCGTCGCATAATGAGAAATTTGTACATAAAAAGGTTTAGCGGCTTTGGTACTTTTCGACATAAAGTCGATAGCTCTTTTGGTTAAACCAAAAAGGTCTTTGGGATTATCGTCACTCCAATACATCGACGGTTTTCCTGTTGCCTTTGCCTTGGTAAGATTGGGTATATCATTATCTTTTAAGTATTTTTTTACCTTTTTGGTATAGTCTTTTGCATTTAAAAAGCCATCTCCAAATCCTTCCCCAGCAGCATTAGAAGTCATCCCCTCATCATAATCATAACCTGCTTCTTTGGGTACCATAGCTACATGCCACTTGCCAAAATGCGCTGTTTTATAGTTCGGATTCCCATGCTTGATGGCTTTTGGAATAGTCAACCAATCGGCTGTTTTTTTGTACCAATCCGCATCTTTATTATAAATATGCCTAGCGCCATTTTGACCAAATAAAAGACTGTTTCGAGTGGGTGAACAAATTGGGTTGGGCGCATATCCTTGAGTAAATAGCAACCCTGATTTGGCAAAACGGTCTAAATTAGGCGTTTCAAAATAATCACTTTTTGAATCTGGAATATTAGGGTCTGCCTGATGAGAAGTATGTGTCCAGCCATGGTCGTCCGTTAAGATGAAAATGATATTTGGGCTTTTTGGGGTCTTAATTGTATCGACAGATAAAATTTTATTACAGGCAGTTATGGAAAATAGGAGGAATAATTGGATAATAACTAAAGGTAATCGCATGCTACTGTTTCTCTATTTTCTTAAAAAATAAAAAGGAGATTCTAATAGAGAACCTCCTTTCTTTTATTATAGTTACCTATTAAAAGTTATAACTTCTTCATACAGCTTTTTTTAAAACTCTCGAATCTTTATGTTCTTAAATTCGACTTCATCCCCGTGGTCTTGTAATAAAATATGACCTGCTGGCAATCGACCAAAATTCTCCCATTTTTCGTACTTACTCTTTTCTACTAGAGCCTTGAAAATTTGGCTATGTCGGTCGAATTCTACTACTTTTACTTGGTTTAACCAATGTTCAACATGCCCTCCTTTAACGACAATTCGAGCATTATTCCATTTGCCAATGCCTTTGAAATTTTTGCCTCTAGAACTATCGTTATTTTCTGCCCGAATCAAATCGTATAAAGATCCGACCATTCTATTGCCATTTTTTCCTGCCTTCGCATCAGGATGATTTTTATCGTCTAAAATTTGGAATTCTAAACCAATGGCAGAACCTTGCCCTTTATTTAGTTCAGGATCTACAAAGTATTTGATACCACTATTTGCACCTTTAGTCATTTTGAAATCAACACTTAATTCAAAATCACTATAAGTGTCAATCGTTACTATATCACCTCCATTTCGGGATTCTGCCCCACCAGAAGATAATACTTTTAGGATACCATTATTCATTTCCCAACCCTTTGCAGGGAACGTTTCTATTTTTGCACCTCTCCATCCGCTAGTGCTTTTGCCATCCCATAAATACCGCCAGCCTTGTCGTACTTCTTTATTGGTTAATTGACCATCTAAATAGCTAATTTCAGGCACATCTTTATCAACTGGCATTTGAGTATTTGCCAAATCAGTTGTTTTAATTTTAATATTTCTCCACTTGACAATTTTACCCGCTTGTTCCACATTTTTAATCCCATGTACTTGAAAAGCAATGATACCTTCGGAGGTTAAACCATCGACTAAGTTTGCACATTGTACGCCATTTACCCAAGTCCGAATATAAGGACCAATGGCTTCAATCCGATAACTATTCCATTCACCAGGGACAAAAGCATTTTGACCTTTTGGATTTCTAGTCAAAGGATATAGCCAACCTCTTCTAGCTTCATCGTAAACCCCACCTGCCCATTTTCTAGAACTTGTTTCTATCTCACATTGATAGCCATGTACTCGCCCATTTCGGTCGTCAGGATTACTAATACTTCGGAATTGCACGCCTGAATTCAGCCCATTTTCTACAAAAACATCAAATTCCAAGATGAAATCGCCATATTTCTTTTTCGTAGCCATAAAGCTATTCGGCGTTTTTAATTTGGAAATACCAATCATTTCCCCGTTCTCAATTTTGTAGGTGGCTTGCCCATTGAGTTGCTCAAAATTAGAGAAGTCTTTGCCATTAAAAAGCATTTCCCATCCATCTTGGGCATTTAGGTTTCCTACCAAAAAGCTTAGCAATACTGCTATCAAAAATTGTTGTTTTTTCATATCTATTTTAGATTTTTTAAAATAATTTTTATTGGAATTTATTTTTTGGAAAAGGTAGACGAACCCTAGAAACTGTTTAAGGTAGAATGGTAACAATAGGTGTTAAAAATGTAACACAATTCTTATAAACCATCAAATAAGAATTAGAAGTCAGAAGCCAGACCATTTATTACATAAACTGTTAGAAGTCAGATGTATGACGTTGAACTAGTCGTGGTCAATAGAGCGTCAGTAAAAAAACGGATACTATCCGTTATGAGATTAAAGTTTAAATTTTACAATATTAATTTTTTAGCTGATTATCTAAACATCATACACCTGACTTCTAAACAAGTGCTTAGGAATAATAATTTTTTGTCAATTCCTCCATCACCCAATTGGTACGAGCTGCACTTACCCCCGTACTCGGACAAGTTCCCCTTCCCAATAAATCATCGACGATAGTCTGAATCAAAGGTTGTTGAATATGTTTAGGTAAGTCAAAATGGAATTTCTTCTTTCTTTTGAGTCCTGATTTTTCTAAAATAATTTGGGGCGCACCAAAAAATGGAATACTCAATTGACCTTCACTTCCAACAATGGTTAATTCATCTCTTTCCGCCTTTTTATCTACCGTAAAACACCAACTACCGATACCTTGAATCCCATTTCCAAAAGTAAAAGCCCCCGTAATAATATCTGCTGCTTTGT
>Ga0208660_1000001_pt1 | contig 170197 bp, 252 predicted proteins | sample DEB08_DNA_13_FD_184527 | JGI IMG/M metagenome (GOLD analysis project Ga0208660, IMG submission 184527) | Aqueous microbial communities from the Delaware River and Bay under freshwater to marine salinity gradient to study organic matter... | ecosystem: Environmental > Aquatic > Marine > Coastal... | reverse complement strand
TAAAACGATGGGTTCGTTTCAAACTGAATTAAAGCAAAACACTTTACCTTGGGGTCATTTTGTAGTAGACCAAGTAATGCACTTCATTTGGATGTGGATAGTAGTAAATTATTTTTGCTAACGTATTTGTGTATGAGCAGTAGCCTACACGAACCAAGCAAAGAGAAGCAAAATTAAATATTAAACAACTGCAATAGTTAAAAAGCCTGACAGCTATTGCTTATACACATTGTTAGGCAACGTTTTATTATGAAATGGACTGAAGAGATATTAGAAGAATTAAAAAGTATAGAGGACGCAATAGATGCTTATGAAAACGGATATTATGACACCCACGACCTTGATTATATTGGCGACAACTTATCTGATTATAAAGACACTATTGAGAATTACATAGAATACCTACCGAATAAAAAATATGGTTTTTTGGCTTATGATTTAAAAGGCGATAAGTTAGTTTTAAATGTTGCCTAACACAAAGATATGAGGCGTTTTTAATGACTTATATCAACTGTTATTAAAATAATAAACATTAAATTATAAAATATGAAAAGTATAAAAGATTTTAGTGAAATTAAATATTTCAAAATAGGTATTGGTATTATGTTACTGTTAACATCTTGTGAAGATAAATGTACGCAAGCAGTTGAGAAGGTTTACTCCCCCCAACAATCAGCAGTTACTGACTTTAGCTTATATAGCAAGGCTGAAACATTAACAGTATTAGGAGAACACGACACAAGGGAAACCGCATTTATCTGGGATTACTTAAAAGACAACAAAAGGCACATAATAGCTAGTGGTTGCTTAGATTCCGCAGATTACAGATACACGTGTATTTGGGCTAAAATTGAAGGTGATTTACATTTAGAAGATGGCATAAATTATAGTACTGTAAATGTGCATTTGGTTGTAACTGGTAATATTACAGGCACTGGTACTTTTACTATTAATGGTCACAATACACAATTAATCGTAGAAGGTAGTGTTTCACCTCAAGCAAACATTATAATTAAAGATGGATGCGAGTTAATCGTTGAAGGGGTTAGTTTAGGTACATACAATCCAACAATGCGAGAATTTGCAGAAGTGCCTTGTGACTTAGATTTAGATAAAAATTATTACGACGATAAAGGAATGTTCAAATATAAATTAAAATAAATTTAGAACAGGATGGGAAGAGAGAAAACAAGAATTAGATCAGTAAGTTTATGGAGTGATCCTAAGACGGAAACCGAATTAATGGAAAACATTGTATACTATAAGAGGGAGTTAGAATTTATGGACAGTATAGACTTTATTAAATTAAAGATGGTTCCTTCCATACCACTAGGAGGACATATAAGATGGACCTTCCTAGAGAAAGCAGTACCTAGGATGAATGACTACTTAAGGGAGTTATGGAAAGAATATGAAGTAGAAACAATAGAGAAGGAAATCAAAGAATTAAAAAAGAAATTAGCCAAGAGGGAATCTCAGAGTCAAAAGAATAATAAGAATGAATAGAAGAGACTTTCTAGGTGTATTAGGTAAGGTGTTAATAGGTACATCGGTAATAGGGTATATAGTAAAAGAAGAGATACATAAAGATCATCATATAAAAGGATATGATCATAATCATGTAGAAGAGATACCTGAAGCTACTATAACGTTAGATGAAAGAGACTTAGGTAAAGGAGAGATGTGGTCATATGATCAAGAGACAGGAGATATATTACGTAACGGGCATATAGAAGAAGAAGGTGTATCGTTAAGAGACTTGCATAACTTTTTAGAAAAAGAATGGAAGAAAGATGGTAAGCTAACAACTAGTCCTTTCGAGAGTTATGTCATATAACGAGTAGTTAATACTGTATCTAATAACCTTCCAAAGCATTACAATATACTATAATCGTATTGAATAGATTCCTATAGAGACACTGAGAGATATAGGGAAAACCTTATATAACATGTATAAGGAAGGCTAAGTAGGTCAAGTGTATAAAAAAGTATAGAAGTATATGTGTATATAGTTATATAAGTATAGAGGTACATGAGTATATATGTATATGTGTAAGAATTGAATAGGGTAGGTATGGAAAGAAGGATAGAGATGTAAGGCAGGTGCCTGTCTAAAAAACAAATTTTTTCTATAGATTTTTTCTATGAACCTCGACTTTTACGACATTAACAGTAAAACCTTCCCTTCCTTACATATAATACAATAGGTACTATAGGAGATTCCTTAAAAAATGTGAATAATGGAATAAAAGGCCCGTCTAGGCCCGTACCTTCCTCTCTTTCCGGAATAAGAAGGGGTAAAAGGGGTAAAATAGGGGAGACTCCCGCCGTCTTCACGCTATCCTCACTACGTCCTCACTAGGTAGGGTATTCCCGCCATCCTCACTACGTCTTCCCGCCGTCCTTCTCACCGTAATTGTCTCTATGGTACAGTTGCCTGTCTGGGTATTAATTCTTATCTTAATACTATGACTAAACCTTCCCTCAAGAGACTGTCAAAGAGTAGTAAGTATAAAGCCTACTACAAGATAAGCAAGTGTATTAAGTCCTGTACCTCTCAGTACCACATTAAAGTATGCCGGAAGTTGATTACTAGGTTTAATGTAACCTTCCTCTACCGGTGCACTACCAGGCAAGAGTCTCTTACAACTACTAAACTAAGGGACCGTTTAACCCTCTCTCTAAATAGACAAGTAACTAGACTATAGTACTAAGGAAGGGCCCTTTCAAGGACAGTTGCTTATCAAGCTTTGTCCCTTCAATCAAGCTTTGCCTCTATTCAAGTAACTCCTCTCTATTCAAGCTTTGTTGCTATATGGGGGATAGGTATATACAGGTATATAAATATGTATATTAAAATATATTGAAAAATTCCGGAAAATAGTTGGAAATGTGAAGAATGGTTCGTAGGCCGGAAAGGAGGGGATTTGAATATAAGGTACCGGCCCGTCTACTCTTCCGGTGTTGATGTGACACCCCGCCCAAGACTTATCTATTGCTTCTATCTAAAGATACGGACTATATATGTAAGGAGCAACTATTTAAGTAACTTTATTTTCCTTAATTAATTTCCGGAAAGGGTAGGTAGTTACAATTATAATTCATATATTTAGGTATAATTAAAACGATAAGAGTTATGGATTTTTTAGTACACCCAGTACATTTAGTAACAAAGTCATCTAAGATAGAAGGCTTTAATGAAATCATTCACCAAATACATTTTGGATCTTTAACAGAGATAGCTGTTGAAGTAGCAACAGAATGGACAGATGATTGGCCGGAAGGTCATGGATTTGGATCTTCGGATGGTACCTACCTATTACAAGACTTTATTGATAGAGTTATTGATAGTCTAGGAGGAGGGTATAAGACAGTATTCCAGCCAGGTCTAAAAGTAATTTCAAACTAATTAAAAAAGGTAGGTACTTAGTTGCCTACCTTACTTATATTACGTATATTTAGGTATAATAATAAAAACAAAAGGTTATGTTAATTAAGGTGAGTTTTGAAATTGAACTAAAGGACATATTAAAAAAGGAGGAGAGCAGTTTACTAGAAGGGAGATCTGAAGAAGATGTATATTCTGAACTTCAGGAAATATTTGGAGAGAAGTTAGAGGATTTAAGTGAAGATACTAAAGAATTATTTATTCAGAACTTTGCTGATATCTTTAATTATTAAGTTGGAGCCTACCCTAATTATTCATATATTTAGGTATAATAATAAAAACAAAAGGTTATGCTACTATCAGAATTCAAAAATTTAGAATCGGTTAAGTCCGGAAAAACATTCACAATTACGTTCATTAAAAAAAATGGAGAGGTAAGAGTGATGAATGCTCGATTAGGTGTTAAGAAGCATTTAAAAGGGGGGACATTAAAGTATGATCCATCTAAGTATAATCTACTAGGATGTTATGATATGCAAAGTGGAGGTTATAGAATGATTAACTTTGACACAATTACGGAAATTAAAGTAGGTGGAGAAGTATTTGCTTATTAATTTAAAAAAGGTAGGTACTTAGTTGCCTACCTTAATTATATTTCATATATTTAGGTATAATAATAAAACAATAAAGGTTATGGATTTAGTAGAAAGAAAAGAGGCTATTATGCAAGCTCAAGAATTAGTAAATGAAGCTATGAATTTAGTAGATGATGCAGTAAGGGGCACTAATATAGTTTCAAACTATCAAGCTTACGGAAAGTATGGGTTTAATCAATTGCTAGGGCAGGGAAATCCTTATGATAGTTGCTTGGAGAATATCCTTGAGGATATAGAGGTATGGGATTAATTTAAAAAAGGTAGGTACTTAGTTGCCTACCTTAATTATATTTCATATATTTAGGTATAATAATAAAACAATAAAGATTATGGTTTACGATTTCAATTACAAGGACAACGAGGGAGATGAATACTCCTCAAATGAGCACCCTACTAAGTCGGATGCTAAAAAAGAATGGGAGAGCATTAAGGAGAGGTATGATGGAGATTGTCATATTACGGAAACGTGGATATATGATGATGAAGGAGAGTTCTTAGGAAGATGGTAAAAGCAATTAGGGAAGTAGTTTGTACTTCCCTTTTTATTTCTTATATTTAGGTATATTAAAACAAAGGTTATGAAAGTATATATAATAGTACACACAAATTGTAGAGGAGATGAATGGACTAATAAGTTTTCATTTGACTTTATTCCATTTAAGCAACTTTTAGAAAAGATGTTTAAGGAACAGGAAGGAATAGATCCTTACGAATATGAGATAAGTGAGGAGCTGGAAAAGGAGGTTGAAGATTTTAATAAAGAGCAAGGATATAATTCTACAGTTTTTGAGTTTGAATTATTATTGGATACTTATTTTTGCCAAGAAGATAGAGATACTTACAGAAAAAGAATTGATAGTTTAGATGGAGAGGGGTTTGGTGTTGAATTAGAAGAAAGCTTAATAGGAGTTGGTATTTCAAAAGAAATAGCTTTAGCTCATTTACATTCAATTAATTTAGGAAACTGGTAGGTTACTAAGGTAGTTATTCGTATATTTAGGTATAATAATTAAAACAAAAGGTTATGTTCAGATTTTGTAAAAAGTGTTGTACAATGGTACAAGTCAAAAATGGTAAATGTTCAATTTGTAAAAAAGACTTATCATGAAAATAGAAATAGATCTTCCTGAAATGTTCGAAGAAGCAATTGAAGATAATTTAAGACTTCCGGACGATCATCCAGCAAATGGAGTACCTCTAACTAAGGTACGATTAGCTTTTATGAAAGCATACATAAATGAAGCTATCAATAGACAGGACATAGATATGCATGTTTGTCAATGGTTAGATGATATCGAATCAAGTGGAGAGATGGAAGACGTCCTTTACGAAATAACATTAGCAGAAATGTAAGAAAAAGGGGAGGGAGTAACGCCAATAATGGCACACAAACGATTTAATGGGGGCGTTAATTTATTTTATTACTACCCTTCCTTTTAATTAAAAGTTGCTCCTCTCAAAGATATTTCTTATATTTAGGTATAATTAAAAGATAAGAGTTATGGCAGATTTTAAAACAGTAGTATTAGGAGAGACTTACATTGATGTTTCAGGAATTAAGACTAAGGTAACAGTCTTAAGAAATAGTTCAGGAAATCTAGAGATGTTAGGAATAAATGATGAAGGTAAATTTCCAGATGGAACCTGTACAGAAGGATGGAATGAAGAAATAATAATTACAAAATATGTACCCTGTTAGTTGGAGCCTAATTTAATTATTCGTATATTTAGGTATAATAATAAAACGATATAAGTTATGACAACAGATTTAGAATCAAAAAAGATTTACCGAACATTTGGGGAAAACTTTTGGGGTGGGGGAGGACTTAAAAGAATAGTAAACCAAGACGAAATTGTAGCTTATGTTACAAAATATCCCGGTAAAACAGAAAGCCAAATTATGGAAAACCTGTATGATTTTTATAGAGGTACTTCTTGGGGAGGTAATAAGAAATACGCTGAATGCCTTAGGAGAGCTTTAAGATCCAGAAAAATTAGTAGATGTTTATGTAAACCTAAAGAAGGTGGGAGAGCCCTTTACATTTACTTTAAACATTCTTAAAAAAACAGGGGAAGGGTTGCTCCTTCCCTTTTTAATTCTTATATTTAGGTATAATAAAAACAATAAAGGTTATGAAAAATTACACATTATTAGATTGCTTAATCTATTCATTAAAACAGGATGCTAATTCATTTTTCTTTGAAATGGGGTTAGAGATGGGATTAGAGCATTCTACTTCATATAAAGAAGAATTATTAGATCATTACAAATCATTTGGGGAAATATTAGTAGGTTTCGAATCATACAGAGATAAATCTGTCGGAGCTTTAATTGTAGCTTTAGAAACAGATGATAATTTACATTATGTACCTTTTGATAAAGGAATATTAGAAGAAATGATTTCTGATGCTTGCAAGCAACTTGAAGCTAATAGAAAGTCAAGGAGGGAAAGAGAAATGTCTCAAGGATCTAGAAACATAGTGAAGATTTTAAACGGATAAAAGTTGCTCCTTACGTAGATATTTCGTATATTTAGGTGTAATAATAAAAACAATATAAGTTATGAGTAAATTTAATCAATTATGCGTTTGGCCAGGTACCATATTAGAAGATAGTATGAAAGAAGATTTCATTAATTTCTTTAAAGATGATATGAATACAAGGGTAGAACTAATCGAAACAGTAGTGACAGACCCTGATATAGATTCAGATGGAAACATTGTTCCTGAAACAGGAGGAAGACATGATGTATTTTTCAGAGTACATGATGAAGATATTATGAGATTTGCAATTCCAAGATTAACAATGGGAATTAAATGGTGGGAAGATGTTGTAGGAAATAATAGTCATACAGTCTACCCTACCAAGATTATTAAAAAGTACATTAATGAGGCTTAAAATAAACCAGGGAAGGGTTGCTCCTTCCCTTTTTAATTCTTATATTTAGGTATAATAAAAAGAAAGTATTAACAGTTAAAAATTAATGATTATGTCAAAAGCAGCACTAGTACAAGAAGCAAAGGATTTAGGAATTAAAGCTAAAGGTCTTGCAAGAATGAAGAATGCTAACTTAGAATTACTGATCAAAGAAGCTCAAAATACCAAGATTGGTGTAGGTGGAACTTTGAAGCACAGAATTCTAGAACTTCATGGAGAAGGGTTAGAGAAAAAAGAAATCTTTACAAAGCTAGAATCTGAGGATTGGGCTAAAGGTTTAAAGTGTGGAAAAATTAGAATGGGCTACATCTACACAGTCATAAGAAATGCTAAATAGATAGATAATATCTATGGAGAAACTAAGGGAGGTATTTGTTATTTCCCTTTTTATTTCTTATATTTAGGTATAATTAAAAACAAAGGTTATGTTCGATAAAGTAAGAGATAGGTTAAGTGTAGATATTACAGGAACAAGTAAGAGCGAAAGCATTATAGCTTCGTTATTAGATTTAGAAACTGCATTAGGAGTTCCTACAGGTAAGGCAACAGATAGCTTTGCTCCGGAATGGATTTATTTAGATCAAGAAGGAAGTATATTTTGCTTATATGATCATTATAATTACTCCATTACTGAATCTGCAACAGAGAAGATATCCTGGTCTATAGGTTCGCATGTATTATCTTATAAGTTTAAAGTATTCATTCAAAATAAAATTGGAAGTATGAAGTAAATTTCGTAAATTTAGATTATGGCAGACTTAATAGAAATTACAGCTGAAGTAGCTAAGACTAAGATTGAGTATAATTTCAAATCTCATTCTCAAACTTCAAAAGCTTTTAGGGCAGGTCCTAAGTATTTTACAAAAGTGAGAGGAAAAGATGGTTGGGATACAATTGATTATTATGTAGATTAAAAAATAAAAGGTTATGATATTAATTTCAGTAGGACTACTTAAACTGCTCGTATTTGCAGGTATTCGAGTTGACACATTTATAAAGCTAGCAATAGCAGAAGGATTCAGTCAAGAAGATGTTGATGATCTAGATTACATGTGTGATAAGATAAGTATTTATGTAGAAAATGAGTGGATGTAGAAGTTGCTCCTCTCAAAGATATTTCATATATTTAGGTATAATAATTAAAACAAAGGATATGTATAGTTTAAAATGTGAGTATTACAAAAAGGAGTTTAACAGTATTAATGAATTAGTTAATGATATAATGGTGTCCGGAATGGATCCTAGTTATGAGATTACTAGAAATGGTAAAGGAATAGGAGAGGAAGCTGTAGATTTTATAGTAGAATAGTTGAAAAAGAAATAAGGGGAAGAGTTGCTCCTTCCCTTTTTATTTCATATATTTAGGTATAATTAAAACAATAGGTTATGAAACTAAAGCATTTTATTGAAAAGGAATTAGGAAAGTCTGTTACCATTTTTAATGATAAGAGAGTAGAGGGAAGAAGATTAAAGTTCTTATTTGTTAATAAATTTGATAAGGATTTAGAGAGAGAATTATTAAAAGTTGCCGGAGTTGTAAAAGTGGGATTTGCACCAGGTAGGGGAGGATATGGATGTCATTGGGGAGCTACTATTTTTACTGATAGAGATTTAAGAGATATTAATATAGAGGAAGTTCCGGAGAAAACTACTATTACAGAGGGTGAGTTTTATAAAGCGATGTATTCTGATCAATTAGATATTAGAAAAGCTGCTAAAGATAAGATTAATTTATTAGAAAAGCAACTAATAACCTGTCAAAATACTTTAAAAGAACTTAAAGAAATAGTTGGCTAACGTATATATATTTCTTATATTTAGGTATAATTAAAAACATATAAAGGTTATGACAGCATTACAAATTTTACAAGAGAAGCTTATCGAACTTAAGAAAGAGAGATGGGACTTAGAAGACATTAGAAACGCAAGATGTACAGAGTACGTTAATCATCGTTTTGGCGATCAGCTCATAGAAGGGTTTGATATTAAACAAGGAAGTTCATCATTCCAAGTTGAAAGAAAAAGAGATGATGAGACTTTTGCTAGAGAGATGTTTTCATTACAATTTGATACTTTTTATGGTGATGATACTAAAGCAGTAAGAGGACTTAGGATGTCAGCTTACTCGACATCAGAAGAATCTACTTTTGAATTAGAGAGATTAATCGTAATGGGAAATTGTGCTAAGGTTATCTTATTAGATAAGCAGACTATTATCAATAATATAAATGCTATACATTCTGAATGTAAGGAGGGGATTAATAAAAAGTACAAAGAGATTTGGGATTTAGAGAAAGAGATTACAGGAGTGGAAGATAGGCAGAAGCAAGAAGCAAAACAAATACTTTTAGATCGTCTTGAAAAAGAAGGAGTAGAGTTTGGAAAGATAAATTTTGAGACAGGAAAGAAATGTAACTATCCAATGATGGATATTGCTTTCAATCATGAAGTAAGACAGATTAAAAAAGCTAGAATCGTTTCTAAAACCAAATCGGGAAAGTCATGTAATATTGAATTAAATTTAGTCCAGTATGAATATGAATATGTAGATGATAAGAGAATAGAAACAGAGAATACTTACACACATACATTTGAAAATGTAAGATATAAAAATATAGAGAACTTGATAAGATATCATTCAAAGCAAGTTGTTCAACCAAATACAGTTGCTTCATAACCCACTGTAGTTTTAATTATTATTAGGAATAAGGCTCTTTTTTTAAGGAGCCTTTTCTTATTAAATTAGTTGCCTACTACCTTAATTAATCGTATATTTAGGTATAATTAAAACGATAAGAGTTATGGGTACTACAGAGATTAAAATTACAAATAAGGAGTTCGAAGCATATTGCAATACAGGAGGAAGTTATGTAAGTGATATAGATTATGGAATGGATGCAGAAGGTAAGTTTACAGTACCAGCTGTAGAGTGGGAAAGTGCTTACGGAAGTCATTGGCAGAGATATGAGTCAGAAGCTGATAGAGGAGAGGCTTTAGATCAGCATGAAGATCAAATGGCATATTGGGTTGAAGCTTATAGAGAGGAAAAGAAGCAAGCGATTGCTAAGAAGAGAGAGGAGAGTAAGAAGATAGCTCAAATGAAGACTATAGGAGGGCAGTTTCCGGAACTAGAAAAACTGTTAGGTAGAGTTGCCTAACAGAGTTATTATTCATATATTTAGTTATAATTAAAACAATAAGAGTTATGAACACAGTAGATTTTAACAAAGCAGATAAGAAAGTACACAAGGTAGAAGATCAGTGGCATTACAATGCCTTAACTCGAGCAGGGTTTGTTCCTATCGATAAGGAAGGAGTAGGGTTTGTAAGACAGTACAGGTACCAAAAAGGAGATGAAATTATTACCGGTGCTACAGGAGTTCATGCAGATACCTGGAGCTCTAATAAAGGAGGAGGAGGGTACTACGGATCATTATATACTCATTTAAAAGTTGGATCCTAACTAGATTATTCATATATTTAGGTATATTTAAAACAGAGGTTATGTTTAAAGATTTACTATTAAAGCAGACAGTACCACAATTCAAACGCTGGATTGGAAAGAAGGTAGAGGTTAAGGTTAAAGGAGAGAGGTACGTAGGTATTTTAACCTTCGCAGGAGTGAATCCTATCCATGGAGAGTTTCAAGTAACTTTAGGTAGAACTCCATTATGGTCAGTTGATAGAAAAACAATTAAATTAACTAAATAACAATTAAAAAACAATACTATGCCACCAGAAGGATACAACGAGCGAATGAATGAGATAAGATCAAAGGTATTAGCAGAATATATCTTCAATGTAAACTTAGGTAACATATTAAGAGAAAGTCAAATAGGTCATGCAAAATGATTCCGGAATTAGTTGCTAGTAACGTAGATATTTCTTATATTTAGGTATAATAATTAAAACAGAGGTTATGTATTTACAAATTGAAAACAGTTACAACGAGTTAATCGAATCAGGATCAGCTTTAGCGAGAGGTGAAAAGAATGATTGTGTAGTAAGAAGCTTAGCTGCTGCTAGTGGTATTGCTTACAATTCAGCTCATAAATTCTGTAAAGAAGAGTTTAAGAGAGTTGACAGAAGAGGAACAAAGAACGAACAGATTGTAGGTAGAATGGAGAAAGCTTCTAAGGACGGAATAGAGTTAGATGGGAGAACATTTGACGTAAAGATCTGTACTAGAAAGCAGACTAGAAATCTATACAAACTTCATGGAGAGGAAGTATGGAGACAAAAGACTCTTAAGTCATTCGTTCAAGCTAATCCAGAAGGGACATTTATAGTGTTAGTAGCTAAACATGCTTTAACAATTCAAGATGGAGAGTTAATCGATTGGAAAGGTATGACATTCTTACCAACAAGAAAGGTACAATCAGCATATGAGTTGATAAGAACAGGATTAGGAATACAGTTAGCATTAGAATTTTAACTAGGAACGGAGGGTGTAAAAACCCTCCTTCTTTTAATACCAAACATTATGACATTAGAATCATTTATAGAGAAGTTAACGCATGAGCAATATAAGTCAATGACTGTAGAGATGTTAGTACAAAGTAAATTACTATATGATGCTACCAGGGAGGTGTTGAAAGAGGATGGGTTAGAGTTCTCAAAGAGTCAACTAAGAAGAGATAGTATTCAGGAAACATTAGATAACTACAGAGTATTCTCTCTAACAACTGACTAAACTTCACGGCAATTAAAGTTGCCTCACTGTTATATATTTCTTATATTTAGGTATAATTAAAACAATAAGAGTTATGACTTACACAGCACAATTAAAAGCAACATTAAACATTAGAGAGGCAATAGCAAATCTAATCGAGGAGGATACTGAGTTAAGAATTAAGTACAAAGATCTAGACTATATTATCAGATGTTATAGTTATGATGAAGACTATGGAGCTAGTCTATCAATAGAGAAGGCTGATGAATTAATCTACGATGGTATGAATGTTAGACTGAGTAGTAGTAAGAAGACGTACTTGCATATGTACTCATATGATATGATGAGCCAACAGACAAGCTACAAGATGAGATACACAGACATGGAACTAGTGGAGGGCGAATAGCCTTCCTTGTTCCGGAAGGAGATAGATCAGGTTGCTATCAAGGTTAGATCATACTGATATAACACTGCCGGTATTGTTCCCTAACGGGGTGAGAGCACAGGCGGGAGAGCCCATACTAGTGGTCATAATGCTGTCGATTTTTCACCATATAGGTGGTATATACATATATACCTTTTTATTTACTGAGGTATTTGGTTAATAAGGTAGTTATTCGTATATTTAGAATTGTAAAAAAGGTTATAAAACACGAAAATCGAGAAAAAAAATTCCAAAAAAATTCATTAGGTATGACCATATTTTTTTCATCAATAGCATTAGTAGCGATATTAGCATATATTCCAGTATGGATCTATGAGAATATAAACGATAAAGATCATACGAAAGGTACTTCGTTACTAATAATATCTTTAATAGCTCAGGCAATTAATATTATACATTATATAAGTTAAGTTATGACAGCAAAAGAGATAAAAAAGTATTGTATATCCAAAAAAAGGTTTATCTTTACACCATAGCAATACAGCTACTTAAATTTTAAATTATGAAAGCTACAAAAACACAAATAAACAAAGCAAATAAAGGATTAAACTCTAGAGGTTTAAATATGACTAAATTAGAAAATGGAGCTTTACACGTTGGAATCGTAAGTATTTTAGATATGGATAACGCAGATGTTTTAAACACTTTGAATAGCGTTAGAACAGAATTATCTAACACCGATAATCTAAATAAAATTTTACATATGAACTTTTTTAATAATTAAAAAAATGAGTATCAAAAACGAAACGAAAGCAGAAATAAAATTAATATGGCAAACAGCTATAAATTTAGGGTTTCAATTTAACGAAACCGATGCTCACGAAATGTGGATTGAAATACGAGACTTTCAAAAAAAAAATAGAGAAACTATCAAGTAAAAAAAGAAATAGAACATAAGTTTAATATGAATCTTTGGATTAAAGAATGGGAAGACGTTAAACAGGAAATAGAGAAATTATGAATACAAATGATATTCCAGACGGTTGGTGGTTAAACGTAACTATAATGGCAAGCTACCAAGATTATTGGATAGTAGGTATAATAAGAAAAGGTAAAGCATCTTGGATTACAGAGCATGTATTAGCTCCTTTTGAAACATCAGAAGAGGCTTATAAGAAGGGTATGGAGTGGATACAGGAATATTTAAGAAAGTAGATTATGAAAGTAAGTAAATTACAACAAGTAGAGTTATTGGTAAAGTACATAAAACAAGAACATACCCAAGAAGAGTGTGATGGATTTGTTGACGGAATGGAAAGAACATTAGATTTTATTCAAAACAAACTAAATGACACTAAGTAGAGCATTACAGGCTTTAAAAGCGGGATAGCCTATATTCGAGTGATAATCAAAATCCTCAAAGACTTTGCCAATAAAAAACAATATTAACCAATAGTATCCAGAATGAAAGATAAAGATGTAATAAAGGCTGCTAGAACATATAGCAAACACATACACCTTACCCAGGATGTAGCACAAGAGCATTTCCTGGCCGGGGTTAATTGGGCCCTTTCCCAAAGTCTTACCGAGGAAGGGTTGAAGGAACTCTACAGAAAAGGTTACAATGACGGGCGTGATCAAAAGGCTGATCGTGTACTAGTCACTGATTTAGTTCAAAAGAGGATTAACCGGGTTAGGGAAGACTATACTTATCGTGGAATATGCGCGAGAACCTTTTCCCCCTTGTAAAAAATGTTATGGACAAAGAGAATAGGCACTGTAAGGGATGTTTTAAGAATGTTACTCATGATATGTTTTGTGAATGTGGAGAATTTTCCTTATCTTTAGGACAGACAGTTAGTGAAGACGTTGTTAAATATATAAAAACATAATACTACATATGGACGCAAAGAAACTCTATAAGAAACATTTATCTCAATGCATTCCTCATGGATATGTGTCGAATAAACAGATGGAAAGCCTTAGGTACGAAGCTACTATAGCTGCTATTGAAGAAGCAATGAGAACAGCATACCCTACTTACTAATAATTATAATTTATTCAAATAACTCGCGGCGTGCCCTTGTTATCTTACACTACACCTAAAACTAATTTTACTATGACACATCGACAACACTTAGAGCAACTTGAAGAACCTTATAGAACTGAGGCTATAGGTAATGCTACTGAAGATTTAGATTTTAATTCTTATGGACTGTCTTCGACACTAAGCGGTGTTTTTCTCTGGTGTGAATCTCCTCAAGGACATAAGTACTGGTCCGATCTCTTTAACAGTCTCTAACACCTATTCTTTCCCAGGCCAGCCTCCTTTATCAACAATTGCATCGTGAATGGCACCGAGGTAGAATCCAAAGGAGTCACATGAGTACTTACCCCACATGTCCATAACCCTCTCATACTCTTCTAGTAATTCTAAATGAGTTGCTTTCTTTGTGTCTATTAGTGTTGATTTTGCCATTGGCTAAGAACTTCGTCTATGAATATTTGTGCTGATGCATCTACTGATCCGGAAAAGGTTAGTACTCCGTCTACTATATTAAATCGTCCAACTTCTTTATTAACATTATCATGAAAGCTTATCGTTGGAGCATCTTCTTTAGGGAGGAGGTTTAATGGGATGTCATAGACCTGTAGTATTTGCTCTGATCCTCCATCATAACATAGACATTTATCGTCACATTCACAGCCTGGATCTATCTCTATAAGCGGTTTTATGTTATCTGTCATCACTTTTCAAATATCTCATCCCGGTAAGGAGACATGTATGAGGGAGTTAAAGGCTTATTAAATGTCATTTCTTACTTCCAGATATTACCGTGGAATAGTACGTGTAAACGCTCTTTCCATGACAATTTCCAGCAACTAGTAACTACCCCGTCAACATCTTTAAATGCATGCATAGAACTATAGGGTGGTTGGTCTTTTGCAAACTCCACATTACATTCTTTAAATTTTATTGGTCCCATTATTATTTTTTCTTATCGTGATTATCTCTTTCATCGTCTATAAAGAAGATTACCATTAATACAGCTACAAGTAAGTATGCTATAGGTACTGCTAAATTCACCATCATATGTTATCTTTGTACATACGTAGTTGTGCGAACCGGTACCATTTCGAAAAACACTAAGGTATGTTCTACATCATCGCAAGTCATACTCTCAGAGAATAAATCATTAATATGTCTCACTCCTATATACTTGTCAGATACCTGTTCTGGTAATTCAAAAACGCAAGTAGCGTATTCATACCAACGGTGTTTATCTATATTTAATCCTGAATCTCTTATATCTACAATATCGTCAAAATACTTATCGTATATCTCAGAAGGAAGATCTTCAATCCAGTCTGTAGATTTTTGACTAATCTTTAACGAGTTTAAAAGTGTTATAATTTCTTCAAGTTTATCATGCATACTATATTCTTTATGTTTACAGTAATATATGAACTATTTATCAGTATAGCAAAAAAATGGAAAAAATAAACCCTAACGACTTATTCTCTATCTTCGAGAAAGGGGATGAAGAAGTCTACCAAGAGCACGGAGTATCAGAGGTTCTTTCAAATCCATTCGTACTAATGGGGATGGTGACTACAGGAGTAAATAACTTCACTATACTGGATGCTATGTACAAGCAGCGATATCCGGAGAAGTACAAAGAGGTTAGACATAAAATAATGTATACATACTTTAACCGTCTCTATAGCTACTTAAGTAGGATAGATATAGATTCTATCGAAGTTAAGTATAAAGTAGGAGAGACATACGATATCTCGGAATGTCACGATGCTTTAGACATTCTTCGCTTGTATTATGAGAATATAGAAGAGTATGAAAAATGTGGACTAGTCTTAAAGTTTACTAAACTTCTTTACGGAGAAAAGTTGTTAGTATTAAATTAGTATCGTATATTTAGGCAGTAGTAAGATGAAAAACATTCATTGCATGGTGTTTGGCCATGATTTTAGAGTGACGCGGCACGTTACTTACCATGTTAAAGAGTATACATGTAGTTACTGTAGTAATTCCCTTACTACCAGCAGTGAAGGGACTTTAGTGAAACTTACTGCGAAGTTGAAAGAAATAAACGATACCCTCCAGTACATACACCGCAGACGTATACTTAGGGTTAATAAAAGAAAAAAGTTATGTTTAAATTTATCTTAAAGTTAGGAGCAGTATTTGTTAGCCTTAACTTAATTTCGTATACTATAGGTGCGTTTTTAGCATTGAATTACTATCCGTTAGAATGGTGGCTGTTTCACAATACAGTGGGAAGAATTACGTTCCTAGTTTTAGAGTTTTTTTTACTTATACAAGCAGGTAACTTAGCAGACGAATAATATGGCTATTCAGAGAATTACAGAACAAGAAGCTGAAGCTAATGGATTAGTTAAGATACCAGCTCTGAATGACTTAGAAGATGTTAGATTCTTCACCTTAGTTAAGTCTACAGATTCTGAGAGAGAAGGATGGGAGGAAGTTAATTACTATAAGTACCCTATATTAAAAAGAAAGTTTTAATGTATCCATATCATAATAAAATCAAATCAAGAATAAATAATGGCGAATTAATTAAATATGAATATGTTGAAGTGTATAAAAATATTTCACCTTGTTTAGTACTGTACTTTAATACAGAACCTTATTTAAGACCTATTCGCGAACATCGTTTTGAAGAATACGAACATGTTTTTACAGACTTACAGGTATCTTGTAGTAAAAAAGAAGTTTAGATGAAAGTAGGTAACCTATATAGAAGTAAAGAAAATGATAAACTATATATCATAGAACACCTTATTAAAGATATCTACCGACTTAATAATAATGCTAATGCAGGCATATACGCTTACCCCTTCAACCATCCAGCAAAAACACTTACATTCTTAGAAAAAAATAAGGGTAAATGCTTACAGTGGGTAAGTGATAACTTCAAACTAGTATGCCATCTATAATAAAAGCACCTTCCCAGTTGTTTCTTAAAAAATAAATTCATAACTTAAAGATATAACAGAGTAGATAAGAAATAGTATTTAATTATTATTAGTTTAATATATAAATAAAATAACTTATAAAATAGTTAGTAATTAAGATATAGTCTAAATCAAATACCTAACGAACAGTTATTACTTTAGTATAAGATACTTAAGGTAATAGCATAGATATTGCAGTGGATAATACTGCAAGGACTGTATCTTATTAACATAATTAAAAATAATCCTAAATAAATCATGAGAAACAAGAACTATATTCAATTAAAAATAGAGCAAATTCAAAACCTATCTAAATCTATAAGTTTTCATATTAATAGGAATGAACGAGTAGAGGCTATAAGTACGCTTAAAGAGGTAGGGGAAATATTGAGGGATATGCAGGTATTACTTAATACTGAAATACAGAATTAATATGATTTCAGCAGAGAAGATACAAAGTAATTGGGATGTTCATTTAAAATTAATAAACCATTTTATAACAGACCGTAAGGATCAAGTACTAGATATGGTTAAATCTATGGAAGACTATTACGCTATAGCTCCTGCCTCTATCAAGGTACATTACCACAGTGCTTTTCCAGGAGGGTACGTAGAACATGTGAATAGGGTAGTGCAGATGTCTCTAAAGATGAAAGAGTTTTACTTAAGCATGGGAGGTAAGGTAGATTTTACTGATGAAGAATTAGTATTCTCAGCATTATTTCACGACCTAGGTAAAATAGGGGACGGAGAAAGGGAGAATTATATAGCCTCCTCAGATGATTGGAGGAAAGAAAAGATGGGGGAACTCTACACTAATAATCAAGATTTAGACTTTATGCTGATACAGGATAGGTCACTCTATATACTTCAGAAGTTTGGAATCCCTTTAAATCAGAAAGAGTACTTAGCTATAAGATGTCATGACGGAGTTTTTGATGAAGCTAATAAAGCTTACTTCATAAACTTTAATCCAAAATCTAAATTTAAAACTAACCTAGTATATATTCTACAATCATCAGATTACTTAGCTTCTAAAATAGAATGCGATATGTACGAAGACAGGTTAGTAGAATCAGTGAAAGGTTTAATTAAGCCTAGGTATAACAACAAAAAATAAATTAAAAATGATATCAGTAATAAGCATAGCACTACTTATAGTGCTTATAGTAATTGCAGGAATAGCGATTAGGAACCTGATGATAAAGGTCGAAAAGTATGAAGATATTGCAATGAATCAAGCAACGTATCTGCAGAATATATCAGAAGTAATAAGAGATTCACAAAAGCACCTAAATGAAATTGACGAAAAAGGAGCATTCAAGTCAGATGATGAGGTCGGTTATTTTTTTGAACAACTAAAAACCGTACAGCAAGAGCTTGACCGCTACATGCTACCCGAAAACTATGGCAAGGAAGAAATCATCGAATAACTACTTTACAAAAGAAACAGAAGAGAACATTGTACTCTACAACAATTCATTAGGAGATCCCGATATCAGGGCAAAGATATTTACAGAGCATATATATACTCCCTTCTATAAATTAGCAGAAAATATAATACATACCTTTAAGTTCTACTATACAGACGTTGAACAGATAGAAGACCTTAAACATGAGGTAGTTTCTATGTTACTTGAAGAAAAGATTATGAAGTTTGACCCTACAGTAGGCGCAAAAGCATACTCATATTTCGGAACTATTGTGAAGCGTTGGCTAATAAACTATAACAATAAAAACTATAAGAAGTTAAAACAGATAGGGTCTTTTGACGATATAGAAGAATCTTATGAATACGGAAAAGAAGTAGTACTTCCAGGCAGTATTACATTAGGGCAGTTTATAGACTTATGGGTTGAGGTAACCTATGAGAATTTAGACGAAATGTTTATAAAAGATAGTGAGAAGAAGATTGCAGATGCTGTCTTAACTCTGTTTAAGACAAGGTATGATTTAGATATTTTTAAAAAGAAAGCACTTTACATCTATATACGGGAAATGACCGATTGTGAGACTCCCCACCTAACTAAGGTTATATCTGCTTTGAAAAAAGACTTCTACAAAATGTACTATACCTACCACGATCAAGGTAAAATTACATTAAAAGAACTATAATCTATTTATAGTAAAGAAGAACAGGATGGATACAGATAAAAAGATATTCGGAGACAAGAAACTCTCAGACCTTTTTGAAGAGATTTACAACAACTCTAAAGAGACGAAAGGGCAAGTGAAGAGCCTTATAGGTGAACTTAAACCCCTTGTGGAAAGTATAGGGGATGCAACCCTACTTGTACCGATGATTAAAGAGTATATGGAGATAGGGGTAAAGAATGATGAGCAGTTAATAAAACTAGCAACAATAATCCAAAGACTAGAATCAGCATCAGCTAAAGGAACTACATCGGATGAATTTGACTTCTCAGACCTCCAAGACCTTTTATTAGAGCAAGAACAGGAACAAGAGAAGTTAGATAAGTCAAAAGAAGATCCAAGTAAAGAGAGTTAATGTACACTAACAACTTCAATAAAGAAAGCTTCTCACCAGGAATTCCAACAGGAAAATCCTCATCCCCTGCATCTAAGTTTGGCAGGGTGTTGGATATTATACTAGATGCAAGCCACCCTCAGTACCGCAATAAAGGAGGAGCAAAATCTATCAACGGAGTATTCTTTAGGTACGAAAGCACTGATTCCTCAGAAGATACTGCAGACCAGTTAAGGTTTGCATACCAGGGGAACGGTACAATAAAAGTGGTTCCTGTAATAGGAGAGTTGGTAAAGTTGGAATCAAGGCCAACAAGTAGAACGTCAAGCCTATCGGGTAAATTAGTAAACTATTATACAGCTGTAGTGAATATTTGGAATCATCCAAATTCAAATACGTACTTAGATGTGTACTCTAATCCAACGTTAGACATAAGTAAAGGAGGGGAGTTCATACAGGAGTCTACTATAAATCCTATACAGTCAGCGATGGGAGATATTCAAATAGAAGGGAGACAAGGGCAATCAGTAAGGTTTACAGGAGCAAAAGGAAAAGCTAATCCCTGGATTGATGATAGTAATTTAGGAGCACCTATGATGATATTTAGTAATGGGCAAGTTACTACCGAAGACGGGTTTACAACAATTACAGAAGATATAAACGAAGATGCTAGCTCTATCTACATGGTTTCTAACCATCAGATACCTCTAGTTCAAGCAAGTGAAAAGAGAGATGCTTATAAAAGAGAACCTGTAAAAGCAGATCAGTACAAAGGTAATCAAGTTATTATAAGTGGAGGGAGGTTAGTATTTAATGCTAAAGCAGACGATATACTACTACTAAGTACAGAGTCAATAGGACTGAACACAGAAGGTAGTATTAACTTAGATGCAAAAGAATATCTTGCTCTAGATGCTCCTGCAATATACTTAGGAAAAGAAGCTTTAACGGCACCTAAAACAAGTATTGAAGCAGTACTACTGGGTAATCAAACTGAAATATTTTTACAACAGCTATTGAACATGTTAGAGGGAATGGCAAAAGACATGGCTACAGCAATTACAGCAGACGGAAAACCTATACCGAAGATAAATAAGAGAGGAATACAGATGCAACCTGTAATTAAGGTACTGAGAAATCAGATAAATATAAACGGTGCATCGAAGTTAAAATCTAAAAAAGTGTTTACATCATAATGTCAATACAGTCTAGTTTGTCGAAAATAGTAGCAACCCAAGTAGGTAGGATACAGGGAGAATTAGAAGCTCGTATACAGTCCGAGGCTCTGAGTATGTTAAATAAGTTCGCAAATTCATGCCCTGTTCAAAAAGAGTTGAAGGGTATAATTGATCTTAGAAACAATCTACTTGATGCTATCAACCAGTTTGAAAAAACAACAGGTAGGTTTAAAAAACTGACAAACCAGCTACTAGTACCGATAAGGGCAGCTAAAATATTAAGAAAATTACTACTTAAAAATCCAATCCCAACCGCAATAATCTTTCATCCCGGGGGTAGGGGAGTTAGTTTAGGTAAGACGACAACACTAGCAGGAAGGTTAAGGAAAGTTGAAAAACTACTGGAAGCCTTGGAGGATGACGTAAAATCTGTGAACGGACTAGTATCGGGAATAGAGCCCAGCCTGTTAAACATAAGAACAGTTTTACAGTCAGTTGATGTTAAACTAATAGGGTGCATCGAAGAGTTAGATAACCCGGATGAGCTGTTAGCTTTATTAAATCAAGCACAGCCAAGAGAAAATACAGGTTCCGAAGGAACACCAGATGAGAGTTATAAGTATAGGTCTAAAAGTGGAAGAGACTATACTTTAGAGATAATAGAGGATAAGTCTATAAAATCTACAGTACCTAGAAGAATAGCAGTAGCTAAAGATAACATAGGGATTATAGTATTACAAGGACAGTCCTCATTTAGTTCAAGCACCAAAATTCTATTAGATGAATTAAAATTCAGAATAGACAACCAACTTCCATAACACAACTATTTATAATTAAGATGAAACTAGACGTATTAAGAAAAGTCATTCGAGAAGAAGTAAAAGCAGCTATTAAGGAGGAGTTACAAGATATGCTTACAGAAGCAATTAATGTAGCAAGCACTCCAGTAGTAAATGAAAGAGTATCGCCAGGTAAGGACGTAAGCTATTACGCCAAAACACCGACAGTACCGGGAACAGGTAATACAGTACAGGGTGATACACTAACACAGCTATTAGCAGAAACTAAAGCTTCAATGAGCCAAGGGGATTTTAAGCAAGTAGCTTCAGGAGATAGCTCAATAGCACAAACTTACCAGAGACCTAATATGGCCTCTCAAATGGTAAACGAAATGGGATTATCCCCACAAGTAATGACAGCACAAGGTCCACAGCCAGGATTAGACTTAAATCAATTTGATTTTATGAAAAAAGCTAAATCAATTAACAGTGCTATTTTAGAAAAAGATAAAGAAAAAGGTAAAATATAAGACATGGCCTACGAAGTTAAGAAAATTAATCCTCTAGATCTACAGCCTAGAAAAGCAATAGGAGTATCGCTCCCCTTTTCAGGAGCTGCGGTATTTAATTCTACCTATGAATCTAAAGATGCAGTTAAGTACAACTTGGTTAATTACTTTTTAACAGGATTAGGTGAAAGATACTTAAATCCAACTTTTGGAACCCCGTTAAGGAATCTTCTCTTTGAGAATATTACAGAAGATAAGATTGACGATATTAAAAATGTAGTAAAACAAGGATTGGATTTATATTTTCCTAGAGTTGTACCAAGTGTATTAGAAGTTCAAGCAACACCTGATAATAATACAGTAGTTTTATTAATGAGATACTCTATCTCAGACACAAACATAGAGGATGAATTAGTAATAAACTTTGAACAATAATGGCTCAAGATAGAAATATAAAATACGTAAACAGGGAGTTCGGTGATTTTAAAAATCAACTGACAGAGTACGCTAAGAACTATTTCCCCGATACTTATAACGACTTCTCTCCTACCGCTCCTGGGACTATGTTCATAGAAATGGCAGCATATGTAGGGGACATATTATCCTTTTACCAAGATATACAGTTACAAGAGACATTTGTACAGTACGCAAAAGAGCCAGGAAATTTATATAACTTAGCTTATATGATGGGATACCGTCCAAGAGTTACGACAGTATCAGAAGTAGATGTAGAAGTAACTCAACGAGTGAGTGCTAATGCATCAGATAGTGAACCAAACTTTGACCAAGCCTTGACAGTATCGGAGAATACAGTAATAAATTCAGATTCAGCAGGAAATATACCTTTCCTAATAGATAAGAAAGTAGACTTTAATTACTCTAGTTCATACGATCCTACAGACATAACAATCTATTCAATAGATTCAGGTACAGGATTACCAGTAGAATTCCTACTTAAGAAATATACAAAAGCATTCTCAGGAGAAGTTAAAACAACTACATCGATATTCACTAATGCAGAAAAGTATACAACGGTAGTTATTGACGATACCGATATTATTGGGATTTTAGATATAGTAGATGAAAACGATAACATATGGTACGAAGTTCCTTTTCTAGGACAAGAGACAATATATGTAAACGAATCTAATTCAGAATACGATGCAAATAGTGTACCTCATCTTATGAATTTACAGAAAGTTCCAAGAAGATTTGTTACAAGATTCAATTCGGAAGGGCAATTAGAAGTTCAATTTGGAGCAGGAGTAACGGGAACAGACGATTCAACATTTACACCTGATCCTACAAATGTTGGAATGGGAACAAATCAAGGTATAAGTACTTTAAGTATTGCTTACGATCCTTCAAACTTCCTATATACACAGACATACGGATTAGCTCCTTCTAATACCACTTTAACAATCAGGTACTTAAAAGGAGGTGGAATATCTTCAAACGTACCTGCAAACACATTAACACAGTATACAGCAACTTCAACAGCCGTAGATACTACTTACCAAAGTACATTAGCTTTCAATAACCCTAAAGCAGCTATAGGAGGAAAAGATGGAGATACAGTAGAAGAGCTGAGGCAGAATGCAATGAGAGCATTTTCAGAGCAAGGAAGAGCAGTTACACTACAAGATTATACAGTTAGAGCTATGTCTCTCCCGCCAAAATACGGGACAGTAGGTAAGGTATTCATTACTCAAGATGAATTGAATAGCGACAGTTCAACTACGGATAACATAGTGGATAGTAACCCGCTTGCACTTTCACTATATGTATTAGCTTATGATAATAATAGCAACTTACTTGTAGCCACAAGAAACCTTAAACAGAACCTAAAGACATACCTATCACAATATATGCTCTTAACAGATTCAATAAACATAAAAGATGCTTTTGTTGTAAATATTGGAGTAAATTTTGATATACTAGTAAGACCTAACTACAACAGTAGAGATGTTTTATTAGCTTGTACAAATACGTTAAAAGATTATTTTGCAATAAACAAATGGAGCATTAACCAACCAGTTAATTTATCTGCAATATATAGTTTGCTTGACAGAGTTACAGGAGTACAGACAGTACAGAAAGTAGAAATCGTAAATAAACAAGGAGGTAATTACTCAACATACGCATACGATATTGAAGGAGCAACTAGAAATAATATAGTTTACCCTTCCTATGATATAATGATATTCGAAGTTAAACACCCAGATATAGATATAAAAGGTCGTACTACAACTCTATAATAAATTAAAATAATACTAAAGTAAATATGAAACTAGTTAACATTATAAAAGAAAGTAACTCTCCATTTGAAATTAAACCTAAAGAAGATGCAAGATGTCCTGATGGTAAGTGTCAAATGTACGATGTATACCTAGGTGGAAGAGGCGTATACGAATTCGCTAATACTTCGTTTAAGGGTATGGAGTTAGAGGAATTAATAGAACAACTATCTGATACTTTTAGTAGAGGGACTTATAGAATGAGTCGTGATAATTGTACTAAGATGGCAACTGAAATTTCAAAATACTTAAGTAGATAAAAAAACAAATGGCAGTATATAGAATATTCCCGGAAAAAGATACATTTATCTTTACTGAACAATCAACAGGTAATGCAGGTAACGATGAAATTATAGAGATTGGAGGTTACCCAAAGAGTAGTGATTTTGGAGAAACAAACCGTATTCTTACTAAGTTTGCTGACGAAGATATAGCTGATGTAATTAATAACATCATAGGTAGTACAAACTTTAGTTCGAGTTACCATATGTACTTAGCTGAAGCAAGTGAGCTTCCTATAGAATATAACCTGTATGCTTACCCTATATACATTGCAGGAGCAGTTGAATGGGATAACGGAGTAGGTAAATTTGACGATATTATACCTAGTATTACAGGAGTGAGTTGGGAGTATATTCAATTCGGAGAAGGAAATCCTTGGCAAGTATCAGGATCTGTTATTGCAGATGTTACATCTTCTTGGATAAACGGAAAAGTCGGAGGAGCAACATGGTATACATCTTCAAACGGAGAATCAATGGAGTTCGTACAGAATCATAAACTTAACTCTACTCACGATGTTGACATAAATGTTACTGCAGCAATTAAGCAAATGTATTCAGGTTCGTTATCTAACAAAGGATTTATTGTAAAGTTAGAGAATGGATATGAAGCCTATACAAGCGCTTCAATAAGGTTAAAGTACTTTAGTAGAGATACTAATACAATATACCCTCCTTTCTTAGAATTTAAATGGGACGATGCTTCGTACATAACAGGAAGCTTATCTGTACTTTCTACAGACATCTCAACAATTGGCATAAAAAACAATAGAGGAAGGTATCAAGACGAAGGAAAACAGAGGTTCAAGTTAACAGCTAAACCTAAATATCCTACAAGAACATTTACTACATCATCAATATACTTAACAAATTATGCTCTACCCGAAGCATCGTATTGGGGAATAAGAGATGAGAATACAGAAGAGATGATAGTTGACTTCGATACAGACTTTACAAAAATTAGTTGTGATTCAAACGGATCATACTTCGATATTTATATGGGAGGGTTGCAACCTGAGAGATATTATCGTATATTAATTAAAACAGAGTTAGACGGTAGTGACATTGTCGTAGATAATGAGAACATATTTAAAGTGGTAAGAAATGGGTAATGAAGTTAGAATATCGAAAACTGTCTATATTAAAGATCAATTTGACACAGTTGTTAATAATGATTTTACAACCTTCGTAGATCCAACACCTGTACAAGATAACGATACAGTAGAGGAACTATTTAGACTATATGACAAACTCTTTTACAACATACCAGCAGAAGGAGATATAAATTCACACCAGTACATACTAAAAAGAAGTAGTGAATTAACTAACTTAGAAAACACTAGTGAAGATTTACAACCGCTATTAGATGAAATCGCACAGCTGAGAGCACAGTTATTAGATGCAAATCAACAAATATTCGATTTAGAAACAAATGGCTAAACTAAAATATAATATAAATAAAATAGAAGCAACTACACTAGAAAGTAGCCAGTTTCTAACAACAGAGGATTCTAACCTAGTAGAATCTTTCTCTGTAAATGCTCTATTTAATCCTTCTGAAAACTTTGTAGAAATTACTTTTCTATCAATAGACGATCTAAAATTATACTCAGATAGTAACTATAAAAACTACACTATAAGTTTAGATGGTGCTTCTGCCGGTAAAGATGGAGCAGTAGCTATCGATATTGATCCTGAAAAAGACCTTATCTCATACGGGTATGCAGGAACAGATATAAAGATACTTTACAAATTTTACAATAACTTATATTCTGATTTAAACCAAGATAACTTATTCTACATTGAATCAATATCACCTGATAGAACAGAGGTGAGGCTATTATCGACAAAACTTACCGACGACTTTATATTAAAGACTACAGGAGAAGTACAAAGTAAAATACTTTCAAGTGCGTATATAACTGAATTCTACCTATACAACAGGGTAGATTTAGCAAGTTCAGCAATTAACATTAAGACAGAGACTGTTAACGGAAAAGTAGCAATAGATGTAAAACTATACGAACCTCTTCCTAATAATACAAGCCTTAAAGATAGCGTAACACTTGTAGAAAATATTTCTGATGCAATAGCATTTCAAGTAACAACAGAAATAATCCCTGAAGTAATTACACCGCCCACTATAAAAGGGCCTAACTTTGAGATAGATGTTGATGAACAGACAGCAGAATCAACAGGATATTTTAACTACAACGAACTTTTTAGCTTCCCTGTAAATAATTCAAACAGAGAACTAACATCAGCATTTGCTGAAAAAGGAGCAACACTAAGCATTGACTATACAGACTATTCAGAATTTATTAACTTCTCTTCAGCAGAGGAAAGATTAAGAAATTTTCAATATAAAGTACAGTTATTAGAATCATACCAACTAAACCTAGATACGGTAAATACTACTTCAGCTACAGCAGGCATATCAGGAAGTAGAGATTATTATGAAAATTTAATCAATGGAGTTTTAGATAACTTTGACCATTACGAAAAACACCTATACTACGAAAATGGTTCAACCTCATGGCCGAAGACAAATCTTGTAAAACCGTACGTTAATGCAAGTATATCAAATCCAGTAGCAGAGCTATGGTTTAACACAGCAGTAGAATCAGCTACTTTATATGATGATTCTAATTATGATATACTTACTAACACTATCCCAAGTTACTTAAGAGAGGATTTAGATAACGAACCTTATCTACTATTAGTACATATGGTTGCACAGCATTTTGATAACTTGTGGATATACACTAAGAATGTGTCTGAAAAGTATAATGCAGATAATAGGTTAAATAGAGGTGTTTCAAAAGATCTTGTAGAAGATCTATTAAAAAACTTTGGAGTTAAACTATATACAAGTAACAAATCGGTAGACGACCTATTTAGGTACTTTACAAAAAACTCTTACGATACAGGTAACGAAGTACTATCAACTATAAATGTATCAGGAGAAGTATCTGTTTCACAAAACGATTATCAAAAAGAAATATATAAGAGACTTTACCATAACCTGCCACTACTGTTAAAATCAAAAGGTACTGAGAGAGGATTAAGAGCTCTTATTTCATGTTTTGGAATACCTTCTGACATATTAAAAATTAAAGTATACGGGGGCCAGTCGTCAAACGATCTACCCTTCTTTGGAGGAGATCAAGCTTGGACAGGTTCTTTAGATAAGGTTAGAACAAGTAATACAGGAAGTATAGCAGTAGGAGATACGTTATCGTACTACACTAAGATAGTACAGGAAGGCAGTGGATACACTCAAGATCTTCATAGAATTGAAGTAGGCTTTTCGCCGACAGATAATATAGACAGTTACATAGTATCACAATCACAAGTACTGTTTCCGACTTCTTCATTTAATATAGACGATTATATTGGGGACCCTAGAGAAACAAGAACATCAGGATACTTTGCACTAAACAACTATAAAGATTTAGTCTTTGAAAATGTTAGCAGGTACGATGTAAAGGATTTTGTAAGGTTAATAAAATTTTTCGATAATGTAATCTTTAGAATGGTAAGGGATTTTATACCTGCTAGATCAGTTGCAGATACAGGGATAATAATTAAACCACATTTATTAGAGAGGAGTAAAATAGTTTCTCCTACAATGACATATACACTACCAGTTCACACAGGTTCAATAGATACTGCCTTCACAACAGGGTCAAACGCAGGAAGTTTTAGATCAGTAGGAACAGGAGCAGTAGATGGAGAATCATCAACAAACTTTAGAAAGGGAGTTCAAACACCTTATGGATTTGTAGCTGCCAAACAGTGGGTAGGGGATAAAGGACCAGGATACTTCGAAAGAAGTCATAATGAAGCTAAATTTGACGGGATACTTTCAGGATCACGAATAGAAGTAAGCACTAGAGACCTGAATAAGAATAACCCGTTTAAGCAAATTAACTACCCTACCGTACTATACGACGTTCAATTCTACAGGGATGTGCCTGCAAACGCATGCTCAATATCAGTAGACATCGCACCACTCTACATAGACCCGTTAGTATCAACATCTGAAACAAACCTATTCACACTATTCGGAGGAATCTCAGAAATATACGATATTACAGTATTCTTTCAAGGTAGTACAAGTGTACCGGTAACAGCCTGGAACTTTACTTATGATTTCACAACTCAATCAACACCAGGATCATGGTCACAGTATGATACTTATAGTGTAACAGCAACACATTCAACATTAGTAGGATGCAACGCAGTAAGAGAGGTAATAGTAGTAGCTTGCGACTTAGAGATTGACTCATCAGCACCCTTTATAGTAACTTCATTCAACACTTATGATATTTCAACATGGTTTAACACATCTTATAACACTAACATAGAATACTTAGTAAACGGTATACAGATCTATGATGAAACTACGCATACCTTTACAGGGTACACAGTAGGGGAGAGTATAACTGTAACAGTTAGGGATGCTATAAGAAACAGCTGTGCACAGACAAGAACAGTAACCTTCGGGGAATGTACCTTAAATTGGACTAGTTTAACAAGTATGACATACGGAAGTGACGGGACAGGTGGATATTTCCTACCGCCTTTTGCATTTACAGGTACAGAGGCAAGTACGTCCTATGAATTTAGAGTAAGAGATAATAGTTTAGCCTTACCGTGGAGCGCCTGGATAACACCAAACTCTAACCCAGTATATACGGAGTATTTAGACCTAGCAGCAGCCTACCCGGACATAGGGCTAATAACAGTAGGACCTTACCCAGTCTATGTAATACAGTTTCGTGCAAATAGCGGAGGATCCTGTATATTAGAGAGCAGCGAGATAAACCTATCAATACCAACACCAGTAACACTTAAAGTAGCAGTACAGAATATAGGGTACAATAATGACGCTTTTCAACCTGCACAAAAAGCTTGTGGATTCCAATACCCGGTAAATATCTTTGCAGCATATACAGAAGGATCACCGTACCCTACACCGTCCACGGTACTAGCTAACGAATACCAAATATTCGCTTATAATAATACCGGTCTCCTAGCACCAGCAGGATATTACTCTGACGGAGCTAGCTGGAAATACTGGAACGGAACAGCATGGTCAGGATATGAGGGAACTTGTTAATAATTATAAAATAGCATGACAGAAGCAACATTTATACAGATACACGTAAACGGAGCAATAAACCTTACCGGAAGAATTAATGTGAACTACGATGATAATGGAGACAATACAGGAACCATATCAGGATTAACCGTTACAAAATCTGCTTTATCAGTAGACGGAGTAAGTAATCAAGATCTTGAAACTGTACTAGACCAGGTAGAAGCTATAAGATTTATCTTCAATAACGTGTTATACAACTTAGCAGTGGTTAAGAGAAGTTTCTATAACACTGCTATACCTTTCTACTACTTCGGAGTAGATCCTTTTACAGTACCGGATATAAGTTCTGGCGTATTTGATGATCTTGCACCAAGCGTATCGATAGATTTTACACCATTTATTACAGATTTACAGTTTGCATTTAGTGAATATAATCCTTTAATAGGTAATGCACAAGTTAATAGACCTTCGAGAAGACAAGTTGAAGCAGATAGGGTAGAGAATAATTCACAACCAGGCAACTGGCAATCAATCATAGATGGAAATGCTTCACCGGCAACAATACAAGATAGTTTATACTCAGATACAGGATGGTCAAATGCAAGATATAAAGGAAGTGTTTCAACATCAGAGAACTACTCAGGAGTGAGTCCAGCAGTAATAGGAAGAAGCTTTAAAGGAGAGATATTTCAAGATACTTTTCCAACTTCGAGCATCTGTTCAATAGCTGTAAATGACAGGATCTTAGAGGAATTATTTTTTACAAGTGACGAAACAAGCAATAAGACTAAACTTCCATTTTGGATATCAGGTTCTACAACACCGGTCAGCATATTTAAATTTACAGGGAATACTTCAAAAATATTAGCAGCTAATGATGCAGCTATCTTTATAGAAGGTAATAGTACAATCATGTTTACAAACGAATACGGACAAGTGATAAATTCATCATCTTGTGGATAAGGAATAAATAACAAAACTTTTACATATTTATATAATATAGAATAATACTTAAATGGGATACTTAGATAATTCAATCGTTACAGTCGATGCAATATTGACTAAAAAAGGAAGAGAACTTCTTGCAAGAGGAGACGGTTCTTTCAAAATTACACAATTCGCTCTAGGAGATGATGAAATCGACTATACACTGTATAATCCAAGTCATCCATTAGGATCAGCGTACTACGGAGAAGCAATAGAAAATCTTCCTGTATTGGAAGCATTTCCTGATGAAACTCAAATCATGAAATACAAGCTTACAACACTTCCAAGAGGAACAGCTAAGTTGCCTATTTTAGATATCGGGTACACTTCTATAAGATTAAAGCAAGGAGCATCTCTTGCAATTACTCCACAAACACTAAACTACTTAGGATCCTCTCAGACTTTTGAAGCAGGAGGGTATGTAGCAACTATCGCAGATGCTAGAGTACTTCAGACATATAACGGAGTAGGAGTTAATACACCGGAAGCAGAAAGACTAAACTCAACAACTACACTAGGAACTAACGTTTCTAAGACAGTAATAGGAACATCGATCAACCTCACAGCAACAACTATTAACACTTTATTCGGTAGCCAATCAACATTACAGACAACAATAACTGTAATAGGGAGAGACTCAGGAGCAAGAGTAACTGTTCCTGTAACTATTGTAAAAGTTAATAACTAATATAACATATGTCATTTAAAAGATTAGACCCAGAAGATATCACAATAAGTGCTGAATCAGTAGTTGCACCTCTTTGGTCAACAGACACAGTATACCTTAACTCTTTCCACACAGCTTCAGGACAGGTTGCAAGTAACACAGGTAATTACTTTTACGAAGTATATGAAAGTAATCCCGGAACAGTTAGTACTGCAAAAGTACAGTTCTCTATTGCTTTTGGACATAAAGACGGGAAAGGAACAAGTCTATATAACTCAAGTGTAACAGGTAAATCGCCGTCCTCAACAATATACGGACAGTACAGGAATTTAGTGTTTGGAGATGAAGATACAGATTTCACTTTCGGAACAGTAACATCTGATTATGTTTATGTACTATCTATGGATAGAGCAAGATATAAAGAGAAATTATTTCCTGGCTCACTTAACCTTAAGTTAACAAACGGAGCACAAACAATACATTTAACTGATAATAGTAATGATACTACAACTGTTTCTTATGTAGATGCAGGAAGAGTTTACGATATAGTTAGTGGATCTTATGGAACATCTTATGATGGAGGAACAGGATACACAACATCAGCAGGAAGCTACGGTAAATTCTTACCTGATGTAGGTATTATAGTATTAAACGGAACAGCATTAGACGATGCTGCAGATGGAATAACACTAGCAACAGGCATAACTGAGAATTCAGACGACGGTAACTTAAGTAAGTTCTATAATGTAATAGCAGCAGGAGCAAGTGGATCACTTCAATCAGAAGAGACTATATCTTCTAATTATGTATTTATAAGAGCGAGAAACGCTGAGCTTAATTACTCTACAAATCCTTCAAATATTACAGGATCTGGAGAACTTAGACATGACATCATGATTAATTCTCCTCAATCATATTTTACAACAGTAGGACTGTATAACGATAATAACGATTTAATAGCAGTAGCTAAGATGTCTAGACCTTTATTAAAGGATTTTACTTCGGAAGCACTAGTGAGAATCAAACTTGATTATTAATGAATGAGTGCTTACAAAAAACTAAACAAACAAGATGCTTATATTTCGACTTACAATGCACGCAAGTCGTGGACTGCTAGTGGAAGTCAGTATATAGACCTAGGCATACTCAACATTGTTGGTTTATCAGGCTCAGGAACATACATACCGCAAGATATAAATCTAACTTTCGGAGGAGGGGTACTAAGTACTTCTCAAGTACTTTTTGATAAGCGACTAGCTTTCGAAAGCATACACCATTTATACTACAGCCTTTTTACAAGTGCATCAATACCGGTTTCAAGTTCATATGAAAATTATCTACAGTCTTCATTTAACGTAAGCGGATCAAGATACCTCTACCAGAGGGTAGCAGTATTTTCAATACCGAAAGAATTATACGGAACTCATATAGAACCAGGCTCACTATCACTAGAGCCAGATATAACATCAACTATTATAACAGGATCAGGTGGATCAGGAAGTGATGGACATAACTACGTACTGAACAATTACGTTACAGATGCAGGTATTAATTCTTACGATAACATATATAACCTGTATGCAGAAAACACCACAAACCTTTACGGATCAACATTTCCTCTATCAGATTTAGATTATATTGAAGATGAAGGAGACTACGTACTAGAGACAATACCAGCAGGAGGGCAGTATCTAGGCCCAGATTATACAGGAGAAGATCCAAACGCAATAGACCCTGAAGTAGCTGATCAACATTCAACAAGAATTGTAGATGATGGAGAAGGAAACCTATACTTCGAATCATCACTGCCGAGAAAATACGTTGGAAATATAATCTACCCTCATGGACAGATTATAATAACAGATGATATTGTAGCAGGGTACTTTAACAACTATTTCAATGCAACATTGAACTGGAAATCAAATTTACCTATTTATACACATAACTACCACTGTAAGTTAAAATCAGGGGAATTGAATCATACATTAAATAAGACTGCTCTAGATATATCATCAGGAGAAATAGCACCTAATATATCAGGATCAGATTTCCAACCGTACTTTACAACAGTAGGATTATATAACGATGCTAATGAATTAATAGCAGTAGCAAAAATGGGACAACCGATACCTAAATCAGCAGATACGGATATGGTTGTAGTAGCAAAACTGGATATGAACTTTGGAGTTAACAAGTTTACAAAATTATAAAAAATGAGTATAGTATTAAGAATAAATAAAGGAACAGCCTTAACATACGATGAATTAGATAGAAACCAAGCTCAGTTTTACTATTCAAGTTCAATACAAGATAGCGGAACTACCTTAAGACTACACTACTCAGGGAGCACAGCACTAGGAGTAGGTTACGAAAATGGAAGGTATACAGATGTTCCATTAGGAGCAGATGGAGGAACAACTATTATCTCCGGATCAACTGCATCAGCAGCTGGATCTAATACTCAAATACAGTATAACGATAATGGAGCTTTTGGAGCAAGCTCTAACCTTACATATGCATCAGGAAAACTTTCACTAAAGACACCAAGTACAGGAACTAGTAAATTTGCTCAAACAGATTTCTACAGTATAGGTACTCTTGCAGGTAGAGTTGGAAAAATATACGATACTTCAAAAGACATATACCTTACTGCTAACAGTAGTAACTATTTAAAATTTCAAGTAAATAATACCTTAACGGCTAACCCTATAGCTACTTTAAGTTCTACAGGGTTAGGAGTAGGTACAGGAAATAACACAGGGTTTGCACAGAGAATTACAACAGTTTCTTCAACTCTAGGATTAGGTATCGCTAAAACAACAGACTACGTAAATACTCAAAATAAAATTAGACCTGTTATTGCAGATATAGTAAATAACTTATCCGGAGGATTAGAAAGATTAATACCGGTAGGTTCTTTTTCACAGGGACTGTTATTAGAATCTCCAACAGGAACAGATGGAGGTAACGTAGTAGTAATGGTTAACACTGATAGTAACAAAAAAGAAGGGTTTAACATAGACTGGGCTGACGGAGGAAATTATACAAGCACAACAGGAACTGCAAACGGTGTTATTGCTACTTTTCAAGCAAGCGGTAAAATAGGGTTTAACACAAATAATCCTTCAGACATAGGTATAACAGTAGCAGGGATAATATCAGGATCTGGAGATGCAGATTTTGATGGAGATATAGACGGAGGGGGTACTTTAAATATTGGAGGAAATACTACACTAGGAGGAACTTTAAACGTAACAGGTTTTATATCAGGATCAGGCGGTATGAATATTGCTGGGAATATTACCGGCAAAAGTACACTAAAGATAGTAGGAGCAACAACACTCTCAAATACTTTAAATGTAACAGGAGCAGTAACAGCAGGGAGTAGTATTGTTGCAACAGGAAACGTAACAGCAAATAAGCTAATAAAGCAAGGCGGTACAAGCACCCAAATTTTATTAGCAAACGGAGATACAACAACAATAGGTACAGGAGCAGGAGGAAGTGTTGTTACAAACGTAGCTAGCAACTTTACCACAACCACAGGATATCAGAGATTAAGTACAGGATTAATTATACAGTTTGGATACGTCTCCGGCGGTACAACAGAACCTACAATAACTTTCCCAATCGCATTCCCAACCAGATGCGTATCGGTAACATGTTCAACTGACAGAACCTCTTCAGGATCTAGAGGAACTAACCATGTTTACAATGTTTCAACTACAGCTTGCACACTTGTTATAGATGGTGGAACAGGAAGATGGATGGCAATGGGGTACTAAGATGGATTATTTTGGACATTATAACGATAAAGGAGAGTATATAGGTTTCTATACAGAAGAGATACATGGACACACTATACCGAAACCTGTAATAGTACTGCAGCACAACGAATGGCAAGAAGCTATTTCAGGGGAATATACGGTAATTAACGGTAAACACGTAAAACGTATAGAGCCTAGAAAAGAAGTTCTAGATATTCACATACTTAGAATTAGGAGAAACACAAAACTCGTAGATAGTGACTGGACACAACTCCCAGACGTCCCTCTTCTAGAAGAGAAAAAGGAAGAGTGGAGAGAATATAGGCAGAAATTAAGAGACATAACAAAACCAGAAAACATTAGTAGCGAGTTTCCAATAGAACCTTAACACTATTTATAATAAATTAAAAAATGGCAATACCAGGAATTACATATAGACTAGAAAAAGGTCTCTCTCTTACTCATCAAGAGATGGATAATAACTTTAGATCAGTTATATACTCAAGTTCTTTAGAAGGAAGCGGGAGTATCTTAAAACTGCACTACGACTCAGGAGACTTTGTAACGATTCCTTTAGGAGGAACCTCAGCTAGCTCATCCATACTAAATAACGTAGATAACCAAGTAATTACAGGTACAGGAATAGCAGGACTACTTCAAGGAGAGCCGAGTTTCACATTTGATGGAAGTATACTACGTATTTCAGGATCATTATCTTTAAACGATAACCACGACAACATACTAATAATAAACTCAGGATCAGGTGCAAGTATAAACTATACACAGACATCAGGGAGTGTTGTTATAGGTGTTGACGCTAGTATTAACTTAGCAGGAGCTAATAACGTAATAATAGGTAGATCAGCTGCACAGAGCACTGTGACTTCCTACGGGTTAACAGCTATTGGTTATCAATCATTAGCTAACTTAGCTTCCGATGATAGTAACACGGCAATTGGGGCTAATACAGGATTAAACATCCAATCAGGTGATAGAAACGTATTAGTAGGGTATGCAGCAGGACCAACAACAACTACAGCATATTCAGCTGATAAATTATACATAAATAATCAAGCAGATGATAATCCGTTAATATACGGAGATTTTGCAAACAGTATACTAGTATTTAACGCTGACGTATCAGCCTCAGCAGTATCAGCAAGTACGTACTACGGAGATGGTTCAAACCTAACAGGAATTGCCCCGGTAGCAGCATGGAGTGGATTATTTGAAGGTGCAGCAGAAATAACAGGATCATTTGCAGTAACAGGATCAGTGGACTTCTCTGACGTAACATGGACAACAGGCTCTCTATTTTCAGGATCCTTTTCAGGAGACGGATCCGGATTAACAGGAGTTACAGCCGATACATTCCCTTACACAGGTTCAGCAGATATAACAGGAAGCTTAAGCGTAGTAGGTCCAGCCAACTTAGCAGGAGTTACAACAATAGATACTTATACGGAAATAAAAAACCAACATGCAACTTCAATTGCGATAGGACGTAACAATTACACAGGAACATGTATAGGTAAACAATACTCAGTAGGAATAGGTATCGATGCAGTTAATACGCCAGTAGGTTCTTATCATACGGTAGTAGGAGGTGATGCAGGAAGATGTGCAAACGGATGTACTACTTACATAGGATGGAAAGCAGGAAATCAAAACACAGGAACATTTAATACAAGCATTGGTGCTTGCTCACTTGGAGCTATTGTATCAAGCGGACAACTTAATACAGCAGTAGGATTTTCTTCACTATGTAATAATAGTACAGGACAACATAACAATGCTCTAGGTGCTTATTCTTTAAGAAATAATTCAACAGGTAATTATAATACCGGGATAGGACAAAACAGCTTGTTTAATCAATCCTCTGGTAATTATAACGTAGCACTGGGGTATAATACAGGCCTTGGAGTAAGTGCAGGAAGTAATAACCTATTTCTAGGAAGTTATGCAGGCCCGTCAACAGGTACGCACAGCAATAAACTTTACATAGGGTTTGGTGTTGGCACTCCATTAATTTACGGAGAATTTGATAACGATTTAGTGTCAATATCAGGAAGCCTAAACATAACAGGATCAGTATCATCTAGTACATACTACGGAGATGGTTCTAACTTAACAGGTATACAGTGGACCGGATTATTAAACGGAGATGCTTCAATAACAGGTTCGTTAATTATATCAGGCGGAGTAGTAAACTTTGTAGATACCACTGCAATATCAGGATCTATATTCTCTGGATCATTCGTAGGAGACGGATCTGGACTAACAAACATCGTTACTGATTGGAACGGTTCTTATACAGGAAGTGCATCTATAACAGGGTCACTTACAGTAGCAGGAACATCAGTTATTAAGAATGCACCAGAAGCAAGCCCAGGAGTTGAGTACATACAATACTCATCAGGAAGTTTAGTAGGGGTACATAATATACAAGCATTCGAAATAGGAGTATCAGGATACACAGGATTTAAAGCCGATTACACAATTTCAAACTCAGGTGAATCTCAGAAAAAAGTAGGAACTCTCTACGGAGGATGGGATCAAACATCAGCTATAACCTTAAACGATTCCTATAGTCAGATTGCAGTAGGAGGAACAAGCATCCTATCAACATCTTTCTCACTAACTAACGATGGATCAAATGCAACATTAACGGTAGATGCAGATATAGGTACTTATGATGTGAATATGATAATAACAGCATTTAAGAAATCTATCTAATTATAATAAAGATAAGTAATGGCAAACGAGCATATATTTAGAAATAACGTACAAATAACAGGAAGCTTATCGGTTAGCGACGGTATATCATTAAGCGGTATAGTAGATACAACAACTAACCAGACTATAGGAGGTGCTAAATCATTTACATTAGCAGTTACAAGCTCCAACGGCATTATGCTTAACAATCTTAGCAAAATAGGAGTATCAGCTCCATATGTTGGTGCTCTCTCAATAGACTATACTGGAGCAGAAGTGATGGCTTTTAACATGGGCGATTCCTCTAATATGGTAATCAGCACAACCAGAGATAGGTTTTTTTTCGCAGACGATATAATAGCAATCATATCAGGTTCTTTTAGTGGATCATTCGTAGGAGATGGATCAGGATTGACTGGAATATCACATCCTGTATCTACTATTGTAAATCCCATAGATGCCTACTTTGGAACACAAGTACAACCTGCAAATAACGAAGAAGGGTTCTATGTAGAAAGTTCTAATAATAAGGCAACAGGATTCCTTGTAAATAACACAGATACGGTTGGAAATGCAGCCATAGCTGGATTTAGAGCAACTATTAACGGAGATGCATTTGATGAAGGTGTTTATTTAGGTATACAAAACGATTCTTATTACGCTCCATGGTTAAGAGCGCATGGTCTTATTACAGGTAAGAACCTAAATATAATGGTTGGTGATAATACTGGGGATATAGTATTCTCATTAGGGAACACAGCAACTAATCAAATAACTGAAGGTCAACAAGATAAAGTTCTTTTATTGAATACCGATAGAACGATAGTGGCACCAAGTTTAACAACAACCTTAATTAGTAATGAAACTACTGGACAAGTTGTAACTACTCGAAATTATTTAGAATCATATGTAACTTCATCTATAGCAGCATTAACCTTACAACAAGTTACAACAGCAGGAAATACGACTACGGACAGTATAACTGTAAACGATATAACCGGAAGTAAGCTTAACTTAGATGATGGAGACGGATCAGCATACATCGGAATAAACGCAGGTAAATCTAGTACAACTTCTGTATTTAATACAGCTTTAGGAACTTGTGCATTACAAAGTAACACAGTAGGTAGTAGGAATGTAGCGATAGGATACCAAGCCGCTTTCTTAAGTAATAATGTATTAGGTCAATATAATACAGCTGTTGGAAATCGAGCACTATCTTTAAGTGTAGATGGAGGATATAATGTTGCCGTTGGCCACGAAGCAGGAAGAAGCACATCAACTACAAATAATACAACACCGAACTGCTCCATCTTCATAGGAACTCAGACAAAATCAAGTGGAAGTTCGGAAGTTAATCAAATAGTAATAGGGCATGCAGCAATTGGAAGAGGCAGTAATACAACAACATTAGGAAATGTAAATACAACAGATGCATATATAGAAGGAATAATCCACGGAGATGGATCAGGATTAACAGGATTAACAGGAGTAGCAGGAATATACGAAATTGGCACAGCATTAGGCTCAATACAGCCAGTAGGAAATAACAGTACAGTATCAGCGAGCTACGGAACAGTATCAGGAGGATACAACAACACAGTATCAGGATCATGTGGAACAATATCAGGAGGCTCCAGCAACACAGCATCAGGAGACAGTTCAACAATAGGAGGAGGTTCCGGTAATATAACCTGTGCATTCACAGGTATAGGGTCAACAGTAGGAGGAGGATGCAGCAACCTAGCAGAATTATGCTTCGGAACTGTATCAGGAGGGTGTCAAAACGTAGCATGCTCTAAATACGGCACAGTAGGAGGAGGAGTTAATAATACAGTATCAGGAGACTACTCAGCCGTATTGGGAGGAAGAGATAATAGTTTAGCAGTTAATGACTCTTTTATAATAGGAAGCGGTATAACAGCAGCAGAGACCAGTACAACATATGTACAGAATTTACATATAACAGGATCAACAACTAGTCACGGTATTTTACAACTAAGTAGAAGAATATCAACACCAACAGCCGCTGAAGGAATGATAATATCATCAGGATCATCAGGATCTAGTAAACTATACTACTATAACGGGACAATATGGAATCCATTATTCTAAAATAAGTTGCTACCTTAGAAAAGTTTTCGTAACTTATGCATTAAACACTAGTTATGCAAAAAGTATTTTTTCAATCATCTCTTCCTAGAGCAGGTTCTACCCTTTTTCAAAACATAATAGGGCAGAACCCAGACTTCTACGTAACCCCTACTTCGGGGGTACTAGAGTTGGTTTATGCTTCAAGACAGAATTTCTCAAACTCCCCTGAATTTAAAGCACAAGACGTAAATCTAATGACTAAGGGGTACCTTAACTTCTGTAAAGAAGGAATGGAAGGATTTTTTAATGCAATTACAGATAAACCCTACATATTAGATAAAAGTAGAGGGTGGGGAATACATTATAACTTTCTTAACTCCTTTTACCCGGACCCTAAAATAGTATGCCTATTGAGAGATCCTGTCGATATTATGTGTTCAATGGAGAAGAACTTTAGAAAGAGTGAACACTTAGATCAGGGAGTAATAAACTGGTCAGAAATGAAAGGAACCACTACAGCAAAGAGAGTAGACATATGGGCACAAACCCCTCCAATAGGGATGGCTTTTGAGAGGCTAAAAGAGATGGTAAAGCAGAAGATTGACAGTAAAGTTCACTTTATTACATTTGAAGATCTAGTGAGTAACCCAGAAGAAGTGTTACAGAAGTATTATAAGTTTATAGACACACCCTACTTTAACCACGATCTCAATAACGTAGCCCAAATCACACAAGAAGATGATGCAGTTTACGGAGTTTACGGGGATCATGTAATAAGAACTGAAGTACGTCCTGTAGAGAGTACCGCAATAGAGGTCTTAGGTTACGATACCTGTATGCTAATTAAAAAACATTACGAATGGTTTTATGAATATTTCTACTAATTAAACTAATATATGACAGTTGTATTTCACATCGACGGCGGGCTAGGTAAGCATATAATGGCTACCGCTATACTGAAAGTTATCAGAAAGAAACACTTGAACGCTAAAATACATATAGTATGCGCTTACCCAGACATATTCCTACATAACCCAGCAGCAGACTTTGTACATAATTCAAATGAACACGGACCTATTTACGAGAAGTATATAAAAGGTAAGGAAGGTAAGTGTAAAATGTACTACACAGATCCGTATACCCACTCAGACTACATACTAGAACAAGATCACTTATATAGTATATGGTGTAACCAATGGGGGTTACAGTACGACGGAGAAACCCCTCAAATATACCTAACAGAATCGGAGATAGAGTACTTTACGCCTTTCTACAAAACAGAAAAGCCTATACTAGTTATACAGCCAAACGGAGGACCTTCAAATCAGGGATTTAACTATTCCTGGACAAGAGATATTCCTGAGAGTACAGTACTAAGGGTAATTGAAGAGTTTCAAGATACTCATACAATTGTTCATATAAAAAGGCAAGATCAAAAAACATACCCTAACGTTATGCAAGCCCTAGACGGATTCAGAAGTATTGCAGTCTTGCTAAACATAGCAGATAAAAGGTTGTTAGTAGATTCTTTTGCACAACATCTCGCAGCAGCGTATAGACTACCTTCAACAGTATGTTGGGTAACTACGCACCCTAGTATCTTTGGATACGGACTACACAGTAATATAGAAGCAAATCCATTTACTTTAAAAGCAACATTTCCAAACAACTTATACCAGCCTTTCGGATTAGCCCAAGATATTACATCATGTCCGTACAGTAGTCAAAAAGACATCTTCAATGATGATAAGGTTATAGAATCATTAAGAAAATAATACTATTATGATAAGCACAAAACCACTGTGGACATATAAAACAAAACCTGTAACTGAAATCTCAGACATGCCAGAAGGTACTTACGGGTTCATATACGAAGTTACTCATATACCGTCAGGTAAAAAATACATAGGGAGAAAAGTTCTATACTTTGAGAGAAATGTAAGACTAGGTAAAAAAGCTTTAGAAGCCCTTAAAGAGGAGAGAAAGATACTTAAACTTAGAGGAAAGACACCTCTTAAGAAAAAAGTAATAAAAGAATCAGACTGGAAAACATACTTCGGATCTCAGAAGGAGATTATGGAGCTAGTAAAGAACGGTACAGAAGAGGATTTCAAGAGAGAGATTATAGAATATGTAGCAACTAAAAAGCTACTTACTTATTTTGAATGTAAGCACCTATTTATAAAAGAGGTATTAGAGAATAGGGACAACTATATTAACGATAATATACTCGGTAAATTCTTTAGAAAAGATTTTTTTAAACACTTTAAATGAAACTACTACAAATATTACAAGAACAAGGAACACGGACTACTTTATCGGATTTAAAGTTTGGCGTTAACGTTAAGAGAGGGGATAGTTTAGCTGATCCAAAACGAGATTCACTAACACAGATAAACGATGAGGGAGATCTAGAGAGGTGGAAGCAAGATAAAGACCTAAGCTTAGAGGTAATTATAGATAGAACACAACCTTGGATGCATGTATTTAAAATACCTGCTTTTAAGCAAGAAAGAGATAAGTATAAGCAGGGAAAAAAAGCATGGCTAGGTAAACAAAGAGAAAAAGGAAACAGCGGATTCGATTAATATGAAATTAACTAAATTAATAATCAAGGAGGATATCTATTCTGCACTTGATCAGGCAATAAACCAAGTTGATCCAGATTTAGGATATAAAGAACTTGCAGCAGGAGTAGCTGAGATACTTAGAGAGAATTACGGTAAACATAATTACCAACCATTCCTACAAGAACTAGTAAGCCAATTAAAAAAAGAGGATTAGTTGGTATCGTAGATTATTATTCGTACATTAGAAGAATAAACTATTGTGTATGGACTATACTTTTCTACTAGGGTCGTTAGAAGGTATCTTAGGAAAGAGTTATAAGAGAGCTAGAGATAATCACGCTTTTGCTTGTCCTTTCTGTAATCATAAGAAACCTAAATTAGAGATCAATCTAAGAACCAACGAGGAAGGTAAAAACTTTTGGGAATGCTGGGTATGTCAGACTAGAGGACAGTCGATATACTCACTACTTAAGCAAGCTAAAATACCTAAAAGCGAAGCAGACGAAATACTAAAGTACGTAAGGAAAGGGAAGAAATACATATACCGCGGAGAAGAGGTAACTAAACTACCAGAAGAATTTCAACCACTAGCTTCAGCTACAAAAGTATCAGTTATCGCAAACAAAGTAAGAAGATACCTATATGAGAGAGGACTTACCGACAATGATTTTATTAAATATAATGTTGGATACGCAACAGATGGACTCTATGCCGGAAGAGTTATTATCCCAAGTTATTCTTCATCGAATAAACTCAATTACTTTATTGGCCGAACTTACGAAGGAAATTACTTCAAGTACAAAGGACCAGAAACAGATAAAAATATAATTTTCTTTGAGAATCTTATTAACTGGAACCAGCCAATTATATTAGTAGAAGGAGTTTTCGATGCCATGGCAGTTAAACGTAATTCAATTCCTATCTTAGGAAAAGCAATAGCAGATTCGTTATTGAAGAGAATAATCACATCAGACGTAGAAGATATATACATTGCATTAGACCTAGATGCACAGAAAGCAGCACTAAGACATGCTGAAGAGTTGATTAAAATAGGTAAAAAGGTTTTCTTAGTAGATTTAAAGCAGAAAGATCCTAGTGAAATGGGATTTAAAGCTTTCACAGAACTAATACAGTCGACAAAGGAATTAGATTTTCGTAATCTAATGTTGCACAAAATGAATGCCATATGATTAGAGAAGGTAACAGTATCTTAAAAGAAGCTAAAAAAGAGAGGTTAGAATTCAAACCTAAATTAAAACAAATTACCTTCCTAGATAGGAGAGTATATAGAAGATCAGAAGGAGTATACTACCCTTCAGTCACAACAGTTCTACAGTACATGCCTAAGAATAAGTTTTTTGACAACTGGTTGAAAGATGTAGGACATAATGCTGATTTAATACTGGCAAAAGCAGGTAGAGAAGGTACGCAAGTACATGAAGCAGCTGAAGCATTAGTAAAAGGAGAAGAAGTTACCTGGTTGGATGACTACGGTAATGCTAAGTATTCTCAAGTAGTATGGGCAATGATTATAAAGTTCCATGAATTTTGGACAACACATAAACCTGAACTAATATCCTCAGAACAATTTACATACTCAGATACACATAAGTATGCAGGAACAGCTGATTTAGTAGTGAAAATGGATGGAGAAGTGTGGCTACTAGATTTAAAGACTTCTAACAACTTACACCGAGCCTACAACCTACAACTTTCAGCTTATGCAAAATCTATAGAAGAAGCAACAGGTACGAAGATAGAAAGAACAGGTATACTTTGGCTTAAAGCCTTAACAAGGAGTGAATCGAAAAAGAAAGGAGTGTACCAAGGAAAAGGGTGGCAAGTTAAGATAGTTGACGAGATAGACCATAATTTTGATTTATTTCAAACAATATATAAACTATATAAATTAGATAACCCTGAAGTAAAGCCTATTTTTAAGGAATATCCGACAGTTTTAAAGTTGTAGACTTAAAGATTGTTTCTTATCTTTATGATTAATTAAAAAAGGTTATAGAATGGGAGGAAATGTTTTTAGTGAAACTTCAAGGATTAAACGAGAAAACGTACAACCTACTTTAGATCTATTCTTCGAACAACTTTATACGGTCTTCCCGAAAGCAAGAAGACATATAGGCGGATTAGAATTAATAGGTTCTGCAGGAAAGAAAGAATTTTCAGGAGATATCGATTTAGCATTATCTGAATATGCATTTACTGATTTAGCAGACTGGGATCTAGATCACGATATAATTAATAAGCTTTTTACAGTTTTTAAGAAGCGAGCTAGAACTGCTACAGATGAACAACTTCGTAAAAAATCTATAATTGTAGCACTTGCAGATAAATTAAATGACTCTAATACGGATCTTGTAGCAAATGCAAAAGGATCATCAGCAGGAACATTATTCTTAGTAGCACCACAATTTGGTGCATACCATAACTGCTGGTTACCCGAGAATGTACAAGTTGATATAAGTATAGGAAATATAGACTGGTTAAAGTTCGCATACCATTCAGACAGTTACGAGGGCAATGTAAAAGGGCTACACCGTACACAGTTAATTATCGCACTATTTTCAAATAAAGGCTATACCTTCTCCCACAATTACGGAGTTAAGAATAAAATAACTCAGCGAATAGTGGCGGATACACCTAAAAAAGCAGTAGAATTTCTAACTGCACTTTACGGACTTGAGTTTAGACTAAGTACACTGAGAAATTACCATGATATAATGATGTTAATTAAAACATACATGGATCAGTTTAATTTAGAAGGTGTGTTAGACCTGTACCTAAAGGTATTAGATAGTACAAGAGTAGACATACCTGACGATTGTCAAATGTATTGGAAACTCAAACAAGAAGCTTTAAACTTGACAGGAAAATTTTTACCTGAAGATTCAAAATTAACACCTTATAAGGTATGAGCGGAGTAGCAGGAGGTTCGATGATACATAAGAGAGATGTACAAGATACATTTCAATCATACATAGATACAGTCTTAAAGAAAGTACCTGGATTTGTACATGCAAGACTGTCAGGAAGCGTAGTTGCAGGAAAGAAAATAGTCTATGGAGATTTAGATATAATAGTATATATTGAAGGAACAGATAAGAAACAAGTAAAGAAAAAAATACTAAAAGTCACCAACTCCTTACCTGAACATATTATAATACCTTTCAGAAGCAGTAAATACCTAGGAAGAAAGTATTACAATTCAGGGGAGATAATCACAGTTCTTTTTCCAATAAGAGGAGCTTTAGAATGCATCCAGGTAGATAATATAATAGCACTAACAGAAGAAGAGAGTTTATTTAAGTACAACTTCTTAAATTTACCTGCAGAAAAACAGGGGTTAGTATTAGGACTAGTTAAAACAGTTTTAATAGAAGAAGATTTTTACGAAGTAGCAGAACGATTAGGGATAGAAGAATTTCCTGCACTTATGGGATGGGATGAAGAGTATGAATTTAACCTTAGCTCTAGTAGATTAGAGGTAAGAAAAGTAAAGTTGGATAGAGATTTTCATACTCTTGAAAAAGAGCATATATGGTCAACAACCGACTGGAGATTAGTCGAAAAATTACTTACACATTACAACATAGAAGGAAGTTTTGCTGAACTACTGACAGACATTAGTAGAAAACTAACCACAGAAAGATCATTTAATAGAGTAAAAGGTATCTTCGAAAGTATGGTATCCGTAAAATCAGGAGAGATAGGGACAGATAAAGGACATAATAAAGAAAAAGCATTAAAAGCAGTTAGAGAACTATGAAACCAACAGTATCACTATACGCAGGAGGGTTTAAACCACCCCACAAAGCACACTTCGAAAATGCAGTTATGTTAGGAAACAGTTCTGATAAGCTAATTATATTTATAGGATCAGTAGTCAGAGAGGGAATAACTATAACTCCTAAGCAGTCAGCAGAGATATGGAAAATATATTTAAAATATCTTCCAGCTAATACAGACATAGTACTTTCTAAAGGATCCCCTATAAAAGATATTTACGATTATGTAGATGCATATTACGATACGTATTCGAAAATTATAACAGGTTCATTACCGGAGGAATTAAAAAAGTTTGCTTATTTTAAAAGTAAGAGGAATAAGGAGAAATACTTGAAAGTTGAATTAGTAGAGCTTCCAAGGATAGGAGATGAAGAAAATAAACTCTCTGCTTCTGCTATAAGAACTCAAACAGAGTACCTCGAAAAAGGTGAATGGATACCCAGTCAATTATCGACTGAAGATAAGGAGAATGTAATAAATGTAATTAAATATGAAATCAGCACTAGACGAAGCAACAAAGAACATGCATGAAGCTGTTAATAATACCTTAAGGGATGAACATCTCTTCGAAAAGAAGGTCAGAACAACAGAAGGATCAGCAGGAACACACATATCTCCAGCTGCACCAATAGCTTCAGAAGACAGAGCAAAACTCACACAGGTATATAAAGAGCTTTATAACTCACTAGGACAGGAATATGAAGTTGTACTTAATAATGATAGAATAATTGTTAAGTTAGCAAAACATAGTGACAGTGCTGGATACAGCTTTACTCCTTTTATGGGCTCTATTTTAGAACACATGGTAGACTTAGGTATGAAAATACAACCTCTTCCGGAAATTAAGATAAGAAGAGATATGGTAGAATCAGCAGACTTTTTCGGTAAAACAGCTTACTATGATCCTGTTAAGAAGGAAGTAGTTCTGTATGTAGAAGGTAGGCATCCGAAAGATGTTATGAGATCATTTACTCATGAGATGATACACCATATGCAAAATATGGAAGATAGGTTAGGTAATGTAAACACTTCTAATGTTAATGAAGATGAAAGTCTTCAAGAGATAGAAAAAGAAGCATACCTAAAAGGAAACATGACTTTTAGAACATGGGAAGATAAGGTAAAAAATAGCAATGGATAAAAGAACTGTAAGGAGATTAGCTAAAGAGTATATTACTGAAGTATGTAACTTTTACGGATACTCTAAATTTCAACCATGCACTCCTTACTTAGAGTATGAACTAGCCTATGAAGGAGATACAGCTAAAGGACAGTATTGCTTTACAGGTAATGAAATCACAATATACTGTAATAACATAGAATCAAAAGAGGATTTAGCTAGAACAATAATACATGAATACCAACACTACCTCCAGTCACCTACCTGGTATGTTAGGTATTCAAATATGGGACTTTCCTATACGGATCATCCGTACGAGAAGAAAGCATCACAAGAAGAAGAAAATTGGAAATGGTTATGGGACAATTAGTAGATTTATTAGAAGCATACCCTATTAAAGAAATACCGCCGTATAAGATCTACTGTGACATGGACGGGGTATTGACAGATTTTAAAGGACGTTTCGAACACTTCACAGGAAAAACTCCTGATGAATTTTTAGAGGATTACGGAGACCCTATTTTCTGGAAGTTAATAGATCAAGAGATAGGTATACAGTTTTGGCAAAAAATGAATTGGATGCCACAAGGTAAGAAACTGTGGTCATTCTTAGCACAATATACACCGGACTTATTAACATCTCCTTCTAGAGACGACACATCTAGGTTAGGTAAGAATCTCTGGGTTAGGGATAATATAGTACCGCCACCTAAGGTTATATTCGCATACTCGGAAGACAAGCAGAGATACGCATCTCCCAATGCAATCCTAATAGACGATAAGAAGTCTAACATTAAAGAATGGCAAGAAGCAGGAGGTATAGCAATACGATGCAAAGACGGTGATTCAGACGAAGTAATACAAACATTAATAGCACTAGGATATGAGTGAAGTTGAAGAATACTACCGTAACTGGTCAGCAAAACAACCTAGAGAGATATACACAGGAGGAAGAAGTGCTGGAAGGAAGTGGAAAGTGATGTTAAAATTTGCTGAAGCTTATCATGAATATAAAATAAAGTTGAATAATGAGTAAAGAATCGTTACTAAAGAAAGAATTTAAGAAATCCGATATAGAAAGAGTACGTAATATAGTCAATAAAGACTTTACTGCAGCTACAAAATCTCAAACAGGATACAAAAGAAGTTCAGAAAGACATAAAGAAGGAGATTTTTGGGAAGAAGGCGGAAAACAGTGGACAATAAAAAACGGATTAAAGCAGAATATTACTAAACTAGATGCAGCAAAAAAAGCTTTACGTATTCCGCTAACATGTCCGAAGTGTAAAGGTTCGATGAAGCATCATTTAGCAAAAAAAATGTATAAGATACATGGATTCTGTTTTGATTGCACTATTGGATATGAAGCTAAGTTAAGAAAAGCAGGGCTATATAAGCAATATGAGGAGAGAATGATGCAAGGAAATATGAGCGCATTTGCTAATGATATAGAAGCTTGGGCACTAGACTTAGTGAATGCAAAATCTACCTTTGTTACAGAACAGGGCGATATTGAGGATTGGAATTCTAATTCAAACGAGAAAAAGAAGATAATGGACGGAATTAAGGAATACACTACTCACCTAAAGCAACATTTCAAGTAATCACCGCTATTTATATAAAAATACATTAATATGAAGCTAAGTAAGCTAATTGTAGAAGCTTTTACCGAAGACAATACATACTACCTGGGGTATGATATGGACGCACTTGAATCACTAACAAAGTATTTAGAGAATACCTACGAGGATGGTCGAGATTATATAGCACATGTAGGACGAGGAGATGATTTTATGAACGCATTTACGGCACTAAACACCGAATTGCTTCAAGACAGGCACCTAATGGACCTAGTAGCAGCTGCAGAAACTGAAGAAGAGTTAAACTTCGTAGGGGAATCTGAAAATCCTGCTGATAAGGTAACATTAGATATTCCACTATTTATACGGTTATTAGAATACGCAAAAGAAGACGCTAAATCAGATATGGATCTTCACGATGTAGCAGAAAGAGCAATAAGGTTAGGAAGTACACATGATGAGATTCTTACTATGCAGGACTATAAAGAAATTGTAGGGAATAAAAAGCCAGAATAAGGTGGAAGAAACTATAGACTTTCGTTTTATAAAAGCTAACGGAAAGAAGGTAGTTATTGCGGTAGTAGGCGATAAGAAAGTAGGAGCACTGAGGTTAAAGCCTTTTAAAGATTCTTACCAAGTTGACTCTGTTACAGTATCTAAAGACTATAGAGGAGTAGGAATAGGAAAAGAACTCTACAGAGCAGCAAACGACAAACTAACAAAAGGATTATACTCAGATCAAGCAATGACAAAAGATGCAGAGAGAGTATGGAACAGTTTTATTTCCAACGGAGAAGCAGAAAAAACAGAAGATAATAGGTACATTATGATTAAAGAATCAAAAATGAAAAAATACAGTGATATTAAGGCTCTTCTAGAGAAGTCTACAATAAAAGAAGGAGAAAAAACAGCTTTTATAAACGGTCAACCAGCTGAATATACAGATAAGAAAGAATTAGATAAGTTAAAAGATAATTCTGATGTAGAGAGTATTAAGACAGCAGATGGAGAAGAGATTAAAGAAGAACGAGGAATAGAGTTTAGTGTAGAAGAGACCCAGGCAATTGCAAGAGAGGTAGGAAAAGCGTTAGCGACTGCCTTAAGAGAAGTTGGTGAAGAAATCGATAGTGCTAAGATACATCATGTAGAGCCTAATTCATTTGAAATATTTATAAAGTATAAGAATGATTTTGAAGATGATTTTGCTTTTCATATCGACCAAGATACGCTACATTTAGCAGATTTTTCCTTCGACAAAGAGATAGGAGAAGTAGGTGTAAAACCTTCAGGAGAAGCAATAGTACATAGAGACGTTATAAAGAACAATATGGTAAAGCATTTTCAAGCTTTAAACGAAACAGAAGATGTTAGTGAAGGTAGAGGAGATGGAGATGATATTGTAAACATTATAAAGAGTAGAGCATCTGAGGACGGTGTAAGTGAATCTGATGCAGCAGAAGAGATAATAGAATACCTAAAAGACCATTACCGATCATCTCATATTAAAAAGTCTATAAAAGAATTCGGACCAATGCAAGGCTCAGGAAATACAGACAGAGTTGTAAATCCGTATGTTGAACAGATAGGTAAACTAGAAGGTAAAATATGGGATATAGGAGGAGAGATAGAAAATGAATGGGAGAAAGTATCAGGACAGTACTTAGACGGAGACGATAGGCAGTACTGGAGCGAGTTAGACGATACTGAATTAGAGAATGCTATTGACGATGCTAAGAGGATTCTAACAAGTTACGTGAGAGAAGCAAAAGCTAATAAAACTGATAAAGATGCTCCTAAAGATGATTCAAAAGATACATTTGAACCTTGGGAAGATTTAGAGAGAGCAGATAGAGAAGTTGAGTACGGTAAAGATATGTATGAGAACGAAGACGAGGAAACTCCAAGACAGAAGTACATTAGAATGCTAGAAATCTATAAAAACGGTAGCAAGGAGAAGAGAAAGCAGATGAAACCTATCCTAGTTAAAGCTGCAAAAGCTATAGGAATATCATTAGATTTAAGCGGATTAATTTAATAAAAGATGAAAAAAAGAGACCTTATAAAATTAATGGAAGAAGCTTATATTGAAGTTCTATTAGAACAAGATGAAGAGCCACAACCAGAAGACCCAAAAGGAGACGAAACAGCAAGTACGGAAGCCGTATTACCGGATGCTACAGATACTATGCTTGAAAAATTTCCAACCCTTAAGAAGTCGTTAACTAAGTTAATGACTAAAGACTATAAAGAGTTTGTAAAAACAATAGACTGGGTATCACCCCGACCTACAGAATTTAGAATTAATCTTCAGAACGATCAGGACTTTACACTAAAATGGTCAGGAAAAAACTTCCAAGCAACTATACAAGGAAAAAAGTACTTCCTGGGTACAGTAGACGAATTTCAACAAGCACTAGATAAACTAGCCATACTTTATAAAACAGCACCAATTCAAGGAGCAGAAGAAGAAGGAGGAGCAGATGATCCATTTGCAGCCGGAGGTGGTGGTGGTGGAGAATTTCCTGGTGGAGAAGGTGGTGCACCTGGAGAAGATGCATTTGACGAAACACCTCCTGCAGAAGATGTACCATTAGGAGATGAAGCTGGAGAACCTGAAGACCTTAGCGGTGAAGATGTAGATTTTGAAAAAGGAGACGAGCCTTTATAGAAAATAGAAATATCTTTCCATACACCGTAGCTATTTATATAATACATTATAGATAATAAATGGCACAAAACATAAAACAGATAGTTGCACAAGAGTATATCAAGTGTGCAAAGGACCCTGCCTACTTTATGAGGAAGTATTGTTATATACAACATCCACAGAGAGGTAGAATCCTATTCAACCTATACCCTTTTCAAAGTGAAGTACTCCACTTATTTAAGGATCATCAATACATCATAACACTTAAGTCAAGACAGCTAGGTATCTCAACACTATCAGCTGCTTACAGTTTATGGTTGATGATATTCCATAAAGATAAAAACGTACTAGCCTTAGCAACTACACAAGCAACAGCAAGAAACCTTGTATCAAAAGTGATTTTCATGTACGACCAACTACCTAAATGGTTAAAGCTGTCTCACGTTGAGAAGAACAAATTATCACTTAGACTTAAAAACGGATCTAAAATACAAGCCAAATCATCTAACTCAGATGCTGCTCGTTCAGAAGCGGTATCACTGTTAATTCTCGATGAAGCAGCCTTTATTGACAACATTGACGAAACATTTGCAGCTGCACAACAAACGTTAGCTACAGGGGGACAGTGTATGGCACTATCAACTCCTAACGGAATTGGTAACTGGTTTCACTTAACATGGGAAAAAGCAGAAACAGGTGAAAATTCATTTTTACCGGTTAGGCTACCTTGGACGGTACATCCTGAAAGAAGTCAAGAGTGGAGAGACTTACAAGACAGGGACCTTGGGGAAAGGATGGCAGCACAGGAATGTGACTGTGATTTCTTAGCTTCGGGTGATACTGTATTTGAACCGGAAGACCTGTCTTTCTACGAACAAACCTACCAAACAGACCCAGTAGAGAAAAGAGGAGTAGACCATAACTTATGGATATGGGAACAGCCAGACTATACAAAATCGTATATGGTTGTAGCAGATGTATCAAGAGGGGACTCTAAAGATTACTCAGGATTCCATATTTTTGACATAGAAGCTTGTGTACAAGTAGGGGAATATAAAGGCAAGGTATCCCCGAAACAGTTAGGAAACATACTAGTAGGTGTAGCATCTGATTATAATGATGCACTACTTGTCATAGAGAATGCAAATATAGGATGGTCTACAATCGAACAGGTACTTGAACGGGAATACAAGAATCTATACTACAGTCCTAAGAACCAGTTAGACACAGTTGAATCGTATATGATAAAGTACGAAAGAGATCAACTAGTACCGGGCTTTACAATGTCGATGAGAACCCGTCCATTAGTGATTGCTAAAATGATGGAGTACGTACGTGAAAAAAGTGTAACAATACAGTCAAAACGACTACTCGGAGAAATGAGAGTATTTGTATGGAAGAACGGTAAAGCACAAGCACAGACGAATTATAACGATGACTTATTGATGGCCTTTGCAACAGCCCTGTATGTACGTGATACTGCATTAAGACTCCGTCAACAAGGGTTAGACCTGTCTAGAGCACAGTTATCATCTTTCACAAATTTAAATGCCAACAACAAAGCAATCATATCTTCCGTTGGCAGCCAGCAAAATAATCCTTATATTATTCAAACGACTCATGGGAGCGAGGATATCTCATGGATCTTTAAATAACACATATTTATAACTAAACCATATTAATGGCAGATACTTCACTATTTAAGAGACTAGGAAGATTGTTTTCTTCTGATGTAGTAATAAGAAATGTTGGCGGCGACCAGTTAAAAGTAGTTGATGTAAATCAAATACAGAAAACAGGGAAATACCAGACAAACTCACTTGTTGACAGGTTCTCGAGATTATATATTTACAACAATAAAAATATATTTAACCCTAATTTAAATTACCAAACACTCCGTATCCAACTATACGCAGATTATGAAGCAATGGACTCAGATGCAATTATAATGTCAGCATTAGATATTATAGCGGATGAAGCGACTCTAAAGAATGATATGGGAGAAGTACTCTCTATTAAATCTTCTGATGAAAACCTGCAGAGAGTACTTTACAATCTATTTTACGACGTACTTAACATAGAATTTAACCTATGGTCTTGGACAAGGAATATGTGTAAATACGGTGACTTTTTCTTAAAATTAGAGATTGCAGAAGAGTTTGGAGTATTTAACGTACTACCTTATACGGTGTACCATATGACAAGGACAGAAGGTCTTGACCCTGAAAACCCAACCAAGGTAACATTCCAGTTAGACCCTGACGGAATTGCAGCATCACAAGATCCTACAGTACATCGCAGAGACAATTCAAAAATATTAGAGTTTGATAATTACGAAGTAGCTCACTTTAGGTTAATAGCAGATACAAGTTACTTACCGTACGGACGAGCTTACATAGAACCAGGTAGAAAGATATATAAACAGCTAACCTTAATGGAAGATGCGATGCTAATACATCGTATAATGAGAGCTCCTGAGAAGAGAACCTTCTATGTTAACGTAGGACAGATTCCACCTCAAGAGGTAGAGCAGTTCATGCAGAAGACTATTAATACCATGAAGAAAACACCGTACGTTGATCCACAGACAGGGGATTACAACTTACGTTTCAACATGATGAACATGATGGAAGATTTTTACCTTCCAATAAGAGGAGGAGATCAATCAACAAGAATTGAAACTACACCAGGTCTACAATACGACGGTACAAACGATATAGAATACCTCAGAGCTAAACTATTCGCAGCACTTAAAATACCAAAAGCTTATTTCGGATATGAAGAAGACTTATCGGGTAAAGCTACTATAGCAGCAGAAGATGTTAGGTTTGCTCACACTGTAGAGAGAGTACAGAGAATATTAGAATCAGAGTTAACCAAGATAGCACTAGTACATTTATACGCACAAGGGTTTAAAGGAGCAGCTCTAACTAACTTCGAAATTAAACTTACAAATCCTTCAATTATCTTTGAACAAGAGAAGGTAGCATTACTGAAAGAAAAAGTCGATTTAGCAAATCAAATGAGAGACTCTAAATTATTCTCAACTGACTTTATCTACGACAATATATTTAACTTATCAGAGGATCAATACATAGAGATGAGAGACCTAATTGCTGAAGATCACAAACGATTATTTAGATTAGCTCAAATAGAGAACGAAGGTAACGATCCATCTAAATCAGGAAAATCATACGGAACACCTCACGATCTAGCAACACTATACGGTAGAAGAGCTTTTGAAGGAGATAAGGGAGTCTCTTTCGGAGAAGTACCAGCAGGGTATGAAGATCATCCAAACCCAACAGGACCTCATCAAGTAGGGGAACCTGGACCAGAAGGTGGAGCACCAAGAACACATGCATCACATTACGGAACAAACGACGGAATGGGAGGAAGAGATCCATTAGGACGACACGGTATGAAAGGAGGATACCCCTCAGATAATGAAAACGTTCAAGAAAGTAGTAAATCACCAGCTAGAGTAGGAACTATTGCAAAGCAAGTTTTTTTACAGAACAAAGAAATGTTCACAGAAAAGAAAAAACTTATCTTTGAAGAACCTATAGAAGAGAAGGACGAGCTACTGAACGAAGACCTAATTATAGATTTAGATAATTAAATACTATTTATATAAGTAGAGCGGTATACTTATACACGAAAAACTAAACAATAATGCGCATAAAACATAGTAAGTATAAAAATACGGGACTGATATTTGAGTTGCTAGTAAAACAAATTGCTGCCGATACTTTAAATAATCAAGATTCCCCTGCTGTGAAGATATTAAAAAACTTCTATACAGGTAAGACAGCGTTAGTGCGTGAATTTAAGTTGTATGAGTTCATCCTTAAGAATAGAGCAGTATCTCAAAATAAGGCAGAATCTATCGTATCAACCATCATAGAAATATCTAGAACGGTTAATTCAGATACCCTTAAGAAACAGAAATACAGTCTTATTAAGGAAATTAAAGAAAGTTACGACGTAGAGGAATTCTTTTCAATAAAAGTACCAGACTATAAACCACTAGCAGCATTATACTGTTTACTAGAAGCCCATAAAGCCACAGATGTTGTCGATCCAGAGGTACTTATTGATAATAAGACAACCTTACTGGAACATCTTACAAATGCAGAACAGGATAAGGATGATGTAAAAGATACGTTAATAGAAGAATATTCTAAATACGATAAAGATTTAAAACTACTGACCTTTAAGATACTTTTAGAGAAGTTTAATAAAAGGTACAAATCTCTTTTACCAGAGCAAAAAAATATACTGAGAGAATTTATAACATCAGTAGATTCCTCAACTAGGTTGAGAAATATAGTAAATGAAGAGCTAAGTAAACTTAGAGTAGCTATAATAGAGGTAGGTAATGACGTTGAAGATGAAATTATTGGAATTAAACTACAGGAAGTAGTTAAGACAATTATACCGGTACCTAAAACAAAAAGAGTAACTGACGATCATCTTGTAAATATAATGCAATATTACGAGCTGGTCCAAGAATTAAAGAAGTAATGAAGAGAAGTGAATTAACAAATTTTGTTCAAAGTGTAATAAAGGAGATGAACACCACAGGGGGTGGAGCTTCATTTACACCAGGATCAGGAGCACAAACAGGATCTCCAAAAGCTTTTAAGAAAGTTAAAGGAAAAAAAAGACCACATAATACTAAAATGTTCGATTACTTAGATGAAGACACTACAGGAAAAATATAACGCAATATTAGAGAATAACTTCTCTAAAACACAATTTGTTAGAGATGCTAAACTACAGCTACCTAACTACATTAGTCCTTTTAACGGATACAAAGACACTGTACAGATTCTTAAGAATAAAGGTGTGATTGTAGAGGCTAAAAAAACACCAGCAGCAGATCTTGAAAAGAACTACTCATTAGAATCAATTCAGAGAGGTGTTGACGTGGAGTTAGAAAAAATGGGTATCGATACAGTAGGAACTGTACAAAAGAGTGACTATGAAAAAGCCAAAGCTAAAGTTATGAAAAACTTAGCTAAAGACTGTAACTTCTACTTGCATTTAATGTCAGGAGATTCTAAGAAAGTAGATAAACATGACCAAATGACACCAGCAACAGCAAAAAATACTGTTGATACTTATAACGGACTTAAGAAAGCTACACTAAAGGAATCTAAAAAAGGTAAAATAAGTGAATTTTCACCTCATGGAACTCCGGCTTTTGAGAAAGGAGATAAGAACTCCATGAGTGAGCATCCAAAGTGGGATGATTTAACCGCTGATGAAATACAGGACTATATAGATGCTAATCCAACAAGTCTTTGGGGACGTAGTCTAAGTATAGCAAAAATGGTAATGGATAAGAAGAAGACTAATTTTAAAGAAATGAAACATCCAAGCTACCCTAAAGCTACTAACCAGTATCAAGGAAAGGTAGATGGACTTAATCACCATAAAAAACTATCACCAGCTGGAAGAGAAGAACATAGAAAGAGTAGACAAGCTTGGGTTAAGAAAATGAAAGCTAAAGGACTTTTTGATTTAGGAGAGGAAACATTATCATCTGATCAATTATCAAAGAAAGAGATAATACTTAAAGCTTTAAATAGTGCAAAATCTCTAGAAGAAGGTAGAGCAAGAAAAATTAAAGGAGGTAAGATAGTAAAAGAAGATGATTATGGAAATGGAGGATACGTAGAGTCTATGGGTCCAAGATTAGAAAAAGCTATCAAACACTTACTTGCAGTATGGGATGAATGGAAAGACGGTCCTATGACAGAGCCAGGAATGATTCCACACGCTAAGAAAGATTTAGTAGACTATCTTGCAAGTAATTTACAGGAAGTAGAAGAGAGTGTTGAAGAAGGTACTGATAATATAGAAGAAGCTTCAAAATCATTTGACGCATTAGTTAAGAGATACGTAGCAAAAGGACTTTCTTTAAAGAACGCTAAAATAAGAGCATCCCAAGATAGAAATGCATCAGATAGAGCAGCAGAACGATCAGAGGAAGATGCTTTCGGTGTATATGAAGAAAATAAAGTAAGAGAACAACTTAAAGAAACCTTTAAGAAAATGATCACAGGTATTCTTACAGAAGACAGAAAACTTCTTAAAGAAGCTAGAGCAGAAAATTTAGAAAGGTATATCAACTATGAAAATAGTGATAACGAAGACCTAGCAGCACGTATACGTAAAGGAGCTACAGATTTAGCAGATCATATCGCTAAGATTGAAAAGACTTATCTAGACACTAGACAGAATATTGAGAATATATATACAAACATAGGTCCATTTATGGCACCAGCAATATCAGCAGCATTTAAAAAAGACTTAGAACCAGTCCTTCAGAAATACAGATCGATAGAGCTACCTAAGACACAAGTAGCATCACCAGAACAGCAGGAAATGATAAGACAGAATCCAGCAGGAGGAGAAGTTAATGAGAATAAGTCTCCAAAAAGAAAATATACTAAAAGAAAAAAGTAATATGAAATCAGATTTCGATATACATAACTGGAAAGCTAAACTGTACGAAAGCTCTAATAATAAAAATCAGAGTGTAGAACAGATAATGGACGAACTTCGATACTTTTCTGCAGAGGAAATGGAGGAACTTTTATATAAGCTTGCAGAACATTACAGAAGATCAGCAGACCAGTTAACAAACATGGATGCTAAATCAATAGCCAGTCACTTACTTGGTGCATACAAAGGAGTAAAGAGTAGAACAGGAAACTAAAAGAACATGACAAAATTACTTGTAGATATAACATCGTTTAAACCTATCCTTAGGGAATCTAAGCAAAGACCTGGTGTTTTTGAGGTAGAAGGTGTATTACAAAGAGCTGGAGCTAAAAACCAGAACGGGAGAGTATATAAAAAAGAGATTTTAGTAACTGAAGCTCAAAAATATGTAGACGAGTTTGTAAAGAACGGGAATGCTTACGGTGAGTTAGATCATCCTGAATCAGCAGTAGTGTCTTTAAAGAATGCATCACATATAATCAAAGAATTATGGTGGGATGGTGATGAACTGAAAGGAAGAATAGAACTTCTTAATACACCTTCAGGAAATATTGTAAAGGAGATTGTAAAAGCAGGTCATACAATAGGTATTTCATCAAGAGGAACAGGATCAGTAGAACAAACAAATGAAGGAACATTAGAAGTACAGCCTGATTTTGAGTTAGTATGCTGGGACTTTGTATCTAATCCTTCAACACATGGAGCATTTATGAATCCAGTAAGTTTAAACGAAGGAAAGCAAGCTTGCACCAGATACTGTAAAGCACACGATCTAATTAACGACATATTAAGAGCATAATGGGAGAAAGATTCAACTATTACAGGTTTCTAACTAACTATAAGGAGGAACAAGGTAAAAAGATTTTAACAGAGGATAATACTAACGAAAATAAGCTAGTTACCCATAGAGTCATTAAAGAAGAGCCTTTACAGTATAAGATAGTTGTAAATGTAGAGAGTAGACCAGGAGTAGACTATGGATACACTGTAGAAGCAGGTAGCGAAGATGAAGCATTAGCTCTACTAAAAGATAAAATAGGGGAAATCACATATAGCGTTAAAAGTATTAAAGGATTCCAAATATCTCCAGACTTACCAGTAGAACCAGCAGGAACTATTGACGGAAAGAAGGTAGACATGGGAACAGTTCAACTAGACGGTGTAGATGATAGGGATTACCCTGATTTTACCGATACTTTCATAGCAACAGCTAATTTTGAAGATGGAACCGAGTTAACAGATGATCAATTAAACAGATTACAGGATCAGCATGCAGATCAACTACATCAATGGGCATATGAATCGTTATTTGAAGGATTAACACCTAAAGAGAGAGTACTTAAGGAAGATGTAATTAAATTAATTGTTATTGAAGGTCTTGAAGGATATTCTAATGATGCACTAGCTGATATGATTGTTAATCTATCAAGGTACGAAGGAAATGAACAAGATATACAAGATGTTAAGAAAGAATTAGCAAAACGTAAAGGAAGTGTTAAAGAAAATACATTAGAACATCCAGACGACATAGAGTGGACAGAAGACGGAGTACTTCCATACGGAGGAACAGATAATCCTTGGGATCAAGATGAATCAGAAAGAGAAGGGTATGATGTTGAGATGAACGGAAAAAGTACAAGCACAGGTAAGTATTATGTAGGGATAGCTGCAGGATCATATGGCGAAACTGATTACGACTCAATCGAGATAGATAGAGAAATGAGACCAGAAGAAGCAGAAGCTTACCAAGATTACTTAGATAAACAGTTGCAAAAACGATAAAAAACACATATATTTAGCATAATAATAATAATAATAATAAAATGGCAGACAATTTCGACCTTAAAAAATTCTTAATAGAGAATAAACAAACTTTCGATAGTAAGAGAGTTAACACAGTAATCAAGGAATTTAACGCACAAACCTATATTGAGAAAAAATACGGACAAGAGGTATTAAGACAGGTTTACGATGATTTAACAGGAGATGATGAAGATCAACAAGGATGGAATACTTGGGACTCTTTAATCTCAAGTAAAGACACAGACGAAATCGACTCAATCGTTAGAGATTACCTCCAGGGAATTAAAGAAAACGAAAAAGAGGAGACCTCTAACTACATAAGCGGAAAAGATATATCAGTAGCTGATCTCTTCAAGAAAGTAGGGATAGATCTTAACAGACCTGTACGCACTGAAACAGATTACGGATCTCCTGGTAATGTTGAGGTAAAAGATAATAGAGACCCTAAAGAACTTTTAAAATATCTAGAAAGTCAAAGACAACAGATATTAACAGATCCTGAAAACGCAAAAGAAATCGAAGATGGTTTTGCTATAAACTATACACTAGATCCTACAGAAGTAGGGTATACTCCAAACGATGAAAGCGGATTTAAAACATCAGTTCTTTTCTTTGACAGCGAAGATGTATTAATCTTTCAGAAGTAAATAGTAAAAACATAACACACCATAAGAACCTACCCGAAACGGTAGGTTTTCTTGTTTCCGGAACCTAGCACTATTTATTATTACAAATATACAGTCACTATACTGTATTCGCATAAAAAACTTTCCTATTACGATTCCAATAATCGTAGACACAACAAAAATTTATTAAATGCACAACAACAAAGAACTATTCAAGGAAGCTATTGCTGCCGCGAAGTCTGTACGTGAAGCTGCTATAATCAACGCTAAAGACGCTTTAGAGGAAACATTGACACCTCATTTAAAAAGCATGTTAGCTGCAAAACTTCAAGAGATGGAAGAGTCTGATGAAGAAACAGTTGATGAAATCCAAGGTGGAGAAGTAGACGTTAACACGAAAGACACAACTGAACAGACTAAACAACTTGAGGAAGAACTTACTTTCGAAGAGGAAGAAGAAGGTCTAGAAGACGAAGCCGAGGTTGATTCAGAAGAATCTGAAGACGAAGCAGAAGCTGGCGAAGAAGGTGAACTTGAAGACGAATTAGAAATTGAAGATTTAACTATCGACGATTTAAAAGACCTTATTAGAGACATAGTTGGCCAAGAGGCTGGCGAAGGTGGACTAGAAGGAGAACCAATCCCAGGAGAAGAATTACCAGGCGAAGAAATGCCTGCTGATGATATGATGGGAGCAGAAGAAGAAGAGGAAATTGATTTAGACGAACTTCTTAGAGAACTTTCTGCAATGGAAGAAGGCGAAGCAAACGAAGGTCAATTTGGTGGAGAACCAACCGGAGGAGCTGCAGCTGGACTTGATAGTATCGTTGACGGATTAAAAGCTCTAGTAGCTAAAGGAGGACCTATTGCTGCAAAAGCAATAGCACTTTTACAGGACTTAGGAGCCGGAGCCGGATCAGCAATGAGAAACGAACAAGAAGAATCTAAAGAAGAAACTGTGGAAGAAGTAAAAGCTGACTTGAAAGAGGCAGTTAAGACAGTTAACGTACTTAAGAAACAACTTCAAGAAGTTAATCTTCTTAATGCTAAATTACTTTATGTAAATAAGGTATTCAAAGTAAATAATTTAAACGAGTCTCAAAAAGTGAATATTATCACTGCATTTGATAAAGCTGAGACAGTAAAAGAAGTTAAATTAGTTTACGAAACTGTTTCTAAAAACGTAATTGCTAAGCCTATAAGAGGACGCAAAATACAAGAAGCAAAATTAGGTAGAGCTTCAAAAGCCACCGGAACTACTGCTGCAAAACCAGAGATTATCTCTGAAGCATCAGACGCTGTTAGAAGAATGCAGAAACTAGCAGGAATTATAAAATAATTAAAGAACACATTTTTTAAAAATAATTATGGAAATTAACCAATTATTAGAGAGTGCTAACCCTTACAAAAGCGTACAAGCAGATGCTGCACGTTTAGCTGGGAAATGGCAACAGTCTGGATTATTAGAGGGAATCTCTAACGAAATCGAGAAAAATAACATGGCTATGATTCTTGAGAATCAAGCTAAAAGAATCGTATCTGAAGGTTCTGTTACCGGTAACGGTACTGCAGGAGCAAGCTTCACAGCCGGTTCAGGAGAACAATGGGCAGGAGTAGCTTTACCATTAGTACGTAAAGTATTCGCTCAAATCGCTTCTAAAGACTTTGTATCTGTACAACCAATGAATTTACCTTCAGGACTTGTATTTTACTTAGATTTTAAATACGGATCAGGTAATGCACCTTTCTCTGAAGGAGACAATATCTACGGAAACGTTTCAACTGCAAACAGTAAAATGGCTGTAGATCAAGACGTAGACGGAGGTCTTTACGGAGCAGGAAGATTTGGATACACAATCAACTCGGCTTCTTTAGCCATCACTCAAGGGGTAGGAGCTGCAACATCTGCATCTATCGGATTTGAAGCTGGAATTAATCCAGGCGACTACTACACAGTAGCAGTTGATTTTTCAGGTACTAACTTTGATGCTGAAGGCGTAAGAGCTTTTAGAATCTTATCTGCATCAGCAGACGTAACAAGTTTACCACAGTATACTACAGTATCAGGAAATGCAGTAACTTTCGTTATCGCAAAATCTGCTACATCAGTAGATACATCAATCACAGGATCTGTTGTTTATCACAAACAACCAACTGATAATAAGAGAGGTGACTTTGAAGACGGTAACACAACTTTAAACTCAGCAAACAATCCAATCAGTATTCCTGAGATCAACGTAGAACTTGCTTCTGAAGCAATTGTTGCTAAAACACGTAAGTTAAAAGCACAATGGACACCAGAATTTTCTCAAGATCTTAGTGCTTACCAAAACATTGACGCAGAAGCTGAATTAACTTCTCTATTGTCTGAATATATCTCTATGGAGATCGATTTAGAGATCTTAGATATGTTAATCTTAGGTGCTCGTACAACTGAAAAGTGGTCAGCTAGAAATAACAGAACATATGAGAATGGAGCTTGGTCTTCAGGAACAGCTGCTTCTACAGATTTCTATAACACTCAAGGACAATGGTTCCAAACACTTGGTACTAAAATCCAAAAGATCTCAAACAAAATTCATCAAAAAACTTTACGTGGTGGAGCTAACTTCTTAGTAGTATCTCCAACAGTAGCTACAATCTTAGAATCTATTCCAGGATTTGCTGCTAACACAGACGGTGACAAAATGGACTTTGCATTCGGTGTACAAAAAGCCGGATCATTAAACGGACGTTACAAGGTATACAAAAACCCTTACATGACTGAAAACACAATCCTTATGGGATACAGAGGTTCTCAATTCTTGGAAACAGGTGCTGTATATGCTCCATACATTCCGTTAATGATGACACCGTTAGTATACGATCCAGAAACTTTTACTCCACGTAAAGGTATCATGACTCGTTACGCTAAACAAATGATCAGACCAGAATTTTACGGTAAGATCTTCATCAGTGATTTAGAGACTATATAAGTAACACTTATCATAGATAATAAGAGGGAGGGCATTAGCCCTCTCTTTTTTTGTTTATACGAGGAATTTTTCGGATATTTATACTAAACAATAAAGTTCCTATATGGCAAGTAATTCACACACTGATGAGATATTTACTCAAAAACGCAGACCGAAGAATCCAATTAAATTTAACTTACAACTAAACGAAGAACAGAAAGAAGCAAAAGCTACTATTCTTACAAATCCTATAACCGTGCTGAAAGGGATGGCAGGAAGCGGTAAAACCTTAGTAGCAGCACAAGTTGCATTAGATATGTTATTTACAAAACAGGTAAAGAAGGTAATAATAACAAGACCAACAGTGTCTAAAGAAGATATAGGATTTTTACCAGGAGATATAAAGGATAAAATGGATCCGTGGTTAGCTCCAATCTATCACAACCTATACATGCTATATAGTAAGGAAAAGGTAGATAAGGAATTAGAGAAGGAAAATATTGAAATAGTTCCTTTCGCATTTCTAAGAGGAAGAACATTTACAGATGCTTTTATTATTGTAGATGAAGCTCAAAACGTTACCCATTCCCAAATGGAAGCTGTATTGGGCAGATTAGGTAAGGGATCTAAGATGGTAATCTGTGGAGATTTGGCACAGATAGATTTAAAAGATAAGAAAGATACAGGTTTTAGTTTTCTTTTCAGATTAGAAGAGCATGTTAAAGGCTTTAAGATATATACTCTATTAGCAAACCATAGACATACCATCGTATCCCCACTACTAGAAGTTTATAAAACCTTTAGGGATTAATTGCTATTTATATTAAAATACAGATGAAACCCGTAACTTATAATTTTAAAACCCATGTAAGAGGGGACGGATTTAACGGAGTACAGTTTACCCTTAGTAATATAACTACCGCTACACCTATTGATTTAACAGCAGCAATAATCAGATGCCAGTTTAGAAAAGGATCTAAAAGTGGAGGGTTATCATTAGATCTTTCTATTGGAAACGGGATTACCGTTGATGATGCGGTTAATGGAACATTTACCCTAGATGCTATAAGCTCAATGGAACTAGCCGTAAGCATCTACTACTACGACGTGGAAGTTACATTCTCTAGCGGAGTTGTTAAGACTTACGTACAGGGTGTACTTGAGATTGTAAACGACGTAACAAGATAGTATGGCTGATAATATATTAATAAATATCGACGACAGTACGCCCGTACTGCAGATTTCGATATCAGAAAAAGGAATAAAGGGAAACGACGGAACCGCTGCTCAATCAGCTTCTTTAGACGCAATCCAAGCAGAAGTAGACAATCTAAGTATCCATTCAGCTTCAATAAACATATTTACAGGGTCAATCCAAGCAGAAGTAGACAATCTAAGTATCCATTCAGCTTCAATAAACATATTTACAGGGTCAATCCAAGCAGAAGTAACTAATTTAACAAGTGCTACAGGATCGTACTTACTAAATACAACCGACACGTTTAACGGTAACCTACTTATAAACGGGACACTAGAGATAAACAACTCAACTATAATGTCAGGGTCAGTAGATATAACCGATGGAATATCAAGTATTGATTATATTACATTCAACACTACACCCGAAAATACACCTACAGTACAAGGAACTTTACAATGGAATCCGGAGGAACTTACATTAGACTTAATTCAAAACGGGACTACTTTACAGGTAGGACAAGAACAGCAGTATCAAGTTGTAAATGATAGCGGCGTAAACATAGGAGACGGCATGGCTGTAATGGCAGTAGGAACGAACGGTGCAAGTGGAAATATTAGAGTTGCACTAATGGATGGTTCTGATACAGTAAATACAAAACGATTTTTAGGTGTTTCAACCGAAGCAATAGATAGTGGCGATGTAGGGAAAGTAACAACTTTTGGTAAAGTTAGAGGCGTTAAGACAGATTACAGTGGAAGCGGCGATTGGGGAGGTCTTTGGGAAGAGGGTGACATACTCTACATTAGCTCAACTATACCCGGTGTAATCACTAATATAGAACCAGTTTTTCCTGGAATGGCAATGCCTGTTGCATTTGTACTCAACACTAAGAGTAACGGAACTATACACGTACGCGTAAATAATTTAAATAAACATGAATTTATACAAGTAGATGAAGATAGGGCGATTACTGCAGATTTAACAATTAGCGGTAGTTTAAAGGTATTTGAAGCAAGTGGAAGTTTTAGTGGAAGTTTCCGAGGTGACGGAAGTGGTTTAACTGGCTTGGAATACAGGCTTGAAGAAGACCTCACAGTCTCAGGTTCAAAAAACATAGATTGGGATTCATACGAAACATTCTACTATGAACTAACAGGAGATTGTACATTTACGGATACCAACTTACCCTTAGTAGGCAGTAAGCTAATCACAATATATATGACAGGTAGTTTTACACCAACTTGGCCAGTAGGATGGGTTGACTATATTAACGGTGGATACACCCCAGGTCCTATAAACACAGTAGTTGCGGAATATGTAAAAATATCAACTACTCCTTTTTTCAAAGTTTTAATCTCACAACCTGATTAAGCATGAGTAAGAAAAAAGCAATGTTTATGAGAACAACAAGCTCTTTTGATAAGAAATATTCATTCTCTACTTATAAATTTAATGATGTTCCTTCACCCGCTGAACTTAGAAGAGTCTTGGATGATGTTACAGTAGATATAGGATGGGATGGAATTAGTGTAGATGCAAATGAGATAACTACATTTGCTCAAGGGGGAGATGTTAGATACAGTAAGTTGTATGAGCAACAGAAAGGAGAAGTAGTTTTAACTAATCCCACACCTTCTCTACAACCTTCAGCAGTAGATGGAGTAGGTATAGGAGATACTCATATAATGGACACTACACAAGCGATGGGATTATACAGATTGGGGCAACCTAACCTAGACCTATCTCAAGATTTTATAGTTCATTATTGCTTTAGAAATGAGACAAATCCCAATAATACAAGAATAAATCTACTTATTAGAAGAGATGATATAAAAGGACAAGGCAATATAGGATTAGCTTTTAGACCTAGTGGGTCAAATTATATCTTAGGATTTAAGTTTCTTTATGATAGAAATGGGAGTGCATCAGATTACTTTTATAGCTTTCCCAAAGGAGATAGTACCACAACCTTTACTCTCTTTTCTCTTGTATATATAGAAGGAGTTCCAAAGTTTTATAGAAATGGAATTGAAGTTATCGGAAATCTAGGAAATGAAATTGTTGGAGGACAATCTTTAATTGGAATGTTTCTTGGAGTAGGCTATAGTAACAGTATTACAGGTGGTAAAATTAATGATAATAGAGGATTTACTGTACAAGCAGGAGATTTATCAAGTTTAGATGTTGCAGAAGATATTCGTGTTGCAAGGGTAAACTTTGGATTGATAGCTGATATACTGCCACTGCAAAACATTATATCTGAATATAAGTTTGAAAATAACACACTTGATACAGTGGGAACTAATAATGGAACTGCAACTGATTTAACTTATGCAAGTGGATTAGTAGGACAAACAGGAGTTTTTAATAGCACAACTGCAAAAGTTGTTATACCAGATTCTGCAAGTTTTAATTTTGGCTCAAATGCATGGAGCATTTCTATGTTAATTTACATAACAAATCGAGTGGAAAATGGAATGATAGTAAGTAAACTAAATCTTACGAGAGAATTTTACGTTTATTATGTAGATGAAAAGATTCAATGGTATCTGGAAAGTACCAACAATACAGATAGAATTTATACACAAACAATAGCAACACCAGCTGATAATCAATGGGTACATTTAATTTGCACTGTGGATGATAGTTTATTAGTAGGAGGGATGAAAACATATTTTAATGGTGTAGAACAAGATGTAACTGAATTTATAAATGGAACTTATGTAGGTTTACGTGATGGAAACGACCCTGTGGTATTTGGTCAACATGGAAATGAAACAGGAATATTACCATTTAGTGGAAATTTAGATTGTGTTAGGTTTTGGAACAAAGAATTAACACAAGGAGAAATAACAGACATAGCAACGGCAGAATTAGCAGGAATAGATATTAATCCATAAATCAAAATGTCAAAACCAATTGTAATATGTTCGGATGGTATAGGTGCAGGGAGCGGGTATACCTTTAAAGGATCCATGAGAAGATGTTTAATATGGAATAGAGCACTAACAGCAGAAGATTGGGCAATTGTACATGAACAAATGCCAGCATAATAGATATAGAATGTCAAGGTACCCACAAGCTTACGTACACTCCGCAGTTTAGTGCCCTATTAAGTAAATTCTTCATATTTATAATAAATTAACTAAACAAATGGCAGACATAAAAACTTGGACAGGTACTTCAGCATTCACTCCCGGACAGACTCCGTTTGGATTTTATGATAATGATCTAGAATTTCAAGCTGATGCTGATAAGGTAGCAAGTTTCTGTGCTCATAGACTAGGATGGCCTCTAATGGATGTGGAGTTACAAGATATAAATTTTTACACTGCCTTTGAAGAAGCTGTTTCAGCATACGGAAACGAAGTATTTCAGTACAAGATTAGAGAGAATTATATTTCATTAGAAGGAACAAACAGTTCAGTCTCTATAAATAATAAGATAATTAACCCCACTTTAGATAGAGTAATTCAGATTTCAAAAAACTACGGAACAGAGGCAGATGTTGGTGGATTTGCAACAAAGTATACAGGTCAGTTAAATGTTACTCAAAGTATTCAAAAATACGATCTGAACCAATGGGCAATAGACCAAAATATAACAGGAAGTATAGAAGTGAGAAAAGTATTCTATGAAGCACCTCCTGCAATACTACGTTACTTTGATCCATATGCAGGAACAGGGACAGGTATTCAATCACTTATGGATGCATTTGATTTCGGATCATATAGTCCAGGAGTTAATTTTATGCTAATGCCAGCATCTTTTGATGTACTAAAGATTCAAGCAATTGAGTTTAATGATCAGATTAGAAAATCAACATACACTTTCGAGTTGGTAAATAATCAATTAAGAATATTTCCACAACCTAAAGTAGGAGGTATATATACCTTTGAGTACTATAAGGTAGATGAAAAACGAGCAGCAACATTACTAGACGGCGCAGGACTAGTGTCAAATGTCGGAGAAGTTCCTTACGATAATCCTGTGTATACGGGAATAAACAGTGTAGGTAAACAGTGGATAAGAAACTATACCTTAGCTCTCACAAAAGAGCTATTAGCCTATATTAGAGGAAAATACACAACAGTACCTATCCCAGGTTCGGAAACTATACTAAACCAGCAAGATCTACTTACTGACGCAAGACTGGAGAAAGCTGCTTTATTAGAGAATTTAAGAGAGATGTTAGAACAAACCTCTAGAAGCTCACAATTAGAAAGAAAAGCTCAAGAGGCTGATAACTCATCTAAAATCCTTCAAGGAGTTCCGATGGTAATTTATATAGGATAATGAAACTAGTAGACATAATAGCAGAGACGCAATTCTCAATATACCAAGCTATGGTACGAATTACTCACACAGAAGATATAACCGTACAGGATATCGGAGAAATGTTAAGAGCAGTCCCGGGAGTACTTACAGTAGGCCAGGTATCCCACGACGGTAATACAAACAACGCTATCATGAAAGTAAAGATATTGACAACAAAATCAGCACCAGAAGCTTTTGCAGCGTTTAAGAATACCTCAATAGAAAGAGTACCGGAAATAAAGAAACTGGAAGTTGCACAGAAGACAATTGAAAAGAAAAAATAACATATGCTATTCGGATCCAATAGAGACTTTTGCTTACTTGTTAACATAAACAGGGAGTTACTATCAGATGTTGTAGAGCAAGAAATCGGCTACTATAAAATATCTCTAGAAGATACTCAAGCAAACCTGTACGGAGAAGCACTAGAAAAAGTATACCTGGACCCGGTTAAGCTGAACTGCTTAGTAACAAGAGGAGATCAAATTATAGCAGTAGATGACTTTGGACCAGATTTAGGAAGAGAGTGTTCATTTGCATTCTTAAGAAATGATTTAGTAGATGCAAATACTGTAGCTGAGGTAGGAGATATAGTGATGTGGCAAGAAGATTACTACGAAGTAGATACAGTACGAGAGAACCAGTTATTTGTAGGTAGAGACAGTGGATATAACCTGACATCGTACGGAGACCAGTTCGGAACTTCAGTATCTATAATAGTAGACTGCCATTTAACAAGATCAGACAGAATAGGAGTAAAAGAGGTAAGGTAAATAATGGCTAAACAAAAAAAAGTAATACCTAAAAGACAATCCCAATTATCTCAGGAATCTATTGAGACCTACAACAGTGCTCAAAAGTCACCTACTCCGGATGACCTAAAGAAAAACAGAGCATACGAACGTTCAGTTAAGGACGATGACGTAAAGCAGTTTAGTATAGGACTTCGAGATATAGATGAAACAATTATATACTACTTTAACAACGTAATAAAACCATCGGTAATACAGAACGGAAGCAGATTAGTAGTACCGATATTATACGGATCACCAGAAAGGTGGGCAGCTGTACAGAAAGACGGATTCTATAGAGATAAGAACGGTAAAATACAGACCCCTTTAATTATGTTTAAGAGGGAATCTCTAACAAAGAATAGGGAGTTAGGAAATAAATTAGATGCAAATGCTCCTAATAACTTCTCAATCTTCCAAAAAAGATACTCAAAGAAAAACGTATATGACCGATTTAGCACACTAACTAATAGAGACCCGGTAGAAGAACTTTACGGAGTAATTATACCAGACTACGTAAACTTAAAGTATTCTTGTATAATCTTTACAGAGTACATTGAGCAAATGAATAAGATTATAGAAGGTATTAATTTTGCTTCCGATGCGTATTGGGGAGATCCTGAAAGATTTAACTTTAGGGCAATGATTGACTCATATACGACTACTACAGAGGTAGTTCAAGGACAGGATAGGACTGTTAGAACAAGCTTTGAGATTAATATGCTAGGACATATAGTATCCGATACTATTAACACTTCTATTGCAAATATGAATAAATTCTATTCAAAAGCAGCAATAAAGTTTGGAATAGAGACAGCCGGTTCGGAAGAAATACTAAATGCTTCAGCACAAACACCAATAAGCGAAGCACCGTCAAGATTCTTTGATGAGACATCATCAACAACAGTGATTTATCCAACATATACAAGTAGTGGATTAACTCCTGAGGAAATAACCTTCATCAGTCTAAACACTATGATAGATACAACCAATAACGGATTTAGTTTAGATATTCCTGCTAAGACAATAACATTCTTAGATCTTTCAATAGCAACAGTGCCTGAGAACTTTCCTGCTTTAACAAAAGAAGATTTCCAAGTATTTATAAATGGACAGAATGTAGAACCTTCCGCTATTACCTCAATTGCAGAAGTAGGGCTAAATGTCGTAATAACTTTTAATAATAATCTAAACTTTGCACTAGAAGTAGGAATGGAGTTTACGATAGTAGGTAAATTAAATGTACTGTAATGGCCAAGATATTTTGGGATCAAATAAAAGAAGGGTTACCTGGAGCAGGAAAGTACTTAACAGGTACCCTAAGTGTAGAAGGTGCTCTTAATATTACAGGCTCTCTAAACACATCAGGCTCACTATACATTAATGGAGATAATATACTAGATCTTATTGAAAATTCTAGTTCAATATTTAGACAAACAGGCTCTTATTGGAACACAACAAGAGACTTACAGATAACAGGTTCCCTGTATATAGACTTAGACAATACTGCAGAAGAGTTTGTAGTCTCTGTAGCAGGAGAAGATAAAGTAAAAGTAAATAACGAAGGAACACTTCAACTAGTATCCCAATCAGTAGCACCATCACCAGTGCCGGGGGGAATCTACTACAATGACTCTGACGATTTTTACTTTGGTTTCAGTACTTAGTAGATATTTATTAAAAACACATAATAACACCACTATAAAATGGCAGAATGGAAAAAACTCGTTGTATCGGGCTCGAATATAACACAACTAATTAACGATGCAGGATACGTAACATCAGGAGAGATTTCAGGATCAACAAACAGCTACGCATCAGCTTCTATAAACGGAACGATTCTTACAGCCGGTCTAGAGGATTCTCTGACATTTGCATCCGGCTCAGGACAAGGGCTTAGATTAACAGGAACATCAGCACCAGATACGGTTACATTCGATCTAATCGCTATTCCTAACGCATCACTAGCAAACTCAACAATATCAGGTGTAGCATTAGGTTCAAACTTAGCTGCACTAACAGCAGGAGGTGGGTTAACATCTACAGGTACGTATACAGGAGCAACAGCTAGAACATTTTCAGTAGATTCTGGATCATTAGCTACTTACTTTAATACCTCAAACTGGTCAGGAATAAGTGGAGACGTACTTATTAACGGTTCCGGTGTTGCAACAATACAGGCTAACTCAGTTGCTTTAGGAACTGATACAACAGGAGACTACGTAGATAACCTAGGTGCAGGTACAGGTGTAACAATTGGATCAAATACAGGAGAAGGTTCATCTCCAACTATAGCAGTAAATTACGGATCAGCTGCTAACACAGCCGTAGAAGGTGATACTACAGCAACAGTAGCAGTTACAGCCAATGAATTAACATTAGATGCAGGAGTTAGTTCACAAGCACTAGGTGGCGGTCCTTCTTGGACATTAGGTTTAGCAGATTCAATCGCAGGTAGTAGAACATTCCAAAACGATGTAACTATTACAGGAGATTTAGTTGTTAACGGAACAACAGTTACCGTTAATGCTGATAACTTAAACGTAGAAGATAAATACGTACTACTTAATTCAGGATCAGCCGTAGTCGGAGATTCAGGACTTGTATTTGGCGGATCAAACGGAACAGCTAACACAGGTGCAGCATTAGTATGGGATGCAAGTTTCAATTCCAACGATGGACGTTTAAGAATCGTAAACTCACTAGCAGGTAATGCTACAGGAGATACTACACCAGATTACTCAATAGCAGGGGTATACGAAGGTACAGAAGCTAATGCAGCAACAGCACAAGCAGATCACGTAGGAAACATAAGAGTAGAGGGAGCAGATATATTCATCTACGTATAAAAGTAATTAAAGTTATAAAAATGTTTATGGGATTAATAGATAAGGCGAAAGCAAAACCTAGAGAGGTATCGAACTTAACAAAGCAGGAATCTGAATTTATAATAGCTAAATTAAGGACAGCTACGTATACGGGAAATGAATTTGAACTATTCTACAAGGTGGTTAAGAAGGTTACAGACCATATAGAAACTTTATAATAAAAAGAAAGGTCCGGAAGGATCTTTTTCTTATATTTATTATAGATATTATTGGCCCGAAAGGGAAGTGGACAGGCAATCCTGTAACCAACCGTAATTACACATACTATGCCAAATTGGAAAAAACTTATTACGAGTGGGTCTGATGCTTCACTAAACTCACTTACAGCTAAAACCTTAACCCTTTCTACACTCTCTACACAAGCAAGTGAAGCCACTGCCCTTATGATTAATGATTCTAGTGTCGTGGGTACACGAGAATTAGGAAGTAATGCTTTCACTTCTACAGCCTATCAACCTGCAGGTAATTATTTATTAGATACAACAGATACGCTTACAGGAGACTTAACTGTAACAGGTAAAGTTATTGCTGGAACGGACCCAAAGACATCATATGATGTAAATGTAGGAACGCTTGGAATAGGAGTCGATAGAACGAATGGTATTACTTTTACTGGAGCCTCTGTTCTTGGTTCTAAAATATTTGCTGACACATTTAGTAACCTTATATTTTCTACTAGACTGACGAGCACTCCTTATACACTCAACCAGAGAATGATTATAGAAAATTCAACGGGGAATGTAGGTATAGGAACAACAAATCCTGAGTCAAGGTTACATCTATACGAATTAGGTGTGGATTCCCCAACGACCTTGATACTAGAAAACGGAGATGTAGGAATTAATGATACCGAAGATGTTCATAAAATAGAATTCCAATCTAACGATCTTAGTGATTTTGGTGTCGGTGTTGCGGCTTCTATTAGAGTCGTTGCAGAAAATGCAGGTAATAAATACGGTTTAGCCTTTAACACTCAGAATGCAGCTGATAGAGGTGAGAGAGTGAGGATAGATGGTGCAGGTAATGTAGGAATAGGGGTACTAGATCCTGGTACAAGTTTAGACGTAAATGGCACAATTCAAGCATCATCGGCTTTTCAGCTCACCTCCGGTGGATCACTTACTTCAAACAGTGGTGATTTGTACATCTATAATACAACTGCAAAAGATATTTTATTAGGAGGTGGTGTTGGTGGTCTTCAAAATGATGTAATAATTGGAAATGGAGATTTAACCCTGACCGGATCCGGAAATAAGATAGGTATAGGCATAAGTATTCCTGAATCATTATTACACATTTCTTCAGGAACAACTGGTGATGCTGTGATTATAATAGAATCCGATACGGATAATGCAGGTTCAGAGGATGATAATCCAAGAGTAGATTTTTATCAGGATAATCGTGCAGTACATTCTAAAATAGGTATAAATGGGTCAGTTGGAAGTAGTTTTACCAATGCATTAGATAATGCGGGTTATTTTGGTACTCCTACTGGACACCCATTACAATTATTTACTAATAATATTGCAAGATTAACAATTACATCAGGCGGTAATGTGGGTATTGGAACATCTAATCCAGATGGTAAACTACACATTGATGGAATAACGTCAGCATCGCCAGGGGTTGTATTAGAGGCGTTAGAAGGTGTTTCTAACAACAAACTTATTGATATACATAATACGAGTGGAGCTAAAAGATTTGGTATTGAGTATGATAACACTAGTATAAGGTTAAAAATAACAAATAGAAGTGGTGATATAATAGCTAGTTTTATAGAAGGTACTAAAAATGTAGGAATAGGTACTACTAGTCCTGGCGAAAAATTATCAGTAGTAGGTAATATACTAGGATCAGGATGTATCACGATAGGTGCAGGACATACCAATAGTGGAGTCTATTCTTCGATAAATGGAGGATGTATTAATAACATTACCAACTCAACATATTTCAATAGTTCTTTCTCAACTATAGGAGGAGGATGTAATAATTCCATAATAGCATTATTAGGAACCGGTTCTTGTTACTCTACTATAGGAGGAGGAGCAAACAACACAGTAACAGCAGCTTTCTCAACAATAGGAGGAGGATCTTTTCACACAGCATCAGGAGCCAGTTCAACAATAGGAGGAGGAAACGGCAACTACGTTTTAGCAGACAATTCAACAATATCAGGAGGTTACTGTAACATAGTATCAAACGGAACAACTCTAGATCTTACCGCAATTAGTTCAGGGTCAACAATAGGAGGAGGATCTTTTCACACATCATCAGGAGCCTTCGGAACTGTATCAGGAGGGTGTCAAAACGTAGCATGCCTCAAATTCGGCACAGTAGGAGGAGGTAGTAGAAACTGTGCACTAGAGTATACTACAGTATCAGGAGGATTTTGTAATAGAGGTTATGCTACCCACGGCACAATAGGAGGAGGCTGCTTTCATTGCTTGGGATCCGGAGCCGGTTGTTCAACAATAGGAGGAGGTAGTAGAAACTGTGTACCGGTTTGGGGAATCCATTCCACCATAGGAGGAGGACAGTGTAACACAGTAACAACACTAACTGGCAACAATTCTCACAACACTATAGCAGGGGGGCTTAAGAACACTATCTGTGGTGCCTCCGGTACCAGTTTTATAGGAGGAGGAGATCTAAACCAAAATAACGGAACCTGTAGATCCTTTATAGGAGGAGGAGTATCTAATACTATAACCACCAGTAACTGTAGCGGAATATTAGGAGGCAGCAGTAATTCCATAACCTCCACAAATTTTGCATTCGTTATAGGAAACGGAATAACAGCACTTTCCGAATGTACAACTTCCTTTAATAATACAACCTGCTATGCAGCTAAAGCCTCCCTCAACTACTTAGGAACCGCAGCAACAGCAGGAGAAATAGTATACTTCGGATCAGCATCAACCGTAGCAGGGTCACTGTACTACTATAACAGTGCTGCAGGATGGACTGCAGCAGATGCAGATACCGCAACAACGGGTACAGGGCTACTAGCTATAGCATTAGGTACAACTTCCAACAGTGATGGAATGTTAGTAAGAGGATTTGCTAGATTTACCTCTAACGGGTCATATACAGGGTTAACAACACGTGGTGCAAAATTATACATTTCCAACACCGCAGGCGCCTTTACACAGACTGCACCAACAGGTGCTACAGATATTGTACGAATAATAGGGTATGTAGTGAATATTATAGATGACTTGATATACTTTTGTCCTGATAATTCCTATACAGTAGTTTAACATTGTTATTTTTCATATATTACTATATTGAAAATATAATTAAATGAAGGTATGTATACTAACAAATTATAACGTACGTAGGGATTCTGTAAACGAGTTACTGATTTACAACAGGTTAGTTAAGACTCTAGAATTAGCCCCTTGTGATATATTTAATATTACAGACAGAAACATCGAATACACAATTAACAGTAACTATACCCACGTATTAGTTATACTCGACTACGAGATGACAAGTATAACTACATCTAGAGATATACTCACAGAACTAAAGATACCTAGAGTCTTTATAATTGATACAGTCCCGGAAGAGCATAGAGAGCTGGACGACTATTTTACTAAGGTGATAACAAGAAACCCAGTCTCCAGATACGTAGGACTTTCTCACAAACTACAAACACTTCTTTACGAAGATTACGCAGACGGGTTTGTATTTTACAGTAGGTTAGATCAAGACCTTTTTGAAAACTTTTATAAACTAGTAAAAGAGAAACCGGTAATTATAATTCCGCCTTCATTAGGAAAAGAGGCCGATATCGGAGTAGACTTATCTCACTTTAGTCCAAATAATTCAATCGGGTTTAACGGAACACCTTCGTTCGCAAACGGATTACTTACATTATACCAGGCCATAAAAGAATCTTCAAAATACTCAGTAAACTTATACGGAAGCCACGGAAGAGGGGCTTTAAATAATGAACTACTTGTAAATGAACTCACAGAAAATAGTCAAGCTATTAAGTTTAAGGGTAAGTTGCGGGATTATGCTAATTTCTTTAAGACAAATCACGTATATTACGACGTTTCAATTTACGGAGGGTTCCATTACTTTTCCTACATAAGCTTACTAAACGGAATGGTGCCGATAATAAGCACAGTATCAGCACAGAAAGAATACCTTAGTGACTATCCGTTTATAGTAGAGCCTAATGAAGAGTCGGTAAAGAGCACATTAGATAAAGTATATAAAACTCCTCCGGGTATATTGAAACAGGTGATAAATCAATACGGTGCATCACTTGTAGAACTAAACGATGAGAGAAGTAGAGAGTATTATTCGAAGTTTTTAAAGTCCTTTTAGTATGAGCGAAAAAATTAAGACATTGGGTTTTGATAAGATATATGTTATAAACTTAAAAAAACGACACGATAGACGGCAGAGAATGTTACTAAATTTTCCTGAATTAGAGTTAACATTTATAGAAGCTGTAGATGCTAATGATATAGATCAGAGACAGTTAATAGAAGAGGGTAGCCTAAACACTAGATTCCAGGACCCAGCGGGAATGGTAACTATAGGAGTATTTGCTTGTGCACTCTCTCATAAGAAAGCCTGGGATCAAGCACTTAGAGATGGCGTAACTGATGCACTAATATTAGAAGATGATGTACAAAGTATCTTTAAGTTAGTAGAGGAAAGAACTTTTAGTGAATATTACAAAGGTGTTTTAGATGAAGTGAGTAACTTGGATTGGGATTTAGTTAATCTAGGAAAGAAGACAGAGTATCAAGACGGAATACATGTAGGAAATTATCTGATGATACCGAGGTTTAATACAAACTATAACGGTGCTCATTCCTATGCAATTACTAGTAAAATGGCTAAGGAACTTTCGGATAACTACTTTCCAATTACATATGCAGCAGACGTATACCTAGAACAGTTCTGTAAATCCCATAACATATTTACAGTAAAGAAGAGTATATTCAGACAAGATTCTGATAAAGTAGACGGTAATCTATCCGATTCAGATACGTATTACAATGCCTATAGGGAAGGAGGTGGAACAGTAGGACTTACCTTTGATGAAAAAGGTCATGTACTAGATAAACAAGTAGTACAATATCTGCAGCACCCTAAAGACATGGTAGATAGCTATCCAATAACAGTATTGGAAAAACCCAGGTTTGGATATCAGAAATTTAAAAAAACTTCACAAAAGCTAAACACGCAGTTTTTTGGGATAGTTGAACTAATAGCAGACCTGAGACGGTTAGCCAAAGATTATTGGGCAGATCTTAAGATGGTAGAATTATATAGCCACTGTGGAGAGAGTACGTTCTTTTTTGCATCAAGCGGATTATTTAATCAAATTTACGCAATAGATCCACTAAGGGGAGAGGACTTGTTTAATCTTGAAAATGATATAACCTGGCAAGATGTAGCACTAGGATTTCACAGTAATACTTATTTTTTTGAAGATTGTGTAAACCATGTTAAGAGAGATGCATTAATAGTGGATACGTTGTTTAAGGATAAGGAATTACACTTCGTATACATTAACGTAAGAAATCTAAGAACGTTTGAACAAGACCTAAAGATAGTAATGCCGAAGTTAATTAAAAATGGAATTTTAGGCGGGTCTAATTTTGATAAAGTTAAAGATGTACTCCATACTAGATTCGGTGCACAGGTACCAACACTCTACGAAGATGGAAGTTGGTCAATAATAACATAAAAAGAGAGTATTTATAAATAATAACATAGAAACAATAGAGACGTAATGGCATTATCAATTAGAGAACAGTTAGACATTTTAAGCGGAATAGTAACTCCTACAGACAGTAACTACTCCTTAGCTGAATTAGTAACACAGGTATCGGTAAACGAAGCACAAGTATTCATTCAAAACATGAAAAATATTGACCCAGCTACAGACCTTCCAGCCTATAGTTACCTTATGAAATACCTAAGCATATGTACAAAGTTGCTGAATAATGCTCAACAAACTGAAACTACGTCAAAACTGCTAATAGCAATTTATGCAGACACAGGGAACTATGCAACAGTACTTACAGCAACTACCGATGATTGGAGTAACTTTCTAGCAGCTAATATTACGGAAGCCTTTAAGATACTAGCAGAAACGACCCCATCAGAAATTGCTGCATACGAAGCTATATAACCAGCCCTTTTTAATAAAACTAAAACAATACACTTTATGAAAAAAGTACTTTCAATTTTAAAATGGATAGGGGTAATGATAATTCCTTTATTAGCATTCATTATTGCACCGGTGTTTTACCCTATTGCATACAGCCTAAGACACAAGAGATTGTTTAGGGAGAAGATACTATGGTATTTCTTTGACGAAGAAGACGGACTATATGGAGCACAGTATTGGAAAGATGCAAAAGGAATAACTGAGGATACGTTCTGGGTATCCTATAGATGGAGTGCATTACGTAATCCGATGTGGAACCTACATACTATACTTGTACCGGTAAAAGGTGAAGAAGTAATAATCTCAGAAAAAGGAAAGCTAACAGCAGACGGAAAAGAAATAGACTCATCAAATGTAGCAGTACTGTTCTATGTTGATGAAAAAGGTAAATGGTCTCATAATGCAGGAAAGTACCTTTCAATTCGATTTTCAAAATTAGGAAAAGTGTTTATATGGTTTAAGATAAAAGGTAAACTGTACTGGAGATGCTCTTACGCAGGAAACCTGTTTGGAAACACATGGATGGAAATTCAACTAGGAGTAGGAAAGAGGTACACCTTTAGGTTTAAATTAAAGAACGTAAAAGTATATGAAGAAGTTGTATCGCAATAAGTAATTTCGTACATTAGATCTAACATTAATTAATTACAAAAATGACAAACAAAAAGTTATCAGAAGAAGAAGTTCAAGGAGTGCAGGTTATTCAAAGAAGAAAGCAGGCAGTCGTAGTTGAATTAGGACAGCTCGAGTTGGATAAGATGGAACTAGAAGCACGACGTACTAGCATTCTAGCTTTTAGGGATGAGACTGTTCAAGGAGAACAGGGCTTAGTGAAAGAATTAGAGGATAAGTACGGAATAGGTTCAATTGATCTTGAAAAAGGAGAATTTATACCTGCACCGGTGCCAAAAAAACCTCGCAAGAAAAAAGCGTAACACTTAGTAACAGTACTGGAGTTTAATAAGGGAGGGTTTTGCATCTTCCCTTCCTATTTATATACAGATACCTACCTACTACTTAACAGAAGGTTTGTAGAATAATCTGATATTTATTAAAGACATTAAAATAAACTTCATTAAGACATGGCAGAATCAATAATCTCTCCAGGTGTATTCTCAAGAGAAAACGATATTTCATTCGTACAACCAGCAGCGGTAGAAGCTGGAGCAGCTATTATAGGACCAGCAGTAAAAGGACCGGTAGAGACTCCAACATTAGTTACCTCTTATAACGAGTACGTAAGGAAATTCGGAACAACATTTACATCAGGATCAACAAAGCACGAATTTCTAACATCTGTAGCAGTAAAGAACTACTTCTCACAGGGAGGAGGATCAGTACTAGTTACCAGAGTAGTTTCAGGGTCATTCACAACAGCAACAGATACAGGAATAGTAGCAACTAAGATTGAGTCTGGATCTACAGTGTACGATGCTTTTGCATTAGAGACTTTAGGTAAAGGTGAAATTTTTAATAATTTTGCAGGAGGAGAAAATAGTGATGGATCTTTAGCTGATGGAACAGAGGACAACCTAAGATGGGAAGTATCTAACATAAACAATCAAAGAGGTACTTTTTCTTTAAGTATTAGAAGAGGAGACGATACTATAAAAAGTAAAGTGGTCTTAGAAACATTTAATAATATTTCTTTAGATCCTAATACTGATAACTACATCGAGAAGATGATAGGTAACCAATCACAAACTCTAGTAACAGGAGCAGACGGAACATACCTAAGAACATCAGGATCGTACGTTAATAAATCTAACTACGTTAGGGTATCTACAGTAAATACTCCGACCTTATCTTACTTATCGACAGACGGAATCACTGTTAATACAGATTCCGATACAATATCATACTCAGCTTCACTACCAATAGCATCTTCAGGATCATTCTCAGGCGCTACGGGTACTAATTTTGCAAGCGATAGACCGGGTAACTATTTTGGAAGTATAGATAATAACGATACACAAGGCTTAGTAGCAGATAATTACTTAAACGTAATCTCACTACTAGGAAATTCAGAAGAATATGTATTCAACATAATCTCTACACCAGGATTAGCATACCAGAACGCATCTCATGTGACTCCGATAGATTTAATTGTGTCTCTTGCAGAATCAAGAGGAGACTGTATAGCAGTGCTAGATCTAACAAACTATGGACAGACAGTAGCTGAAGCAGCTTCACAAGCAACAACTATTAACAGTTCTTATGCAGCAACCTACTGGCCATGGGTACAGATGAGATCAGCAACAGGTAAAGACGAATGGGCACCACCATCAGCAGTAATTCCTGGAGTATATGCTTTCACAGATAACTACTCAGCACCGTGGTTTGCACCAGCAGGATTAGTTAAAGGAGGAATTCCTGGAATTATTCAAGCAGAAAGAAAATTAAACCGTACTCAAAGAGATACACTATATAGCGCTAAAGTAAACCCAATTGCAACATTTCCTGGACAGGGAATAGCAGTATACGGACAAAAGACTTTACAAACTAAGGCATCAGCTTTAGATAGAGTAAATGCTAGACGTTTATTAATTGAGATTAAGGATTTCATTGGTAAAGAAGCAAGAAAATTAGTATTCGAACAAAATACTATAGCAACTCGTAATAAGTTCTTAGCAACAGTAAATCCATACCTTGACTCAGTAGTACAGAGAGAAGGCCTTTACGCTTATAGAGTGGTAATGGACGATACGAATAATACAGCAGACGTTGTAGACAGAAATCAACTAATAGGTCAAATATTTATTCAACCAGCTAAAACTGCTGAATTTATATTACTTGACTTCACAATTGAACCTACTGGAGCTACATTTGCAGGATAATTTTTAAAATAACGATATTTATAATAAAGAATAGAAAATGGCAGTACTAGATCCAAACGAAATAATGTTCAGAGCCTTTGAACCAAGAGTTCAAAATAGATTTATCATGTATATGGATAATATACCTTCATTCATGGTGAAAAAAGTAACAGCTCCTGGATTTGATGATGGTGAGGTAGTTCTTGACCACATAAACACTTATCGTAAGATAAGAGGTAAGAGAATGTGGAACGATATGGACATGACACTTTACGATCCAATCACACCATCAGCAGCTCAAGCAGTAATGGACTGGGCTCGTTTATCTTACGAATCAGTAACAGGAAGAGCAGGGTATTCTGACTTTTATAAGAAAGATCTTACCTTCAATATACTAGGCCCAGTTGGGGACGTAGTAGGAGAGTGGGTAATTAAGGGAGCTTACGTAAAAACATTTACTCAAGGAGACTTTGACTGGTCTTCGCCAGAAGTTGTTGAAGTATCAATGACAGTAGCAATGGATCACTGCGTATTAAACTACTAATAGCACATTAACATATAACATAAAGCTTGATTCTTCAGGCTTTTGTTGTTTTAGAAAGTTAATCTTCGTATATTTATTATTCGCACCACGTAAAGTGGATAAAGTTATAGATTAATAAGATTTATGGAACAAACACAAAAATTCCCTACGGAAGTTGTAGAATTACCTTCAAAAGGAATACTTTACCCAAAAGACTCACCTCTCTCATCAGGTACTATCGAAATGAAGTACATGACAGCTAAAGAAGAGGATATTTTAACCAATCAGAACTATATCGAGAAAGGAATAGTAGTAGATAAGTTACTACAAGCACTTATTGTAGATAAAACTATCGATTATAGCCAATTATTCTCAGGAGATATTAATGCACTGCTAGTAGCTGCACGTATTCTAGGGTATGGAAAGGATTATGACTTCACATATAGAGGATCTCTACAAGTAGTAGATCTAACTAAGGTAAATAATAAGACTTTACATAAGGATATAGAAGAGGCAACAGATAATTCGTTTAATTATACGACTCCTACTGGAAATAGGGCACTAACCTTTAAGTTTCTAACTCATGGAGATGAGCAAAAGGTAAAACAAGAGGTAAACGGACTTAAGAAGATTAATAAAGAGTCCTCTGCTGAACTATCAACAAGGTTAAAACATCAACTTATTTCTGTAGACGGTAGTAGTGAACGTGCAGACGTAAGAAGTTTTGTAGATAATGAGTTTCTTGCAAGAGATTCAAGAGCTTTTAGAAATTACCTCAACGATGTTGAACCAGATGTAGACTTAACATTCTTTCCGGAAGGAGGACCAGAAGGGGGGGTACGTATCCCATTAGGGATAAGCTTTCTTTGGCCTGACGCCGACTTATAGAGTAAATATGTTCTCACAAATACATGAAATAGTGTTTCATGGTAAAGGAGGATATGATTATGATACGGTTTATAACATGCCTATATGGTTAAGGAAGTATACCTTCCAAAAATTAAATACTTTTTACGAAAAACAGAATGAAGCACAGGAAGATGCAAAGAATTTCTCGGAAAAGAAAGGTGCAACACTAAAAGGACCTGATACAGGACCAACTTATACAACTAAGGCTCGACAATAATGCGGGCCTTAACTATTTATATTAAATTATATAAGCAGTGGCTAAACAGAATAACAGTGATCTTCAAGAAAGAAAAAGGCTTTTAACCGAACTTAACCTACTAGAGGCAAGATTAGGAGAAAGTCTTACTAAAATATCTTCTACTACAGCAGCTAATACAGAAAACCTTACAAAAGCTATAAATGGTGCACTGGCAGCTGTAAAAGACCTAGAGAATTCAGCTTCAGGACTGTACGAACAATTAAGAGGAATAACCTCAGAATTTGGAAAACAGCTTACACCGTTAGGGAAAGTTAGAGGTGCACTTAGAGGATTAGAGAGAGAAGCCGCAAAGCTTAGGGACGATGAACAAGGAATAACTGATTTAACTAGACTACAGGTAGAAGCTCTACAAAGAAAAGTAAAGGTTTATAATAATGCACTAAAGCAAGAGAAACAGAATTTAGAACTCTTACAGACCGCAGCTACCGTACGAGGTAAGATTAATCACGAAGTAGAAGCAGCACTTCATGCAATAAATGATGAAGAAAGTGCTCTAAAGAGGCTTGTAATAGCCGCAAGAGCAAGACTGAAAGAAGAGAAGGCCATAAGTAAAAATATGGGAGTTACCGGTGCACTTGTAGAAGGTACAGGAGCATTAATGGAACGTTTAGGTATGCGTTCAGGTATCTTCCACGATGCAATGCAGGATTCTGCAGAAGCAATGAGACTTCAATCTAAACTTGCAGGAGAGAATGCTAACCTCTTCGACAGAATGAAAATTTCTGCTAAAGGATTAGGTATTTTAATAAGAGGGTTCGGACAAGGTTTAAAAGACCCGGTAGTGATTACCGGAGCTTTACTTGATGCTTTCCTTGACGTAAACAAAGCGTCTGTAGAGTTTGGAAGACTTACAGGACAGAATGCAGTTAGAATTTCAGGAATGAATTCAAGACTAGCGACCTCAGTAGATTTTCTAGAACAAGCAGCAGAACTTACAAAACAGACAGGATTAGCAGCAACCAGTATATTTTCTCCGGATGATATAGCAAATATGGCTGAGGCTAAAAACCTTTTAGGTTTATCAGCTGACCAGGCAGGATTATTAGGAATTAGAAGTAAAGTAGCAGGAGTTAATATAGATGCCTATAAAGAAGGTATTGTACAGGCTACTAATACATATAACGACCTAAATAATAATGTTGTAGCACATGGAGTAGTAATGCAGGACGTATTAAACACTTCAGACGGTATAGCACTTTCATTAGGAGGAAATCCTAAAAGAATAGCTAAAGCAGCTGCAGCAGCACGGTCATTAGGGCAAGAACTTTCAAAGGTAGATGACATAGCTTCAAGCTTAATGAATTTTGCAGATTCAATAGGAAACGAATTAGAAGCACAACTACTAACAGGTAAGAATATAAACTTAGCCAAGGCAAGAGAATTAGCTTTAAATAATGACTTAGAAGGACTATCAGCTGAGTTAGCAAGAAATGGTGCATCAGCAGCAGAGTTTGCTAGTATGAATAGGATACAGCAAGAAGCATTAGCAAAAGCACTTGGAATGTCTAGAGATGATCTAGGTAAAATGGCTCAACAGCAGTTACTAAGTAAAAATGCTACCTTAGCACAACAAGCAGCAGCAAGAGGTGTTACAGTAGAGCAAATGGAACAGATGAATATTCAAGAGAAGTTACAAAAGTCTCTTGGAAAATTAGCACAAGCATTTGCACCTATATTAGACATAGTTACTCCAATAGTATCAGGTATAGCAGACATTACTACTATGATAGCAGGAGCATTAGCTACAGGAGTAGGTAAATTTGTAGGATACTTAGCAACAGGACTAGCAATACTTAACACAACTCAGACTACAATGGCAACTATTATGGCCATTCAAGCAAGAATGACTACCTCTAAGGTAGTAGAATTAGGATTAGGTGGAAAAATACTATCTGTATTAGGCTTTCAGAACGTAGCAAAAGCATATGCTAACTCAATGCAGTTAGAAGGTAATGCAATGTCAGCGATAAGAGCAGGTTTTGAACAAACTATATTAGGTTCAATGATAATGCAAGGTGCAGCACTGGTAAAAAGTGTAGCAAGAGGAGCAGTACTATTAGCACAAACAGTTGCAAGAGCAGCCGCAGAATTACTAGCAAACTCCGCTTTAACTTTTGGAATAGGAGCTGCAATAGCAGTTGCAGCAGCAGGAGCAGCCTTTGCAGGATATAGAGCAATGACAGCAGATGATATGGTATCACCAGCTGGATACGGAGACAGAGTATTATCGGGACCAGAAGGAAGTATCCAATTAAATAATAAAGATACAGTAGTAGCAGGAACAGATCTATTTAGTGGAGGAAGTGGAGGTTCAATGTCAACAGCAAAACTAGAAGCAAAATTAGATAGACTAATAGCACTAGTATCAAAAGGAGGAGATGTAATATTAGACGGTAATAAAGTAGGTTCTGCTTTAGTAATGGGCTCTTATAAAAGTTCTTAACTCTATTTATAATAAATAAAAAACACAATTATGTCAAACGGAATTTTAAACGATCAACTAAAACAGTCTACATTAGGGCTGAAAGGATCAACACCGAACCAAAGAGAAGGTGCAAAAGGTAGTTCAACACTACATAATCAATCTTCAATTAATAACAAACCGGAGATTACTAAAGCTCCTTCTAGCTTAGACCTAGACGGATTAACACCAGACAAGTACTTAGATAACCCACCAGCATAACAATGGGAATTTTAAAAGACTACGATGAGGGTAAAATGAATGCCCTGCGTTCAATAACGTACGCAGAAACAGGCACAGAGACTCCTTATGTAGTTAAACCATTTGGAGCTACAAGCAATGAAATAACACATCGAATAGATGATACTTCTCGTATAGCAAAAATGCTTATAAGTAAACCGGGGTTTAAGTTTCTAGCACACGAAGCTCTTTTAAATCAAACTAACATACAGAATAAGTTAGAAAAAGATAGAACAGCAGTAGGTAGTGTAATAGGTCAATTAGGAAAGACAGCAGTAAATATAGTTAAGGTAGCTGGATCAACATTAGCTCAAATACCGGTAAACGGTACAGGTACACATTTCCTAAGAGGATTTAGAACAGATACTTACCTACAGCCATTAAACGGTAATAATAGATCACAGTTTGCTCAATTCTTCGGAGGAGGAGGAGTAGAGGGAGCCCCGCTTGCACTAAAAGGTGCAATAATTAACGGGGAAGCTCAATCAAACTTCGGAGACAAGGAAGCCTCAGACAAGTTTACAGTTACTAGAGAAAGTGAATTTCAGATTGATAGTGAAACACCCAACTACCTTGATACAAACAACATTAACGGACAGACAGGAGGACCTATCCCAGGAAGTACATCAATAAGTAGTTCTAAAGCGGATACTTCTATTAACCCGCCTAGTACAAAGGTACAGGATTTTCGAAAAGACGGTAATACTTCTTACTATTCATTAGATTACGGTAAAAACACCATAAATAAAGAGACAAGAATAAGATTAGGTAACCAAGGTAAGGTATCTAGAATAAGAACAACATATAGTGTATCAGATGAGGATACAATAGACCAGATTAACAAATTAGCCATACAGGATACAAAGATTGACGGTACAAAAGCAAGTAGAGACCTTATAAAGTTTAAATTTGAGATAATTACTCCTGAAGAGAGTAAATTCCTATACTTTAGAGCATTTATTACACAGTTTGACGATAGTTTCCAAGGAAGTTGGAATAGTACCAAGTATCTAGGTAGAGCAGAAGACTTATACACATATCAGGGTTTCTCAAGAAATGTAAACCTAGGATTTATAATATCTGCAGCTTCAAGGGACGAAATGAAGCCTCTATATCAAAAAATGGCCTATCTAGCATCAGCTACAGCACCTACCTATACAAATATTAATAATTTTATGAGAGGTACACTAGTTAAGCTAACTGTAGGAGATTATATATACGAAGTACCTGGAATACTTGAAAGTGTCAATTATAGTTGGCAAAAAGACTATTCTTGGGAGATAGCAATGCAGAATCCGGAAGGAAGTACAGATGACGACATGCAAGAACTGCCTCACACAATGAATTGTGGAATAGCATTTAAACCAATTCATAACTTTGTACCGAGAACAGGTAAAGTACCTTTCATTACAAACCCAACACCGCTAGGAAACAGAAAACCTTTCATACCAAATGCCGAGACGTTATAAAAATATAGACACCACTAAGTCAACAGAAGGAGTAAATTATAGAACTAATGCTATATACCCCGAAGTACCTGTTAATGAGAATGACATTTACGTTATTACATCAGCTGGTGATAGGTTCGATGTACTGGCTCAACAGTTCTACAACGATTCATCCTTATGGTGGATAATAGCAAGTGCCAACAACTACTTTAGAGGATCTTTAAACATAACACCGGGAATACAGTTAAGAATTCCTGCTGATAAGAACCAGGTATTACAAAACTTTGACAATGTTAATAATAGTAGGTAATGGCAAAAAGAAAAGAAGTTATAGGTTCAGGATTCACTCCTGAAGTAGCTGCTCAACTAAAAGCAAGAGAAAAGCTATTTAGCTCAGTTAATAGAACCTCAGATCAACTAATGTACATGAACAGTAACGGTGCATGGGTTAGGCTTATGTCTAGCGTTGATACTTTAACAAAGGAAGAGGTTGAAAAATTACAAGAAGGAACCGATCCTAAATTAATAGCAGGTAATAGAGACTTAGCATATAATAATGTACTGCTGGGAGGTAGTATGAAAAAGAATGTACCCCTATCAGGAGGGATCTCAACAGATAAATACCACTCCCCTGTTACTGTAGCACAAGACGGTACTATTACACCTGGAGATTTAAGAACAAATACATACCACAACTACCAGTCACTAGGATTCAGGCCAACACCAGGTATTGAATCAGTAAATGTTGAATCAAAAAACACTTACGGTACATTAAGAGAAGCAACTATTAAACTAGTAGCATGGACCTTAGAAGATTTAGAAGTAATACAAGCCCTGTATTTAAGACCGGGCTACTCTATGCTGTTAGAGTGGGGACATAGCTTATGGATAGATAGCGAAAACCAAGAACTTCGCTCAGAAGTAAAAGGCTTTGATGAATTTGTAAATTGGCATTATAGAACAAGGTATATAGAAGAACAGTTAGCAAAATTTAGAAAAGCTAGTGATAATAACTATGATGCTATGTACGGGTATGTTAAAAACTTCTCTTGGAACTTTAGAGAGGACGGAGGATACGATTGTACAGTGACTCTAATATCTAAAGGCTCTATATTAGAATCTATGGCAATAACCTTTGATCCTTCCAATGCAGGAATAGCTTTGGATGTCGCAGAAGGAAGAGAAACAGATAGATTTCAAAGAAAAAGTGTATTTCATAAATTTTTTACCGAATTAACTAAAAAAAGTAAACAGGATTATACGTCTCTTAACAATGATAAAAGACCTGATAAAGCCTTATCCAACGATACCGCGAAAGAGTTTAAGAAACGCTTAGATCAGTTCTATTCCGTCAATGTAGTGTCGTTAGAGATGAAAGATACAGGTTTTTGGGACAACGATGATATCTCAGGACAGTATATAACATTAAGAACATTGCTAGATGTATACAATAAGTTTGTTGCACCTATGGATTCTACAGAAAAAGATGAATTACTTAAGAACGGAGAGAATAAAAAGCTGATTCAATTCTACGTAGGGCAGACTGATGTAGATAAGACAGGAGATTACGAAAGTGTCGCAAAATACATAACATCACCAAAGCATTTTTCTATAGACCCGCTAGTATGTATACTTCCTAAAGCATCTGCACCTATAGAGGAGAAAGGTAGACTGGTTAAAGAAAGTAAGGAATCAATTGTGTATACTAAAGGAGGAACACCGATAGTAGTTCCATCAAAGACAGAACAAAAAGAAATTACAGTAAAAGGTTCTTTAGGTAAGATTACAACTTCGAATGTGCACGATAACATATCAAAATTCTTTAAGGAAGGTAAGTTGAGGGGAAAGCCTGATGACATACTTAATATATACGTATCTGTCTATTTCCTAACATCTATTATAGATGATATCGCAGATAGTACGGACAAGTCCCAACAGAACATGACAAGTTACTTGAAAAGAGTACTATCAGGTATAAATGACGTACTAGGAGGAGTAAACGAGTTAGATTTATTCTATGATGAGGTAGAGGACCTGTACTATATTGTAGATAGGAAAATAACTCCTGCAAGAGTATCATTACCGGATAATGCCTCTATTAACCTAGTAGGGCTTAAGTCAACAGTATCAAAACTTAATATTAGTAGTAAAATATCAAACGAAATAGCTGCACAAATATCAATAGCTGCACAAGGAACAGGGAACAACTATAAAGAGAACGTAGAAGCACTTCTAAAATGGAACTCAGGACTAATTGATAGGCACATTCGAGCAAAGACAGTAGTAAATACTGCTGATGATAGTTCAAAAGAGAAACAACGTGCGGAAGAGGCAAAAAGGAAGTTTGAATGGTTTAGGGAAGTGAAAAATTGTTTTGATGAATTCAATCACGATGATAATTTTATTGAATTTTACAAAGCACCTGATTACAATAAAGAAGGGTTCAATAATTTAAGATCTTACCATAAGCAGTACTGCTCAATAAACGTACTTGATGAATATTTTAAAGGAAGGACTTCAAAAAAACCTGTACCAGGGGTCATTCCCATAGAGTTATCTTTTGATACTATAGGAATCGGAGGATTAAAGATAGGACAGGCATTCCTAGTAGAGAAAGGTGTGCTACCTGAAGTATATACCACACAGTTTGGATTCTTAATCACAGGATTAGCACATTCGATACAGGACAATAAGTGGATTACTTCAATAAAGACTCAATTCTTTAACATAGGACTGCCAACTGAAGTAGAAAAGGTAGCACATAAAGAAAATAGTGTAGATACTATACCAGAAGAAACACCAGAGACTACGATTACAGAGGAGGTTGTATCGGATACAGGTACAGACTGGGCTCCAATCATAAATAAAGGTAAGGTAGGTAGTTCTCGTTACGATAGTTCACCTTTAGCACAGAAGTTAAGAGCAGAATTCCGCTTAAATGGACTATTAGACCAGACAGATGCTAATGTACTAGTGTTTATAGGGGAAAATCAAGGCGCTTCAAAGAGGTACATGAATCCTAACCACATTCCTGAGTACATGCTACACCCAATAGCCTACAGAGCTTGGAGAAACTGGCGGGAAACGATGAAAGCTTTAGGTATTTCCTACCAAGTATCGAGTGCATACAGAAATACAAAGCACCAAGGTACCTTAGAACAAAAAAACACAGTAGCAACACCAGGAAAATCGGCTCATGGATGGGGAGGAACCATTGATTTAGGAGATTTAAACGTACTAGTAGGCGGATCAGGTGATCCAGCTAAGAACTTAGAAGGAAGAAAAACCGATAAGTATAAGAAAATAGCAGAAATAGGTGCTAAGTACGGATTTTATAACCCATGGAGACTATCTGACAATTCAGGCACAGATGAACTATGGCATTTCGAATACTGGGGACCAGTTTAACATAAAAAACTAACATGTACTTACCTAATCACCAATATAAAAAAGAAAAAACACAGGATGTACCTCCACTTAAAGATAGTGAAGGTAATAACTATAAAAAATCCTCTGTAATTAAGACATCTGCAGGACAGTTCTTCGATGTACCGGTTGCTGACCTTGCATTAGGTATATTTACTAATGCAGTTCAACTATTCGCAAGTAAAGCTATAGATAACATACTAAATTCAGACTCAGAAGTACAAACTAGTTACGATACTACACCAATAGTATTTAAACCTACTGAAAGAGAGATGAAATTAGGAATAACCGGAAGATACTTTAGTAAGAACTTATCAACAGGTAAGATAAAAGAGGTATCTGAAGTAGATTTTGATAGAAAGTTTAAAGGTACTCCTCTATATGAAGTAATCGGTATACTAAATTGGAGATTAAGAGGACCAGTAAAGGATATAACAGTGGATAACCGTGTATATAGGGGTGCTGAGAGCGTAAATAGAAGGTCTACACAGCTATTCAATAGAGAAATGCCAGGGATTACCGCATTAATTACGGATTTCACACAATATGTTGAAGAAACACCAGCAGACTTAGTACAAAAAAGCAAGACTAGACCGGAGAACACATCTTTTGATATTCCAGCACCAGGAAGGAAGTTGTAGATCTGATATAGATTACGTATATTAGATAAAAAGGTTATATTATAGATGTTTTATATACTAGAAACAGAAGATCAGTTAGACTGGCTTGAAGAACAGAGCAGTAGAGGAGGCTACCTTGACGTTATTACAACAAACGACATGTATCACCCTTATCTGACAGAAACTGTAGCAATCTACATACGTCCGTTAGAATCCCCACAAGGGTATATCATTCCTATCGATCACGAAGAGGGTCTAAACGTAGTAAAACAACGTGTTTATGATATCTTAAAGAAATTTACAATACTATACGTAAAGAATAAGAAGAATCTACTGTACCACCTTAACTTACAGGATGCTATAGACATATCACTAATCTATTCAATGAATCATTACGAAAGGTTAGAACTTCCTGATAGTAGTACACTGATTAACTGGTACTACATTAAGCACAGTAGTAAGAAAGACCTTAATAAACTTATACCGTTAGGTAAATTGTACGAAAGGTGCGAAAACGAGTATAAACACGTATTTAACACGAAAAAAGTAGATCTTAATATCCCTTCAGGATTCGACTACTATAATAAGCTTGCAGCAAATGTATTCTTTATGGTAGAACAGCAAGGGATAGGAATACAGTACGAATCCTTCGTAGAACTGTTTCAACCACGAAATCCTGTTCACAATATAGAGTGTAGTGTGGCATATACACAGTATAACCTATATAATAGCACTTCTAGGCCAACTAACGCATTTAACTCGGTTAATTTTGCAGCTATTCCTAAGACAAGGGAACATAGAGGAGTGTTTACACCTATAAACGACTTCTTTGTTGAGTTTGACTTTGATGGATACCATTTAAGGTTGTTAGCTGAACAAGTAGGGTACGAGCTAACCGAAGAATCAGCACATAAGCAGTTAGCTAAGCTATATTTCGGTAAAGATGAGATTACAGATGAAGAATACTTAAAAGCAAAGCAGATAAACTTCCATGCAATATACGGTAAGATACCTGTGCAGCATAAAAACCTACCTATCTTTAGGTTAATACAGCAATTTATAGATACTATGTGGAGAACCTACCAAGAAGAGGGAGTAGTCTATGACCCAATATCAAAAAAACCCTTCACAAAAGAACTAGAAGACATGCATCCAGCCAAGTTGATGAACTATATGATGCAATCGTTGGAGACTTCGAGGAATATACGTATATTAAAAGAAGTACTAAGGTACTTATCCGGAAAACATTCTAAAGTAGTGTTATACGTTTATGATGCGATTATAATAGACTTTAAGAAAGAAGACGGAAAGGAAACCTTAGAAGAACTACAGAAAATACTAGAGGAGGGTAAAAAATACCCCGTAAAATTTCAATTTAGTAAGGATCTGAGTTTATAGAATTGAGTAACTATTTATATATGAACGATACGTTAATAAGCAAATTCGACTACGACACCGGATCAGCTTTTAGAAATGAAGATATGAGTAATAAGTTGTTTTGCACTTTTTCTACCGGAGAAGAGTTAGAAGAAGTGTTAACTACTATAGAGACTAGTTATAAAATTCTCTACAATAAGATATTTGTACTATATTCAAAACAACAAGATGAGTACCTATGTACTTACAACGTAGATTTTGGAAATATTAACAATTTTTTAGATAATACTATTTTAGTACATCGAAAAAAAGAAACAAACACGTTATATACAATAAACGCACTTAACCTACTGATTAAAGAATTGAACGGAGGAGTACTAGATACTTCCTTCAGAATAGACTGGAATAACTACAGAAACTGCGTACTTCTAACTAAGGGTGTTGAATTAAAGCAGGTAGGTACAAAGCTACACAAACTAATTGAGCTTTAGTTGTCTAATTGAAATCTTTTTCCTAAATTATGTTAAACAGAAATAGTAAATTAAACAAATTTAACATATGGACATTAATGCAATCAGAGCTAAGCTAGATGCTCTTAACAGTGACAACGATAGAGAGAAGATTGACTTCTCAAAAATCTTTTGGAAACCAGAATTCGGTAAACAGACCATTCGGATAGTCCCTGCAGTAAACAACCCAGCTTATCCTTTTACTGAATTAAAGTTTCACTTTAATATAGGAAAGTTCCCAATGATAGCTTTATCAAACTTCGGTAAACAAGACCCTATTGACGAATTCGTAAAAGAATTACGTAAAACAGATGATAAGGACAACTGGTCACTATCAGGAAAACTTAATCCAAAACTTAGAATATATGCTCCGGTAATCGTAAGAGGTGAAGAAGATCAGGGAGTTAGGTTATACGGATTTGGTGTAACTATATACAAAGCATTACTTGCTTTAGCAGAAGATGAAGACATAGGTGATTTCACTGATGTTATTAACGGATGGGACTTGGTAGTTGATAAGCAAAAAGGAAACCCTTACCCTGAAACTAGTGTTCGAATTAAACCTAAACAAACCCCATTATCAGAAGATAATAAGCAAGTTGAGTTATGGTTAAAAGAACAGCCAATAGCAGAAGAATCTTTTACTCAATATAGTTACGACCACATTAAGACACAGCTTAAGAGCTACTTAGATCCAAACGCAGTAGAAGAAAAATCTCAAGATGAATCACCGTTTCCTTCAAAAGAAGAGGTAGAAGCTAAGAAAGCTACTAAGTCCGAATCTTTGAAAGAAGACAAAGACCTTCCTGAAGCATTAGGAAAGCAAAAAACAGACTTTACCTTAGAGACTGCAACAGAGAATAAGAAAGGTGCAGTAGCAAAATTCGACGACTTATTTAACTAATTAGGAATGGCAAAGAAAAAGAGCGTACAGGACGCCGCATCTGCGGCAGTCAAGAAAAATTTTAATCTCGGAAGTTTTAAGAAGAAGAAAGGGTACGCTCTAACCTCTGTTAAGTTTAAAGAGCAAGAATACATACCAATGTCTCCTGCACTGCAAGAAATCACTTCACTACCAGGCTACCCTGTAGGGCATATTACACTACTTAGAGGACATAGTGATACAGGTAAGACAACCGCATTAATTGAAGCTGCAATAGAATGCCAAAAGAGAGGAACTCTACCAGTATTTATAGTAACTGAGATGAAATGGTCTTGGGAACACAGTAGAATAATGGGCCTTGACTTTGAAGAAGTAGTTGATGAAAGTACAGGTGAGATACTAGATTACGAAGGTTTTTTCCTTTATGCTGATAGGGGTACACTAAACACAATAGAAGATGTTGCTGTTTACATGGCAGACCTAATGGATGAACAGCAAAAAGGTAACTTACCGTATGACTTATGTTTCTTTTGGGATTCTATAGGATCAGTACCATGTGACTTATCCGTTCGTTCTAATAAGAACAACAATGAATGGAATGCCGGTGCTATGTCTACTCAGTTTGGTAACAATATGAATCAAAAGATACTACTTTCAAGAAAGGAAGGTACAAAGTATACAAACACTCTTATTGCAATCAACAAGGTCTGGACGGCGAAACCGGAACACCCAATGGGACAGCCTAAATTACAGAATAAGAACGGAATGACGATGTGGTATGATGCTACATTAATTATTACATTTGGTAATATTACAAATCCGGGAACTTCTAAGATAAAAGCTATTAACGGAGGTAAGCAGGTTGAGTTTGCTAAAAAGACAAATGTGCAGATAGAGAAAAATCACATAGGCGGTGTACAATCTAGAGGTAAGATTGTTATGACAGCTCATGGGTTTATAGAAGATGAGAAAAAAGCAATAGATAACTACAAAGCTGAACATAAAGATAGGTGGTTTGAACTACTAGGGTCAGATAAGTTTGACTTAGTAGAAGAAGGCGATTTAGAAGAAGACAGGCCTAACATAAAACCACTAAATTAGTGAACGACTACGGAAGTATTTTAAATAAATTAAAAGAAGGACCGCCAAGACAGTTAAATGACCATATATTAATAATAGATGCTATGAACATGTTAATTCGTAGCTTTGCATTAATCAAGTCCATGAACCCAGAAGGCCATCATACAGGTGGCTTTTTAGGTTTCTTAAGAAGTCTAGGTTACATGACTAGGATGTTTGATCCTACAAGAGTTATAGTAGTCTGGGATGGAAAAGGTGGATCAGGAAATAGAAAGAATATAGATTCAAATTATAAAGCTCAAAGAGCAACTGCAAGAATTACTCACTGGGGACTATACGATACTAAAGAGCAGGAAACAGAAGCTCTTATAGGACAGTTGTACAGAACACAAGACTATCTTGAATGTTTACCTCTACAGCAGCTTCAAATGGAGAAATTAGAGGCGGATGATATAATAGCATACCTTGCATTAAAAATAAAAGCAGGAGGTAAGAAATGCACAATAGTATCCTCAGATAAGGATTTTCTACAACTAGTAGATAGTAACATACAAGTATATGCGCCAGTAAAAAAGAAAGTATTCACTCCGGATAACTTACAAGAAGAATTAGGGGTAATACCTGAGAATTATAATATAATAAAAGCCTTAACAGGTGATAAATCTGATAACTTATCAGGAGTTAGAGGACTGGGGATAAAAACTATTCTTAAAGAATTTCCTGCAGTCAATACAGATCCGTTTATCGAGTTAGATTACATTTACGATGTTTGTGCAAAAAAATTAGAAGGTGACAAAGTAAAAAAAGTCTTTATTAATATTGTAGAAAATTGGGATAAGGTAGAGACTAACTACCAGCTAATGAATCTTCATGAGACAGTGTTAGATGATGGGGAAAAGCAATACATAGTAGAAGAGATATCTAAACCAGTTCCGCCGATGCAGACAGGAGGATTCCTTAGTATGTTACAGCATGATAAAGTGGAAAGTATTACGAAAAGCACAGAGAGTTGGCTAGAAAATTTTAGAGGATTAATAGGGGTAAAAAAATAAGTTATAAATGACACTAAAAGCATTAAATCAATACGGTAAAGGATTTCAACTAAAGGTACTGGGTGCCTTACTAACAGACAAGACCTTCATACTCACCATAAGAGATGTACTAAAAGAAGAGTACTTTGACTCAGATGCACATAGGTGGATTGTAAACCAGATTATAGAGTATTTTGATAAGTACCATACTACTATTACCATGGATGTTATAAAAGTAGAACTCCAAAAAGTAGATAAGGACATATTACAGATAGCACTAAAGGAAGAGTTGAGAAATTCGTACGAAGCTTCGCAGGACGACTTAAAGTACGTACAGGAAGAGTTTGCAACATTCTGCAAAAACCAAGAAATGAAGCAAGCTATCTTAAATTCTACAGACCTGCTAAGAGATGGGGATTATGACGGGATACGTAACATGATTGAGAAAGCCATGAAGGCAGGAATGGATAAGAATATTGGACATGAGTATAATAAAGATGTAGAATCCCGGTATAGGGAAGACTATAGACCTACTGTTCCAACTCCTTGGCCTTTAATGAATGATGCTATTCAAGGAGGCTTTGGTCCCGGAGATCTAGTCATTATGTTCGGTAATCCGGGTGGAGGTAAATCTTGGACAATGGTTGCAATGGCTGCACATGCTGTAAAACTAGGATTCAATGTTAATTTCTATACCCTAGAGTTAGGAGAAGCTTATGTAGGTAAGAGATTTGACTGCTACCTAACAGGGTACAGTATCGATGACGTTCAGAAGCACAGAGAAGAGGTACAGGATATAGTAAATAACCTAAAAGGTAAGCTTATCGTTAAAGAGTACCCACCAAAAGGAGCTTCAGTATCTACAATACGATCACATATTCAAAAATGTGAAGATATGGGACATAAGCCTGATTTAGTTATTATAGATTATGTTGATTACCTAAGAGCACCTTCAAAAGGTAAGTTTAGTGACAGGAAAGATGAAATTGACGATGTATTTATTGCTACAAAAGGATTAGCAAAAGAATTAAAGATTCCAATACTAACTCCTTCACAGGTTAACCGAATGGGAGCAAAAGATAGTGTAATCGAAGGAGATAAGGCAGCAGGGTCTTACGATAAGATGATGGTAGCAGACATATGTATGTCTTTGTCGAGAATGAAAGAAGATAAGGTACTGGGAACAGGTAGAATACACTTTATGAAGAATAGGTACGGAAATGACGGTATGACATACAGCGTAAAGATGGATACTAACAACGGTCACATAGAGTTTGATGAGAAAGGACTATTCGAAGAAAGAGATGAAGAATCTTCAGGACCTTCCTTTAACCTGTCAAGAGAAAAAATGGAAGAATTATTTGATAAAAAAGGATAAACCTATATTTATCAGAATAAAACACCAATATGAAACCAGTAATTATATACAGTGACAGATTTTTAAAAAGCATTTCAATATTTATGAGCATAGGAGGCATTTCACTGTGGCCCTTTATTATTCTTAGAGAAAAGTATAAAGAGGGAGGCACTCATGCTAAGAAAGGAATAACAACCGTTAATCACGAATCGATACATTTTCAACAAGCTTTAGAAATAGGGGTAGTCCCCTTCTACCTACTGTACGTAATAGAGTGGGCTTTTAAACTTTTTAAATTTGGATCTAAAGCATATTATCATTTAGCAGCAGAAAAAGAAGCATACGCTAACCAGAATAACTTAGATTACTTTGAAACTAGAAAAAGGTACTCTTGGCTAAAGGGAATACTTAATTAATACGAAACTTACTAAAATAAAGGTTAATTAAAACAGAAGATAGTATGGGAATAAACATAGGGATAGCAATAATACTGTTAATAGGTCTAGCAGTTAGTTACGTAGCCTCAAAAAAAAGAACCAAAGAACATCAAAAAGAAGTTCAGCAAATTAAGGAAGAATTTGAAAAAGAGAGAGGCAGGATTAGAATAGATGCTAAGAAGAGATCAGGCGCAGTACAATGGGGTAAGACTATTGAACATTTCGTACCCTTCATGACTGATTTCCCCGTTCCGCCAGAAGATTGCGTATTTCTAGGAATGCCTATAGACTATGTCTGCTTTAAAGACTCAGGAAGTCCATCAAAAGCTTCAGTACATTTTGTAGAGGTGAAAAGTGGAAACGCTTTCCTAATGGGAAAGCAGAAAAATATAAAAAAAGCAATTGAGGAAGGTCGAGTACACTGGCATGAGATTACAGTCGATGGAAATAAGATGAAATAGTTGGCTATGTGGGAAAATTACCTTATCTTAATGTAAATAAACTAGATAAAGATGTCAAAAAATAGCGCAAGAGCAAGAGTAGCACAGTTAGATGAATGGTTAAAGCAATTTAACACAGTAAAAGGAGATACTATCAAGACAAAGATAGAAAAGAGATCTAGAGCTAACCACTACAGAGCAAGAGGCGTTCAATAGGTGAATAAAGATATAATAATAGCACTCTGCCTATTCACAGCCGGTCAACTGATCATATGGTACCAGACAAATGCCCAATTCCTGTCAGAATGGGCAAAAGATAGGCCTTGGCTGTTAGCAATAATAGGATGGCCTGTGAGTTATATACTAATAGTTGCAACAACGTATGCGGTAAAAGGCTTTGACGGCTTATTATGGCCAGGAAGGTTAGTAGGTTTTTCAACAGGTATGATTATTATGGCTTCTCTAACTTATGTACATCTGGGGGAAGGTATAAACCTTAAGACAGGTATTACCTTACTTCTGTCTTTTATTATAGTAGTAGTACAAGTATTTTGGAAATAAATTTTATAAATTAAATAAGTTATGTTACGTAAACCAGATTCAATTCCTTCAAGAGATACAATCATTGAAGACCCAGCAATGGAACCTTACTTTATTACAAAATCAGATGCAGGAGGGTATACCATTTACAAAAGAGTAATTAGAGGAGAGAATAACACAAAGTATATTGATGCACTATGTTACCCCTCAACATTTAACTCAGCACTGAAGAGAACAGCTAAGTACCTTCAAGACCATAAAAACAAACACTACAAAACAGTGGGTGCTTATCTTAAAGCTTGGGAAGAGATTAAAGATAAAATGAGCAGTATCGCAAACGTCGATTAAGTTCAAGCGTTTGCCTATACGCTTTACAATACCTGGCAAATTTTAAATTTAAATAAACATGGCAAAAAAACATGTAGTAGTATCCTTATCAGGAGGGATGGATTCCTCAACATTACTATTAAGAGCTTTAACAGAGTACGATACCGTAACTGCTATCTCATTTGATTACGGTCAAAAACATAGAGTAGAGTTAGAAAGAGCTGTATCGCTAGTAAGTTACGTTAACCTTAACAGTAGCATAAAAGACCTTGTTGAACCAGATGTGGACTTAATTACGTACCGTCAAATTAAGTTAGACGGACTAGTAGACCTATTAGACTCGGCACTAGTGACAGGAGGTAAAGATGTTCCGGAAGGACATTATGAGCAAGATAATATGAAAGAAACAGTTGTACCTAACCGTAACAAGATGTTTGCTTCTATTGCTCAAGCCGTAGCTTTATCAATTGCAAATAGAACAGGAGAAACTTGTGATATTGCATTAGGAATACATGCAGGAGATCATGCAGTATATCCCGACTGTCGTCAAGAGTTTAGAGATGCCGATGATGCAGCTTTTAGAATGGGTAATTGGGATGCAGAAAGAGTAGGGTATTTTACACCTTATTTAAATACCGATAAATTTGGTATACTAGAAGACGGATTAGTAGTATGTAAAAAATTAGGATTAGATTTCGATGAAGTCTATTCAAGAACCAATACTTCATACAAGCCAATCTTCATTCAAAGCGACTTTGTAAAGAACGATGACGGAAGCATACACGGTAAATGGTATTCTGATTATAAATCAGCATCTTCAGTAGAACGTATAGAGGCATTTATTAAACTAGGAAGACTTGATCCTGTAGCATATGCAGACGAAACAGGTCCTGTAGAATACGAAGTAGCAAGAGCAGCAGTAGAAAAAGTTTTAGCAGAACATACAGCAAGTTAATTAATAACATACACTATTTATAAGGACCAAGTAACTCTTGGTCTTTTTTTTAGATTTAATAATAATTGCCGGAACACCGTTTCAATAACTTCTCGCTATTTATAATAAACGAATTAAATGCATACATTTTATACCGACAAAACCGAAGACTTTAAATGTAAGATTGGAGTAGAAGGTTCAGATATAGACGATGTTCAAGCTAGACTAGTATTTGAAAATACAGGTGCTAGCCTTTTATTTGAAGGTAAAGTAGACTCCAGTGGGGAATGTACAGTACCAGTTACTAAACTGAAAGGCTTTCTTAAAGAAGGTACATCAGGAAATCTGAAATTAGAAGTAATAGCTAATGATACTTTCTTCTCACCATGGAGTGGGGAATTTCTAATCAAGACCAGTAAGAAGGTAACAGTAGAAGTAGCGGAAAACAGTAAACCTTCTATAAGAGAGCAAAAACTAGTAGTTAAAGTAGAAACACCAAAAACACCTAAGAAGACACATAGTGACGTTGTGTTAGAGCTGTTTAAAATGAAAGGTATTACTAAGGCTAATTTAAGAGAAAATATCGACATAGCTACACCGTTATTAGGAGGGTATGTAGAAAAGTATAAAGTAAAACAACCAGTGGACTCACTATTAAATGAAGTATTAAAAAAACTAAAGTAAAATGGCAAAAATAATTGATCCGGATGATTTAAATCAGGGCGTAGAGGTAAATTTCGTAACAGGCTCGTTAGATATTCAACTAAACATCGCAGGAACGTTATCAACAGATGGCGTATCTATGCAAACACTATATTCCTTTATTAAGGAAGAGTGGAAAAATGATAATAACCTTATTAAGTTCCCATTCCCAATGGTTTCGATTACATCGGAACAGTTTGAGATGATTAACGGATGGAACCTTATTAACAGCCAAAGTAAGTATTTGATCAGAGATGGTGGATGGGCTGTTGTAAGTCCTGACACATCAGCTAACACAGAAGAGTGGATGAATATTACATCATTAGGAGCATTTGATAATGCAACTACTGACCAAGCTTACTTCTTACAGCAAGATCCAGCCTTAGTAGGATTTGCAACAGCAATACCCGAAACTATTATACTACCGGGTGAGGTAAATCAGGGAGTTCAGATATTCGCTTCAGGATCATCAAACTTCGATTACAGAGGATTCTATAAAATATACCTGCGTGAGCAAGGAAAAACATACGGTTTCTACGATTTATTAACAGAGCAGAATTTAGCTGCTATAACGTATAGGAAATATGCCTTACCGTTAGCAAACGCAACCGATTTAAAAATTACTGCAGTAGATAATATTATTACAGGATCTACACCATATACAGGAATGAGTATTACATACCATACTTCTTCTATTCAAAGAACGATTGGTGGAACTCCTTACGATTATAATATTATTGTTGAAGGTAATAGTGGTACAGCAGAGGAAATTTACGAATTTGTACAATGGTCACTTAGACAGTCTACAGATATTGATGCTGATCTAGTTAATCAATTACGTGGTGATGTTGCAGAGGGGCTATTATCATTCATTGGAGATACCTTAAGAACATCAGATGGAGTTTACATTGATACGTTCTTAGCAGCAGATACCAACAGATTAGAATTTACAGATGTAAGTGGATCAGTTAGAACGTTCCCATTCGTTGCAGCCGGTAACTTATTATTTAACACTAACTTAACAGGTGATACTGATTCAATCTATAAAGTATTCTTTACAAACGATGATGCTGGTGATAATACAGGTAGAGACTTTGGAACACAGGAAGCTATTGTAATTGACACTAATAGTACAGGACCTTTAACAGGATCTGTAGCAACAAGTGCTAGTGTAGGATTCGATTATGATTACGATGGAAATATACAAAGGGGTTCTGATTCATCTGGATCAGATGTACCATTCACAGCTGTAGCTTTAGGGTTAACAGCAGCACAGTATGTTGTAACTACAGGAACATTTACAAGAAGTACAGCAAACACTGTCAACTTCGTTGCTGCCTTAGAAAGAAACTACTTGAACCCATAATAAAGGGATCTAAAATAAGCTAATAAGAGGGAAGGGAGCAATTCCTTCCTTTTTTAGTTAAAAATAAGTTATATGAGTAAGAATACATGTGGAGATTGCACCTTATGTTGCGAACTACTGCCAATCCCTGAACTAGGGAAGCCTATAAATACTTTATGCGGTAATTGCACAATCAAGAAAGGGTGTAACATCTACGAAAATCGACCTAATTCATGTATTAATTTTGATTGTGTCTATTTATCTACAGAAGAAATGGATGAACATCTAAGACCTGATAACTGTAATGTTATTTTTGAAAGAATAACAACTAGGATTTACCTAGCTTTATGTCATTACCAGGATACTGAAGCATATCAAAGCAAGCCCGTAATGGAACACATTCAGGACTTAAATGAGAAAGGGATATCGGTAATAGCCTCTTCATTTACAAAAGAACCTAATGAATTCTTCTTAGCAGAGGGTCATAAAAAAGAAATTGTACAAAGAATTGTAATGAACGAATACGAGAAAATTAAATAATGGCAGCACCAGCTTACACAACCGACTTACTTACATATAACGATGTTACATCTATAACGGGTTGGTCAGAACCAACAGGTATGACAGATTTGAATGGTGCAGGTGAGGTTGATGGTGATTTAGCAATCTACGGTACAGTATGTATTTCAGAGGCTATGAGAAAAACCACACTTGGTGCTTTAGTATTTACAGGAACACAACCAACTTGGACAGCAGGAACAACACATTATTTTGTATGGTTCAAATGGTTCGCACCTAACTCATTGGGTTCAAAGGCAAATGGTGGACTTAGAGTATTGATAGGTAACACTGCGGCAAATTACCGTGGTTGGTATATGGGTGGTGCAGAAACTTATGAATATGGTGGATGGGAAAATTATGTGGTAGACCCAACTGAAACAACATTGGCAACACAAACACAAGGTTCACCAACAACAACATATAACACCGTAGGGTTCGGTGTATTCTGTCCAACATCAACACCTCAAAAGGGTAACGCATATACAATAGATATTATCAGATATGGTAGAGGTGAATCAAGATTTACCGATGGTGATTTAGCAAATGGATACGCAACGTTTGCTGGATACGCAGCAGTAAATGATAATCCAACAACAGGTAGATTTGGATTGATTCAAGACCAAGGTGGTTCTTATTTATGGAAAGGTTTAATGAGTTTGGGATTAAGCGGTACTTCGGTAGATATGAGAGATTCCAACGTTGTACTAAACATTGATGATACCGAAATGGTAGGTACGGATTTCAATAGAATTGAAGTACACAACGCATCTTCAAATATAGAATGGACTTCGGTTCTTATTTCTTCACTTGGTACACGTGCCAAAGGTGAATTTGAAGTAATAGATAATGCTACTGTTTCATTAAATACTTGTGTATTTACAGATATGAGTACCTTTATATTTCAATCAAATAGTGCACTAGAGGGAGTTACTTGGAGACGTTGTGGACTAGTTACACAAGGAAGTGCATCGGTTGACGTTTGCACATTTGTAGATTCTCAAAATACCGTTTCCCTATTATCAAATAACCCAACCCTAGTGCAGGGTAATTTCTTTACAACCGGGTCTTCTGCAGCAACTAATCATGCTATGGAATTATCAACCGCAACTGCAGGAAATACATACTCTCTTTCAGGTAATACCTTTGAGGGATACAACACAGTAGATGGTTCAACGGGTAATGAAGTTATATACAACAACAGTGGAGGAGCAGTTACTCTTAACGTTTCTGATACAACAGGGGTAGTTAGTGTTAGAAACGGAACAGGAGCTACAACTACCATAAATAATAACGTATCCATTACATTATCAGGATTAAGGGATAGTACAGAAGTAAGGGTATTGGCTTTTGGAACAAATACTGAATTAGCAGGAATTGAAAATGCAACAGATGGAACAGTGGATAATAGGAGCTTTACATTTTCATTAGCAGCCTCAACAGCTACTACAATTGTTATACATAACTTAGCTTATGTGTACATCTCTATTAACTATACACTACCTGGTACAACATCTACTGTACCTATACAACAACAACCGGACAGGTACTATAATAACCCATGATAAAGAAATTTCAAGTTACAGAATCAAATTCAAAAGATTTTCTAGGAAAATTATTTGAAACACCAACACAGATAAGACAGAACGTAGGCTTACCCTTCACTGAAGGTATATACAGGTGTACTATGTTCGATGGAATAAGGATAAGATTAGTAAGTGAAGACGGTTTTATTATAGGAATGGTAAGATAGTTTGGAGATACGGAAGAAAAATCGTATATTAAAAGATAGTATAAGTAAACTAATAACAGAAGAATGAACAACATAGATTTAGCTACACAAAAAATAAGACAATTACAAGAACAGTTCTTTAAAGCAGATGCATCACCAAATTCACTATTTTTATTTGTGCAAAACGAAGTAATGCCGTTAATGGATAAGGCATCAACCGAGATAAGAACTAATTACGCAGAGATCTCTGATAAACTGACAAAGCAAATGAATACAGGAAGAAAGCAGTAAACATAAAAACTTCCATATTTATATAATATACTAGCACATAATTAACATGGCATCAGAATTTGTAAGAATACCACCTGATTCAACAGGTAAACGAATAAGACATATAGACAGATATGATGTTGAAATAAACACCATATTAATCGATCTATCAACGATTGAAGTAGGTACACAAATTATCGGCAATACCAGCGGTATTACAGGAACGTACACAGGAACGAATACAAAGTATGGTGAAGTTTTTATTCACGTTACTGATACAACAGGAGAATTCACAGTAGGTGAAGTTTTGAGTGATGTATCTAATGGTAATATAGGTACAGTTGTATCATTATTAAATATATACACTCCTTCGATTGTAATGAGTGATGGTAATAATCCATATAATACACAAAAGATAGATGATAAAGGTAGTTCATATGTAAGATATTCCGAAGGTGATTTAGGATTCGATGCATTCGGACATGCTCAATTCTCACAAGCCTCTAAGGTATTTGATTGGATGTTCACATACGGTGATAACGCGGAAGATTTTTATGATGAAACTATAGCTGGTGGTGCAATAACAGGATCAGTAGTAGATAGTTCACTAGTACTTTCAACACCCATTACATCTGGTTCACGTATAACACGTACTTCACATCAATATTTTCCATACAATCCTGGAGAAGGTAATGAAATGTTAATGTCATACCGTTCTGGTGATACAGGAACAGCCAATGTTGTAAGACGATGGGGTTTGTTTGATGATGAAGATGGTTTATTTTTTGAACTAAGCGGTTCAATAATGAGTGTAAATGTAAGAAATTCATCAACCGGTACTGTTATAGATAATACAGTTATTCAAGATAATTGGAACGGTGATAAGTTGGAGAACAACACAATAGATTCATATTTACTTGATGTATCTAAATACAATATATATTGGATAGATTACCAGTGGTTGGGTGCTGGAAAAGTTAGATTTGGAACATTTGCACCCGATGGTACACATATAACAGTTCACACGTTCAAACATTCGAACACAATCATCAATCCGTACATGAGACGAGGAACACTACCAGTCCGATTAGAACAGTTCAATTTAGATACAGCTGCAACCGGAACTGACAGTAGAATGGTATGTTGTTCACTACTTCGTCAAAGTCAAACCGCCGATTTTCCTGGTCATCATTTTTCTCATACATCACCAACAGTTGCAGTATCAGGTAGTTATACACCAATCATATCAGCTAAACCAAAAACAGTACATTCTGGTGAAACGAACAGAATAACGTTAATACCAACGAATTTTGAGGTATATGTGGATGGTGATCCAATCGAACTAGATGTAGTTGTAAATCCAGGACTAATAGGAGCTAATTATACCGTTTCGGCCTCGAATGATTCAGCGTTTTTAGTAGATGAATCTGCAACTTCATATGTTGGTGGTACTCGTAAGGATGCATTAATATTCGGTGCAGGTGTAAGTCAACGTGAAATTAGTGAAACTTTGGAGAATACACTTAAACTTAGTGCGGACGGTGTATCACAACCCATATTCACCTTAGCTGCAAAATCTATCAAATCTGGAGGTAATGCTAATGTAACAATACTTTTCAGATGGAAAGAATCTCATTAATCAAAATTACATATGTGGACATCGTTATATTATGGACAATGGGATTACTGGGAGCTTCGACATAAGGTAACTTTTGACGGAGTTAATAGGCTGATTCTTATAAACGACGGAGTTACGGATGTAGATATGCAAAGAGATGTATATTCTGCTTGGAAAGAGTGGGTATCTGTATACGATAACTTAAAGTACTACAATCCCTTCAATGCTATTGGTGGTGATCCTACTATTGTAGGACAGTCCTTAGATGTTACATACTTCCTAATTAATGGATGGAAGTTTAAACCCTATTCAGGACAGTACAACCTTAACATTGTAGGAAACGTTTACGATGTAGATGGCGGAGACATAAAAATTCCGGCAGATATAGTATCAGGGGAACCTAATAACATTACAATCAACATTAATACTTCTAATATTGTACGTCGAATTGACGGATCATCAGTATCGGGAAGTGGAGGATTAACAGTAGCAGAAAACGAAACACTATATAGAATAGATGGAAACGTAATAGCCATTCAATCTCTACTTGCTTCACCTGTAACAGCTTCATTAGAACCTACACAAGCACTTCAGTTGACAACAATTGAACAACTATCAGTAACACAGTCAATTCAACTATCAAGCCTAATACAAGCAAACATATCTCAATCAACTCAAATAACAGACCTTCAGTCTAAACTGTTTGAAGTGTGGCAGCTACATGGACTAGATGTAAACAATCCACTATTAGTTACTCAAACAGCTCGTACGTTTGACACAGTATCTCAAACTATTGAGACAATAGGATCAGGAAGTACTCAAGAAACCACTATATACCGAAACTAAGAGGATATGAGTCTAATAGATACATATCAAATAGCGACCATTGGACAAAACCTTGCAAATACCTTCACTTTAGCAAGTAACGGAATTCTTATTGACATTATCATAGAGGACATCATTACTCCACCGACTGGAAAACCAGGAGGAAAAGCAGGACAAGGTAGTCAGACAGGTAAACACGAGGAAGAGAAGAAGAAAAAGAAGATTACAGTTATAGCTACTATAGAAGGAGTAGAGTACAAAGAAGTTAAGGTATACGAAGGTAAGAAGGATATCACAGTTAAAGATATTAAGGTAGATATCACAGAAAATATGAACAAACCAAAAATATCTATAAAAATTCTTAACGATTAGTTGTTAGGCTGAAAGATAATATCAATTTTTAGCTTATAAAGACATATAAACATTATGAGCGCAACATTAGCATTTATTTTAGGAGGATTTTTAGTACTAATAGTATACTTTGTAGTATTTTGTATAAAATCAGGAAGGAAGGTTAAAGCCCTTGAATCAAAGCTTGAAACTTTAAAAAGAAATCAACATACAGACTTTGAGAAGATAGAGGACAAGGTACAATTTCTTATGAAAGGAATGGAGACACTAGTAGGAGATTTACTAGAATCAGAATTAATAGTACCGGCAAATATAACTAAGGAAAAAAGAAAGAAAAAAAATAAATAGAAAGAGTTGGCTAGGAAAGGAAAACTTCGTATATTTATCTAAGATAACAAGAACAATGAAAACAATTCGTAACATACATTCAATTTTAAGCAGCTCGATGCAGTCCTTTAGTAAAAGGGTAAATTCGATTGTGGAATGGTATGGCTTTAGTGTACCGAGTAATTTAATTTGCAAGTATAACCAGCCATTAATAATAGATACGGGATATTGATATGATATAACAACATATAACAATATATAAAAATCCCGGATCAAATAAAGATTCGGGATTTTTTTTTAGTAAAAAAGTATAAGATCATTGACATATTGGATAATTAAAATAACGGTACTTCCTTCCTTAGGGAGGGAGGTAGCGTACAAGGAAGATTAAGCCGAAAGATTCTGGGTAGCGGCGGCGCTCTTGAAAAGCGAGTATTGTAACAGATGTGGGGGTTCGAATCCGCCATCTTCCGCAAAATAAAACAACGCCTGTGTAACGATAGTAGGTAAGTAGAGGTTCTTAATTGTGGTTTCTTCCACGCAGTGGCATTCGCCGCTTGAACAATCGTTTGACGCCCGGAAAGACGGGCAACTTTCCCCATGGTGTAATTGGTAACACGTTGGTTTTTGGCATCAAAGAGTGTAGGTTCGAGCCCTGCTGGGGAAACAATAATTCCGGGATGTAGTCTCGTTGGTGAGACGCTTGCTTTGGGAGCAAGAGGCGGCAGGTTCAACTCCTGTCATCCCGACAATAGAGTTTTTCGCCGATATACGGTTCTCTTTAAAAACACGAATCGGATTTGCCCTCGTAGCTCAGTAGGCAGTAGCAGCGAGCTTTTAACTCGAAGGTCACAGGTTCGATCCCTGTCGGGGGCACAAAATACTTCTTTAGCTCAGTTGGTTTAGAGCGCTTGTTTTACACGCAAGAGGTCATAGGTTCGAATCCTATAAGAAGTACAAAATTAAGTAGTAATGGAAAGAGTTACTTCGCAAATTAGCTCACATGGTAGAGCAATTGACTTCAAATCAATAGGTGACGGGTTCAAATCCCGTATCTGCAACCAAAACAGCTCTTCTAAACTTTCTCTTAATTTTTTTAAAGCCGACAACAGGCAAGGTGCCGAGCGAGTCTGTAAAACTCTACTGGGTAGGTTCGATTCCTACTGGCGGCACGAGGCGGAGACCTAACCGAAAGAAGGAAACAGGAAAAAATGGTTGAAAAAGTACTTAAAGGGGGTGGCCCCGGAGAGAGTATTAAACAAAATCTCTAAACCCCAGCCAGGCTATTTAGCTCAGTAGGTAGAGCACTAGATTGAAGATCTAGGTGTCACCGGTTCGATCCCGGTAATAGCCACTATATTCCTTAGTAGCTCAGTTGGTTAGAGCGGTGCACTGTTAATGCATAGGTCGTAGGTTCGAGACCTACCTAAGGAGCAGTAAAAATGGGGAAGAAATAAACAACTCGCGTAGACTTTCTTCAGAAATGGTAGTAATACAATTGAGTTACTTCGGTAAACAATCAAACTTGAAATTTGACATTGTTGGTTCAAATCCAACCTTCCCCACCACGGTCTATAACTCAGCGGTAGAGTAGCTGTCCGATACACAGCAAGTCGTAGGTTCAAATCCTACTAGGCCGACAAAAACTGGTAGATTACTCAAACGGTAAAGAGGCTTGTTTGCTAAACAAGTAGGGTGTAAAAGCTACATGGGTTCGAATCCCATATCTACCGCTATAAAATATGGGCTGTATATTGCGAGACTGAGAGCTGTATCGATTAAGGTTCTTGACTTCAATAACATACTTGGTGATTTCCGTTGATTATGAATACTTAATAGATCTTATAAGTAGGAAAGGAGGGGAGGTATAGGGTTCGAGTCCCTTATGGTTCACAAAATAATACCGATATAGCTCAGAGGCAGAGCACTTCCTTCATATGGAATAGGTCGAGATTTCAAAATTCTCTATCGGTACAATATTTATAATAAACAATATAATGTATACTTACAAAGCAAAAATTATTAAAGTTTACGATGGTGATACTGTAACAGCACAAATCGATTTAGGATTTAACATGACATTTACAGAACCGTTAAGAATTCTACGAATTGATGCTCCTGAAGTTAGAGGAGAAGAAAAAGAAGCAGGTAAATTTTCAAGAGATAGGTTAAGAGAATTAGTACTAGGTAAGGAAGTTACTATTAAGACCCGAAAAGATAAGAAAGGTAAGTACGGAAGGTACTTAGCTGAAGTGTATATAGAAGGAGTTAACGTTAGTGATTGGTTAGTAGAAAATAATTTAGCAATATATAAAGAGTATTAAGGAGAGCAACATGGTGATTGTAGCTGAATGGTAAAGCACTTGGTTGTGGTCCAAGCGATTGCGGGTTCGAGCCCCGTCTTTCACCCAAAAATAAGCTCGTAATGAAGTTTTCCTCCGTTAGGGAAGTTTTTGACATTACAAATGCCCCTGTGGTGGAAATGGCGATACACGATAGGTTTAAGCCCTATTGCCTTAGAGGCTTGCAAGTTCGAATCTTGTCAGGGGTACAAAAAAATCGTATAAAAAAATAGATATTGATCACATCTAGTAGGTTAAGCGATATCCTACAACTGCCTTCATAGTTTAACTGGAAAAACATAACGCTACGGACGTTAAGACCTGTAAGTTCGAGTCTTACTGGAGGTACAAAATACAAATCGTTGATAATTATTGACATTTCGTTGGACGAGAGTTCGATACTCTCCGGCTCCACTATGAGACTTTTAAGACCATGGGGCCGACTGGTTTTGACAATGGAAAACGTGGATGATAGTAGATTAGTATTTACGCAAACGACAACTTTGCATTAGCAGCCTAGCAGCTGTTGAATTTAGGTGTTTCTAAGGGAGCACGGATTCACGTTTACCTAGTACGAAAACTAGGTATCTGCCCCTGTAGCTTAAATGGAAAAGCACCTCTCTTCTAAAGAGGCGACTTTAGGTTCGAATCCTAGGAGGGGTACAATATTCCAAACTATTTATTATTATGGAAGAACTGTCAAAAGCGCAGAAAATACTAATAGAAGATTTAAAAGATGATATCGAGTTCTATAAAGAGGATTTAGAATCACGTATTAAATTAGCCCGTACCTATATAATAGTTGGTATAGTACTTGCAGTAGCTGTTGGACTTCTCTTCGTACTTAAGCCAGAACTCCTTACAAAATTACAGGGGCTATGGGAACATATGGGAACAGTAACAGGGTTTGTAGGGGAGGTACTTCCGGTAGCATTTGCTTCAAAGTCCTTTAACGTAGTAAAAGTACAAAAGCAGAAACTAAACGGCTTACGAATCTTCGATAAAACTGTAAACAGGATTGAAAACGGGATACTTCCTAATTCAGAACAAGATATAACAGCAGTAGAGAGTGATTTAGCATTATATATCAGCACATAAATAGTTTATAATTATGAGTAATATTAAGGAGTTAATAGCAGTAACAAATAAGAATGCCCGAAAAAGTAGGGCAATTAATAATGTACTTTGGGGCGTAGTAGTGTTACTAGTTATAGTTTCCTTCCTTACTGCATTCTATGCAGTTGAGACAAAACACGAGGTAGTAAGAGAAAGAGATGCAAAAAATGAACTACTGCTAAGAACAAATAAACTTAAAGATGTAGCAGAACTTTTAGTGGAAGATTTAAAAATCTCAGAAGAAAATCTACAAGGAGAGAAGGTAAAATTAGAGATTATTAAAATCTCTTATGATTCCTTAAGACAGGTACACTTAGAGATAGAAAAAAACACATACCAGTTATGGGATTATGCACAAGACCAAAATACTGTGGAAGCTTACACCGATTATATTAAATTGAGAGGAGATAAAGATGGAGAGGTTTTAAATAAGATTAAAGAGCTACTAACCAAAAAAGGGTATGTACAGATACAGGAATCAACAGGAGAATTGCTGATAGAGCCTGTAGAAGGAAGCACTATACTGTGGAAAGCGAAAACTGCTCGTAGTATAAGAGTGGGAGTTATAGGAAAATCAAAAGAATCACAAAGAAAAGGGGATGTAGTACTTAAGGGTCAACCGTTCATACTACTGAAAGACAGTATCTGGAGCGGAAAGACACGTTGGGCAAAAATAGCCTACTAATTCAAATATAAATTTTTAAATAATAAATCAATGAGTAATTTAATGGGAAACCAAGAATCGCTAAGGATCGGCTACGCCAATACAAGACGTAGTAAAGCCTTCAAAACCGCTTACAGAGTTAAGTGGAAGACTAAGAGTAGATTAGTGGCATAGTAAATACGTCTGTAGCTCAATCGGTAGAGCAGTAGTCTCCAAAACTAAAGGTTGAAGGTTCGATTCCTTCCAGGCGTGCAAAGAAAACTACTAATTTAGTTGGTAGAGTTATAATTATATGCGATCTTTAGCATATGGAAAAAGAAAATGTTTCATTAACCCAAAAAGTAGAAATTATGAAAAATCGCTACAGTAAAACTCTGGTAGTCGATTCTAGCTATATTCCTAGAAGCATTATCACTACTGAAAGAGCTTTCGTAATCTCTTTTAAAGGTAATGCAGACATTATAGCAGAATACCCAGAGACATTCGGTGTTGTTAATCCAAATTTAGAGATTAATAAACCATCAATTATTAGAGTATTCACTTATGTGAAACTTAACTTTCAAAAGGTACCACTAACAAGAGAGAATATCTATAAAAGAGATAATTTCGAGTGTGTATATTGTGGACAGACTACAAAAAAGTTACTTACGTTAGATCACGTTATTCCTCAATCAAAAGGAGGACCAAACGCATGGGATAATCTAGTAACAGCTTGTAAGAAATGTAATGGGGAAAAAGCGGATCTAATGGTAGAAGAGTATACAAAAAATATACCAAAACCACAACGTCCACACTATTTAATGTTACTAAAGAAGACAACATACATTCCGGAAGAGTGGAAACCTTATTTACTTTTCTAAACAAGAAAGTTGGTTAATTGAGATCTAATCATTATATTTAGGTCTCAATAACAGTTAAAAGATTAATTTAAAAATCAGTTACAATGAACGCAACAACAGAAAAAATAGTAGAAGAAGAACCTAAGGGACATTGGCCGAATGGCTTAGGTGATAGTCTGCAAAACTATTTACATCGGTTCGATCCCGATATGTCCCTCTAAATTAAAATAGTATGAGTAAGTATAAATTATATATTAATATGCCATCAGCTAAGTTCTATAAAGAAATAATAGCAGATTCATATATAGTAAATAAAGGAAGAATAACTTTTTTGTCCCAAACAGATGTTATTGCAAGTTACCCTAGCAGGTACACTATTATTGAAGAAATAATTAGAAATAAGTAGAAAAAGTTTGTAGGTAAAGTAGAACTTCGTATATTTATGGTATAATAGTAGTGAGATCATTGACATATTGGATAATAAGAGATGCCTGAGTGGCGGAAATGGCATTACGCACTAGATTTAGGTTCTAGGTCATGAGGGTTCGAATCCCTTCTCAGGTACAAAAGAAAATAACTATTGTGTAGCTAGAAACAGTTGAAATTAATATTGTTGAATAACACAAGTTATTTTTAATAAAAGTTAGAGGTTGATGGAGAACTTAAAAGGCATTCAAGCGCTATTCTAATTTAATTGCCTCTATAGCTCAGTTGGTAGAGCATCACATTTGTAACGTGATTGTCATCGGTTCGATCCCGGTTAGAGGCTCAAAAAGTAAACACTATGACTAAATTTAAAAACTCTGTATTCTAGTTACGTTAATCGTTAAACTAGAAAACAATGAGCAGAAGTAAAAAGAAACATCCTGTCGTATCAGATTATAGCAGAAACTATACTCCACACGCTAAAAGGATGGCAAGTAAAGCAGTAAGAAGATACCCTCACAAAATCGCTGACGGTAATTCTTACAGAAAAGTATTTCCAAGTTATAATATCTTTGATTATAAATGTCACTGGTTTCTTTCTGATTTGAAAGAATATGATTGGTTTAGTGTTGAAGATATAAAAGCAGCATACAGGAAATAGAAAGTGCGGATGTAGCTCAACTGGTAGAGTCTTAGCCTTCCAAGCTAAATGTTGTGGGTTCGAATCCCATCATCCGCTCTAAATAGTAAACTTAGAACCGAGGAACCCCTTTAAAATGGATTCACAACCATAGAGGTCGCTAAGTTAGGTAAGTGAAAATGTGGAGCTTACCTACTATTTAAATGCTGCCGTCGTCTACTGGCTAGGACACCACCCTTTCACGGTGTAAAAGAGGGATCGAAACCCTTCGGCAGTACTAAAGTAGTTAAAGAACCGTTAAAGTACGGCTGAGCAGTCAACCATAACTTGAGCAAACGTCATATTAACTACTTTTACTAGGGGTCATAGCTCAACTGGCTGAGCATTTCGTTTGCAACGAAAAGGATGTGGGTTCGAATCCCATTGGCTCCACAAAACTAACTTAAGATGACTACTTAAGTGAATATTAGATAACAAGTCCAGTTTTGAAATATAGGCGTAAAAACAGATAGTCTAAACAAGGAAGGAAAGTCCATTAACGAAACCTGCTTAACCTTTGGAATGTAAAGGTAACCGGTTCAGAAGTGTTGTTGGTAACATGTCGCCCTGTCACGGCGAAGATTGTGGGTTCGACCCCCATGTGGACCGCTAATTAGTTTAATAGAAAGTAACATCGCGGGGTGTTGTAACTGGTAGCATGCAGGGCTCATAACCCTACGGTTGGGTTCGAGTCCCACGACCGCTTCTAATTTTAAAAACCATTAAGGAGAGTAGTGAAGCTTCATAACAGCTGGCGATATAGGTAAAGGTTAGCCTCGCTATAGGGAAGTAACCTTGAAAGACCCGAAACTCTCTTTAATAATGTCCTTATAACTCAGCGGTAGAGTGGTTCGCTCATAACGAATTGGTCGCAGGTTCAAATCCTGCTGGGGACACAGTATATTATCCAATAGAAAATCTTTTTTCAAATTAAAGTAGAATAGAGTTGCTAGATAAGACTAAAAAACTTATCTCTATACTATAAGATAGAAATATCTATAAAGTTCATTGAAATACAAAAAAATAAAAAGTGGTAATAATAAGAATTACTTCGCTTGTAACGACGTGGTCGCTGGTTCGAATCCAGCCTGGGGGAATATATCCCTTCAGTAGCTCAGTTGGTAGAGCACGATATACACTCTGTTAGCCGTTCCCTTCTTTATTTTTAAACATATTATAAGTGGTAAGATAATACAGTTACATCGCATTTAGAGCACGTATTTGGAGGTTCGAGTCCTTCCCTCCCAACTAAGAAAGTAAGAAATCTTGGGAGGTGGCCAAATTGGTAAAGGCGCGTTAAAACTAGCTGTCATCACCCATTCCCTTATAACAACATATTCAAGTGGTTAGCAACCGGGTTACTTCGACTCAGACTTCAAATCTAATTAACAATATCCCACTGCACCCATTCCCTTGAACAGTATAAGTAGTAGTCATAGACAGAGTTACTTCGCATTCAGAAACAAACGCTCTTCTTAACATTCTCTACTTACAACACAAGGGATTAAAAAGTATAAAAGCATTTTAATCCCTTTTTTATTAGAAATATTTATTAATTTTTTAAAATCAAATCGTTATGTCAGTTTACAACAAAAACAAAAAGACTGCAACACCTACAGTAACAAACCACCAAGGAGGTGAAGGTTACAAATTAGATCCAAAACATGAATTAGTTGCTATTTTAGCAACAGGTTTTGATAATACTTATTACGAGAAATTATCAGACAGAGAAGTTAGATTCAAAGAGCTTATCGTAAAGTTAGCTCAAAAAGAACCTGAATTCGTAGCTAAAGCACTAGTATATGCTAGATCTGTAATGGGCCAAAGAAGTGTTACCCAGTTTGGAGCAGTAGCATTAGCACCTTACCTATCAGGTAGAGGAATTGCACGTAAATTCTTCTCAAAGAGAAGTAAGAAATTTAAAACAGGAGGTATCGTGTTTAGGTTAGATGACTTACTAGAAATAGTAGCTTGTTATCAACACTTCAATCCCGGAAAACCATTGCCAAACGCAATGAAGAAAGGATTTAAAGCTGCTTTAGAGGCTGCTGATACTTACGAGTTAGCAAAATACCAAGGAAAGAATAAAGATGTTTCCTTAGTTGATATTGTAAACTTAGTTCGTCCAAAACCAAGTGAAGATATGCAAAAAACTTTCAAACAGTTAATGACTGGAGAGTTAAAGCAATTCAACACTGTTGAAGATAAGAATACATCAGCTGGACAAGATGTTGCTAAGAAAGTAAAAGAAGGTACTATTACTAAAGCGGAAGCTAAGGTAGAGTTAACACAAGCTAAGGAATCAAATTATGCTGAATTAATTGCAACTAAAAAAATAGGGTATTTAGCGTTACTACGTAACTTACGTAATATCTTACAAACTAGTTCAAATAAAGAATTGATTGACGGAGCAATTGCTATCTTAACAGATGAAGCAACTATTAGAAAATCTCTAGTATTCCCTCACCAAATCGATTTAGCATTAGAAGTGTTACTACAGGATATAGGAGCGTCAAAAGCGTTACCATTCATTACAGCACTAGATAAAGCTTACGAACTTGCGATTCCGAACCTAACATCACTATTTCCAGCAGGTAAAACTGCAGTTATCTTTGATAGTTCAGGATCAATGGGATCATCGATCAGATTAGCAAATGGGAAACCTGGTAGTAAATCTGCTATTGAAAAAGCTGCTTTAGTAGCTGCAACTTTAGGTAAAGGGATTAACGCCGATGTATACCACTTCGCTAGTAGTGTCGCTGCAATTAAGTTCAATCCTTTAGATAGTATAAATACTATTAAAAATCAGTTTAGAAAATTACAGGGAACTGTAGGGTATGGAACTGAGTTTAATGGTATTTTTAGTACGATTGGGAATAAGTACGACAGAATCTTTATTATCTCGGATATGCAAGGAGCTTCGTACATTTCACCAAGCAACTATAACAAGATGCACGTATATTCAATAAACATCTGTGGATATTCAACTACAATGTTTAAGCCAACAACTCAAAAACTTTACCAGTTAGCTGGATACTCATCAGAAATGTATGAGCTAGTAAAAAGAGTTGAAATAGATCCAAGAGCTGTAATCAAAGCAATTGAAGCTATAGAAATTTAAAAAAAAAGAGGACTTTCGGGTCCTCTTGTGTATTTATACACAGAAAACGTTCTTTTAAAATATTTTAACGTAGTAAAAGACTGAGGTACTTCGAAAAACACTTAGGTGGTTAAGAGCCACATAACTATACATAATTCGACAGACTGAAAATCACTCTTTAAGTCAGAGAGTACCCGTGTAAAGCAAGGTTTAACATTGTTTCGGGAGTATAAACAAGGCTTCCTATCTGCCACAGGGTTAGTGGCATAAAACTCAACTTAGAATTCTCGTAGAATAAAATATTTTAAAAAAACAGATTTAAAAAAGCTTGCTTCGGTGAGCTTTTTTTATTATCTTTAGGTAAGTAAAATAGAGGTTATACTATGAATAAAGTAGAGTACATAAACCGATATAATGATGTTTACACCTTTTCGTTAGATGAGGATGGAAGCATACTATGGGAAGGTAGTTTTCAATATTGCCGAATAGGCTGGCCAAATAATTATACAGAGGCATATAGGAAGTATCTGGAAGTAGAAGGTACTCCACCTCGTGAGCATACTTTGAGCTTAGCAGAGTTTAAAGAAGAAGTTCATAGATCCCTTTATGATAGGGATGACAAATACCTAGGACCTTGTATTATCGCTGAACAGTACCAAGAACTCGTTACTCCTGACCGCACTAAACTAGATATGGTAGATCCCTCAGGTGGACCTTATATAGGAGTAGGCGGTAACATGAACTACCATTATCCGGCAAAAAAAGGAATAAAGAGAGTAGTAACTGGTTTTGTGAAAATTCCAACAGGGTATAAGATTCTTGTAGATACAGTAGATATATCAAAATAAAATTACTATATTTAGAAAATAAAAATAAAGGTTATGGAAGTTACATTATCAGTATTTACAGTAGGAATACTACTATTCACAGTTAACATATTTTAGAGCACCTACTTAACTGGTTCGTTAGAGAAGCAGGTAACGACCTAGTTCTACTCCCTATTATAGTATGGGTAATGAAGACAGTAGTAATAGTAGGACTGCTATTGGCAGTATGAGATTCGACGGAGTATATATGACAGGAGGGAGTAACGGTAAAGGAAGTGACGGACTTCTATCAGCCTTACTGGGAGCAGAAGTTGCTAAAGGGATGAAAGCCCCGAAGAATTAGTAAAACATAAGACAGATAAAAATACACTTAAAAAAGCCTTGTTAACTCAGGGCTTTTTTCCTATATTAACAGTATGAAGATTACATTAGACAGAAAACAGACAATATACTTCACTTCAGACACGCATTATAGCCATAAGAATATATGTAGTGCAACTACTGAATGGTCTGTAGAGAAAAAAGTTCGTAAATTCAAATCATTAGATCATATGAACACTACTCTTGTTGATAACATAAATGCAACAGTAGGGGAAGATGACGTCCTAATACACATGGGAGATTGGTCCTTTGGAGGAGAAGAGAAAGTTTTAGAGTTTAGAAGAAGAGTACATTGTAAGAATATTCACTTACTTGAAGGTAACCATGATTACGATGTTACCAATCTAGCTTTTGATAAACAACATAGAATTTTTGAAACAGTAAAAAATTATCAATTCTTATCATTAAAAGTTCCAAACGAAGCAATAGACGGTAGGCAGTCAAAAGCAAGTCAATACAGATTTGTACTATGTCACTATCCTTTCGCATCTTGGAACGGTATGGCTAAAAGAGTAATGCATTTACACGGACACATACATACACCCACTTCAGACAGAGTAGGGCCAGGTAGGATGTTAGATGTAGGAGTAGATGGACATCCGGAATTTAGACCATACTCACTAAAAGAAGTTTTAAAGTTAATAGAGGGTAGAGAAGTTAAAGGGTTACTTCAACACACTCATGATCACCATAGTTAGTAGTAATAGAGAACATTATAAGAAAGTAAAATAACCTTATACGAATCTCCACCACTATTTATTAACCCAGACTTAGATTTAGTTTTATATAAAAACCTTAAAAAATATTAATAATAACAGATGACAGACAAAAAAGTCCTGAGTGACATAACTATCTACACAAAGTACGCAAAGTACATCCCGGAATTAGACAGAAGAGAGACGTGGGAAGAGTTAATTGATCGAAATATGCAAATGCATATTAAAAAGTACCCTCAACTAGAAGATAATATTAAATCTGTTTATGCAGATTACGTGATACCTAAAAAAGTTCTACCTTCTATGAGATCCCTACAATTTGGAGGTAAGGGAATAGAGCTTAACAATTCAAGAGTTTACAACTGTGCATTCTTGCCGATAGACAGCATTCACTCATTTAGTGAGACTATGTTTCTACTCTTAGGAGGAACAGGAGTAGGATTCTCTGTACAGAATCACAATATTGAAAAATTACCGGAAATAAGAAGACCTAACTATGACCGTAGAAAACGCTATGTAGTCCAGGATAGTATTATAGGTTGGGCAGATTCAATTAAAGTTCTGATGAAATCCTATACAGGAAGTGTACGATCTCATATTGATTTTGATTTATCAGACATTAGAGAAAAAGGAGCTTTACTGGTAACAACAGGAGGGAAAGCACCAGGACCGTTACCACTTAAAGCTTGTTTAGAGAATATAGAGAAGGTATTGAGAAGTAAGAAAGACGGAGAGAAACTGACAGACATGGAGTGTTACGATATCGAATGCTATATTGCAGATGCAGTATTAGCAGGAGGAATTCGTAGAGCAGCAATGATTGCTTTATTCGATCTTAAGAGTAAAGCTATGATAAAAGCTAAATCTAAATTTGAGATTCTAATGTACGATCGTGCAACTGTTAAGACAGGGGTAGATAATCAAGGAGAGCCTATCATGGGACATGCATGGCATGAATCAAAAGGAAAGAGGTTTTTAGATTTAGAAGTAACGGTAAAGGACAACACAGGTAAAACATACACTAAAACTTGCTACTGGGTATCAGAAGAAGATTTTGAAGACTTAGAGAAAAACGGAACACTTCCTTGGTTCTACTTTGAACCTCAAAGAGGGAGGGCTAATAACTCAATTTCTCTAGTACGTCATAAGATTACTAAAAGTACATTTAAGAAAGTTTGGAAACAGATTGAAGAATCAGGATCAGGAGAGCCTGGAATATACTTAACAAACGATAAAGAGTGGGGAACTAATCCTTGTTGTGAGATTGCACTAAGGCCCTACCAGTTCTGTAATCTTACAGAGATCAACATGGCTACTATAGAAAGTCAAGAAGATTTTGAAGGTAGAGCAAAAGCAGCTTCGTTTATAGGAACTCTTCAAGCAGGGTACACAGACTTTCACTACTTGAGAGATATTTGGAGAAAGAATACAGAAAAAGATGCCCTAATAGGCGTTAGCATGACAGGAATAGCTTCAGAAACGAACTTAGAACTAGACTTTGAAAAAGCAGCAAACTTTGTTAAAGAGGTGAATACGGCAATCGCTAAGATAATAGGAATTAACCCTGCAGCTAGAACAACAGCAGTTAAACCAGCAGGAACAACTTCACTAGTATTAGGAACATCATCAGGAATACATGCATGGTTCTGGGATTACTACTTAAGAAGGTTACGTATCAATAAAGATGAAGCTATCTACGGATACCTGGTTAAAATGATACCTCAACTTATTGAAGATGAATACTTCACTCCTGAACTTACAGCGGTATTAAAAGTACCTCAAAAAGCACCTGAAGGAGCAATCTTAAGAACAGAGACACCTATCGAACTTCTAGAAAGAGTTAAACTAATCTCAGACAAATGGATTAAGCCAGGACATAGGACAGGGAGTAATACTCACAATGTTTCCTGTACAGTTTCTATTAAAGATGGGGAATGGGAAGAAGTTGGAGAATGGATGTGGAAACATAAAGATTGTTATAACGGATTATCGGTTCTACCGTACGACGGAGGAAACTATAAGCAAACACCTTTTGAGAATATATCAAAAGAGGAGTACGACTACCTGCTTCAATTTCTAACAGACATTAACCTTTCATTAGTAAAAGAAAGTGAAGACTTAACAAGCTTTACGGAATCTATAGCATGTGGCGGAGGCGCATGTGAAATTTAAATAGCCAACCACTACTAAGCCGTCGATATGTAAAAATATGGGCGGTTTTTGTATGTAGTATATTTGGATAGCATAAAGATATTAACTATCTTTATAATTAGAGCTATTTATAAGCTCATGTTGAAAATCGTTTCAACGACTATATTAGCATTTCGTCGACTAATCTTGATGAAATGTATTTAATTTAATATCTTTAGAAAAAATACCTTAAGTTTACCGGGTTAAGAGTAAGCGAAATTAAAATGAATAATTTAAAATGAAGAAAATTTTTTTATGTTTAACAATGGTACTGGCGCTTTTAACAGCGTGCAGTGTAGACAAAATGAGCCTTTTAACCCATGGAATAGACGGTATAGACGGTATAGACGGTAAAGACGGTGTAGATGGTACATCTATAACTAGTTCAACAGTACAATCTGAGGAAGGATGGTATATTTACATCTATACAGATGGAGACCTTACTAGTACAATTCTTATCCCTTACCCTAGTGATGGTGTGGATGGTGCTGACGGACAAGATGGTATTGACGGACAAGATGGTGCTGACGGAAAAGACGGTATTGACGGTATTGACGGTATTGATGGAGTTAATGGAGTTAATGTAATTGTTACAACAGAAGTAACAGAAAGCGGTATATACCTTTACATTCAGACTGGAGACCAAATTGAAGTTGTCTTTATTCCTAATGGAACAGATGGAATTGATGGGGTTGACGGAATTGACGGTATAGATGGAAATCCTGGAGAAGATGGTATATCGTGTACTATTAGAACTGAAGAATCTGAAGGAGGGTATTACATTATATTCCTAGAAGATGGAGAGGAAGTTAATAGAATCTTTATATATTATGCTCAGGATGGAGAAGATGGAGAAGATGGAGAAGATGGTACTAATGGTACGAATGGTCAAGATGGAGATACTATTGATATTGTATATACTGATGAAGGTATAACAATTACAATTACTCATTATGATGGCTCTATTAATATTTACTACGTTTACAATGGATATAATGGTGTAGATGGGGCTGATGGTACAAACGGTACGAATGGTACAAATGGTACAGACGGAACGGACGGTACTAACGGTAATAATGGATATACCTCTATTATAAGAATGTATCAAGACGGTAACTGTGTAGTTATTATTAGTGGTCTAGATTTAGACGGAGATATGGAATTAGATGAAGATGAAATTACAGATACAGAAACATTATGTGATTGTACTTTAGAACCTAACTGTTGTCCTAGTGAAGATGATCCACAGAAAGTAGCATTGTGTCATCAGAGAGTAATCGGGAATGTACCACAGTATTTTACTATCTATGTTCCTCAAAGTGCAGTTGCTGCTCACATAGATCATGGAGATAGTTTAGGAGAATGTCAAGATTAATTAATTAAATAAAGTAAATATAAGAAGATGAAAAAAGTACTATTAATATTATCAATATTCCTTATAACTGCAACCAGTTACGGACAGGAATTCAACAAGTGGGCAATCGATGTCGAAGCAGGTATTCACTCCCTAAATGATGAATCAGCAGTCACTACAAACTCAAAGTACCATTTAGGTGCTGGGGCTAGGTATAACTTTAACCCGGAATTCGGACTTGGAGTTAATATAGGCTATGATGACTTAGACCTTAGGTCACTAGAAGGAGAATCTGTTAATACAGACATACTAACAGCTAACCTAGAAGCTACAGTAAATATCTTTAGATTACTAGACCTGTACTCTGATGACTGGAATTTACTAGCACACGGAGGATTAGGAGCATCTTTTATAGACGGTGACAACAGTTACAATGAGACCGTACTAAATACAAGAGCAGGACTAACTGCACTTTATAAAATTAGTAAGAAAGTAGCTTTAAAAGCCGATTATTCTATACTAGGTAGTGTCTCTCAAGATAGGACTCTTGACGGAATCTACGACAACAATAACTACGGGATCACATCAGTTATAAACACAGTCTCAGTAGGAATCGTAGCCTACCTGGGAAAGAAAGATAGAGAGCATGCTGATTGGTACCAAGAACCGGATGCAACTCCAATCGTAAATAACAACATAGTTAAGAACGAGTACGTAACCAATAGCCCAGTTGTTAACTTTACACAAGAAGAGTTCAACGAGTACTACGAAACATACAATTCACTATACCCACAATCAGAATTTGTATTTTTTGATCATGATAAATTCAATATTAAAGATACCGAGTTAAATGCAACCTATAAAGTATATACACAGTTAGATGAAAATAAGACTTGGACACTAGTTATAAAAGGTTTTGCATCAGCAACTACAAGTTCAGATAACTATAACCAAAAGCTATCAGAAAAACGCACTAATGAATTATTTGAAAAATTTGTAGCTATGGGAATTGATAAATCACGAATATCGTTTGATTCGTTTGGTAAAGATAAAAAACGTAGTAAGCAGTTCGTACACGATGTTGCTCGTAGAGTAGAACTAATCGTAATGAAACCGTCTAAGTAGAGCGGGTTACTGTTACTGGGGTATATTTATATGTATAATTACATGTAATATAAATACTTAAAGAACAAATGGGAACAATTCAAGACAAGTTTGAGCAAGCAAAAGCTTGGTATCAATCTAAAACAATCATTGGCGTTATTGTAGCAGCAATAGGCGTTGTAGTAACAGCTCTTACAGGCGGTTCAGTAGACGTAGCAGGCGCAGTAAGCGAAATAGTTGCAGGAACAGGAGAAATTGCAGCCTCAGCAGATTCGATCTGGGGAGAAGTTGTAACTGCAATAGGGCTAGTAGTAGCCTTCTGGGGACGTCTTAAAGCTAAAGTTGGTATTGCACCAATAGTAGGATCAGGAACAGGAGAACCAGTAGCATAGTACAGAAAACAGTAAAAGGTAACGGAGCGAAAGTTCCGTTATTTTTTTATAGAATAGTTGCAGAATAGAGTAAGAAGTCTTATATTATATATATATGACAAGTGTCACAGCACCACTATAAAAACACGAAAATGGCTACATACAGTAAATCAGGACAGAGTACAGAGAGTTCTTATCTCTCTCGAACATTCAACGCTACTAGACGAAATGAACTTAGAAGCATTTCAACAGGAGAGGAAAAGATCTCAAAAATTCCCGATCCAAAACTACACCAATTCATTTCATTCGTAAAATCAGGAGTACGTATTATAGGGTATTGCTTTATTCCGTATAGTTTGATTGTAGCTACAGGAGTACTTGTAATTAGTGAGTTAATAGGAATAATAGAAGAACTAGTATAAATATGAAAAAAACACAGTACATTAGCCGTAAAGGTAATTTCGATTCAGGACACAGAGTCATGAACGAAGCAATGAAATGTTTTAACCTACACGGACATACCTACCTATATGAATTAACATTCTCTTTTGAGAATATGGAAGAGATAGGATATGCAATTGATTTTAAAGAAATTAAAAGAGTCTTTTGCCAGTGGATAGATGATATTTTAGACCATGGGATGATTTTAAATCCTAAGGATACAAAGATTATTGAAACTACAAAAGAGTATAAGTCTAAATTGTGGTTAATGTCATTAAATGGTGAAGATGAATACTGTAATCCAACCGTTGAGAATATTGCAAAAGAGGTATTTTTAGCAATGGTTGTTTTGTCTGAGACTCTATATAAAGATACTCCAACAGGGTTAGCAATACATAAAATTAAAATTTACGAAACTCCTAATTGCTGGACAGAGTGTTATGGGGATAGTATCTCAATAAAGGAAGCTACAAACTTCAGTAAACAGAACCTAGAGGGTATTAGAAATTATGCAATCGAAAAGGGAGTGTTAGAGTATGATGATAGAAAATCATGAGAAAGTTCATAGCAAAAGTATTAGGGATTACTGGTAAGCATATTGAGATCCCGGAAGAGAGGTTGAAAATGTACACTATAGGACGTACTGATACAATGCCTACGAAGATTCAATCAAAACATACGATTGACTTAGCCTTGGTAGAACGACTAGGAGAGTCCAATGCTAAATTTATCTTAGCAGATATAGAACGACAAGCAGGGCAAAGAATATACGAGGAGCTTAAAAAAAACAGGCCTACTTAAAATCCATCAGAAAACAATTGAGGATAGGGCAGAACAGCAATGGACATTTGAAGTCTACGCAATAGAATTAAAAGATGAAAAAAAACGAAACAAATAGCACTAAGGGAGTATTACTATTTTTAGGTGTGACAACAGTACTTGCGGGTACAGTAGTTGGGGTAGTATTTTTAGTGTACCTGTTTATAAAGTAAATTAGGATATGAAAAGATTAGAGAATTATAATAAAGTACTGCCGGTACTAGAGGTATATACAGCAGTACAGTCAGAAGGATCAAGACAAGGTCATCCAACCATTGTAGTAAGAACAACAGGATGTACCCACAGATGCTACTTCGGAGAAGGAGGATGGTGTGACTCCTGGTATACGAGCATTCATCCGGAAAAGGGAGTATATAAATTCCAAGACATAATAGATATGTACGATGCAAACCCGCATATCACAGAAATGATGCTAACAGGGGGTTCCCCGACAATGCATCCAACACTAGTAAACGAATTAACACATTTTGCACATGAAAGGGAAATTTTCATTACGATCGAAACTGAAGGCTCTCATTTTCTCGCCACAGACCATCCTATTAATCTGCTATCTATTAGCCCTAAGTTTAGTAATTCTGTACCAGTTGTTGGAGCAACAACACCTATAGGTAATATAGTAAACGAGAAGATGATAAAACAGCATAATAAGTTCAGGCTGAATGCAGACACTATAGCTGATGCAATCATGTATAATTACGATTTTCATATAAAACCGGTAATTGATAAAGAGTTGAGAGTATTGCCCGAAGTTGAAGCTTTTTTAGATAAGTTAGCAGAAACCTTAGAGGAGAAATCTTTTGGAGCTTCTGCTTATACGGATCCGTTCGATCTTGATGAGATTAAAAAGATAATAAAAGGTAGAACATGGTGCATGCCAGCAGGAGACGACAGAGAGTCTTTATTTGAATCATACCCGGTAGTAATGGATATGTGCAGAGATAAGGGGTACAAGTTTACAGGTAGAGCTCATATAATGGCATTTAACACAGAACGTTGTGTATAATTATTTTGTAATTATTATGCAGTTAGGTACATTACCAAGCTATATATTAAAAACAATTAATTAATGATAAATTTTAAAGAACTTATCACCACCATCGGTGATGAGAGATTACAACATACTGTAACAATAGGAGGACATCCTGTATGGGACTATAAAGCGAATGAATATACAGTATACCTCATTTCAGAAGACCCTTGGCAAGGAGTTGAGGAAGAGTACGTCACTCTTGCAGAATTAAGGAAATACATAGTCACATGTCGAATTCCTTTTGACGTAGTTATGTTTGCAACAGAATCAGACAGAGAACTGCTAAAACGGTACGAGTGGGGAGAAAAGCAGTTAGACCTGTACTACTAAGTGACTCAAGTCCTTGAGAAACGGTAACAGTGCAGGGAAGCCTTAGATATTAAAATAAGAAGAATTCTTCTTTAAGTAAAAGTAATAAAGTTATGACAGAAGACCAATTTGTGCAATGGTTAAGAGGCTTCACAGAAGGAGTACACCATTATAGTCTATCACCAAAGCAGTGGGACTACCTAAAGGAGAAGTTAAACAGAGTAGGTAATACAGGATCCAAATCTCAAATAGCATCTTACAGGTGCCCTGTAGACTACTGGACTCAAAACGTTTCATAAAATGCCACAAAAAGTCAAATACGACTGGAGCTGGGTAAACACTCAGATAGAGTCAATCGGAGATCAATTAGGAGAACAGAATAACATACCTGCATACGTAACAGGAATTCCTAGAGGAGGACTAATACCTGCAGTTATATTTTCACATAAATACGACATACCCTTTATAGAGTTACATACAGCATGTTGGGGACAGGAACATGATTCGGTTAAAGAGAGAATTATAATTTTTGATGATATATCAGATACAGGAGATACGTTCCTGAAATATACACAGCATAAGTTTATAACAGCAGCTTTAGCATACAGAAGAACTTCTAGATTTATACCTACATTAATAGGCCAGACAATCTACGATGACCACTGGATGGTTTTCCCTTGGGAGGACGTAAAAGCAAAAGCAATACAAGATTATCTTGTAAAATAGAGGAATAATTCATACATTATAATAAACACTTAAGAGAACATGAGTAAAAAGTTTATAGAAGGAACTGAACTAGTAAAAGCAGGTTATGCAAACGGTATATCATTACATTTAGAGAGAAAGAATATAACAAAACACCAAGACCCACTTTCAGCGATGGAGGAAGGACCGGCAAAGCTTACAGAACAGGAAAAGGATGTTATCATAGGAAAAGCACAAGTTGCTTTTGGAGATTTTCTAACAGCTTTAGGATGTGATTGGAGAAACGATCCAAACTCATCAGATACTCCTCGTAGAGTAGCTAAAGCATACGTAAATGATTTATGGTCAGGAAGATTTGAACCACTAACAGAAATTACAGCATTTCCTTCAGACGGATATGACGGAATAGTGCAAGAGTCTAACATACCAATTAATTCAATGTGTTCACACCATCACCAGACTATTATGGGCACTGTAAGTATAGCATATATTGCTTCTAAGGATGGAATGGTAGTAGGGTTATCAAAACTTAATAGGATAGCAGAACACTTCTCAAGAAGAGGAGCTATTCAAGAACAGCTTACAGTAGCTATTCACAATGCAGTAACTAAAATCTGTGAAGGTAATCAAGGAGTAGCAGTAATGATATCAGCAACACATAACTGTGTTAGCTGTAGAGGAGTAAAGCATCAAGGTGCTTCAATGCAAACAGCTAAACTAACAGGAGCATTTTTAAACGAAGATTCAGCAAAAGCAGAATTTTACAAAAATATAGAGTTATCAAAAAAGTAAAAAAATAAAGTTATGGGATTAAACAGCAACAGAGGCAGCTCACAAGAACGTAGAGCGTATTATATGATTCAACAGTTAAAACGTAATATTAGTTTCCTAACTGAGAATGATTTTCAAGTACTAGAATGGATGGGCAAAAAAGGAGACTTTCCTGAGAAAACTTTAACATTAGGTAAGAAATCATGATGGAAATAAAGTTTTTAAAGACACACCCTGACGCAATACTCCCTAAAAGAAATCATGAATCCCCTGTAGTTGGAGATGCTGGCTTTGATTTATTTGCAGTCGAAGATACCGTAATAATGCCAGGAAACTCAGCAGTAGTTCCTGTAGGGCTCACTTTAGCTAGAATTACACCAGGCTACTGGTTTAGGATTGAAGCAAGAAGCGGATTAGGGTTTAAACATGGAATTAAGCCTCATTTCGGAGTTATAGATAATGGCTACAGGGGGGATTTAGGAGTTAAGTTATATAATGACGGCCCAAGTCATGTTACAATTCTAAAAGGTCAAGGTTGTGCTCAATTTGTCATTTTTGAAATGATAGACTGTGAAGTAGCATTCACAGAAGAAATAGAAGAATCAGAAAGAGGCAAAAAAGGCTTTGGATCATCAGACAGTTAATGGTAGATTTAAGTAAACATAAAGTATACGTAGAATCACGTAAGATGGAAATGGTGCCGTATTCTGTAGCAATGCAAGCAATCACGGAAATGTTAAATAATTATAACGAATTGACGGAAGATTTTGAAAAAGCTATAAAAGACTGGACAGATTCCGTTTATAACTCCGCTGGATTAGATGATTAAAATAGCACATGAAAGTCCGAAAGGAATCTTTAAAGAAGTACAGGCAATAACTGATTACGATTACGCACTGGTACACCTACTTGAAGAAGACCCGGAGTATCTTAAGTTATTTGTAGATGCTATAGAAGATGGAAGAGAGGTTATACTTGATAACTCTATTTTTGAGTTGGAAGAAGCCTTTGATGCAGACAAGTTTGTAGAATGGGTAAAGTTTCTTAAGCCGGCTTGGTACATTGTTCCTGATGCATTAGAAGACACTAAGAAAACTATGTCACAAATGTCTTACTGGAACTTCAAATATAAAGACCTTCCGGGCAAGAAGATAGGGGTAGTGCAAGGAAAGACATACGAAAGTATTGCAGGATGCTACGAATATATGGATAAGATAGCAAAGGTAGATATGATAGCTATATCCTTTGATTACTCGTATTACACAGAATCTGTACCACACCCTAACAAGTACGTTAGTTGGATGCTAGGACGTGCAAAGCTACTTGGAGAGCTACTAAAAGACGGTATTATCAATACAGAAAAGAAGCACCATTTATTAGGATGCGGACTACCACAGGAATTCTCATTATACTCAGAATATCCCTGGATATACTCTTTAGATACGTCAAATCCGGTTGTACACGGGATTAAAGGAATAGGGTACAGAGAAGACGGACTATGGAATAAAGAATCCCAAAAATTATTTGAACTTATAAATCACAAAGTAGATGATACTAATCTGATTTTAAGTAATATACATAAATTTAAATGGTTCACAAATGGTAAAAAAACTTAAATACAAAGTAGGAGATAAACTATCTTTTAGATTCGCAGGATCAACTATAAAAGGCACTGTTGAGAGAATAATGAAATCAGACAGTGTCTATTCGATACATAAAACACGTTATAGGATGTATGACGGGGAATACTACTATCCGGTTCAACCTGAAGACGTTATTAAGAAAATAAAATGACAAAACTAAAAAGACCTTGGATTACATTCTTTAGTCAAACAGGAGCAGAGATAGCAGACCTATCCGAAAGTATAGGATACTGGCCAGACGCGATAGTTACAAACCATAGACCAGACCACCTAAGAACGGTAGATGACAGGATTTTAGAGAGCCAAAAGCTAATAACACTCCCTAATAAACCAACCCCTTCAGATTACCTAGGTGTAATAGAGTATTATAAGAATCCGGTAATAACTTTACACGGGTGGTTGAGAATACTTCCTCCGTATATATGTGATGAATACCTAATATACAACGGACACCCTGGGCTGATAACCCTATATCCTGAGCTAAAAGGAAAGGATCCTCAAGTAAGGGCTTACGAAGGGATTAAATCAGGTAAATACAAAGAAGCAGGAGCAGTAATACACAGAGTAGTAGCAGGTGTAGACGAAGGCACTATAATCTCTTCAGAAATATTTAATGCATTTCAGATAGAGCTTGATGAATTATTTCTTACATTAAGAGACAGAAGTATATACATGTGGAAAAATCTATTAAAAAAGTTTGAATGAAATTAGAGAATAAAGTAGCGCTAGTAGGAGCAAGCAGCACAGGTAAAACTACGGTATACGAACTGCTTAAAAGTAGTTTACCGGACTATAAGTTTATTAATGAATCAACTAGAACAGTAGCTGAGTACGGATTTCCAATTAATGAGAAAGGTACATCAGAAACGCAGTTAGCAATATCTTCTTTTCATCTAGAATCACTACTAACTACTGAAAATACTATACTGGATAGGTGTTATTTAGATCTTCTTGTATACTCCAACCATATGAGAGACATTAGTAAGGAGACTTATAATTACATTTTTGATACTTGGATGAGAGTACATGGAAAATATACTCATTTCATTTATTTTCCGATTGAGTTTGAATCAGTAGATGATGGAGTAAGGAGTGTAGATGAAAGTTGGAGAAAAAATATAGATGCACATTTTCACTCAACACTAAAAGGACTTAACCTTGTAGGTCAGGAATACCTAACAGTAACAGGCTCACCAAAACAAAGAGTTAAACAAATATTAGAATTTATAAAATGAACGAATCAGAACAGCTAAGAGAGTTAGCATCTAAACATTTGGGAAAAGCAGGAGACGGGTCTCTAGTAAAGGCGTACGTAACTCCTAAGGAGCACGATAAGGCACTACTGGTACCTCTTCCAAGATCTCTTAACAGGTCAAAATCAAATATTGACAATACCGACTTTGTAGGTTACGAAGTATGGCATGCATACGAAATGTCATTTATAGGTCCAAACGGCATGCCGGTTACAGGAGTACTTAAGATAATGTACCTTGCCTCATCAAAATCTATGGTAGAGTCAAAATCATTTAAACTTTACTTAAATTCTTTCGATTTAGAGAAGTTTAGCAGTAAAGAAGAGGTAGAGCAAGTAATTCAAGACGATCTTTCTGAAGCAGTAGGAGGATCTTTTACAGCAACCCTGCATATTGCACACGAAGCAAGATTTAAGACAAACCCGGTAGACACGGGACTTTTTAATAATGTAGATGATAACCGTTATAACGTAACAGAGTATAAGGAAAACCCTGAATTATTGCAGGAAGACATAGTACCAGGAATGCCCGGTACATTTATGACATTCCATACAGCTAACCTAAGGAGTAATTGTGAGATTACAAATCAAAAAGATACAGGGAACTGTTACATACTTATAAACGGTACATCGGCACCTACACTAGAATCCCTTACTAAGTACATTATCTCGTTTAGAGACTCTCAACATTTCCACGAAAATGTGACAGAGATCATATACAGTACGTTACTTGAGAAATATAAACCAGAAGAACTTCTTGTAGCGAACATATACAACAGAAGAGGAGGATTAGACATACATTCAGTGAGGGCATCTTCGGTTAATCTTCTTGAAAGTGTATTACCGAGGTACGAAAATACAGATGTGTTATTTAAAAAAACAGCTCAACAGTAGATTATGAAAGAAGTACAGGAACATTTAGAATTAATAGCAACAAGGAAGCCACCGGGGGATAGCTGGGAGATGGTATCTCTTATTCCGAGTAATGTAATAGTAGGACTAGTACCAGCACTTACCGCTTATATGAGAGCTACTAAACATAAAGGTTCCTATAAACTAGACCCACTAAAGGGAGAGCTTTACGCAATAACAGTAACAACAATAACTACAACACCGCCAGAACCAGAGAAATTTGACCTGTACGGGGAGTATTAGAGTAAGTATAAAAAGGTTATGGAGTACACATATAATAAAGGAGACTTGAAAAAGTGGTTAGACGATAACATCGACATACTTTTAGAGGATCCTAAATTTCAAGCATTAATAATAGAGGTTAAGGTAGCACAAGATGCAGGTAATACTTTTGTAAATAGGACAGGTCATGATGAGATCACAGACGACAATACAAGAATAGAAACTAAGTTTACAAACTACCTTATGAATGGAAGTACTTTACGGATAGGTAATGCAGGAGACAGTAAAAAAGACGGCTTTGATCACATCAGGATAATTGACGGAATAAACGAAAGAATCTTCATGATACCTCATGACTGTTACTTCGTATCAGGAAGTAGGTACGGAAACGAATTTAGATGGAGCGGTACATATAATGAAGGAGATAAGATCCAAAGAAGTAATACAGAACTACTAGTAAGATACGAGGTAACATGCAAGAAATAAAAAAAGAGTATTACACAGTACAGGATGAAGAGACCCTAAGATTACTCTTTCAACATATAGCAGATTCGGAAGCACTAGCCTACGATACAGAGACGACCTCGTTAAATATGAGGAAAGGTAAAGTAATAGGATGGTCAGTTACGGGTAAACTTGGAGTAGGTTTTTACCTACCTATTCTTGTATGGAATGCTGAGAAGCAAGTACTAGAAGAACAGTTCATTAACGGTACTAGTGCTAGAGAGCTTTCAATTAAGTTACTGGGTATGTTAATAGGTAAAAAGCTTATAATGCATAATGCTTCCTTTGACTGCCGTTACACAAAAAACGATTTAGGGGTTAACCTACTACCATCGCTCTGGGTTGATACAGCCTTACTTGTTCACACAGTTCAAGAAGAAGGAGCAGGTATGGGAGTCTTTGGATTAAAGCCTTTAGCTATCTCTGTTCAAGATAAGATCGGACTAGATGTTGAAAAATCAGCTAACGAAGAGCAAATAAGGTTAAAAGAGTCTATTAAGAAAAACGGAGGAAGTGTAACAAAGGCGAACTACGAAATCTTCAAAGCAGACCTAGAAATACTTTCAGAATATGCATCAGCTGATACCGATTTAACGTACAGGCTATGTTACCACTTTCTTAAAGTACTAGAAAAAGAGGGGTTAGAAGATTTCTTCTTTAACGAAGAAGTTATGCCAATCTACAGAGAGGTAACTATTCCAATGGAGGATTTCGGAGTGGATTTAGATATGGAACTACTTAATAAGACTCTAATTGAAATAACTAAAGATCTTGAGGAAAATAAGAAAGTAGTAATAGGCAGTATACTGGCTAGGCCCGAAGCTAAGGAATGGGTAATGGATACAGCTTTTAAAAAGTATCCGCCTAACCATAAAGGCAATTGGGCTCAAGAACTGGTAAATAGGTACTCACTGCCACTGCCAAGATCAGAAAAGACAGGTAAATACTCACTCACTCAGAAGAACATAGAAGAGCTTGAAGACAGTAAGGTTAAAGAGTTTTTACAGACAGGAGATAATAACCTGCTGGATGAAGTTGAGTTAGCAAGGATATCTATGTCGCTCTGGAAGGAAGAGAATGATGGTGAATTAGTTAATATACAGTCAAAAGATCACTTAGGAGACATTGTATTTAACTATATGGGGGTTAAGGCTAAGAGTAAGACTAAGAAGGGTAAGGAACAGTTTGATATGGATATGATAGAGCATCTATCCAAAACGTACGACTGGGCAGAAAATCTTAGAATATATAACAAACTGCTTAAGATAAAGTCGACATACATTGACCGTTTTTTAGATAACAACGAAGACGGTAGATACTACTTCTACTATAAACAGAACGGAACAGTTTCCGGAAGGTACGGTTCAGATGCACAACAACTACCAAAACCGAAAGAAGAAGGAGAAGATGTACCCATTATCGTTAACTATACAAACTTAGTAAGGGCTTTTCTAATATCAGGAGAAGGTAGGTTACTGATTGATGCGGATTACACATCACTAGAACCACATTGCTTCGCCTCAGTTACAGGAGATAAGAACCTTCAAGATATTTTCAATAACGGATGGGATTTCTATTCAACAATTGCAATTAAGACTGAAAAATTAGAACAAGACACAAAAACCTACCCTAACGGAGTTTCACCCGACACTAAATCTCCAGTATTCTTAAAGAAAATTGATCCAGTAAAGAGAAATAAAGCAAAAGGATATGCACTTGGTGTACCCTACGGAATGGAAGATTTTGCACTAGGTAAAACTTTGGATATACCTCAAAAAGAAGCTAAGGTGCTTGTTAAGGGGTATTTAGATGGATTTCCTCAACTAAAAGAGTGGATGGAAGCATCAAGAGTGCAAGTTAAGGAACATGGTTATATCAAAAACTATGTAGGGCGTATTAGACACCTACCTAAGGTGAAAGTAATCTTTAGCAAGGTAGGCGATCAAATGCTAGATTGGAGATTTAGAAAACGTCTTGAAGAGGTGCATGGAAAAGCAGAAGTACTCCAATTATATAGAGATTATAAGAATGGACTAAATAACTGCTTAAACTACCAGTTACAGAGTTTAGCTGCATCCGTTGTAAACAGAGCAGCATTAAAAATCAACAGAAAAGCTATAGAGATGGGTATCGATGCTGTAGTACAAGCACAGGTGCATGATCAACTTATTATAAACGTAAGAAAAGATCAAGCAAAAGAATTTGCACCAATAGCACAGGAGATAATGGAAAACAACTTAGTACTTCCAGGCGTAACTTTAAAAGCGCCGCCCGAAATATCAATAAACTGGAGAGATGGGCATTAAGGGTGTAGAAGGAGTAAAGCTTGCAATAGTAGGAGGAAGAGATTTTGGGAATAGATCTATCTTTAACAAAGCAATGGACCCTTACATAGGGAAAGTAGGATTAGTAGTAAGTGGAGCAGCACCAGGAGCAGATACATTCGGAGAAGATTGGGCAGACATATGTAAAGCACCTAAACTAATATTTCCAGCTGACTGGGATAAACACGGTAAAAAAGCAGGTTTTCTACGTAATAGGTTTATTGTAGAAAACTGCAATGCATGTATAGCATTTTGGGATGGAAAGTCAAAAGGAACAAAAAGCACAATAGACCTGTGTGAATACTACAACATACCTGTAAAGATAGTGTACTATTAAAAATAAATTTCGTATATTAAATAAAACAACTAATTATAAAGATGAGTAAAATACTTAAACCTAAAAATGACCGTGTGTTAATCAAGCCTATAGATGAAGGCGAACAAACATACGGTAATATTGTAATTCCCGATATGGGAAAAGAGAAACCAGAGATGGGAGAAGTAATAGCTGTTGGAGAAGGACGTATGTCTGAATTCGGTTCATATATTGCTGTAAATGCAGAAGTAGGATCCGTAGTGTTAGTTCCTAAACTAGGGACTATGAAAATTGACTTCGAAGGTCAAGAGTACTACATAGTACAAGATAGAGAAATTTTAGCAATAATAGAAGAAGAAGACAATGAGTAAAAGAATAGTTTTTTCAGACAAAGCAAGAAAGCAACTACTTAGCGGAGTTGATCAATTAGCAGATGCAGTAGTAGCGACTTTAGGACCTTCGGGAAGAAATGTTATTATTGAAGGCCAAGGGTCAACTAAAGACGGTGTTACTGTAGCAAAGTCGATAGACCTGAAAGGTAAAGTTGAAGATATAGGAGCACAGCTAGTAAAGCAGGCTTCTATTAAAACAGGAGATCAAGCAGGAGACGGTACAACAACCTCTACTTTGATAGCGAGAGAGTTATACAAACAGGGATTGAGTTCTATTAAGAAAGGATCTAATGTTGTAGACGTGAGAAGAGGTATTGATAGAGCAGTGCACCTAGTGGTAAACTACTTAGAAGACACTTCTAAAGAAATTACCGAAGAAGATCAACTAAAACAAGTTGCTACAATCTCAGCTAACAACGATACGGAAGTAGGAGAACTTATCTCAGCAGCAATGGATAAGGTAGGTAGAGACGGAGTTGTAACAATCGAGGAATCAAGAACAGGAGACACATACTTAGAGACTGTAGAAGGTATACAGTTTAATAGAGGATACAAGTCACCGTACTTTGTTACAGATAACACCTCAATGCTATCAGTACTAAAGGATCCTCAAATACTTATTACAGATAAGAGACTAAGTACAGTAAAAGAGTTACTGCCTCTACTAGAAGCAGCTTCACAACAGAATAAATCACTGCTCATTATTGCAGATGACATAGATGCCGAAGCATTATCTACGTTAGTGGTTAATAAGATGAGGAACATTCTTCAAGTAGCAGCAGTTAAAGCACCTGAGTTTGGAGATAGAAAGAAAGCTGTCTTAGAGGATATAGCAACACTAACAGGAGCAACAGTAGTCTCTTCGGAAAGAGGGATGAGGTTAGATAAGTTCGACGCTAAGTGGTTAGGAAAAGCTAAGAAAGTGACTGTAGGTAAAGAGCATACTACAATTATAGATGCACAAGGAGAAGAGGAAGCAATCAGTAGGAGAGTAGAAGAGATTAAGTCACAAATTGATGAAAGCAAATCTACTTACGAAATCGAAAAACTTCAAGAGAGGTTAGCTTCGTTTATAGGGGGCGTAGCAATTGTATACGTAGGCGGACACACTGAAGTGGAGATGAAAGAGAAGAAAGATAGAGTAGACGATGCACTACATGCAACTAAAGCAGCTTTAGAAGAAGGTATACTACCTGGTGGTGGAATAGCCCTACTAAACGCTTCTAAGGTATTAGCACAGTTAATCTCTGATGAAAGTATTTCTGGAGATGAGAAACTCGGATTTGACATTACAATCAAAGCGATAGAAAAACCATTTGCTCAGATACTAATAAACGCAGGGTACTCAAAAGATAAGATAGGAGATATCGAATATGCAGTGATGAGTCAACAAGACGCATGGGCAGGATATAACCCGAGAACACAGATGAGCGTAAACATGTTCTTAGAGGGTATTATAGACCCGACTAAAGTTACAAGACTAGCATTAGAGAATGCAGCATCAGTAGCAGGGACAATGTTAATAACTGAGGCAGTAGTACACAGTACAGGTAAGAAAGCAGCCCAGGGAGGAGTAGACCCTAGTATGTTTGGAATGTAATGAAGATTGCAGGAAAAAAAAGAGTAGTAGAATACAAGAATGAATACGGTCTAATAGATAAATGGACGTATAGGGGTAGTACGTTAATTATGACCGAATTTGCATACCCAAAAATAACAAAAGAAGAAAAAAATCAAGAACCGATGAGTGAAAAACAAAGATTATTTGAACAGATTACCGCTGAATTTGAAGCGTTTGTATTAGGACATGAAGGACAAACTAAAAAGTCACAAGCTAATGCCCGTAAGCATATTGGAAACATTAAGAAACTTGTAACAGACTACAGAAAAGAGTCTGTAGCAGAGAGCAAGTAAAAAGAGCAAGGGGGGGGGGCGTTCTCTCTCTACCGAAGGTGCCTCGCGCATTTTCAACAAACATAGTAAGGCCCTTCCAATAACTTGGCGGGGTTTTCTTGTGAAGAATAGCCAAAATAGTTGTAAAATTGTAGAATAATCGCTATATTTACATTATATAATAAGTCAAATGAAAAAAATAACATACCTAGTACTAGCATTAACTTTATTTGTAAGTTGTGCAGACAGTAAAGATTTCGTAATAGACGGAGAAACAGTAACAGTGGAACCTTATGGATGGTTTGATAGCGATTCAAAAAACGAAAATATTGAATATAAGGTTAACATCGGTAATATAGTATTGGACATACTTTTTGTAGAGACAATTGTCGTGCCTATTATATTAACAGGGGATCAACTATACGAACCTGTTAGAGTGAAGAAAGGTGTTAATAAAGAGTGGTAATGAGTGACTCAATAAAAAAATACGAAGAACTCGTGGCCGAGGGTAGAATATCAAATACAAGCTTCACACCTAGCAGGGTTTATGAAATTCCTCAAGAGCTTGTAGAGCTTATGGTACAGTATTCAAGAGACTGCCCACTACTATCTCCTAGAGTTGTGTATACAATGGCTGTAGATGAAATGAAAGTAAGAAAAACTTGCGATTAACAAAAAAGACACATAATATGGATCCACAAATGAACTTAGATATCAATCAAACAAAAGGAGTAACCTGCGATGAATGCGGGGGGAACTTCTTCCAACAAGCAGTACATATTCGAAAAGCTTCGGGCATACTGACAGGTACGGGCAAACCGTCCTATATCCCAATTCCAGTATTCGCCTGCATGAGTTGCGGGCACGTAAATACTGAATTTATGCCTAAGGAGGTTGAAGACTTAGGTTAAATAATTAAACTCTTTGATTGAAGATAAACAATAACATGTAGCCCAATTGCACAGAAGTATCCACTCCTCTACTGGCTCTCATTAAGCACACCAGTCTTTGTTATTAAACTGTATCAGCAGTTGTGTTTATTGGAGATGTATAAAGTAGGGTAGGAAAGATTAAGTTGCTAGTACTACTGAAACATATCCCATAGCTGAATTGGGCAAAGAGTTTTTTAAAATACATAGGATAGTATAAAGACACAATAATAGTTCAAATTATATCCTAACAGAACATTATACTATTCTAAAAATTAACAACTAGTAATATGATAGAAAGAGTGTGCTAGTTCACTCGTAATAAAATAGAAAGTAAAGGTTAAACATTGAAACCTTTGTGAATTAAATAAAAAAGGATTACTTGGTACTAAGGTAGAATGTGAACAATAGTAACATTTTACAGCTATTAGTATTTCATAATTTATAACGGCTGAAAACGAAACAGAAGTTAATTTACATAAAGATACCAGTCGTGATACTGGATGTGTTGTTCCCTTGAGAAAGGAATGTACCATAACATACTAATATATAATGCGTTTAGTACAACACATATGAGTTCTCAACAAGTAGTTAAAAAGATATTTTAAGGTCGCCTATCCCTTACTACGTGACCCTACTCTTATTAGTAAACCATAGTACAAGTCTGCCACCAATGTTTAAATCTGTGGTAACGATGCAGAGACCAATGGAGCTAGGAGCTAATAAGAAAGAGGGTGCTAAACCATTAAGGTTAAACATTTTTTTTTATTTTAATTAGGAAGAGAGGCTCGAAAGGGTCTTTTTTTTATGTGCTATTTATAATAAAGACGTACCTATGAAACTCCTAAATAACTTTAAGGCATGGAAATCTACATTAGCAGGACTTCTATTAATAGGAGCAGGAATAGCATACCTTTTACTAAAAGAGGATATAGAATTAATGATTTTTGGAATAACAATAGCATCAGGAATTACCTTATTATTATCTCCAGATACCTTACTAGATGGTATAAGAGCTTTCATCAACAAAAACCAAAACAAAGAAATATAATGACTTTAAAACTAGAAGTGCTGAGGTTCAGTTCTGCAAAAGATTCTACCTTAGGTATAATGCTTGATGTAACTCAAGGAACTAGATTTCTATGTTACACTCTTGAAGATGAGTATAGATCAAAGAAAGTACATAGCGAAACACGCATCCCAGCCGGAACCTATAAGATAAAGTTTCGTAAAGTAGGAGGCTTTCATAATAAGTACACGACTAAGTACGGATCAATGCATAAAGGAATGCTACACGTACAGGATGTACCGGGATTTGAGTATATCCTTATACATGTAGGGAATACAGATGAAGATACTGCTGGGTGTTTACTTGTTGGAGATGGACAGAACCAGAATGTAACTAAAGACGGAGTAATTTCATCATCAGTAAACGCATACAAGAGAATATATCCACCAATTGCAAAAGCATTAGAACGAGGGGACGAGGTTACAATCACATATAAAGACTTTGATACTGTATAACTAATAGGAAAACATTTAACCGTTATTATGAAAACAGGGCTAATATACTTACTAACTATTACAACTATGCTATCATTCATCGGATCATATTTCCTAGGGATAACTGTGGAGAATTCTAAGGAATATATAGCTTTAGGGCTAGTTATATTTGTTGACGGGTTCTTCGGAATCTGGGCAGGGTGTATAAGAGAGGGGTTCAAGACCTACAAGGCTATAAAAGTGCTTAAGACTTTTATCTTCTGGACTATACTACTTACTACTCTCCTAGCAGTTGAGAAAAGCTACATGGAAGTATCTTGGCTAAGTCAAACAGTATTAATTCCTTTCCTAGTCTTTCAAATAGTTAGTATATTAAAAAATGCTACTATGGCAGGATTTGTTAAAAGAGACTTCCTACAGGATATGTTAAAGAATATAGATAAACACAAGGAATAGGGGGCTTTAATAAAAAACATAAGGAAGGTTGGTGGTTTACTAACCTTTTCCTATATTTATATATTAAACTGATCATATGAAACTTACAAGACAGGATTTACTATTTCTTATTATCGGCAGTTTAGTTATCTGGAATATAATAACCACCAGAACAGTTACAACGGATATTGCAAAGTATCATGCCATTATTGAGAATCTTCAAGTAGAGATAGATTCAACCTCACAGTTAAACATAGCACTAATAGGTAAGATTGACGACATTAAAGATAACGTCATCCCAAGTATCTCTAATGATATTGCAAAATTAGATACTAACATTAACGTAATTAAAAGACAGACAGATGAAAAAATTAGCAGCATTGATACTCTTTCTCTTAATAGCCTTCAACGCTACTTCGCAGACAGATACAACAACAATTAGACTTAGGCCCGACATTACGAGACTTATTATAAAGGACCTTATAAAAGGAGACGGATGTTCAGAACAGCTTCAACTTACTATGGAGAAGTTACTTAAGGTAGAGACTAGAGAGATTGAGAAGGATAAGATTGTAAAATTACTAGAGAGTAAAGACTTTAATAACCAGTCAATCATACTACTACAAAGTCAGCAAATAAATACTTCAAGTGACTTATCTAAAAGCCTTATAAAGGATACAAAAAAGTTAAAAACGAAAGTTGTACTGTGGAAGACAGTTTCAGTAGGAGCCTTGATAGGAGGGCTCTTTTTAGCAATACAGTAATTTATGAAGAACTTAAAGAAGCAATTTTTCCCTTTCCTTATAGCAGTCACAGCCTTATCAGTAAGTGCATCAGCAGCAATATACTCAGTCTCGGGACTAAGTAAGCTATTTGCAGGAGCAGAAACACAGGTAATGATTATGGCAGGTAGTTTAGAGGTAGCTAAGCTTATCGTAGCATCTCTACTGTACCAGTACTGGAAAGAATTAAATAGGTGGTTTAAGACTTATTTTGTAGGAGCTTTATTAGTGTTAATGCTTATAACCTCTATGGGGATTTACGGATACCTATCAGCAGCATACCAAGAAACAGCTAATAAGTCTCAAAATGTAGATACGCAGATTGAATTACTAGAGACAAAGAAAGCTAACTACATACAGCAAAGAGATCTGTACAACACAGAGAGAGGTACACTAAGCAAAGGAATCTCAGAACTACAAGCAGGCCTTGCAGGTAATAGGATAACTTATACCGATAAGAACGGTAACCTGGTTAACACAACATCAAGAGCTACACGACAAGCATTTGAAAAACAGTTAAATAATTCAACAACCAGACAAGAGGAGGTAATTGTAAAACTAGACACTCTTAACAGTAGGATATTTAGGTTAGATACTGAGATCGTTGAAGTGAAGACGTCTAACAACCTTTCAGGGGAATTAGGCCCATTAAGGTATCTTGCAGAGGTTACCGGTGCACCAATGAGTAATATTATTAACTGGCTACTCCTTGTTATTATTTTTGTATTTGATCCATTGGCTATAGCATTGGTTATAGCAGCAAATTTTGCTTTTGATAGGCTTAAAGCTCCGAAAGAAGAACCTAAGTCCAAAGAGAGTCCCAAGTTTCCGGAAAATAACGTAATTGGTGAATGGTTAGCTGAACATGGTGACCCTAAAGTAAGAGAGCAGTACGAAAAGTTAGTTCTAACAGAGGTGGATACGGAAGCATTACTTGATGGTATTGAAAATCCTGAACCTCCAAATGAAGCGTTGGTAGAGGCTATGAAGAGTTATAAAGACACCCTGCACCTAGCAGACACACAGAAGCAAGGTAAGAGGATTAAGAAAGTTATAGAGAAAGGACACTACCGAACTAAGGTAGAGTTTGAAGATGGTACTACAGACTGGATACCAAACAGCATTCACCCAGAAAAAAACAAAATAGTGTATATGTCGTAAGGAATAATTTCCTATATTATATATATGACAAAAAATAGTGAGGTATACGGGGACAGTGGAAAGCCTGAGAAAGAATGGGTTGATCATCCTAGCCATTACGGAGGAGAAGGTAATCCCTACGAGGCCATAGAAGTTATAGAAGCCTGGGAATTAGGTTTCTGTCTAGGAAATACAGTTAAGTACATTTCTAGAGCAGGAAAAAAGAGTAACACTGTACAGGACCTGAAAAAAGCTTTATGGTATTTAGAGAGAGAGATTAAAAATCAGGAAAGCTATGCCTAAGAAGATACCTGAGAAAGTAAAAGAAGTCTGGGACTATAGCGTAAAGCAAAATTACGAAGAGAATACACATATTTCCTACAGTGGATTAGTTCACTATGCTACTTGCCCAAGACAGTGGGAAGCTTTACACCTTACAAAAGAAATACCTACCTTACCGTCTATCCATATGACTTTTGGAACAGCAATACATGAGACCATACAAACATGGTTAGAGGTGTTATACTATCACAAAGTTAAGGATGCTAATGAGATGGAACTTGATGCTCTACTATATGAGAATATGGTAAACGCTTACGTCAAAGATAGAAAAAGAAATAATTTTGAAGACTTTTCTGATGCAGATGAGGTGCAAAAGTTCTTTTTAGACGGTAAGCATATCTTGGATTTTATACAGAAAAAGAGAGCAGCATACTTTACTACTAAGGGAGTGTATTTGGCTGGGATAGAGACAGTCCTGTACAGGGAGTTACGCCCTAAAGTATTCTTCAAAGGTAAGATAGATTTGGTATTCTACGATGAAAGAGTAAATAAGTGGCTTATCGTAGATATTAAGACTTCCACGAAGGGCTGGAATAAATTTCAAAAAGCAGACGACAATAAGAAAGCACAAATACTCCTATACAAATACTACTTCAGTGAACAGTTTAACATTCCTCTTGATGATATAGAGGTAATGTATTTTATAGTTAAACGACAGGTTCCTAAAGATGCTGAGTTTGCTTCAATGCAAAAAAGAGTTCAGGAATTTAAACCACCAGCAGGACCTAGAAAGATGAAGCAAGCAGTTACGTTATTGGAAAATTTTGTAAAACAGGCAGTAGGAGAGGATGGACAGTACATACGCCAGGAGTATGCTACAACTCCCTCTAAGGATGCATGTAGATTCTGTGAATTAAAGAAAAAAAGGCTGTGTCCTGATGCTGATTTCTAAAAAAGTATATATGTATATACTACAAGGTAAATAGTTATGAGAAATAAAGATAAAAAAATGACATCTGTTATGGTGGACCCTGAAAGCTATAAAGATTTTCAAATAAAAGCATTAGAGAATAATTTTTCTTTTCAAAAACTTGCCTCTCGTGCAATTTATCTCTATATTAATAATAAGGACTTTCGAGAACAAATACACAAACATAAATAATACAGTTACATGAAGGATAAGTTTCGTTACATAGAACAAGCTAAACGTAAAAAAATACTATTACTGTGCGATGACATTAGAATGCATTCAGGAGTAGGTACAATGGGTAAAGAGATAGTGCTTGGAACAGCACACCACTTTAACTGGGTAAACTTAGGAGCAGCAGTAAAACATCCTGAAGAGGGTAAAGTACTTGATCTGTCTCAACAAGTAAATAAGGAAACAGATATAGACGATGCCTATGTTAGGTTAGTGCCGTATACAGGATACGGTAATGTAAAAATATTAAGAGAGCTTATCGAGGTTGAGAAACCAGATGCTTTAATGATATTTACAGACCCTAGGTATTGGTTATGGCTTTTCGAAATAGAGAGAGAAATCAGAAGTAAAATTCCAATCTTTTGGTTAAATATATGGGATGACTATCCAGCACCTATGTACAACAAACCTTACTATGAATCTGTAGATGTATTGATGGCTATCTCAAAACAGACTAAGAACATAAATGAAATAGTGTTAGGGGATAAAGCTAAGAATAAGATTATAGAGTATGTACCTCATGGTATAAACGAAAAACACTACTACCCTATAAAACAAGGTCATGAAGATTTTATGAAATTAGAAGAAGTCAAAAAAACTCTTCTAAATAAAAAAGGTTCTGAATTCGTACTCTTTTATAACTCTAGAAATATTAGTAGAAAGCATACAGCTGATACAATCTTCGCTTATAAAATGTTTTGTGATAGGATAGGTAAAGAGAAAGCTAAGAAATGTACTTTCATACTTCATACAGACGGAGTTGATCAACATGGTACAGACCTTAGAGCAGTGAGAGATGCTATTTGTGATCCGGATTATGTACATGTAGCTTTTTCAACAGAGAAAGTCGAAACAGCTCAACTTAATGTACTGTACAATATAGCAGATGCTACAATCTTACTATCTTCTAACGAAGGATGGGGATTAGCATTAACAGAATCTCTTATGGCAGGTACAATGATCATTGCAAATGTTACAGGAGGTATGCAAGATCAGATGAGATTTACAGACAAAGACGGAGCTTGGGCAAACCTTACACCTGATTTTCCTTCTAACCATAGAGGAACGTTAAAAGATTGTGGGGAGTGGGCGGTGCCTGTATTCCCTTCTAATATTTCATTAGCAGGATCACCAATAACACCTTACATATTTGACGATAGATGCTCACCTAAGGATGCAGCAGATAAGATCTTTGAAGTATACTCACTTTCAAAAACAGAGAGAGATGAGAGAGGTTTTGCAGGTCATGAATGGGTAAGAGGAGATGAAGCTAGAATGACAGCACGTAAGATGGGTCAAAATGTTATAGAGACTTTAGATAAAGGTTTCGATGAATTCGTACCAAGAAAATCTTTTGAACTTTATACAATTGGAGAATTTAAGAAAGATAATAAAATAACACACAAATTAATAAACTACTAATATGAGTAAAGCAAAAGTTGTAGTAAGCTGTCCAATAGACACATACTCAGGTTACGGAGCAAGATCAAGAGACTTTGTACAAGCATTGATTGATACAAACGAATACGATGTAAAGATACTACCTCAAAGATGGGGAGAGACTAGATGGGGGTATTTAAAAGATCATAACGATACTGAACTTTCATCAAGAATCATTCGCAATATGGCAGACCAACCTGAAGTATGGATTCAAATCACTATTCCTAACGAATTTAAAGCGGTAGGTAAGTATAATATAGGAGTTACTGCAGGAATTGAAACAACTCTATGTGATCCTTCTTGGATCAAAGGAGCTAATAACATGAACCTAATGTTGGTATCTTCAAAACATGCATTAGAATCTTTTCAGAGAAGTAAGTTTGACTTAACAGATCCAAAAACAAAACAACATGTAGAGAATATTGAGATCAAAACCAAAATGGAGGTTTTATTCGAAGGTGCAGATCTTACAAAATACATAGTAAGTAAAGAAAAGACCGACGTAACAGAAACCCTAGATAAAATACCAGAGTCATTCTGCTACCTTACAACAGGACATTGGATGCAAGGTGCTTTTGGAGAAGATAGAAAGAATATGGGATTCACCTTAAAGGCATTCTTAGAGACTTTTAAGAATAAAAAGAATCCACCAGCACTTGTTATGAAAAGTCATAGTGTAACAACCTCTACCTTAGATAGAAATAGGATATTGGAACAGATAGAAGCAGTAAGAAAGACTGTAAAAGGTAAACTGCCTAATGTCTACCTACTTCATGGAGAGGTATCAGATAAAGAGATGAATTCACTTTATAATCATCCAAAGATTAAAGCTTTTCTTTCATTACCTAAAGGAGAAGGGTTTGGAAGACCGTTCTTAGAATTCAGCTTAGTTAATAAGCCGATTATAGCTTCGTACTGGTCAGGGCAGACAGACTTTCTAAGTAGTGAGTTTATAAGACCTGTTAAAGGAGTATTAAAACCAGTGCACAAGTCCGTCTTAGTAAAAGAGATTATTATAGAGCAGGCAGAATGGTTTACGCCTGATGCTGCGGATACGGGAAAGGCCTTAAAAGACGTTCACACTAATTATAAAAAGTGGGCAACTTTAGCAAAAAGACAAGGGCATAAGAGCAGAACAGAGTTTAGTTATGAAAAGATGGTTGACACATTAAAAACCATATTAGACACAAATGTTCCCAAGTTTGCTCAAGAGGTAAATTTAGCTCTACCGCCATTAGATTTACCTAAACTAACACTTCCGAAACTTAAAAAAATATAAAAAATGGAACATAGAGATACCTTAGTGACATGTACAAGATGTAACGGAAATGCCTGTTATCAACAGCAAATTAACGATGAGGTAACAACATGGTTGTGCTGGGGATGTGGATTTACAACTAGTAACCTGATGAAAGAGAAGAGTGAGATAGTAGTAAATGCCTACAAAACAGCTCCTGAACTTTATAAGGATATAAAGTATAAAGATAAGCAAGGACTTGTTTGGTTACCTGCTACGTTAACTATTCCTGAGAAGGGAATGGTATTCTTAGACGGAACCTCTAATAAGGATTGGCGTTGGGCTGCTGTTAAAGCAATCCCTATGCAAGAAGGAGATGTACAGATGTCATCTGACCAGACTCATAAAATGGATATGAAGAATGTAAAGCATTTTGAACAAACTGACTTTATGGATGCTGCAGAACATATAGGAATGTTTGACGAACCGGAGAAGTAGTATGATAATTTGGTTAACAGGGCAGCCTGGAGCAGGAAAGACAACATTAGCAGATGCATTGCAAGATATGTATCTGCCTTGGGCTTTCAGAATAGACGGAGACGATCTTAGAGCCCTTACAGAGAATCAAGACTATACAAGAAAAGGACGATTAGAGAACATAAAAACAGCTCAGAAAATAGCACATTACCTGCACAACCAAAAAAAGACCGTAATAGTCTCTCTCGTATCTCCTTACAAATTTCAAAGAGAAACTTTTAAGAAGAAGTTGAATGGAGATCTTATAGAGTTTTACATACATACGGATAGTGTTAGGGAAAGAGATCATTATAAGTTAGATAACTACGAACCGCCTTTAGTGGATTTTCACTTAGTAGACACCACAGCAACTACTCCTATGGATTCAGGAAGAGAGATTTGGAGTGCTGTTAGGACTTTTATAGGAAATGGTAGAGACTAAAAGACATATACTGAAGACATTAACTTGGAGAGTAGTAGGAACTATTGATACAATGGTTATTTCTGCAATACTTACAGGAAGTTGGGCACTAGGAATTTCTATTGGGGGAGTAGAGATTATCACAAAAATGTTCTTATATTACATCCACGAAAGAGTTTGGTATAAGTATTCCAAATTCGGAGTACAAGATAAAAAATAAAAGTTATGGACAGTACACTTATCATACAGAATACAGCAATTAGTTTTCACAAATGGATGATGGAACACGATACAGTAGAAAATGCTGATGAGTGGTTTCATTTTTCTGATATAGATATGTATAATGCCTTTTTAAAACACTCTAAATTATAATTATGAGAATATCATATGCAATTACAGTTTGCACCGAAGTAAGGGAAATACAACAACTCCTTCTACACCTTAAGAAATATAAGAGAGAAGAGGACGAGATCGTAGTACTTTACGATAAGGTGAACGGAAACGAATTAGTAGAACAAAACCTCTCTAAAGACCCAGATATTGTTTTTGGATCTCAAGAATTCAATGGTAATTTTTCTCTATGGAAGAACATACTAAGCTCCTACTGTACAGGAGATTTTATATTCCAAATAGATGCAGATGAATTACCTCACTACTTCTTACTTGAAAACCTTCCATACGTACTTGAAAACTCAGATGTAGACTTAATTACAGTTTCAAGAATCAATACAGTAGAAGGGTTAACTGAAGAACATACAAAGAAGTGGGGATGGCATGTAGATGAGAACGGATGGGTTAACTTTCCGGACAGACAAAGCCGAATCTATAAAAACAGGTTTAATCACTCAGTAAAGAATAAGAATATTAAATGGGAAGGAAAGGTACACGAAACCATTAAAGGATTCGATACCTATTCAGCACTACCTAAGATAGAGGAATGGTGTCTGTACCACCATAAGTCAATTGATAAGCAAGAACAGCAAAACGCTTACTACGAGACATTATGACAGAAAAAAAAATGAACATATACGTAGATATAGATGAAACAATTTGTCAATATAAAGGTATAAGAGAGTATCATTTAGCATCACCTGATAAAAAGGCGATAAAGAAGATCAATAAGCTGTTTAACGAAGGTCATACAATTACATACTGGACAGCTAGAGGATCGGTAGATACACTATTACGTGATACTTATGAGCACCTAACTAAAGAACAGTTAAAGATTTGGGGATGTAGGTATCATCACCTAAGTGTAGGAGAGAAGCCTCCATATGACTTATTAATTTGTGATAGAACTAAAAGGATAGAAGAGATATGAGTTTTATAAAAGCAGATAAAGAGACATACATTATAGCCGAAATAGGTCAGAATCATAATGGTGATATAAATATAGCCAAGAAGATTGTCGACCAGCTTGATAGGTATCCTTATGATGAAATTACAGGTAACAGGTTAAATAGGGTTAATGCTATTAAATTAACCAAGAGAGACTTAACTGAAGAGCTTAGTAAAGAGGGTATGGAAAAGCCCTACGAAGGTAAACATAGTTTTGGTAAAACTTACGGAGAGCATAGAGAATTTTTAGAACTGTCTTACGAAGAGCATGCTGAATTAGCAGCGTATATTAAGAGTAAGGGATTCGACTTTGTAGAGACATTCTGCTCAATTAAGACACTGGGTCTTTTAGGATTAGTTCCTATAGATAAGATTAAAGTAGCATCTAGAGACTTAACTAATATACCGCTACTAACTGAAATAGCACAACATCCTCATGATGTAATACTGTCAACAGGAATGGCATCTAAGCAGGATTTAATAGAAGCTTTAACTATCTTCATTAATGCTAAAAAAACTAACATAAGCGTATTACATTGCTTATCTCAATACCCTGCTGAATATTCAAGAATAAACCTCAACACCATAACGTACCTAAACACCTGGCTAGTTAACAAAACAATAGGATATTCAGACCACAGCCTAGGAACACATATACCTGTTGCAGCAGTAGCTATGGGAGCAAAGATAATAGAAAAACACGTCACTTTAGATACTAATATGAAAGGAACAGATCATGCAGGTTCAGCTGATATTGAAACCTTTCATCAAATGGTACATGATATTAGAACACTCGACCAGGCAATGGGTAATGTAGAAATGTACAGAGACCAGAGTGTGGAAAGAGCTAGAGAAAAACTAGAAAGATCTTTAGCAACTAACAAAGACTTGGCGAAAGGACATTTACTACAGGAAGAAGACTTCCATATGATAAGCCCAGGAAACGGACTTAAGTGGGAGGATAGACATAAAATTACAGGAACAAAAACAGAACATTTCGTTCCAAAAAATACACTAGTACGTAAACTATGAAAGACATAAAAGATATATGCTTCATTGTACAGGCAAGACTAAACTCAGAAAGAGTTCCTTATAAAATGGTAAGGCCCTTTGCAGGAACAACTTTAACTGATATTGTGTTAGAGAAATTAGTCAAGTCAGAGTTGATACCTAATGATCAAATCTACCTAGCAGCACACGAAGAGGGATTGATAAAGATAGGAGAAAAGTATCCAATCAACATTTACAAAAGAAGTCATGAGTCAGCTAACGTAGATAATGGAATACAGGTTCTGTTTGAATGGTATAATAAACTTCCATACACTTACGTAGTAATGGTAAGCGGATGCAATCCTATGCTTAGAGTAAGAACTATCGAAAAGTTTATAGAAAGTTATATGAAGGAAGGAGCACAGGATGGAATGTTTTCTGTGATAAAGAAGAAGAATTTCTATTGGCAACCCTTCGGAACAAAGAAAATGATATCTCAATGGCCACAGGGACAAGACTTACTAAATACCAAAGCAGCACTACCTGTCCTAGAAGCAGCACATTGTTTATATGGTTCAAGAATGAGTTTAATAGGAGAAGGTAAATGGTGCGGAACATGGCAAAAACCTGAGAAAGATCTAGACCTATACGAAGTCGAAGAATTTGAAACATTTGATATAGACGAACATTGGCAATTTAACGTAGCAGAAAAAATATATGAAGAAGGTATTTATTGATTTAGGAGCAAACAAAGGACAGAGTACAAACTATGCACTACAGAAGATACTGAACGGTGTAGAGGACTATGAAATACATACATTCGAAACTCTACCTCTCCTAGCAGAGAGATTAAAAGAGCATTTTAAGAAGAATCCGAAAGTACATGTATATCATAGAGCAGCATGGGATGAGAATGTTATACTTAAGTTCTATGTATCTCCAAATTCAACAGAGAGTGGAACAGTCTTCTTTGGGAAGACAACAGGCAGGTTATCAAAAGACGTGTACATAAAGGTTCAAGCAATTGACTTTTCTGAATGGATAGTGGAGAACTTAAAAGAGGAAGATTATAATATTCTTAAGTTTGATATAGAAGGAGCAGAGTATAGGTTATTAGATAAACTATTCCTAACTGACACCTACAAATACTTTAACGAAGTTCATGGAGAGTTTCATACTAAGAAGATGACTTTTGGTAGTGAGCCTGAAAGAGAGGCAGCTTTAAGGATAGAAGAAAAAGTTAAGAATCACACAACACCGTACAAATATTGGGACTGTAGTCGATACCCTGGCCTGGTTGATTATAAACAAGGTACAAGACCTTCCTTAGCATCAAGTAAGATACTAAATTACGATAAAGACGGAAAACCTGTAATGTATAACGAACCAAGCGAAGATGAATAACTATAGTAAAAAACATAATACATTCTTTGTACATATTCCTAAAAATGCCGGTACTAGTATGCACCAAGCATTAGGGGTACAGCCTAAACTCAGAGGACATAAGACAGCTCAAAGATTAAGAGAACTGTACAACAACTTTGACGAGTGTGAGTCTATAGCAATAGTGAGAAATCCATTCGACAGGATGGTATCTCTATTTGAATTTAGAGTAAGAGGAGCTAACAAGAGTAAGAATAAAAACTTCAATAGGTGGATAGCAGCTCAACTAGTGGCCAAGAAAAAACTAAGTATGGATTATATGAATAATTTGGACTGTATTCATGATGGTGGAAAGTATTTAGTTAAACATGTACTTCGTTATGAAAATTTACAAGAGGATTATGCTAAGTTAAGCAGAGATGTATACTCTGGCACTCTTCCACCCCTACCGAAACTAAACATAACAGTTAAGAAAGATTATAGGACCTACTACAATGATGCTTCTAAGGAACTTGTACGGACTTGGTTCGATAAAGATATAAAGGAGTTTAATTATGAATTCTAAGACACCTAACATCAAAGACAGTTTACTAGACATGTTAACAGTTAACATGAGAAGAGGTTATCTGAAAGACAAGTATAAAGGAAAGACAGCCGTTATACTAGCTCCAGGCCCTTCCTTAAATGATCAAGATCTTTCAGAGCTTTATGACAGAGATGATATAGTAATACTCTCTATTAAACAAGCTTACGATAAGATAAGAGGTCAGAGTGATTTTCATATAGTTAACACATATAACTTTGATAAAGTAAACGGGTATGATTATGAGCATTTAGACACAATCATATTCTATGGACTGTCTCAATCGTATGTAAAAGAGCAACAAGCCAAACTAGCAATCAAACCACATCCTGTTGACCTATGGGTACCGGTTGTTAACCCTCCTACAATAACCTATGAACAATGTATGCATAAAGCAGCTGACTTTAATAAGCTACTAATGTTACAAAATGAATCAAAGACTTGGTGGGGGACTTCTATAATGTATGAGCAAGCCATACCAATGGCATTACTAATAGGATGTACTAAAATAGTTACAGTAGGATGGGATTTAGGTACAGGAGCACATTCATACGATTATAAGAAAGTAGATTTTAAGCCGAATACAGCTGAAAACACTTATACAAACGATTCAATAAAAACAACAGAACAGTTGTATGATTGGTTAAAACTTCATAACTTGAATCTACAGATAATATCGGATACCAATCCTGCTGATAAACGATTTCAACGAATAAATATATGCCAGATATAGTATTTATACCGAATATAAACACAGGAGATAAGAGAAATACTCCATACCACTACTCAGTTAAAAGCTGGCAGAAATGGGCTGAACAGTATGATGATGTAAAAGTTATAGAATGGACTGATCCTATAATGGATCCTAGACGTATGAAGATTACTTTACAGAGGTATTACGTACTTGATATGTTAGAAAGTAATGGAATAGAGTATAATAAGGTCTTAATCGTTGATGCAGATACAATCATACATCCTGACTGTCCTAATTTCTTTAATGAAGCAAAACAGTTCTCAACCGTACTCAATAATGGATGCTACGAATGGACTCTTAGGAGTATAAAAGGTTGGGGAGATGAACTCTTTCCTGACCAGCCCTACGTTCCTGTATGGGAATACTTTAACGGAGGATTTCAAATAATAACAAAAGAACAGAAAGGATTTTATAAAACTGTTCAAGACTTCTATACAGACAACCTTAGAGAGATTAACGAACTACAACCTTTAATCAAAGCAGGAACAGATCAGACAATAATCAACTACCTAGTGCAGAGAGAAGGTGTAGTTGTAAAATACCTACCTGAATGTTACAACTTACAGGATTTGTATAGGAAAAATCTATTACATCTACCAGGTCATAGTTATTTTTCTGATGAGTTACATTTTACAAAAGCAGGATGGGTCTACCATTTTAATGCAATCCCTCAAAATCCTAGACATGTAGCATACTGGATGGAAAGAACATATAAAGAATTATACGGAGAATGAATACAGAAGAGATACTAGAAGGAATTCCTGACAAGCAGTTCAGATGGAAAGACACTACTTCATTAAAGTGGAAGGAAGATCTCTTAATGTTTGCAGCGGATAAGAATTTTAAAAACGTATTAGAGATTGGAACAAATTACGGATGGACTTCCTACCTACTGTCTTATATGGCTGAACAGGTCTATACAGTTGAGAAGAACGTAAACAGTTTCGAAGAGGCTAGGAAGATATGTGAAGGAAGAGAGAATATCACATTTATACTAGGAGATGCTTACAACGATACTACGTATAAAGATGTACCTAATGAGCTAGATGCTGTTGTAGTGGATTGTATACATACATACCAAGCAGTTGAAAAAGATATTCTTCGAGCTATTAAGTATAAAGCTAAGGACAAACCTATCTACTTAATCTTTGACGATTACTCTCATCCAAAATCAGCAGGTGTAGGTCATGCTATAGATGATTTTAGAAATAAGAAAGGTTTTTTTGAGAGGTACCTTGGACATGAGAAAGGTCATGAGGTAAACAGAAATGATGGAAGCTCCTTTATTCTAACAGGTAATGAAGGAATAATATTAAGATATGAATAAGACAAAATTTGCAATAGGATGTCTTGTACAGTGGTACGAGATAAACGTATTAGAAGAGTATATAGAAACTCTTATGGAAGCTGTAGATGAGTACGGAAAAGAGAATGTAGAGATAGATATTCTGTTTGTAACCAACCAGCAATTGGAGCAGATAGATGATAGAAAAGCTACAATGCTAGGACTGCTTAATAAGTTCTACTTTCAATGTAAGAAGCTTAACAAGTTAAACTATAACTGTAACATAGAGGAGACTAACACCCTGGTAACTATTGCAGACTATAGAAGAGAGTTTAATAATACGTACTGTACAGAGGTTGATGTACTAGTATGGGGCGAAGCTGATATGTTAGTACCTAAGCAAGCCTTTACGGTTTTAGATACTCTTCATCAAAGAGTTCAACCGAAGTACATAGCTACATTTGGAATATGTAAGATGTGGGACAATACTTGGAAGCCTTTAGAGCATCCTGACTTCACTGATAAGCCTTTTATCGAAAACGATTATGACAATTGGTGGTCACTTAAGTATACGATGACTAAGAAAGAGATGAATGAGATTAATGCTAAGGTTGAACGTCCGGAATTAAGAATGATTACAGATCATAAATTTAACGGATGTGGATTAGTTATAAGCTCTGAAGTAATAAAAGCAGGAGTTACTATACCGCAGTCGGTGTTCTTTGTACATGAAGATACAGCCTTTATGTTGATGCTTAAGAAACTGCTAAAAGATACGCCTCAATACATTATAGCTAACATACTAAATGTTCATAATAGAAATCATCCTGAGAAGAGAAAGTTCATTAAAGGAGAGACAGGAGGTACTTTAAACCAAAAAAGAAGAAGTAACGAATGGTACGTAAAAGCAAACAAATACTCAGAAGAGAATTGTTATAATATATTCAATCCAAATCATAAATCTAAAACTTGGGAAGACGTATGGAAGTAGCATTTTTTACAGAGATGGGATTTAAGGGAAAAGTTCCTAGGAATCATCCTAACATGAGGACAGAGTTTGCATGGATGGTAGCATTGAATGCTGATCACTACAACTTACAGGAAGTACCTCAGAAGGAATACGATTTAGCAATTGTAATTAATTCAAAGAATCATCCTGAGTATGTAAATATAAAAAAGCTTAAGCCGATGTGTAAGAAGGTAGCTGTAATGCAGGAAGGTCCATTTTGGTACTTTCAAGATTATGAACTACCTAATCAAATACACTACTTTAATAGCTTAATGGAGGCTGATTTAATACTTGTACATAATGAACAAGATAGAAGTTACTATAAAGGACTTACAGGAAAGACCGAAGTAGAAGTACTCTCTTCTCTGATGATAGAGGATCCCATAGGGAAGATTTATCCTGTTAGTGAACGTACGGGAGTTATGATAGGAGGTAACTTTAAAAGCTGGTATGGCGGATTTGACTCCTTTATGATTGCTAAGAGTATTACAGATGAGATATACTCCCCTAATATGGGAAGAAGGTCTGAAGGAGAGGAACAGTTAGGTATCACAAAACTGCCCTATGTACAATGGGATGAATGGATAACAGAACTATCTAAAAGAAAGATAGGGGTACACCTAATGAGGACTCATGCTGCAGGCACTTTTGCACTAAACTGTGCTTATTTAGGTATTCCCTGTGTAGGGTATAAAGGTTTGAATACCCAACAGATATGTCATCCTAATTTGACTGTAAGTGATGGGGATTTAGAAGAAGCTAGGTACCTTATTAAAAAGTTAAATGAAAATGAGGAATTTTACAAGCAATGTAGTAATGATGCTTTACTGAACTATAAAGAATGTTACCACGAATCAAAATGGAAACACCAGTTTACGGTATGAAGATAGCTCAAGATAAAAAAGACCATTTCGTAGGGAGCCTGTATATGTCAGTAATACTAATCCCCATTTTTAATTTGTGGGGATTCTTCTCTGTAGTCTTAATCCTTGCAGGAAAGGAGCTTATTTGGGATAAACTTTTAAAAAAGGGGACTGCTGAGTGGATGGACTTTGTTTGGGGGCTAATTCCTGCTGTAGTTGTTCTAATAATAAAAAATATTTGATATGAAAGTACTAGTAACCGGAGGAGCAGGATTTATAGGAACAAATTTAATAAAGAGATTACTAAAAGATGGGCATGAAGTAGAGTCCTTAGATAACTACTCAACAGGTAGGGTATTAAACGAACTAGGCGGATGTAACTACCATACAGGGGATATAGCACACATCGGTTTGATGGATAAAGATTTTGATATGATTTACCACTTAGCTGCAATCGCTAGGATACAGCCCTCCTTCCTGAGACCGGAGGAGTATATTGAAACTAACTTTGAAGGAACTTATGAAGTAGTTAAGCACTGTGTTAGAACAAACACTCCTCTAGTTTATGCAGGTTCGTCTTCAATACACAATGGAAGATACGAAAACCCTTACTCATTCTCTAAAGACTTGGGAGAAGATATTATCAAACTGTATCAAACTCATTACGGATTGAATGCCTCTATAGCTCGTTTTTATAACGTATATGGACCATATCAGTTGACTGAGGGAGGGTACACTACTCTAGTAGGTAGGTGGATGCATAATATTGAGAACAATATACCCTGTGAGATTTACGGAGATGGAACAAAAAGAAGAGATTTCACTCATGTATTTGATATTGTTGATGCATTAGTAGAAATTCTCTACCAAACCAAGTACGGGTATATATTTGAATTAGGAAGAGGAAAAAATTATTCTGTAAATGATATAGCAGAAGCATTTGAGAACACTCCTACATACATAGAAGACAAACCAGGGGAAGCTCAGGATACTCTGAACGATAGTATAGTAGCTAACGAAGTATTGGGATGGGAACCTAAAAGAGACATAATAGATTACATAAAGCAATGGAGAAATGAACATAAATGAACACCTTGCATCACTTACCGAAGAACAGGTTAAAGAGTTTTGGGAAAGAAGTGAGAAAGCAGAGAAGTTAAGAGAAGGGTACAGGCTTGCTCATGAATGTTGTCCAAAATGTAATGCAACAGATCATATGAGCACACTAGTAGCATATGTTTTTGATATGAACCGTCCTGAAGAGTATAAAGATTATAATAAATGTACGTGTATGACTTGTGACGATAAACATACAGTACATAATAGAGTTCCAAAGAAATTATGAAACAGAAGATAACATTTGTAATACCGTCAAGGAATAATTTAGAGTTCCTTCAATTAGCTTACAGGTCAATACGTAACTTACTAACTAAGCATGAGATATTAGTACTGAATGATGCTTCTACAGACGGAACACAGGAGTGGATAGATGCTCAAGACGATGAAGATCTTATTGTGTATAGTAATCCTGGACCGGAACGGATAGGCATTGTAGGAATGTTTGATAAAGGGATAGAGATGGCTAGAACAGATATCATTATGGCCTTTCATGCTGACATGATAGCAGGTCCTCATCTAGATAAGAACATACTTAAGCACCTTAAGCCACAAACAGTTGTATCCGCAACAAGAATAGAGCCTCCATTACATCCGCCTGGACCTGAGAAGATAACTCAAGATTGGGGTAATGAGGTAGATGAAATAGACTTCGGCGGAGTAATGAACGCAATTGGACATTTCGAAAGAGAGAATAAAGATAAAACAACAGAAGGTATCTTTGCACCTTGGTGTATGTATAAGGAAGACTTTTTAGCAATAGGAGGACATGATGAACTCTTTGCACCTCAGTCAAAAGAAGACTCAGACATATTTAACAGGTTTGTGTTAGCTGGGTATAAGATTATACAAAGCTGGGATGGACTAGTCTACCACTTTACCTCAAGAGGTTCCAGGTTTAATAAACATGCAGGAGGAGCAGCAGGAAAGAATTCTGATGAATGGATATACACTACAACTAAGAATGGACGTAACTTTATTCGTAAGTGGGGATCATTTATTAAACACGATCCTTTAATGAAACCTATCATACCGCCAAAGTACAACATAGGGTTTATAGTGAAGACATGTAACTTACAGATGTTAGAGACTTTAGAGCCTTGGTGTGATCGTATATACATTGATGATGAAATGCAAGTACTTACTATTGCTTACATAGAAAAAGAGCAACCTAATACTGTAATTAAGCTAGAGGATAAGATAAAGGTGATTGGACAGCAGATGCCTAAAGAGGATATTTTAGTACATATAGATAGAAAAGCTTTTACTCAAGAGGATTTTAACACTATACAGAAACTACCTGAAATCATTAAGGACAGTGGAGAGATAGGGAAGTTTCAGTTAGGAAACCTATTTATTGATATATGGAAAATGAACGAATACCAAAAAACACTAATAAGACTATGAAAAAATACACTGTAGAGTTTACACTACCATCAGGAACTACGTATGAATTCCAGTTTCTAACAGAGAATATAAAGAAGAGTATAAGTGAGTATTGTAGAAATAGAGAGATTGTTGGACACAAGATTCTAAATGAGGATACGTCAAATACCAAGTCAATGTTATTCGGCTAAGATTTTTAGCTATTTATTTGTAAAGCATATAAACATTTCATATCTTAAATAGATGATAAAAGGAAAAACACTCATAATAGAGACGCTAAGGAAAGTAATTAGTGAAGCGGCTAAAATAAAATTTGCAGGACATCAATTCGTACTGAAGGTAGACGTAAATGAAGATCCGCAAAAGAAAGGTTTAAAGATTCAATTTATACCGACTACTTTCGGAGAAATGACTCCAACAGAGCAAAACGATATTGCAATTGAATTAGAGAAGAGGTTAGAGATAGGATTGGAGGACTATGAGATGAGAGTAGAAAGAGATAGGAACTTAAAGGATAAGACGATAGTAGCATTCTTCGTATATATAGAGTATTTCGATAAGATAGTTAGGAAAGCTTTATCGGCTCAAAATCCTAAAGACCTACCAGCACCGGCACCAGCACCAACTACAGATCCTGATCAAAAGCAGATAGCATAATTTATTATGAAATCGCTAAAAGACGTAATTCGACAGAGTCTCAAGAATCATCTTGATCTCAAATACCGTATAAAAGTTAACGAACCTACCCAGGAGAATATGAACAAAACACTTTTTATAGAAGTACTTGAACAGTTAAGGAAGATTGAAGACAGGAGAGAGTTTCTAGAGGAGGAGATAGGTATGGATATGACAGTTTATGAAGATCAGTTCTTTGCAGTAATAGAGAACTTATTTAAACTAGCCTTCAATAAAGAGCAATTAGCACTAATACAGCTATACCTATACCAACTAGTACCAGACTCAGAATGGGATGGAACAATCGTAATAGAAGTGCAAAAACAAGAAGAAACAGTATCTTTTAAAGCTCCGGAAGATGTATGGAAAGTAATACAGAGATACCAAAAGTAGGCCCCAAGCCTATCATAAACACTAACACTAAAGAAGGTTATAAATGACATTAGAAATGATACCTTGCCCGAAATGTGGCTTGTATTTTCCAAAGAAGAGAAAAGAATTAGGCTTTCACGTCTGCATAAACTGTTCAACTGTGAAACCCGTAGTAGGAATCACCACAGTAGAAGGGTCAGGTGACCATACTTATAATGATCTTATTATAATGGACCAAGATAAAGCTAAAGCAATTGCTGAACAGGCTGCAAGGACTGAAGGAAGGAGGGCTCACATAGAGTACTTCGATGTAGATGAAGTCGATAATTCAACATCTATGAGCAATAAAGTAGAGGATGCGATAAGAAAAGACTCAAAAAACCCTAACCCAGAAGAAGAAGAAGAGGAAGAGGATGAAGAAGAGTCTAGAGAAGTTGAGGGGATAGATTACTAATGGGAAGACCGTCTAAAATACTAAAGAAAGAAGATGTCGAAAGAGCTATGAAGACAACTCGATCAAATCGAGCTGCTGCTAGGTACTTACATGTCTCTTTCACACACTTCAAAAAGTATGCGAAGATGTATGTAGCTGAAGACGGTCGAACTTTATTTGAATCTCATAAGAACCAGGCTGGAAAAGGTATTCCGAAATACTTATCAGGAAACGGCAAAGAACCTCCTATATTAGATCTAATTGAAGGAAGAATCCCAGTAGAGCATTTTGATCCTAAGAAGATTAAACAGAGAATACTATTTGAAGCACTTATAGAAGAACAGTGTAGTAGGTGTGGATTTACTGAAAGGCGTATTGTTGACACAAAAATCCCTCTAGTACTTCATCATAAGAATGGAGATAAGAAGAATTGGAATCTAGATAATTTAGAGTTCATGTGTTACAATTGCTCATTTCTTTACGCAGTCTCTCCTATTACAGAGAAGCAAGTAGAGGATATGGAAGACTATTTAGATAAGAATGGTGAACAAGTAGATTGGGAGTTAGACGAGTATCAAATAGAACACCTTAAATCCCTAAACCTATATCAGGAAGAAGAAAAGCCGGGTGACAAGTATATCTCAAGACAATAATGGCAAAGAAACAGAAAAAGAAACTGCATACATTTCCAACAAGAAAGCCTCGTACAGTTCAAGTAGCAGACGATTTAGTTAAGCTTCATGAAAGAAATGAGAAGCTAAAAGATAAAGACATAGGAACTTCTTTCCTAGATATGTTCTAAAAGAAAGTTGCTTAATTGAAATAGTATACATATATTTAGATCTATAACAAATAGAACTAATATGATTGGAGTAGATGATTTAACGTATTTTCAAAAATCGAGCAAGAAAGGCTATAGACTAATAGAGTCTTGCAAAACAGTAGAACAGCTACATAACGCTAAAAAGTATATACAGCTACAGATTAACAGATACGAAGCTATGTACACTCCTAGACTACAGCTCCTAAAAGCAAACCCTTCTCAGGACTTAGTAGAAGACATAGTAGGTAGTTTTAGAAATAAGATGAAATTTCAACGAGTTAAAATCGCTGAAAAAAAGGTAACTAACTAAAATAGTAAGCTATATGAAAACACTTTTAACAGTACTACTCGTAACAGCAACAATATACCACGCTGATCCTGCCCAATGTAACGAGGATTATCTAACAACAGCATCACTTAGTAAAATTAATCCAGATAATCCAGCCGGACATAGGTGGTTAGCAGTTTCAAGAGATTTGGAGAAACATGGATTTGTCTTTGGAGCTAAGGTTTGTGTGGAAGGAGCTGGAGATTTAGATGGAATATGGACAGTACAGGATAGGATGAATAAGAGGTGGATAAACCGGGTAGACTTCTTAGTAAATAAAACTAGGAAGTACGGCAAGTGGGAGAATGTTAAAATATCTTTAATAGACGATTAAAGTTGGTATACTGTTAAATAATTCGTATATTTAGGGTATGGCAGAAAAAAGAGGAAATACAGGAAAACTTAAATACGATTTTAATACCGCAGGAGTATTAGAAGTATGGTTGCCTAGACTCGAAGGATGGTATAGGACTACAGCAAAAGAGTTTCGATCATTTGACGGAAAGAGGAGAATTACTCAACCGGTAAAGGTGCAAGGTAAAGGAGAAGTTTTTAATGCTAAGATGGAAGTAATCGTATATAGAGGACCTGTTTATGCTTCTGGAACAAATACAGAAGTGAAAAACACAGGTACAGGTAAAATCGTCAATACTCCTCACACAGATAGATTAATAAAAATATCAGGAAATAGGTTATAATATGAAGAAATTAGTTTTTGGTAATAAGGATGACTTTGAGAGAATGTTTGATACTAAGAATGATCTTGGGATTACAGATGCTATTTACGAAAGTATACAAGAAGCTTTAGCAGATAAAAGAAAGACAGCTACCTTATTTGAAATCAGCTTTAACAACATAGAATTTACTTACGAAATAACATTAACATCTAGCCAGTGGGAACAGGCCCTAGACAGGTGTTTAGAGATTTACGAAACATTAGACGAGGGTGAAAGAGCATTGGATGCTTATTTACTAAGAAAAGAAGTACTAAAACAGAAGTAGTATGAACAGAGCTGACTACCTTAAGATGAGAAATGCACAACATATAAATATAGGAACTGTGTATACGTATTATTCTGAGAAGAGAAGAGAGAAAGGGCAAGACGTACTTCCGGAAAGTATCTTTACCCAGACCTTTCCGATGTATATGCAATTCGCAGGAGAAGAAGTAATCTCTCACTTAGATAAGGAGTTTAAGGTTCAAGTTTTATCTGACAAAGACGGAACTTTCTTAAAGGCTTTTTAAGAAGTTACTTAATTAGTTGCTTTACTTAGGTATATTTCATATATTTAGGTATAGAAATAAATAAAAGGTTATATCATGGAAAATGAAATTATTACAAAATTCGAAAAAGGTTTAAATTCTTACCTTACAAAAGAACAAGTACGTAAACAATGTCCAGTTGCTTTCGCTAAAGGAGCTACTAACCCAGACGTTACCGATAAGTACTTATTTGTTAACTCCGAGACAATTATTGACGATTTAGCAAAGTTAGGATGGAAACCTGTTACAGCTGCTATGAGAAAGAGTAGGGGTGCTAGTACGATCTATTCAAAGCATATGATCTCATTTCAAAACCCTGACATTATTATTAAAGGTAAAGAAGGAGATGACGCATTTCCAAGGATTATTATGTCAAACAGTCATGACGGATTACAATCATTCAGATTCTCAGTAGGAATATTTAGGTTAGTATGCTCAAACGGACTAGTAGTTGCTGATGAAAAATTCTCAGACTTTCGTATCGCACACAAAGGGTATACTTTTACAGAACTTAGAGAAGTCGTTGACCAGGCAGTAAAGGATCTTCCAAAGAGAGTAGAGGTGATGAATCAAATGAAGAAAAAGGTACTTACTCAAGAAGAAAAGAATCAACTTGCACTAGATGCTTTACTAATTAGAGCAGGAGTTAAAGAAGAGGATAAATCAAAGTACGAGTATGATGAAGAAACAATTGAAGATATACTAGAGCCTAAAAGAAAAGCCGATGAAGGAGATGACCTTTGGGCAGTCTTTAATATTATTCAAGAAAAAATCACTCAAGGAGACTTCCATGCAGCACTAAAAGGTGCTAAAGTTAGAAAAGTTCGCAAGATTACTTCTTTTGAAAAAGACCTTGAAGTAAATAAAAAACTATTCAGACTAGCTTCTGACTTAGTACAATAGTAATGGGCTCTGAAAGAGCTTTTAATTAAACTTAACCTACTTAGATTATATGAACAATAACAATGAATGCTACTTTATCTCATCCCGGAAAGTAAATGCAAAGATTACCCCAACAGTGATGGAAGGAATGCATATTGAAATAAAAGGAATAACCTACCAACAGTTAGAAAGAAAGCCAAGAGGAAGAAGTATAACTAGGTCGTTTACGAACGTTAAAACAAATCAAAAATTTATATTTTACTAATATGGAAAGATTAGGTACAATTATAGCAGTAGTGGTAGTAGTGGTGGCAATAGCCATACTACTAGCATGGCTATTACAACTGCTGTGGAACGGATGTTTACTATCTGCAGTAGACGGAACACATCCAATCTCATTCTGGCAAGCATTAGGACTTAACCTGCTTTGTGGAATATTATTTAGAAACTCTAACACATCTAAGAAATAATGATAGGACTAATTAGTATATTAGCTTTATTCTGCGTAGGGTTACTGATCGACGTGTCTATGCTTAGGAATAGAGTGAGAGAGTTAGAAAGGTCGACTGCTTTAGTTAAGACCCAAAAGACATTTATAGAACTGTCCCAAAAATTCTTCGATAAGACATCTGATGCTATCAGTTCCCTTGAGGACCAGATAGATTCTCTCGAAGACAGGGTAGATGAAATCGAGAAAAAGACGGACCATGAGAAATAGAGTTGTAATATTTACAGCAATACTGCTAATACCCCTACTAGCCTACACACAGGATATAGGATTTCAATACTTTATACTCTCAGATCCTGTAGCTACCGCTAAAGATGGGATTAACGTAGGAGGAGGTATAGAATACCAGATGACTCAGATGTACTTTAATGCACAGGTGTTTGTATTTCCGGACTTAAATGGGAAGACTTACTTTGAACTAAGTGCAACACCTTTGGGATTTAATATTCATAACAGAAGTAGGACAGCAAGAGCCTATACAGGAATAAAGCTGGGTATTATTAAGAGAGAACTTTACGGATCATATCCTTTAGTAGGGTTTCAAATAGGAGGAGATATTTTTATAGGTAAGTCTAATTTCTTCATAGGAGGATTGTGGAGTTACGATACTAGAGAAGATATGGTGATATGGGACCAAGACTTAGATAGTGAATGGAAACTTAACGGACTAATTAGGGTAGGTAAGAGATTTAAGAGATTATGATAAGACTAGCAATATTTTTCGCACTTATGGGATTCATAAACTTCATAGGCTTAGGGCCTCAAGTAGAAAATCCTGTAGAGTATTATGAACAATCTCCACCATGGAGGAAGCTACTAATGGGAGCATATGTAATCAGCTGCGTACTTGGGGATGTCATAATAATAGTAGGACTAATGTACGCATTATTTTTAGCAGAATGGAATTAAAGGATGTGGTGGTAGTTGTACCATTAGCAGAAGTAACCGGAATATTAGATATTGATTAATATAAGACTTTAACACTTAGCACTTTGATATTTAAAATATATTTCGTATATTTAGAAACAATTAAAAACTATTTAAATAAATTAACAAAATGAAAAAAGTATTATTAGTATTAGTATTATCCTTCGTAGGAGTAGGATGTGGAGAAGTTAGAAAATGTAATTACTCCGTAGAGGCGACTCGTTTCGATGCCACAGTCGATACATTAAATTTCATATTTTATTCTGATAATCCGAATCTAGTGTTGTTAGAGAATGGAACTATTAAAGCAGGTAACAATATACTATTAACAGACAGTGTCACTTCTTATAAGATACTGTTAAAAGATTGTGCAAAGGTTACAGATTCAATTCTAATACGTTAATAGATAGAAGACCATGACAATTACAGACGAAGAGAGAACCCAAATAGCTACACAAAACCTAGAAGAATTAGGATTTAGAAATCTCGAACCTGAAATGCAGAGTTATATGATACAAGCCTACGCATTAGGAATGTTGGAAATGAGCATAATTGACCAAGAGGAAGGTATTCTAGATACTCAAATTCAGATAAGTAAATTAAAAGGAAGCTTATGAAGACATTCTTAATAGCATTATTAGCAATAGTAGCAATATACGCTACTTCGGCATTCATAACCCTGGAAATTAATCCTTTATTATGGTCAGAAACAGCTAGAGCGACAAGCTCGATATTTACATGTATAGCGATCTTTATGGCAATTTTCTGGGTCGCCATAGACCTTGAGGAGTAAGACAATCTTTGATGAAAAGACCTGATAGAAAAGATTATATTAATAAGGCTACAAAAATACAATTGATAGCAGACCAAGAGTTATACATAGATTCTTTAGAAGCAGAAATAAAGCAATTACGTATAGGTAGTGTTAGCAAATCGTTTATTTGCCACGATGCAGATACTTATGGTGAGGGTGCAAAATGTAGCGAAATGTGTGTTGATTGTAGAGATTTTAATAAGTAAAGAAAACTTATAACTATGAAACAACCAATACAGGTAGTAATGCTACCAACAGAAGGTTACGGTAAAAAAGGACAGATTGTATATAATTGGGATATGGATTTAATTGTTCTAGAAAAAGATGCTCAAAAATCTAATTGCTGTAAACCTCAATACGCATACATCACAGTATCACAAGATGTAGAGCCTATTCAAGTAGGTGATTGGGCTATGTATTTAGAGTGTGCTACTGAACGTAAACCTTTTAAAGATGCTGAACCTTATTTAGTTGAAGACATAGATGAAGTACATTGGAATGATAGAAAAATCATAGCAACTACTGACCCTAAGCTTACTAATTGTAATAAATGTAAATTAGATATACGTAATGAAGCTGGACATCATTATGATGGACAGTTAGTTAAACATAAATGCACATCTGTACCACAAGTACAACAATCATTCATAAAAGAATATGTTTCTAATCCAGATGGAGAGTGGGAAGTTGAGTATGAAGTTAATCATAAATGTACTATAGAAGGAGTGACACCTTGTTTAACTGATATGAAACTTTGTGATGTTAATGGTTGTGAAACTTGGTATACTATTAAACTAAACCAAAACAATGAAGTTACTATTACTTCAGTTGAAACATGTGAACATCCATTTAAACGATTACATTGGGTAGGAACTAAAGTGTATTGTAATAAATGTAAAACTACATTAGTTAAACCTTCAAATGAGAAGATGTATAGTAGAGAAGAGGTTACTATATTATTTAACAAACTTAATAGTGATTTTGAAATATATTCTAATTACAAAACAACTTTAAAAGATTGGATTAAAGAAAACTTATAATAACAGTAACAGTATATGGCTAAACAACTCACTCCTTACAGGAATGTTATAGAGAAGATATTAAGAGAAAAGTACCCTTCCGGAAGCGTATTTACATCACACTTTGGAGCTCCTGATATAGTAAATGAAGATTTTAAATGGTATATAGACGATTACGGAGAAATATACCTTAAAGGGCAGAATCAGTTTAGGTTAGTTTACAACGATTGGGATTGGTCATGAAATGGAGTAAAGAATTACCGGAGAAATCAGGAAAGTATGTTGTACAGACTAAGAGTAACGTATTAGCAACAATACGTACAATAGATGCTACACTAACTTACCAGAAAGGAAACAAGCCAAAATGGTCTTTTAGTAATCAGAAATTTTACCAATACTTAAGTTGCTAAACTATAATATCTTTCGTATATTTAGGTATTATTAAACAAAATTAATTAGTTATGCCATACAAGAAACGCAGTCCTTTTATAAAGGAAGAAATCCCTCAAGAGATCTTAGAAAGAGACTCGAAGAAAGTAAGAAGAGTTCAAAGTAGGTGGTGCGGACTCCGGTCACTTACAAAACAACAGCAAAACGCACTAAATCTTAGAACACAGGTAGAATTTTTAAAACCAGTCTCGGAAAGGTGTAAGCCATTAGCGATAGCTAAGGAAGTCTTCACAAGTAGAACATTAAGAGCAGATGTAAAGACATGGCTACTGCAAGTAGGACAGGCACAGGAGAAGAAATCGACAAAAGAACATGTAGATGTTTACGAAAAGACATTAGAACAGCAACTACGTTCCTACCGGGCTACACACAGTACACAGTAGGTAGGTCTGCTACGATTTCTATAATGTTAAAAAAAAGAAAAGATGGGAATAATAATTGAAAAAGAAAGTGAAGAAGTTTATACAGACCGTAACTACCAAAACGAGATTATAGAATACCATCTACCGTTAGTTAATCAAAGTATAGCCTACAAATGGGAAGGAGCTATTTCCGGAAGCAATAGTAAGAATAGTCAAACAGAATTATGACACGAATAGGTCTAATTAAAGAAATCCTAAGAATATCAGAGAAGCTTAAAACCTCAGAAGGTATAGAGACTTTAATGATTATACAAGATTTAGAACTACTTATAGAATCGTATGAGAAGGGGTTAGAGAATGACAGAGAGAAGAACATAAGAGATACACTTAACTATGCTAAAAGTGAAATGGCTGAGCTAATACGACCTAAGCTAGGAAAGACAATGACACCGTACCGATCAGCTAAACTAGATATTCTTCCAAAAGTTATAAAAATACTAGAGAGGTAAAGTTGATTGACATAGTTATTATTCGTATATTTAGGTATAATTAAAACAATAGGTTATGAAAAAAATAGTATATCTACACGGTTTAGAAAGCGAACAGGGAGGTTATAAAGTGAATTTCTTATCAACAAAAGGGATGGTTTATGCACCCGGAATGAATTATGAAACTTTAAACTTACATGAGTTTATACTTACATTAGGTATTCCTGATTTAATTATTGGCTCTAGTATGGGTGGTTATGTTGCGGATGTTATTGGTTCAAGATTAGGAGTTGATGTTTTATTATTTAATCCTGCTTTACATAGCAGAGAAATAGACCCAGATTATGAATATTATAATAATACTTATAAACGTACCATTATTTTAGGTACTGAAGATAATGTTATTAATCCTGAGTTAACTAAGAAGTTATGGTCTATTTTTGGTAATAAAGCTGAATATGATGAAATTGAGGGTATGGGACATAGGACGCCACTTGATGTTTTTACCACTATGTATAGTAAACATACTTACTTATGATTAAATTAATAGACCTTCTAAATGAGATAGATATACCAAAAAATAAATGGAAACCTATATCATCATCAGAACTTAAAGATGTAGAAGGTAACATCTTAGACTTAATTCAAAATGCTTACGGACCAATTGGCGGTCACCCTAACTATAAATCAGTAAGTGATTTAGCAGGTTCAGATTATGAAGTTATCGACTTAGATGATGACCCAGAAATAGATGCTGTTACAGTAACTAAAAAAAGATCAGGTGGAACTAAGTATGTTGGTTTAGGACATGATGGTTCAAGCCAAGGTAAAAGAGGTTCAATAGGTCGTACAATAAGTAAATTAAGTAATTCCGGAACCTATATTGAAGCATCAGGTAAAATGGCTGATATCTTATCTAAGGCAAATGTAACACAAGTTACAGACGAAGACACAATACGTAAGGCCCTTAAGGGTAAAGAAATAGAAATGTATGACGATGGTTCATATGATCGTGTTTTAGGAGGAAAAAAATATAGAAAAGTAATGTTCGGAAAACCAACAGTATGATAAGTTTAATCTGTTAGAAAAGTAACTAATAATCTGTCAAAATACTTTAAAAGAACTTAAAGAAATAGTTGACTAGCGTATCTATATTTCTTATATTTAGGTATGCTAATAGAAAGAAAATTTAGGACTATAAAGTCCATGGAGAACTATAGTAAGAATAAGTGGATGATAGGAAAGCTTAAAGAGAAGTACGATCCAAAGATTTATACTGCTAAGATTAATATAGAGCAGATGGAGTTGAGAATCTACAAAAGGTAGGAGGGGGCGTTTCATCTCTACCGAAGGTGCATCGCGCATTTTTGACGAACTGCATTAACCATTATAGGATGAAAAAAGTAAGATACTTAACCGGATACGGTAATATTAAGAAAGAATCGGTTAAACGTGCAAGAAGGAGACGTCAATGCTTTGTATGTCATGGATGGATACAAAAACAATACCCTTACCTTAATAGAGAGATACGATACGATGATAGAATACTAACTTTAAACTATCACCTAGAATGCAGTAATCATTAATAAAAACATCAGAATAATGGAAGAGTGTTAATGAGTAGATATAAGAAAAAAGGTATGGTATGGTTGGAGGATGTCAAATGTTGGCAGAAGGACGGTATAGTATATACTCCTTTCCGTATAATGGCGGTAACAGTAAAGTACCATAAAGGATTGATATCCAGAGAAATGTACGACGAGGAAGTAGCCTATCATGAGAAGGATGGAGTGTACCAGTGGAGTAAATATGGAAGACAGGAAAGGATGTAATGTAAAGAATCTATACAGTATGGATAAACACAGAATAAAGCTAATAATAAGATTAGCTAAAAATAACGAGATAACCCAAGAGGAAGCACTAAATGACATATTGGGTATATTTAGTGTTAGTAAACGTTTTAACTCAACAAACTTTCTTATAGGAATGGCTTTTGGTGGATTACTTGGATTAATATGTATGGCAATATCATTATACTAATGTTTGCTAACGGTTAAGTATACGAGTAGTAAGGTTCATACAGGCTTTGGACACGGTTGCAAACGTATAAATAAGAGCCAATTAGATTGCTTGGAGCATAACGACCTTATTACTTATATTTATTGTTGTATGTCTTTTTTAATTGTTTATAACGTTGTTGTATATGGCAAGTAGCCAACACCGAATTAATTAAATAAAACGAAATTTTGAATAATGAAAAGACTTATTAAATACATAAAAGAGCTATTTGCTATATACTTTGTTAGGCGTAGTTCTTATAAATGTAACT